>Ga0209976_10000025_pt1 | contig 117929 bp, 124 predicted proteins | sample SumtaG_FD_182806 | JGI IMG/M metagenome (GOLD analysis project Ga0209976, IMG submission 182806) | Deep subsurface microbial communities from Indian Ocean to uncover new lineages of life (NeLLi) - Sumatra_00157 metaG (SPAdes) (version 2) | ecosystem: Environmental > Aquatic > Marine > Oceanic... | reverse complement strand
CATGGCAAAGGAAAAGTTCGAGCGGACCAAGCCGCACGTGAACGTTGGGACGATTGGTCACGTTGACCACGGCAAGACGACGCTGACTGCAGCGATCGCAACCGTGCTGTCGAGCAAGTTCGGTGGGACTGCCAAGAAGTACGACGAAATCGACGCAGCGCCGGAAGAAAAGGCACGCGGCATCACGATCAACACCGCGCACATCGAGTACGAGACGGCCAACCGCCACTACGCACACGTTGACTGCCCGGGCCACGCCGACTACGTCAAGAACATGATCACCGGTGCCGCCCAGATGGACGGCGCCATCCTGGTGTGCTCGGCCGCTGACGGCCCGATGCCGCAAACGCGTGAGCACATCCTGCTGGCCCGCCAGGTTGGCGTGCCGTACATCATCGTCTTCCTGAACAAGTGCGACATGGTGGACGACGCTGAGCTGCTGGAACTGGTCGAGATGGAAGTGCGCGAACTTCTGTCGAAGTACGAGTTCCCGGGCGACGACACCCCGATCATCAAGGGTTCGGCCAAGCTGGCGCTGGAAGGCGACAAGGGCGAGCTGGGCGAAGTGGCCATCATGAACCTGGCCGACGCACTGGACACGTACATCCCGACGCCGGAGCGCGCTGTGGACGGCACGTTCCTGATGCCGGTGGAAGATGTGTTCTCGATCTCGGGTCGCGGCACCGTGGTGACCGGCCGTATCGAGCGCGGCATCATCAAGGTCGGCGAAGAAATCGAAATCGTCGGTATCGCCATGGATGGCGACAAGCCGAAGATCGACAAGACCACGTGCACGGGCGTGGAAATGTTCCGCAAGCTGCTCGACCAAGGTCAAGCCGGTGACAACGTCGGTATTCTGTTGCGCGGTACGAAGCGTGAAGACGTTCAGCGCGGCCAAGTGCTGGCCAAGCCGGGTTCGATCAAGCCGCACACGGAATTCACGGGCGAGGTCTACATCCTGTCGAAGGACGAAGGTGGTCGTCACACCCCGTTCTTCAACAACTACCGCCCGCAGTTCTACTTCCGTACGACGGACGTGACCGGCTCGATCGCGCTGCCGGAAGGCAAGGAAATGGTCATGCCGGGCGACAACGTGTCGATCACCGTTAAGCTGATCGCCCCGATCGCCATGGAAGAAGGCCTGCGCTTCGCTATCCGCGAAGGCGGCCGTACCGTCGGTGCTGGCGTCGTCGCCAAGATCCTCAAGTAAAAGGCGGATCGATGCGCTGTTCCTCGTAAGGGGCGCGGCGCATCGCCTGTTGCATCGCTCTTTCAATCTACCGGCGGCCCGGCCGCCATGCTCTTTAAGGAAACATCATGCAGAACCAGAAGATCCGTATCCGCCTGAAGGCTTTCGACTACCGCCTGATCGACCAGTCGGCCGCTGAAATCGTTGAAACCGCCAAGCGCACCGGCGCGATCGTCAAGGGCCCGGTGCCCCTGCCGACCCGCATCCAGCGTTTCGACGTCCTGCGTTCGCCGCACGTCAACAAGACCAGCCGCGACCAGTTCGAAATCCGCACGCACCAGCGCCTGATGGACATCGTCGATCCGACCGATAAGACCGTCGACGCGCTGATGAAGCTGGACCTGCCGGCTGGCGTGGATGTCGAGATCAAGCTGCAGTAAGCAACACAACGCTGCCGGAGTCTTCCGGTAACGGGCAAACGGCGAGCCAAGTGCTCGCCGTTTCGCTTTTGGGGCGCCATGTTGCGTCGCTTGCCACACCCGCACGCCCACGGCGCCAATCGCGCTTGCACATAGTCCGCAGCCGGGATATAGTGTAGGGCTACCCCTTTAGTCAGGGGAGTGGGCTGGCCATTTGGCCTCGCGCTGTCTCTTTAGGCGCGGCCCAGTTCAAGATTCGTAGTATCAATCAGCCCCGGCCAATCGCAGCTGGGAATGGAGCAAACCATGAGCCTTGGCCTTGTAGGTCGCAAGGTTGGCATGACCCGTATTTTCACGGACGACGGCGATTCGATTCCCGTCACCGTGCTCGAGGTCGGCGACAACCGCGTGACGCAAATCAAGACGGACGAGACCGACGGTTACACCGCCGTTCAAGTCACCTTCGGCACCCGACGCGCCAGCCGCGTCACCAAGCCGCTGGCGGGTCATCTCGCCAAAGCCGGCGTGGAAGCGGGCGAAGTCATCAAAGAATTCCGAGTGGATGCCGCTCGTGCCGCTGAATTCCAGCCGGGCGCGAACATCAGCGTCGACCTGTTCGAAGTCGGTCAGAAGATCGACGTCCAGGGTGTGACGATTGGTAAGGGCTACGCCGGTACCATCAAGCGTTATCACTTCGCGTCGGGCCGCGCCTCGCACGGTAACTCGCGCTCGCACAACGTGCCGGGCTCGATCGGTATGGCGCAGGATCCGGGCCGCGTGTTCCCGGGTAAGCGCATGACCGGTCACCTGGGTGACGTCACCCGTACCGTCCAGAACCTGGAAATCGCCAAGATCGACGCAGAGCGCAAGCTGCTGCTGGTCAAGGGTGCGATTCCGGGCGCCAAGGGCGGTCAAGTCATCGTCACGCCGGCCGTCAAGGCCCGCGCCAAGAAGGCATAAGGAGCGAACGCATGGAACTGAAGCTGCTCCAGGACAACGGTCAACTCGGCGCTGGCGTTACTGCCTCGCCGGAAGTGTTCGGCCGTGACTATAACGAAGCCCTCGTTCACCAGATCGTCGTCGCTTACCAGGCCAACGCTCGCAGCGGTAACCGTAAGCAGAAGGATCGTGAAGAGGTCTCGCACACGACCAAGAAGCCGTGGCGCCAGAAGGGTACGGGCCGCGCCCGTGCAGGTATGAGCTCCTCCCCGCTGTGGCGCGGGGGTGGTCGTATCTTCCCGAACAGCCCGGAAGAAAACTTCTCGCAGAAGGTCAACAAGAAGATGTACCGCGCCGGCATGCGCTCGATTTATTCGCAGCTTGCCCGTGAAGGTCGCATCAACGTGGTTGACGGCTTCGGTATCGAAGCACCCAAGACCAAGCTGTTGGCCGACAAGTTCCGCGCCATGGGCCTGGATTCGGTGCTTGTGATCACCGATAACATGGACGAAAACCTCTTCCTGGCCTCGCGCAACCTCGCGCATGTGTTCGTGGTTGAGGCGCGTCACGTCGATCCGCTGTCGCTCGTGCACTACAAGAAGGTGCTCGTGACCAAGGCAGCCGTCGCTCAGATCGAGGAGTTGCTGAAATGACGCAAGTTGCCAAGAACGACCATCGCCTGATGCAGGTGCTGCTGTCGCCCGTGGTGTCCGAAAAGGCAACCCTGGTCGCCGACAAGAACGAACAAGTCGTGTTCGAAGTGGCTCGCGACGCCAACAAGGGTGAAGTGAAGGCTGCCGTCGAACTGCTGTTCAAGGTCGAAGTCGAGTCCGTCCAGATCCTGAACCAGAAGGGCAAGCAAAAGCGTTTTGGTCGCTTCATGGGTCGTCGTGACCACGTGAAGAAGGCCTATGTCTCGCTGAAGCCGGGCCAGGAAATCAATTTTGAAGCGGAGGCCAAGTAATCATGGCACTCGTCAAGACCAAGCCGACATCGCCGGGCCGCCGCTCGATGGTGAAGGTCGTCAACCCCGACCTTCACAAGGGTGCGCCGCACGCGCCGCTGCTGGAAAAGCAATTCCAGAAGTCCGGCCGTAACAACAACGGCCACATCACCACCCGTCACAAGGGCGGTGGTCACAAGCATCACTATCGCGTCGTCGATTTCAAGCGTAACGACAAGGACGGTATCCCGGCCAAGATCGAACGCCTGGAATACGATCCGAACCGTAGCGCCAACATCGCGCTGGTGCTGTTCGCCGACGGCGAGCGCCGCTACATCATCGCCCCGAAGGGTGCGGTGGTCGGCCAAGCCGTGGCCAACGGCCCGGAAGCGCCGATCAAGGCCGGTAACAACCTGCCGATCCGCAACATCCCGGTCGGTACGACGATCCACTGCGTGGAAATTCTGCCGGGCAAGGGCGCACAGGTCGCCCGTTCGGCTGGTACGTCCGCCGTGCTGCTGGCTCGCGAAGGCATCTACGCTCAAGTGCGTCTGCGCTCGGGTGAAGTTCGCCGCGTGCACATCGAGTGCCGCGCGACCATCGGTGAAGTCGGCAACGAAGAGCACAGCCTGCGCCAGATCGGCAAGGCCGGTGCGACTCGTTGGCGCGGTATTCGCCCGACCGTTCGCGGCGTGGTGATGAACCCGGTGGATCACCCGCACGGTGGTGGTGAAGGCAAGACCGCTGCTGGTCGTGATCCAGTGTCGCCGTGGGGTACCCCGACCAAGGGCTACCGCACCCGTCGTAACAAGCGCACGGACAGCATGATCGTTCAGCGCCGTCACAAGCGTTAATCGGTAGGTAGGAGCATAGATATGACTCGTTCCGTCAAAAAGGGTCCGTTCATTGACGCCCACCTGCTGAAGAAGGTGGAAGCGGCGGTGCAGACCAAGGACAAGAAGCCCATCAAGACCTGGTCGCGTCGCTCGACCATTCTGCCGGACTTCATCGGCCTGACGATCGCCGTGCACAACGGCCGTCAGCACGTTCCCGTGTACGTCACGGAAAACATGGTTGGCCACAAGCTCGGCGAATTTGCGCTCACGCGTACGTTCAAGGGCCACGCTGCCGACAAGAAAGCGAAGCGATAAGGGGCAATCATGGAAGTTAAAGCGATTCATCGCGGCGCCCGTATCTCCGCACAGAAGACGCGTCTGGTTGCTGACCAGATCCGTGGTCTGCCGATCGAGCGCGCGCTCAACGTTCTGACGTTCAGCCCGAAGAAGGCGGCTGGCATCGTGAAGAAGGTGGTTGAGTCCGCCATCGCGAACGCGGAGCACAACGAAGGCGCCGACATCGACGAGCTGAAGGTCAAGTCGATCTTCATCGACAAGGCTACCTCGCTCAAGCGCTTCACCGCGCGTGCGAAGGGCCGTGGCAACCGCATCGAGAAACAAACCTGTCACATCACTGTGACGCTGGGCAACTAAGGAGTCACGATGGGACAGAAGATTCATCCGACTGGCTTCCGTCTGGCTGTCAGCCGTAACTGGGCTTCGCGTTGGTACGCCAACAACACCCAGTTTGCGGGCATGCTCAAGGAAGACATCGAAGTTCGCGAGTTTCTGAAGAAGAAGCTGAAGAACGCTTCGGTGGGCCGCGTGGTCATCGAGCGTCCGGCCAAGAATGCACGCATCACCATTTACAGCTCGCGTCCGGGCGTGGTGATCGGCAAGAAGGGCGAGGACATCGAACTGCTGAAGGCTGAGCTGCAGCGTCGCATGGGCGTGCCCGTGCACGTGAACATCGAAGAAATCCGCAAGCCGGAAGTCGATGCGCAGCTGATCGCCGATTCGATCACGCAGCAGCTCGAGCGCCGCATCATGTTCCGCCGTGCCATGAAGCGCGCGATGCAGAACGCGATGCGCCTGGGTGCTCAGGGCATCAAGATCATGAGCTCGGGCCGTCTGAACGGTATCGAAATCGCCCGTACCGAGTGGTATCGCGAAGGCCGTGTGCCCCTGCACACGCTGCGCGCTGACATCGACTACGGCTTCTCCGAAGCGGAAACCACCTACGGCATCATCGGTGTCAAGGTGTGGGTGTACAAGGGCGACCATCTGGGTCGCAACGACGCCCCCGTCGTGGAAGAGCCGCAAGAAGAGCGTCGCAAGCGCCCGGGTCGCCCGGAAGGCCGTCGCCGTGAGGGTGACCGCCCGAGCGGTCCGCGCCGCGGTGCTGGTGCAGGTGCCCGCCGTAGCGGTGGCTCCGACGCCAAGACTGGAGAATAAACATGCTGCAACCGAAGCGTAGGAAGTACCGCAAGGAGCAGAAGGGCCGCAATACGGGTATCGCAACGCGCGGTAATGCGGTCTCCTTCGGTGAGTTCGGCCTGAAGGCGATGGGCCGCGGCCGTCTGACCGCCCGTCAGATCGAGTCCGCCCGTCGCGCGATGACCCGCCACATCAAGCGTGGCGGCCGCATCTGGATCCGGATTTTCCCGGACAAGCCGATCTCGAAGAAGCCTGCCGAAGTCCGTATGGGTAACGGTAAGGGCAACCCGGAATACTACGTGGCTGAAATTCAGCCGGGCAAGATGCTGTACGAAATGGACGGCGTTGGCGAAGAACTGGCACGTGAGGCTTTCCGCCTGGCCGCTGCCAAGCTGCCGATCGCGACCAGCTTCGTGGTGCGTCAAGTCGGAACGTAAGGAATACACACCATGAAAGCAACCGAACTGCGCGGCAAGGACGCCGCAGGGCTGAACCAGGAGCTCTCCGAGCTGCTGAAGGCCCAATTTGGCCTGCGCATGCAAAAGGCGACCCAACAGCTGCAGAACTCGAGCCAGCTGAAGAAGGTGCGCCGTGACATCGCGCGTGTTCGCACCGTGATGGGCGAGAAAGGGAGCCAGAAATGACTGAAGCCGCAACGTCCCTGAAGCGCACCCTCGTCGGCCGCGTTGTCAGCAGCAAGATGGACAAGACCGTGACGGTCCTGATCGAAAACCGCGTCAAGCATCCGCTGTACGGCAAGTACGTGGTGCGCTCGAAGAAGTACCATGCGCACGACGAAGCCAACCAGTACAAGGAAGGCGACAAGGTCGAGATCGTGGAATCGCGTCCGATCTCCCGCACCAAGGCCTGGGTGGTGTCGCGTCTGCTGGAAGCCGCACGCGTGATCTAAAACAACAGCAAAGCTATTTGCTGTTGTTGGGCCGAGATTATGTGCTATAGTCTCGGTCTTTCCTTTGTAAGGGTTGTCGGCGATCCAGTCGATGGCCGGTGCGAGGGAAAAGCGAATGGGCCCGGCGGCACTAGCCGTCAGGCAGCTACCGACTTCAAGTTGATCAACCCAATCGCAGTTGGCGCAATGCCAGCGGCCGGCGGGACCAAGACTGATCGCCTCCGCGCATTGTGCGCCTGGCGAATTAAGTTGGGACGAGAACACCATGATTCAGACAGAAAGCCGGCTCGAAGTGGCCGATAACACGGGTGCGCGTGAAGTCATGTGCATCAAGGTGCTGGGCGGCTCGAAGCGCCGCTACGCCAGCGTCGGCGACATCATCAAGGTCAGCGTCAAGGATGCTGCCCCGCGTGGTCGCGTCAAGAAGGGCGACATCTACAACGCCGTGGTGGTGCGTACCGCCAAGGGCGTGCGCCGTCCTGACGGCTCGCTCATCAAGTTCGACGGCAATGCCGCCGTGCTGCTGAACACCAAGCTTGAGCCGATCGGCACCCGTATCTTCGGGCCGGTCACTCGCGAACTCCGTACCGAGCGCTTCATGAAGATCGTGTCGCTCGCGCCGGAAGTGCTGTAATCGGAGGCCGCATGAACAAGATTCGCAAGGGCGATCGCATCATCGTCCGCACCGGCAAGGACAAGGGTAAGCAAGGTACCGTGCTGGCCGTACTCGGCGACCACGTGACCGTGGAAGGCGTGAACGTTGCCAAGAAGCACGTGCGCCCGAACCCGATGCTGGGTACCACGGGTGGTGTGGTCGACAAGGTCATGCCCATCCATATTTCGAACGTTGCGCTCGTGGATGCCAATGGCAAGCCGTCGCGCGTCGGCATCAAGGTTGAAGGCGGCGTGAAGACGCGCGTGCTGAAGACCACCGGTGCTGCCGTCGGCGCTTGATTCTGGGCAATAGAGAGGAGTTGAGCATGACTGCGCGTCTGCAAGAGTTTTACAAAGAGAAGGTTGTGCCGGAACTGATCAAGCAGTTCGGTTACAAGTCCGTGATGGAAGTGCCGCGCATCACCAAGATCACCCTGAACATGGGTCTTGGCGAAGCCATCAATGACAAGAAAGTCATCGAGCACGCCACCGGCGACCTGATCAAGATCGCTGGCCAGAAGCCCATCGTGACGAAGGCCCGCAAGGCCATCGCCGGCTTCAAGATTCGCCAGGGTTACCCGATCGGCACGATGGTCACGCTGCGTGGCCAACGCATGTACGAATTCCTGGACCGCTTCATCACCGTGTCGCTGCCCCGCGTGCGCGACTTCCGCGGTGTGTCGGGCAAGGCGTTCGACGGTCGTGGCAACTACAACATCGGTGTGAAGGAACAGATCATCTTCCCCGAAATTGAGTACGACAAGATCGACGCACTTCGTGGCCTGAACATCAGCATCACGACGACTGCGAAGAATGACGAGGAAGCGAAGGCGCTCCTCGGCGCGTTCAAGTTCCCGTTCCGTAATTAAGGGGTTACCGTGGCTAAATTGTCTCTGATCGAACGCGAAAAGAAGCGTGCCAAGCTGGTGGCTAAGTACGCGCCGAAGCGTGCCGAGTTGGAAGCCATCGTGGCCGACCAAAGCAAGTCGGAAGAAGAGCGTTACGAAGCGCGTCTGAAGCTGCAACAGCTTCCGCGCAACGCCAACCCGACTCGCCAGCGCAATCGCTGCTCGATCACCGGTCGTCCCCGCGGTACGTTCCGTAAGTTCGGCCTGGCGCGCAACAAGCTCCGTGAAATCGCCTTCAAGGGCGAGATCCCGGGTCTGACCAAAGCCAGCTGGTAATCACGCACAGGCTACAGGAGAAACACTATGAGCATGAGCGATCCGATCGCCGATATGCTGACGCGTATCCGCAACGCGCAAGCGGTGGAAAAAGCGTCGGTGGTCATGCCGTCGTCGAAGCTGAAAGCGGCTATCGCCAAGGTCCTGAAGGACGAAGGCTATATCGACGAATTCGCGGTGACCGAGCAGGGCGGCAAGTCCACCCTGACGATTGGTCTGAAGTACTACGCCGGCCGTCCGGTCATCGAGCGCCTGCAGCGCGTCTCGCGACCCGGTCTGCGCGTGTACAAGGGCCGCAATGAAATTCCGCAAGTGATGAACGGCCTGGGTGTCGCCATCATCTCGACCCCGCAGGGTCTGATGACGGACCGCAAAGCCCGCGCAACCGGTGTCGGTGGCGAAGTCATTTGCTACGTCGCCTAAGGAGAGGGAACCATGTCTCGCGTAGGTAAGGCTCCCATCGCGCTGCCCAAGGGCGCCGAAGTCAATTTCGCTGGTGGTCTGCTGACCGTCAAGGGCCCGCTGGGCACCCTGTCGCAGCCGATCCACCAGCTGGTCAAAGTCAACACCGACAACGGCACGATCACGTTCGCGCCGGCAGATGAGTCGCGTGAAGCCAACGCGCTGCAAGGCACGATGCGCGCCCTGACGGCCAACATGGTCAAGGGTGTGACGACGGGCTTCGAGCGCAAGCTGACCCTGGTCGGCGTGGGTTATCGTGCGTCGCTGCAGGGCTCGGCCCTGAAGCTGCAGCTCGGTTTTTCGCATGACGTGATCCATGAGATGCCGGAAGGCGTGAAGGCGGAAACGCCGACGCAGACCGAAATCATCATCAAGGGTTCGGACAAGCAGAAAGTTGGTCAGGTCGCCGCTGAAGTGCGTGGCTATCGCCCGCCTGAGCCCTACAAGGGCAAGGGTGTGCGCTACGCCGATGAGCGCGTGATCCTGAAGGAAACCAAGAAGAAGTAAGGTGCACATCATGAACAAGAACGACTCTCGTCTGCGTCGTGCACGTCAGACCCGCCTGAAGATCGCGGAACTGAACGTTGCTCGTCTGGCTGTGCACCGTACGAACCTGCACATCTATGCGCAGGTCTTCTCGGAAGACGGCACCAAGGTTGTGGCTTCGGCCTCGACGGTGGAAGCCGAAGTCCGCAAGGAACTCAACGGCAACGGCGGCAACGCCGCGGCCGCCGCCCTGGTGGGCAAGCGCATCGCCGAAAAGGCGAAGGCTGCCGGCATCGAAGCAGTGGCATTCGATCGCTCGGGTTTCCGTTATCACGGTCGCGTGAAGGCTCTGGCTGACGCGGCTCGCGAAGCTGGCCTGAAGTTCTAAGCCGGCATAGAGGATATCGTCATGGCAAAAATTCAACCTAAGGTCCAAGGGGACGAACGCGACGACGGTCTTCGCGAGAAGATGATCGCGGTCAACCGTGTGACCAAGGTGGTCAAGGGCGGCCGGATTCTCGGTTTCGCTGCACTGACCGTGGTCGGCGACGGCGATGGCCGTATCGGCATGGGCAAGGGCAAGGCGAAGGAAGTGCCCGTGGCCGTGCAGAAGGCAATGGACGAAGCCCGTCGCAAGATGGTCAAGGTCCCGCTGAAGAACGGTACGCTGCAACACGAAGTGGTTGGCAAGCATGGCGCCGCCAAGGTGCAGATGATGCCCGCGAAGGACGGTACTGGCGTGATCGCCGGCGGCCCGATGCGCGCCATCTTCGAAGTCATGGGCGTGACGAACATCGTGACCAAGTCGCACGGTTCGACCAATCCTTACAACATGGTGCGCGCAACGCTCGACGGCCTGCGCAAGATGAGCACCCCGGCCGAAATTGCCGCCAAGCGCGGCAAGTCGGTCGAAGAGATCCTCGGCTAAGCCGAAGGGATAGGTGAACGATATGTCGCAGAAAACCGTGAAAGTCCAACTCGTGCGCAGCCTGATCGGTACGCGCGAAGACCACCGCGCGACGGTGCGCGGCCTGGGCCTGCGCCGCATGAACTCGGTGTCCGAAGTGCAGGACACGCCCGCAGTGCGCGGCATGATCAACAAGGTGTCCTACCTGGTCAAGGTCATCGGCTAAGGCAAGACGGAGAAGAACATGCAACTGAATAACCTGAAGCCGGCAGCCGGCTCCAAGCACGCCAAGCGCCGCGTCGGTCGCGGTATTGGCTCGGGCCTGGGCAAGACGGCTGGTCGTGGTCACAAGGGTCAGAAGTCGCGTTCGGGTGGTTTCCACAAGGTCGGCTTCGAAGGCGGCCAGATGCCCCTGTATCGTCGTCTGCCCAAGCGTGGTTTCACCTCGCTGACCAAGGAATTCACCGCGGAAGTGCGCCTGGGCGACCTGGCGGGCCTGCCGATCGAGGAAATCGATCTGCTGAGCCTGAAGCAAGCCGGTCTGGTGGGCGAGATGATCAAGAGCGCCAAGGTGATCCTGTCGGGTGAAATCGACAAGAAGGTGGTCCTGAAGGGTATCGGCGCAACGGCCGGGGCGAAGGCCGCGATCGAAGCGGCTGGTGGCTCGCTGGCCTAATAGCCTGCTGTTTCACACTGTCGGAGCATCCGTTTGGCCACGGCGAAACCTAATGTGATGGCACAGGCCAAGAACACGGCCAAGTACGGCGATCTTCGCCGTCGGCTGGTGTTCCTGGTCCTGGCATTGCTGGTGTACCGGATCGGCGCGCACATTCCTGTGCCTGGTATCGATCCGGATCAACTGGCGCAGCTTTTCCAACGGCAGTCGGGCGGCATCCTCGGGATGTTCAACCTGTTCTCCGGTGGCGCGCTGTCGCGTTTCACGGTGTTTGCGCTGGGGATCATGCCGTATATCTCGGCATCGATCATCATGCAGCTGCTGACGATCGTGCTGCCCCAGCTGGAGTCGCTGAAGAAGGAAGGCCAAGCCGGCCAGCGCAAGATTACGCAATACACGCGCTACGGTACGGTCGTTCTGGCGACGTTCCAGGCGCTGGGGATTGCAGTCGCGCTTGAGGCGCAGCCGGGTCTGGTGCTGGATCCGGGCCTGATGTTCCGGGCTACCGCCGTGATGACGCTGGTGACGGGCACGATGTTCCTGATGTGGCTGGGTGAGCAGATCACCGAGCGCGGTCTGGGCAACGGGATCTCGATCATCATCTTCGGCGGGATTGCAGCGGGTCTGCCCAACGCCATCGGCGGGCTGTTTGAGCTGGTGCGTACGGGGTCGATGGGGATTTTCTCCTCGATCCTGGTGGTGGCGATCATTGCTGGGGTGACGTTCGTGGTGGTGTTCATTGAACGCGGCCAGCGCAAGATCCTCGTCAACTACGCCAAGCGCCAGGTTGGTAACAAGATTTATGGCGGTCAGTCGTCGCATCTGCCGCTGAAGTTGAATATGGCTGGGGTGATTCCGCCGATCTTCGCGTCGTCGATCATTCTGTTCCCGGCTACGATCGCAGGCTGGTTTACAGCCGGCAACTCGACGAATCCGGTTGCACGGTTCGTCAAGGACCTGGCGGCGACGCTGTCGCCGGGTCAGCCGGTGTACATCCTGCTGTATGCGGCGGCGATCATCTTCTTCTGTTTCTTCTACACGGCGCTGGTCTATAACAGCCGCGAAGTGGCAGATAACCTGAAGAAGAGTGGGGCGTTCATTCCGGGCATCCGTCCGGGCGAGCAAACCACGCGGTATATCGACAAGATTCTGGTGCGTTTGACCCTGGCGGGTGCGATCTACATCACGCTGGTGTGTCTGTTGCCAGAGTTCTTGGTGCTGCGCTGGAATGTACCGTTCTACTTTGGTGGGACGTCGCTGTTGATCATCGTGGTCGTCACGATGGACTTCATGGCGCAAGTGCAGTCGTATGTGATGTCTCAGCAGTATGAGTCTTTGATGAAGAAGGCGAATTTCAAGGGTAACTTGACGCTCCGTTAAACCGGGCGGTCGCACGAAGCAGAAAGGACATGGCCAAAGACGACGTGATCCAGATGCAGGGTGAGGTGCTGGAAAACCTCCCCAACGCGACATTTCGCGTGAAGCTGGAAAACGGTCACGTTGTGCTGGGCCATATATCCGGGAAGATGCGCATGCATTACATCCGCATCCTGCCTGGAGACAAGGTGACGGTCGAGTTGACTCCGTATGATCTGTCCCGCGCGCGCATCGTATTCCGGGCGAAGTGAGCGGACTGGAATTGAAGGAAGAGGAAAATCATGAAAGTGCTGGCTTCTGTTAAGCGCATTTGCCGCAACTGCAAAATCATCAAGCGCAAGGGCGTGGTGCGTGTGATCTGCTCGTCGGACCCGCGTCATAAGCAGCGCCAAGGCTAATTTCGCAAAGAGGATTGACGAATGGCACGTATCGCAGGGGTCAATATCCCCAACCACCAACATACCGTGATCGGCCTGACGGCTGTGTACGGTATCGGCCGCTCGCGCGCTCAAAAGATTTGCGAGGCTACCGGCGTCCCGACCAACAAGAAGGTCAAGGACCTGACTGACGCGGACTTGGAAAAGCTGCGTGACGAAGTCAACAAGTTCACCGTCGAAGGCGATCTGCGCCGTGAAACGACGATGAACATCAAGCGCCTGATGGACTTGGGCTGCTACCGCGGCGTGCGCCATCGCAAGGGCCTGCCGATGCGTGGTCAGCGTACCCGCACGAATGCCCGTACCCGTAAGGGTCCGCGCAAGGCCGGTATCGCGCTCAAGAAGTAATCCGTCGGCTAAAGGATAGGAACTATGGCAAAAGCAGCGAATACCGCCGCCCAGCGCGCGCGCAAGAAGGTTCGCAAGAACGTCGCCGACGGCATCGCGCACGTTCACGCGTCGTTCAACAACACGATCATCACCATCACCGACCGTCAGGGCAACGCCCTGTCGTGGGCGACGTCGGGCGGCCAGGGCTTCAAGGGCTCGCGCAAGTCGACGCCGTTCGCAGCACAGGTGGCGGCTGAAAGTGCTGGCCGCGTGGCACAGGACCAAGGCATCAAGAACCTGGAAGTGCGCATCAAGGGCCCGGGCCCGGGTCGTGAGTCGGCCGTGCGTGCACTGAACAACCTGGGTATCAAGATCCAGCTGATCGAAGACGTGACGCCGGTGCCGCACAACGGCTGCCGTCCGCCGAAGCGTCGTCGCATCTAAGTGATTTGACCGGCCACGCCAGGCAGCTGGCGAGGTCGGTCTGCGGGTGCTATACTCGCCCGCTTGCCTGTCTTCCGGATTTTTCCGGAAGGCGGGTTTCGTCTTTTCATAAGCCCACCGTTCGCCGCGCTCCGATTATGGAGTTTGATGGCGAACCATCCACAGCGCTCGTCGCCGTGGATGACTGATAACGAAGGAACGCAACGTGGCACGCTATACCGGCCCCAAGGCGAAACTGTCTCGCCGTGAAGGTACTGACCTTTTCCTGAAGAGCGCACGTCGCTCGCTCGCCGACAAGTGCAAGCTGGACAGCAAGCCTGGCCAGCACGGCCGCACCTCCGGCGCCCGCACTTCCGACTACGGCAACCAGCTGCGTGAAAAGCAGAAGGTCAAGCGCATCTACGGCGTGCTGGAGCGTCAGTTCCGCCGCTACTTCGCTGAAGCCGACCGCCGCAAGGGCAACACGGGTGAAACCCTGCTGCAACTGCTGGAATCGCGCCTGGACAACGTCGTCTACCGCATGGGCTTCGGCTCGACCCGCGCTGAAGCGCGTCAGCTGGTGTCGCACAAGGCGATCCTGGTGAACGGTCAAGCCCTGAACGTGCCGTCGGCCCAGATCAAGTCGGGCGACGTGATTGCCATCCGCGAAAAGTCGAAGAAGCAAGTGCGTATCGCTGAATCGCTGACGCTGGCTGAGCAGACCGGCTTCCCGATGTGGGTGGCTGTGGATGCCAAGAAGATGGAAGGCACCTTCAAGCAAGCCCCGGATCGCGCCGATATCGCTGGCGATATCAACGAAAGCCTGATCGTCGAATTGTATTCGCGTTAATGACGGCGCCCGTGCCGCAAGGCGCGGGCATCGAAAGCGCCTCTGGGGACGCTCATCGTCAACGACATTGTGTTCGCGCGCCGGCAGGATCTTGGCGCCGTACCAATCCGAATCGTCACGTGCCGCAACGCGATTGCGGCACGCGCGTCTTCCGTCGCAGTGTCTGCGGCGGGATCTCTCCGGTCCAATCCGTCAGCCTTATCGGTGTAACGAGCCGAGGGTATTGAAATAGGACAACCTATGCAAACAGCACTCCTGAAGCCCAAAATTATTGCGGTTGAGCCGCTTGGCGATCATCACGCGAAGGTCGTCATGGAACCGTTCGAGCGCGGCTATGGCCACACGCTCGGTAACGCGCTGCGCCGCGTGCTGCTGTCGTCGATGGTCGGCTTTGCCCCGACCGAAGTCACGATCGCTGGGGTCGTCCACGAATATTCCACCATCGATGGCGTGCAGGAAGACGTCGTCAACCTGCTGCTGAACCTGAAGGGCGTGGTGTTCAAGCTGCACAACCGTGACGAAGTCACGGTGTCGCTGCGCAAGGAAGGCGAAGGCGTGGTCACGGCTGCCGACATCGAGCTGCCGCACGACGTCGAGATCATCAACCCGGGTCACGTGATCGCCAACCTGTCGGCCGGCGGCAAGCTGGACCTGCAGTTGAAGGTCGAGCAAGGCCGCGGCTACGTGCCGGGCAACGTGCGCAAGTTCGGCGACGAGTCGAGCAAGGTGATCGGCCGCATCGTGCTGGATGCCTCGTTCGCGCCGGTGCGCCGCGTGTCGTACGCGGTTGAGTCTGCCCGTGTGGAGCAGCGTACCGACCTCGACAAGCTGGTGATGAACATCGAGACCAACGGCGTGATCTCGCCGGAAGAAGCGATCCGCCAGTCGGCTCGCATCTTGGTCGACCAGCTGTCGGTGTTCGCCGCCCTGGAAGGCACCGAAAGCGCCGCTGAGGCCGCCGCCGCCCGCGCACCGCAGATCGATCCGATCCTGCTGCGCCCGGTCGACGACCTGGAGCTGACGGTGCGCTCGGCCAACTGCCTGAAGGCCGAGAACATCTACTACATCGGCGACCTGATCCAGCGTACCGAGAACGAGCTGCTCAAGACCCCGAACCTGGGTCGCAAGTCGCTCAACGAGATCAAGGAAGTCCTCGCTTCGCGTGGCCTGACGCTCGGCATGAAGCTCGAGAACTGGCCGCCCGCAGGTCTCGAGAAGTAAGTTGTAGTTGTCGGCCGGTGCGTGTGCGCCGGCCGGTTTGTTCCCGCCGTCGTAGTCTGGACGGCCTATTGTTAAAGCCACCGGCCCGCGCCGCGCAAGCAGCGATAGAAGAGCTGGTCAAACACTCTTAAGAAGGAATCATCATGCGTCACCGTCATGGTTTGCGGAAACTGAACCGCACCTCGTCGCACCGCCTCGCGATGCTGCGCAACATGTCCAACTCGCTGCTGCAGCACGAGCTGATCAAGACCACGCTGCCGAAGGCCAAGGAACTGCGCAAGGTCGTCGAGCCGCTGATCACGCTGGCCAAGAAGGACACCGTCGCCAACCGCCGCCTGGCCTTCGCCCGCCTGCGCGACCGCGACATGGTCACCAAGCTGTTCAACGAACTGGGCCCGCGTTTCGCGACCCGTCCGGGCGGCTACACCCGTATCCTGAAGTTCGGCTTCCGTCAGGGCGACAACGCGCCGATGGCGCTGGTCGAACTGCTCGACCGTCCGGAAGTTGCCGAGGCTGTGGACGCTGAAGGCGCTGCCGAGTAAGGTCAGCCGGGGGTTGCCGGTGCGACATGACGTCGCGCCGAGCATCCCCAAGATGCGCGTTTCAGGCGCGCATTACAATGAAGCCAGGATTCACGTCCTGGCTTTTTTGTTGCCTGCGCACGCGGTGGGCGTGGTCGCGGGGCGTGTTCAAGGAGTTCCCATGTCGCCGGAAACCGACGTGCTGCTGGTGCTGACCAACTTGCCCGATGGCGACAGTGTCGACCGTGTCACCAAAGTCGTGCTGGAATCTCGCACGGCCGCATGTGTCAATCAGATGCCGGCCTGCGTGTCGTCGTACTGGTGGAATGGTGTGATCGAGCATGCAACCGAGATCCCGCTGCTGATCAAGACCACGCGCGCGGCGTACCCAGCGCTGGAGGCGGCGTTGCGCAAGGCGCACCCTTACGAGGTGCCCGAGATCATCGCGGTGCCGGTAGAGGCCGGCCTGCCGGCGTATCTGGCGTGGGTGGTGGCTGAAACCCGCCCACGCTCCGTTTGATGTCCGAGTGCTGTTGATATGACGTCTTCTGTGTCCTTGCTTATCCGACGCGCCCTGCAATTGCTGGCCCTGTTGATTGCCACGGCGACGTTGGCATTACCTGCCCGCGCGGCCGACGATTTGCTGCCCCCGGAACAGGCCTTCCGCTTCAGTGCGACGCAGGTGGACGGGCAGACCGTCGAGGTGAAGTTCGCCATCGCTGACGGCTATTACATGTACCGCGAGCGGCTGTCCGTGGCGGCCGACCCGGCCACGGCGGCGTTCGCGCCGCTGGAGTTGCCTGCCGGCCACGTCAAGTTCGACGAGACGTTCAACAAGAATGTCGAGACGTATCGGCATGAGTTGGCTTTCCGTGTGAAAGCGCAGAGCGCGAGCGCCCCGTTCACGCTGGTGGTGACCTCGCAGGGGTGCGCGGATCAGGGGGTGTGCTACCCGCCGATGAAGAGCCGCTTCCATGTCGAGCCGACCTCCATGGCGTCACGCGAGCGCCCTGCCGCCGGATCGACCGATACCTCAGGCCGCATCGCCAGCACGCTGGGCAGCGGCAATCTTGGCGCGATCGCCGCGCTGTTCTTCGGGCTCGGTTTGCTGCTGACGTTCACGCCGTGCGTGCTGCCCATGCTGCCGATCGTGTCGGCCATCGTGGTGGGCGAGCACGCCACGCGCACGCGGGCCGCGGCGGTGTCGGTGGCGTACGTGGCGGGCATGGCCCTCGTGTACACGGCACTGGGCGTGGCGGCCGGGCTGGCAGGGCAGGGCCTGCAGGCGGCACTGCAGAACGCCTGGGTACTGGGTGCATTTGCGCTGCTGATGGTGCTGCTGTCCCTGTCGATGTTCGGTCTGTACGAGCTGCAGTTGCCGGCGTCGTGGCACCACCACCTGACGCAGGCCTCGAACAAGCTGAGCGGCGGGCAGATCGTCGGCGCCGCCGTCATGGGCGCGCTGTCGGCGCTGATCGTGTCGCCGTGTGTGACGCCGGCGCTGGCCGGGGCGCTCGCCTACATCGCCCAGACCGGCAATGCCACCATCGGGGGCGCGGCGTTGCTGTCGCTGTCGGTCGGCATGGGCGTGCCGCTGATCCTGGTGGGGATGGGTGCGGGCAACCTGCTGCCACGCTCGGGTCGCTGGCTGGTGGTGACCAAGGCGGTCTTCGGCTTCATCCTGCTGGCGGTGGCCTTGTGGATCGTGCAGCCGGTGCTGCCGTCGTGGCTGGTGATGGTGGCGTGGGGCGCGTTGCTGATCGGCGCCGCCGTGTTTCTGCGGACGTTCGATTCGCTGCCGGATGGGGCGGGCAACGTGCAGCGGTTGGGCAAGGTGGTTGGCGTGTTGCTGGCGCTGGCGGGGGCGGCCCAGTTGGTGGGGGTGGCCGCCGGCGGGCGCGATCCGCTGCAGCCACTGTCTGGCGTGATGCGTGCGTCGACCGGCGCATCCGCGCAAGCCGATGCGCATGGCGTTACCTTCAAGCGCGTGAAGAGCAGCGCCGAACTCGACGCCGAAGTGCGCAACGCCAGTGCGTCGGGTCGCGCGGTGATGCTCGATTTCTACGCCGACTGGTGCGTGAGCTGCAAGGAGATGGAGCGCCTGACCTTCACCGATGCGCGGGTGCGCACGGCGCTCGCCGAGTTGGTGCTGCTGCAGGCCGACGTGACGGCCAACTCTGCGGATGACCAGGCGCTGCTCAAGCGCTTTGGCCTGTTCGGCCCGCCCGGCACGGTCTTCTTCGACCCGCAGGGCAAGGAGGTGTCTGCGCGCGTGATCGGGTTCGAGCCCGTCGACACCTTCCTCGAGAGCCTGCGCCGCGCGCTGGGCGCGACGCAAACCACTAAGCCGACCGCTTGATCAGCCGCGCAGCAAGCGAGCGGCGTCCAGCGCGAAGTACGTCAGGATGCCGTTTGCGCCCGCGCGCTTGAACGCCAGCAGCGATTCCAGCACGACCTTGTCGTGGTCCAGCCAGCCGTTCTGCGCGGCGGCCTTGAGCATCGCGTATTCGCCGCTGACCTGGTAGACATAGGTCGGGAAGCGGAATTCGTCCTTCACGCGGCGCACGATGTCGAGGTACGGCATGCCGGGCTTGACCATCACCATGTCGGCGCCCTCGGCGATGTCGAGCGCGACTTCGCGCAGCGCCTCGTCGGAGTTGGCCGGGTCCATCTGGTAGGTCATCTTGTTGCTCTTGCCCAGGTTGGCCGCCGAGCCCACCGCATCCCGGAACGGGCCATAGAACGCCGACGCGTACTTGGCCGCGTAGGCCATGATGCGCGTGTAGATGTGGTCCTCGTTCTCCAGCGCCATGCGGATCGCGCCGATGCGGCCGTCCATCATGTCCGACGGCGCGACGATGTCCACGCCGGCCGCAGCCTGCACCAGGGCCTGACGCGTCAGGATCTCGACGGTCTCTTCGTTGAGCACATAGCCGTTGGCATCGAGCACGCCGTCCTGGCCGTGGCTCGTGTACGGATCGAGCGCCACGTCAGTGAGGATGCCGAGCTCCGGGAAGCGCGCCTTGAGCGCCTTCACCGCACGCGGCACCAGGCCCTCGGGGTTGGTCGCCTCGATGCCGTCCGGCGTCTTGAGCGACGGCTCGATGACGGGGAACAGCGCCAGCACCGGAATGCCCAGCTGCACGCACTGCTCGGCCACGCCCAGCAGCAGGTCGACCGAGACGCGCTCGACGCCGGGCATCGACGACACGGCCTGGCGCACGTTGGTGCCTTCCAGGATGAAGACGGGGTAGATCAGGTCATCGGCCGTCAGGCGCGACTCGCGCATCATGCGGCGGGAGAAATCGTCGCGGCGCATGCGGCGCGGACGATGGTCGGGGAAGCTTGCGATCATGTTAGGAACACACTGTGAAGTTTGAAAACTTTCCGCACGATTATCCATCCTACGCACGGACAATGCGTCAGCGACGCTGACCCAGCGTCCCCCGCGGCGCCTCCCTGACGCGGGTTCCCATCGATGGCTCGATGGGGTCATTACCCCCGTTGCGCGTTTGGCGACGGGGTTTTTTTTGCCGGTGCGGTCTCGGGCGAGGGCAGCGACGCTTCCGGCAGATTGAGCCAGCCTGCGACAATTCGCTGCGCCTCTTCGATGCCGCGGCGCTTCAGGCTCGAGAACAACTGCACCGTGAGCGACACCTCGCCGTCGATCTGCGCTTGGTAGTCGGCCAGCACCTTGCGCGCGGCCATCAGCGCGCGCGAGGCGTCGTTGCTGGTCAGCTTGTCGGCCTTGGTGAGCAGCACGTGGATCGGCTTACCCGTCGGCAGGAACCACTCGACCATCTGGCAATCGAGGTCGGTGAAGGGGCGGCGCGCGTCCATCATGATGACCAGGCCGGCCAGCTGCGCGCGCGCCTTCACATAGTCGCCGAGCAGGTGGACCCAGTGCGATTTGGTCTCACCCGGCGCTTCGGCATAGCCGTAGCCGGGCAGGTCGACCAGGAAGCCGAGCGGGTCTTCCGCCTTGGCCGGCATCACCGAGAAATAGTTGATGTGCTGCGTGCGGCCGGGCGTCTTGCTGGAGAAGGCCAGCCGCTTCTGGTTGCACAGGATGTTGATGGCCGTCGATTTGCCCGCGTTGGAGCGGCCCGCAAACGCGACTTCGGGCACGGCCGTGGCCGGTAAATCGCGCAAATGATTGACGGTGATGAAGAAACGGGCTTGATGCAGGAGCGACATACGCGGCAATGCTTGTAGACTGCGTGGGTTGCTGCGCCGCGAGGTCGCATTGCAGAAGGCTTATTGTACAATACGCCGGTTTACGGACGTCCCCACCAGTTCCGTCGCAGGACCGCCCCGAGAGCCCGGGCCGGTCCGTTTTCATGCGGTGGCCCTGGCGACAGGAGAAGGGGGCGCCCGGCGCCGCTGGGTTCGGCATTGCGCGTCCTGACGGTGCACGCAGCAGCATTTAAAACAATCTAGACAAGGTGTGCGAATGAACCGCATCGCGAATGTTCTTGCTGTCGCAGCGCTGTCCCTGGCATCGGCCTTTTCCGTGGCCCATGCCGAAGAACAGAAAGTCGCCAAAGCCGATGCGGCGCGCGGCGAGACGATCTTCAACACTGGCATCCCCGCCAACGGCGTGCCAGCGTGTACCAGCTGCCACGGCACGGGCGGCAACAGCGCGATGAACGTCAACCCGAAGCTGGCCGGCCAGCATGGTGAATACATCGAGAAGCAACTCAAGGACTTCAAGGCCAAGACCGAGCGCACCCACGCGGTGATGTCGGTCTACGCAGGTGCGTTGTCCGATCAGGACATGAAGGACGTCGGCGCGTACCTCGCCAAGCAACCGGCCTGGAAGCCGGGCTCGGCCAAGAGCAAGGACACCATCGAGCTGGGCCAGAAGCTGTATCGCGGCGGTGACATCAAGCGCGGTATCGCGGCGTGTGCAGGCTGCCACGGCCCGACCGGTGCCGGCATCCCGGCGCAGTATCCGCGTATCGCCGGCCAGTTTGCCGAGTACACCGAAGCTCAGCTGGTCGCGTTCCAGGACGGCACCCGCAAGAACAGCGTGCAGATGCATGATCTGGCCGGCCGCATGACGGCGCAGCAGATCAAGGCGGTGGCCGACTACGTCGCCGGCCTGCGTTAATCTGCTGCACCCGGCCGTCGTGAGGGCGGCCGCTTACACAACAAGAAAAAAGGGTGGCATGCGTCTGGCATCGCCGCCCTTTTTTCGTTTCTGAACAGGCATTGCATGTCTTCGCGCATTTCTTCGGCCTCCACCTCCGGCGTCCAGATCCGCTCCCGCCGCCGCGCGCTGCGCGAGACGGTCGAGCTGCTGTCGTCGATGCGCTTTGCGATCAGCCTGCTGACGGTGATCGCCATCGCCAGCGTGATCGGTACGGTGCTCAAGCAGAACGAGCCGTATCCGAACTACGTCAACCAGTTCGGGCCGTTCTGGGCGGAGGTGTTCCGCTCGCTGACGCTGCCGACGGTCTACAGCGCCTGGTGGTTCCTGCTGATCCTCACCTTCCTGGTGGTGTCGACCTCGCTGTGCATCGTGCGCAACGCGCCCAAGATGCTGGCCGACATGCGCGCCTGGCGCGAGCACGTGCGCGAGGGCAGCCTGCGCGCGTTCCATCACAAGGATGAATTCGATGCTCCCGCCGATGCCGCCACGGTGACGGCGCGCCTGGCCGCGCTCGCGCAGAACCGCGGCTTTCGCATCAAGGCCTTTGCGCGCGAGGGCGGCGCCACGCTCATTGCGGCCAAGGCCGGTTCGGCGAACAAGATCGGCTACATCCTGGCGCACACCGCCATCGTCATCATCTGCCTGGGCGGGCTGCTCGATGGCGACATGATGATCCGCGCGCAGATGTGGTTCGGCGGCAAGTCGCCAATCAAGGGCAATGCGGTCATCAGCGAGATCGGGACGGAGCATCGGCTGTCGTCCGCCAACCCGGGCTTCCGGGGCAATGCGTTTGTGCCGGAAGGCGCGACCGTCAGCACGGCGATCCTGAACATTGCCGATGGCGCGCTCATTCAAGACCTACCGTTCTCGATCACGCTCAAGAAGTTCACCGTCGAGCACTACTCGACCGGCATGCCCAAGCTGTTTGCCAGCGACATCGTCGTGACCGACCGCCGCACCGGCAAGCAGACCGACGCGCGCGTCGAGGTGAACAAGCCCTTCGTGATCGACGGCGTGGCGATCTACCAGTCGAGCTTCGAAGACGGTGGCTCCAAGCTCAAGCTGACCGGCTTCCCAATGCGTGGCACGGATGGCAAGACCTTCGCGCTGGGCGGTACGGTGGGCGAGAACACCAAACTCGCCGGCCCCGGTGCCGACTACACGGTGGAGTTCACCGACTTCCGCCTGATGAACGTCGAGACCGTCACCGATGCCGCTGGCAAGCAGGACGCGCGCGGCGTCGGCAAGAAGGGGGCGGGGGACGCCGGCCTGCGCGCCGAACTCGGCAACGTCACCAAGATGACGCGCGACCGCGACCTGCGCAACGTCGGCCCGTCGGTGCAGTACAAGCTGCGCGACGCCAACGGGCAGGCGCGCGAGTTCAGCAACTACATGCTGCCGATCACGCTCGAGGGCCAATCGGTGTTCCTGGCCGGTGTGCGCACGCAGCCGGACGAGCCGTTCCGCTACCTGCGCATTCCCGCCGATGTGCAAGGCACCGTCAACGACTGGATGCGCCTGCGTGCCGCGCTGCAAAGCCCGGCGATGCGCGGCGAGGCGGCGCGCCGCTTCGCGCTGCTCTCCATGCCGGGCGATGACCGCACCCAGTTGCGTGCGCAGCTGGCGGAGAGCGCCCGCCGCGCGCTCGACCTGTTTGCCGGCGTCACCGACATCAAGGGTGCCCCGGCCAACGGCGAGGGCGGCTTTGCGGCGGTGGCCAACTTCCTGCAGAAGTCGGTGCCCGAGGGCGAGCGCGAGAAGGCTGCCGACGTGCTGATGAAGATCATCAACAGTGCGGTCTGGGAGCTGTGGCAACTGGCCCGCGCGCAGGACGGCCTGCCTGCGCCCACGGTCGACGCGACCAGCAGCCAATGGCTCCAGACCGCCATCAACTCGCTGTCGGACAGTTTCTTCTACGGCGCGCCGGTCTATCTGCAGCTGGTTGATTTCCAGCAAGTCCAGGCCAGCGTGTTCCAGCTCACGCGTGCGCCGGGCAAAAACATCGTGTATCTTGGGTCGTTGCTGCTGGTGCTGGGCGTGTTCTCGATGTTCTACGTGCGGGAGCGCCGCTGGTGGCTGTGGATTCGCCCCAACGGTACTGAATCCGCCTCCGGCGCCCATGTGTTGACCGCCATGTCGACCACGCGCCGCACGCTCGACTTCGACCGCGAATACGAGCGCCTCAAGCAGGATGTCCGCGCCGCTGTCGGCGCGCCCGGCCCCGCCAGTGCAGCGCAGGCCGACCCCAAACCAACGAAGTGAGCCGGTGATGGAAGCGACCAATCTCCCCCAATCGTCGTCAGCGACTGCCGTGGCCGCTGATCTTGGTGCGCTGCAGCGTCCGTCCTATTTCCGTCGCCTGGGCTGGTTCGACTGGTTGTTCGCGGTGTTTCTGGCCGCTGGCGCCGGCTATGCCTTCTCGCGCTACGGCGCCTACATGGACGGTTACGAGCGCGGCATCCTGGTGGCCGCCGTGCCGGCCTTCGCATGGCTGGGCTGGACCTGGAAGCCGGTGCGCGTGCTGATGATCGGGCTGGCCGCGCTGTCGCTGTTCGCCATCTCCCAGTACAGCGGCGCGAACGGCCCCGAGCTTGCCCGTGCCGACCACGCCTTCTTCCTGAAATACTTCCTCGCCAGCCAGTCGGCCATCCTGTGGATGAGCGCGCTGATCTTCCTGTCCACGCTGTTCTTCTGGGCGGGCCTGGCGGCGCGCTGGGAGGCGGGCGGGGCGATCGGCAGCAAGCTGTGCTGGGCCGCCGTGGTGCTGGGCCTGACCGGCATGCTGGTGCGCTGGTACGAGTCCTACCTGGTGGGCGCCGACATCGGGCACATTCCCATCTCGAACCTGTACGAGGTGTTCATCCTCTTCACGCTGATCACCTCGCTGTTCTACCTGTACTACGAGCAGCGCTACAAGACGCGCGCGCTGGGGCCGTTCGTGATGCTGGTGGTGTCGGCGGCGGTGGGCTTTCTGCTGTGGTACACGGTGTCGCGCGGCGCGCAGGAGATCCAGCCGCTGGTGCCGGCACTGCAGAGCTGGTGGATGAAGATCCACGTGCCGGCCAACTTCATCGGCTACGGCACGTTCTCCCTGGCGGCCATGGTGGGCGGGGCCTACCTGCTCAAGGAGCACGGCATCCTGGTCGACCGGCTGCCGTCGCTCGAGGTGCTGGACGATGTGATGTACAAGGCCATCACGGTCGGCTTTGCATTCTTCACCATCGCCACCATCCTCGGTGCGCTGTGGGCGGCCGACGCCTGGGGCGGCTACTGGAGCTGGGACCCGAAGGAGACCTGGGCGCTGATCGTCTGGCTGAACTACGCGGCCTGGCTGCACATGCGGCTGATGAAGGGGCTGCGCGGGCGCATGGCGGCGTGGTGGGCGCTGATCGGCCTGCTGGTGACGACGTTCGCCTTCCTGGGGGTGAACATGTTCCTCTCGGGTCTGCACAGCTACGGCGAGCTGTAAGTCACAAAAATCGTCGGCGGACTGGAATAAAGACGCACACAGCGTGTTTACTGCTCTATGAGGGCGCGATTCCCGCGCCCCTCCATCCCAAGGAGAACAAGATGAGCCAGTCCGCAGCCTTTCCTGTGTTGTCCCGTTCTGTGTCCGGCGCGCGCCTGGCACTGGCCGCCGGCGCCATGACGCTCGCCGCGCTGGGTCTGGCCGGCTGCAGCAGCATGGGCATGGGGGTGTCGTCCACGCCGTCGGCCGTCAAGGTGATGAATGGCACGCTCACCGACGCCCACGGCATGGCGCTCTACACCTTCGACCGCGACACCATGGCCGGCAAGAGCGCCTGCAACGGCAACTGCGCCAACACCTGGCCGCCGCTGGCCGCCAATGACGCCGACAAGGCCTCCGGCGACTACACCATCCTCACCCGCGACGACGGCAAGAAGCAGTGGGCCTACCATGGCAAGCCGCTCTACCTGTTCAGCAAGGACAAGATGCCCGGCGACCAGACCGGCGACGGTTTCCTGAACATCTGGCACCTCGCCAAGCCATAAGCGCGCCTGCCGCGCCACCCACGTTCCGCCCACCACGCGCGTGCCATGTCCGACCTCGCCGGCCGCCTGATCGCGCTGACGCCGCGCCTGCGCCGCCACGCGCGCGGCCTGACCGGCGACGCCACCCGCGCCGACGACCTCGTGCAGGACACGCTGGAGCGCGCCTGGCGGTTCCGCTGGCGCTTCCAGTTGCGGCCGACGCGGCTGGGCGTGTTGGGCGCGGCGGTGGAGGCGGGTGACCCGCTGTTCGCGTGGCTGCTGACCATCATGCATCGCCTGCACCTGAACGCCGTGCGCCGGCCCGATCGGCTCGACCTGACCGACACACCGCCCGAGATCCCGATCAACGAAGACCCCGGCCTGCGCCGCGACATGCTGCGCGCGCTGGCGTCGTTGCCTGAGGACCAGCGTGCGGTATTGCTACTGGTCGGGCTGGAGCAGCTCGCCTACCGCGAAGCCGCCGACGTGCTGGGCGTGCCGGTGGGTACCGTGATGTCGCGCCTGTCGCGGGCACGCGAGCGGATGCGTGTGGCGCTCGACGGCGCACCCGCTGCATCGGGACCGCCCGCCGACAGCAGCACCACGCTACACCGCGTGAAGTGAGGCCGACCATGTCCGCCAATTCTCCCCACAGCGCCATCCACATTGACGAACTCCACGCCTACGCCGACGGCCGCCTGGACGCAGCACGCCGCGCCGCCGTGGAAGCGTACTTGGCGGCGCACCCCGGCGCTGCCGCCGAGGTGGCAGCGTGGCGCCGCGTCGACGCGCAACTGCATCGCGCGCTCGACCCATTGCTGAATGAAGTGGTGCCGCAGCGCCGCATCCCGGCGGCGATCCAGGCGGCCAACCGGGCAGCGGGCCACCCCCCGGCACGGGGCGGCTTTGGCGCCATGCGCGGCTGGAGCATGCTGGCGTTGGGTGTCGCGTGCCTGGCCATCGGCACCGGCGCAGGCTGGCTGGGCCGGGGCGCCCTGGACCGCACCGTGCCGATGCGGCGCTTTGCCAACGACGCGCTGGTATCGCACGTCGTCTACGCGCCCGAGTCCAAGCATATGGTGGAGGTGCCGGCCGCCGAGGAGGCCCATCTCGTCACGTGGCTGTCGCGGCGGCTGGATGCGCAGCTGCATATCCCCGACCTGACGTTGCTCGGCTACCGGTTGATCGGCGGGCGCCAGACGGTGGTGGCGGATGCGCCCACGGCCATGCTGATGTACGAGGGGCCGGACGGCACGCGCATCTCCGTGCAATTGCGGCGCATGCCCAACAACCGCGACACCGGCTTCCGGCTGGAGACGCTGGCGCCGGATAGCCGGGTGCTGTCGGCGATGCATCCGGCGGTGGACAAGCCGCCGCCGATGGCGTTCTACTGGGCGGACCACGGGCTGGGGTTTGCGGTATCCGGACCGCTGGCGCGACCGCAGCTGCTGGAAGTGGCGCAGACGGTGTACCGGCAGTACAGCGAATTCACCGGGCCTGCGCCCAAGCAATGAGCACCCGAAAAATTTCGCCGCGCGCTGTCAGGTTGGCGGCGCGGGCGCGACCAACGCACATGGGAGCCAGCTTGCGCTGGCGCCCGCACAACGAGGACCACCGACCATGCTGATCAAGACCGACCGCTGGCTGCGCGGAGATGACATTGCTGCCAGCGAGATCACGCCACAGCACATCTTTGAGCAGCGCCGCCGCCTGCTGACCGCCGCGGCGCTGGGGGCGGCCGGTGCGGCGCTGTCGCCATGGGCCGCGCGCCAGGCCTTTGCCGCCAACCCGGCGCTGGCCAAGCTGGCCGCCAAGCCGAACACCGCCTACACCACGGTCGAGAAGCTGACGCCGTTCGACGAGGTGACGGGCTACAACAACTTCTACGAGTTCGGCACCGATAAGTCCGACCCCGCGCGCTATGCCGGCACGCTGCGCCCGCACCCCTGGCAGGTCAGCGTGGAAGGGCTGGTGAAGACGCCCAAGACCTACGACCTGGACGACCTGATGAAGCTGGCGCCAATGGAAGAGCGTGTCTATCGTCTGCGCTGCGTCGAGGGCTGGTCGATGGTGATCCCGTGGGTCGGGTTTCCGCTGGCCGAGCTGATCCGCCGTGTCGAGCCGTTGGGCGGCGCCAAGTACATCCAGTTCATCTCGCTGGCCGACAAGCGCCAGATGCCCGGCGTCAGCAGCCCGGTGCTCGACTGGCCGTACAGCGAGGGCCTGCGGCTGGATGAGGCCATGCACCCGCTCGCGCTGCTCACCTTCGGCCTGTACGGCCAGGTGCTGCCGAACCAGAACGGCGCCCCGGTGCGCATGGTCTTGCCGTGGAAGTACGGCTTCAAGAGCGCCAAGTCCATCGTCAAGATCCGCTTTGTCGACAAGCAGCCGCCGACCAGCTGGAACCTCGCCGCCTCCAACGAGTACGGCTTCTACTCCAACGTGAACCCGACCGTGGACCACCCGCGCTGGAGCCAGGCCACCGAGCGCCGCATCGGCGAGGACAAGGGCGGCTTCGGCGGCCTGTTCGCGCCCAAGCGCAAGACGCTGATGTTCAACGGCTACGATCAGGTTGCCTCGCTCTATACGGGCATGGACCTGCGCAAGTTCTTCTGAGGATGCCCCGTGAAAGCCCTGCCTTCCATGCTGTCGCCCAAGCAACTGCGCGTGATGAAGATCGTCGTGTGGCTGGTCGCGCTGGTGCCGTTCCTGCGGTTGCTGGTGCTGGGCGCGACTGACCAGTTCGGCGCCAACCCGCTGGAGTTCGTCACGCGCTCGACCGGCACGTGGACGCTGGTGCTGCTGTGCTGCACGCTGGCCATCACGCCGCTGCGCCGCCTCACCGGCATGAACTGGCTGATCCGCATCCGCCGCATGCTGGGGCTGTACACGTTCTTCTACGGCACGGTCCACTTCCTGATCTGGCTGCTGGTTGACCGCGGGCTCGATCCTGCGTCGATGCTGAAGGACGTCGTCAAGCGACCCTTCATCACCGTCGGCTTTACCGCGTTCGTGCTGATGATTCCGCTGGCCGCCACCTCCACCAACGCGATGGTGCGGCGCCTGGGCGGCAAGCGCTGGCAATGGCTGCACCGGCTGGTGTACGTGACCGGCGTGCTCGGCATCCTGCACTACTGGTGGCACAAGGCTGGCAAGCACGACTTTGCCGAGGTGTCGATCTACGCGGCGGTGATGGCGCTGTTGCTGGGGTTGCGTCTGTGGTGGGCCTGGCGTGCCGCACGTGCGTCGCGCCAGCCGGTGATGGCCGGTGGCGCGGTGCCGTCCGGCGATTGACGCCGCTCGATGTGCAACAAAAATCTATGGTCACCCCCACTTTTGCAACCCTGGGGTTCGATGGTGTGGTTGGCTTGCCTAAATCTATCCGGCGTCAATGTGGGGACGAGCGCCCCGCGCCACGATGAGAATCGCGCCTGACAGTCCTTAAAAAGGCCTCGGCTTCGCAAGCCGTTTTTGTTGCTAGGGTGTCCGTCAGGCCGGTGTGCCGTTCACGTCATCAAATCTTCAGCGGTCGCAAAACCAGAGGGGTGGTACTCAGTAAATGGAGGGGCGGGGGCTCAGGCTTGTGTGACACTCGCCTCTGCCCTAAATGTGGCGCGGTGAGTGGCCAATGCCCACGCAATGCGCGCCAGCTTGTTGGCCAACGCACAGGCCACCACGTTCGAGTGCCGCCGCTTCAGCATGTCGCCCACCCAGTCGGCAAGCCGACCGCTCTGGTGCTCGAGCCGCTGCATGTAGGCTCTGGCGCATTGCACCAGCAGACGCCGGATGTTCTTATCCCCGCGCTTGCTGATGCCCAGCAGATTCGCCCGCCCGCCGGTGCTGTACTGGCGCGGCACCAGCCCGAGCGAGGCGGCGAAGTCTCGGCTGCAGCCGTACTGCTTGCCGTCGCCCATCTCGGCGGCCAGCACGCTCGCGGTAACCGGCCCCACGCCGGGAATCGACAGCAGGCGCTGGCCGAGATCGTCGTCAGCGAGTTGGAGGCCCATCTCGCGGTCGATCTCACCAATCTGCTCGCTGAGGTACTTGAAGTGGGCATGCAGCCGCTCCAGGATACTGACCAGACGCGGTGGCAACGGGTGTTCGGCCACGACGGACGGCAGGCGCTTGATGGCGGCCTGGCCGACCGGCAGACTGATGCCGAATTCGAGCAGGAACCCGTGGATCTGGTTGACGGTTTTGGTGCGGTCGCGGATCAGCGATTCGCGCACCCGGTGCAGCGCTGAGAGTGTTTGCTGCGATTCCGTCTTGGGCGTGACAAAGCGCATGGATGGGCGTGATGCCGCTTCGCAGATCGCCTCAGCATCGACGAAGTCGTTCTTGTTGCCTTTGACGAAGGGTCGCACGAACTGCGGCGAGATGAGCTTGACCTGATGGCCGAAGCTGGTCAGCTTGCGGGCCATGTGGTGGGCGCCGGCACAAGCCTCCATGACCACGGTGCAGGCGTGCGACGTGGCGAAAAACTCGACCAACTGCTTGCGGCTCACCTTCTTGCGAAACACGGCCTTGCCTTGCCGGTCTTGCCCGTGCAGGTGGAAAGCGTGCTTGCCCAGATCGATTCCAACCAGCGTGACGTTCTGCATGATGGCCTCCGCAAAGAAAAACACCCTACCAGCGTTACCCGCTCGTAGGGTGGGGGTGACCATCTCATTAAGGCCGCGAAGTTCGCGGCCTTTCTCTTTTCTTCGTGACGACGCGCGCTTACGCCGGCAGCAGATGCTCGCCGCGGATCTGGTCTTCGAAGCGCTCGCGCTCGCGTACCAGGTGCATCTTGTCGCCATCGACGATGACCTCGGCCGCACGATTGCGCGTGTTGTAGTTCGAGCTCATCGTGAAGCCATACGCACCCGCCGACAGGATCGCCAGCAGGTCGCCCGCCTGCACGGCCAGCGCACGATCGCGGCCGAGCCAGTCGCCCGATTCGCACACCGGGCCGACCACGTCGTAGACGACGGGGGCGCTCTCGCCTTCGCGCACCGGCACGATGTGGTGGTACGCCTCGTACATCGCCGGGCGTGCCAGGTCGTTCATCGCCGCATCGACGATGCAGAAGTTCTTGGCCGCGCCGGGCTTGAGGAACTCCACGCGCGTCAGCAGCAGCCCTGCGTTGCCGACCAGCGAGCGGCCCGGCTCGAACAGCACGGTGCGATCACCGAAGCCGCGCTGCTCGACGCGGTCCAACAGCGTGCGGGCAAACGCCGTGATGTCCGGCGGCGTCTCGTCGGTGTAGGTGATGCCCAGGCCGCCACCCACGTCGATGTGCGACAGGCGGATGCCCTCGGCGTCGAGCTTGGCCACCACGTCGAGCACCTTGTCCAGCGCATCGAGGTACGGCGACACCTCGGTGATCTGCGAGCCGATATGGCAGTCGATGCCGACCACGCGCAGGTTGGCCATGGCGGCAGCGGCGCGGTAGGTCGGCAGCACCTCGTCAAAGGCCACGCCGAACTTGTTGCCCTTCAGACCGGTGGAGATGTACGGGTGCGTCTTGGCGTCCACGTCCGGATTGATGCGCAGCGACACCGGCGCGGTCTTCGCGCACGACGCGGCCACCTCGTTCAGGCGGTGCAGTTCAGGGATCGACTCGACGTTGAAGCACGCCACGCCGACTTCCAGGGCGAAGCGCATCTCGTCCGCGCTCTTGCCCACGCCCGAGAACACCACTTTCGAAGCCGGCGCGCCGGCGGCCAGCACGCGCTTGAGCTCGCCGGCCGAGACGATGTCGAAGCCCGCGCCGAGCTGCGCAAACACCTGCAGCACGGCCAGGTTCGAGTTGGCTTTCACGGCGTACTGCACATGGGCGTTGCGGTCTTCGCACGCGGCCGCATAGGCGCGATAGTTGGCCGTGAGCGCGGCGCGCGAATACACATAGGTGGGCGTGCCGAACTGCGCGGCAATCGCGTCGAGCGCGACGCCTTCGATCATCAGGGCGCCGTCCTGGCGGATCAGGGACTCGGACATGAGCGGGGAACAGTCAGGGCGCCAGGTTGGGCGGCGCCGGTTGAGAGGCAGGGTGGATCAGCGATTGGCGGGCACCGCGCTGGCGGCATCCGCGGCGGGTTTGGCGCCCGGCACCGGTGGTTGCGGCACGGCGTTCGGGCCGGCGATGCCGGGGTCGGTCGTGGTCGGCGCCGTCGGTGCAGATGGCACCTTGGGCAGGTACAGCGGCCCACGGATCCCGCAGCCGGATAGACCTGCGGCCGTCAGGGTCAGGCCGACAGTGGCTACAATGGCGGCGGTTCGTATCATCGGATGATGGTGCGCAAAAGGATGCCCAAGGGTGCGACCTTGCGGCGATCGGAGTCACATGGGGCGAGGCGCAAACTGGCCGGAAATGGCCGCCACGCAGCGCCCGCGCAAGATTTTGGAGTGTAGCATGCCCCCCCTCACCGAATCGGAGTTCCTGGCGTTGGCCGAGGCCGAGCTGGACCGTATCGAAAGCATTGTCGAGATCGCCGCCGGTGAGGCGGATGCCGACATCGAAGTCGGCCGCGTCGGCAACGTGCTGACGCTCGAATTCGACGACGGCTCGAAGATCATCATCAACAGCCAGGCGCCGATGCAGGAGCTGTGGGTGGCGGCGCGCGCGGGCGGCTTCCACTTCCGCCGCAACGATGGCCGCTGGGTCGATACGCGCAGCGGCGAGGAGCTGTATGTCGCCTTGTCGCGCTATGTGAGCCAGCAGTGCGAAGTCGATGTGACACTGGCCGCCAACTGAGCGCCGCACGCACCTGACGCACAAAAGAAAAGCCGCCCGGTCTGGGCGGCTTTTTCGTTGTCGGCGCGACTTAGTTGCCGCGGAACATGTCGAGAACCTTCTGCTTCTCCTGCTCCGGCGTCGGCGCCAGGTTGATGCCCGGCGATTGTTCGCCGGCCGGCGCCGATGCGCCCGGCATGGCGTCGCCCAAGCCCACCGAGGCGATGCCCTGGCCGTTGGCGTATTCCTCGTAGGCCCAGTCGCCTGCCATCTGCACCACGCCTTCGGGCGGCTGGCGCTCAGTCTCGGGCTGGCCTTTCAGGGCATAGCTCATGTAGTTGATCCAGATCGGCAGGGCCAGGCCGCCACCGGTTTCGCGGTCGCCCAGGCTGCGCGGGTTGTCGTAGCCAAACCAGGCCACGCCGACCAGCTTGGGCGTATAGCCGCAGAACCAAGCGTCGAACGACTCGTTGGTGGTGCCGGTCTTGCCCGCCATGTCGTTGCGGCCGAGCTTCTGCTTGGCCAGGTAGCCGGTGCCGCCCGACACCACGCCGCGCAGCAGCGAATCCATGATGAAGTCGTTGCGCGGGTCGATCACGCGTACGGCGTCCTGGCCGGCGGTCATCGGGTGGCTTTGCTGCAGGACCGTGCCGCGCGCGTCGGTCACGCGGTCGATGATGTACGGGTTGACGCGGTAGCCGCCGTTGGCAAACACCGAGTAGGCGCCGGCCATCTGCAGCACCGTCACCGAGCCCGCGCCCAGCGCCATCGGCAGGTAGGCCGGGTGCTTGTCGGCCTCGAAGCCGAAGCGGGTGATGTACTGCTGCGCGTACTGCGTGCCGATGGTGCGCAAGATGCGCACGGAAACGAGGTTCTTCGACTTCTGCAGCGCACGGCGCATCGTCATCGGGCCGTCGTAACCGCCGCCGTAGTTCTTCGGCTCCCACACCTGGCCGCCGGTGTCGCCGGTCGGGATCGACAGCGGCGCATCGTTGATGACCGTCGACGGCGAGAAGCCCTTGTCGACCGCCGCCGAGTAGATGAACGGCTTGAAGCTCGAGCCCGGCTGGCGCCAGGCCTGCGTGACGTGGTTGAACTTGCTGCGGTTGAAGTCGAAGCCGCCGACCATCGAGTAGATCGCACCCGTCTGCGGGTCGAGCGAGACGAAGCCCGAGGCCACTTCCGGCAGCTGCGTGATCGACCACTTCTGCGTCTTGGCGTCGTGGATCACGCGGATCACCGCGCCCGGGCGCAGCTTGATCTTCGGCTGCGCGTTGGCCGACAGCGCGGCCTGGGCGAACTTCAGGCCGTCGCCGGCGAGGTCGATGGTCTCGCCGGAGAGCATGGTCGCGCGCACCAGCTTGGGCGCCACGCTCACCACCACGGCCGATTGCAGGTCGTCGCTGCCGGGGTGCTCGACCAGCGCGTCGTCGATGGCCTGCTCACGCTCGTCGGCGTCGGCAGGCAGGTCGATGAAGGCCTCCGGGCCACGGTAGCCGTGGCGGCGTTCGTAGTCGAGGATGCCGCGGCGCACCGATTCATAGGCGACGTCCTGGTCGCCGTGGCGCAATGTGGTGTAGACGTTCAGGCCGCGCGTGTAGGTTTCTTCGTGATACTGCGCGTACATCAGCTGGCGCACCATTTCGGCCACGTATTCGGCATGCACGTCGAACTCATGGCCTTCGCCGCGGATCGGCAGCTGCTCGTGGATGGCCTGGTCGTACTGCTCGGGCGTGATGTAGTGCAGGTCGCGCATGCGCTGCAGGATGTACTCCTGGCGGATCTTGGCGCGCTTGGGGTTCACCACCGGGTTGTAGGCTGACGGCGCCTTAGGCAGGCCGGCCAGCATAGCGGCCTCGGCCAGGGTGATGTCCTTGATGTTCTTGCCGAAGTAGATCTGCTCGGCGCTGGCGAAGCCGTACGCGCGCTGGCCGAGATAGATCTGGTTCATGTAGAGCTCGAGGATCTGGTCCTTCGACAGGCTCGCCTCGATCTTGTACGAGAGCAGCATCTCGTAGATCTTGCGCGTGTAGGTCTTCTCGCTGGAGAGGAAGAAGTTGCGCGCCACCTGCATGGTGATGGTCGACGCCCCCTGCGACATGCCGCCGCGCAGGTTGGCCAGCCCCGCGCGCAGCACGCCCACGAAGTCAACGCCGCCGTGCTCGTAGAAGCGGTCGTCCTCGATGGCCAGCACGGCGCGCTTCATCACGTCGGGCATCTGCGCGATTGGCACGAAGCTGCGGCGCTCCTCGCCGAATTCGCCGATCAGGACGTTGTCGGCGGTGAAGACGCGCAGCGGGATCTTCGGCCGGTAATCAGTGATCGCGTCGAGCGACGGCAGGTTGGGCGCGGCCACCAGCAAGGCATAGCCCAGCAGCAGCGCACCGACGACCCCCATGGCAACGAACAAGCCGAACATCCAGAGGAGCAGGCGCGCCCACAGCGGGCGGCGGGCTTTGGGCGGCTTGGGCGTAGCGGGGGTGGTTTGGGCAGTAGCCATTACAAGGGGTGTCTGTCAGCGTGGCGGCGATTATATCGTCGGGATGCGCGGGGGCCGGACGGCGGGGGCGTAACAGCGCGTAACCAGTGTCACGCCCTGCGCAGAGGCTGCACTTTTGTGCACCGCGCCGCACGATCGGCCTGCGCTTTGTGCCCTGTGCGACCCAAAGTTCAAGCCCGTGTGGAATCCGCCGTTAGAAGTAGACGAAGCGGAAATCAAGTCAGACGAAAGGGGTATCCCCCGACCGTGGGGTTTTGACAACGCTTTACGAATCTGCGTGGGGGAAATGCGCCGAGGCCTGCGGCAGCGTTTGCCTGTTCTAAAGGATTTTGTGAGAATCCAGCAGCAAATCCATGCAGGCTATGGCGCACGTTGGACGTGGAGCGGGCGCCAGGGTTCAAAAATATATAAACGGTGGGGTGTCTCTGTGCGACGGGGTTTGTTATCCGGCCTGCTGCGCCGCAATATCGTCGGGATTGATATCGGATCTTCCAGCGTCAAGGTGGTGGAGTTATCCGCCAATGGCAGCCAGGGAGATTTCCGTCTCGAGAAGTGCGCCAGCGAGCTGATTGAACGCAGTGCCGTCGCCGACGGCAATCTGGTCAACATCGATGCGGTGGGCAACGCGCTCAAGCGTGCCATCGCCAAGGCGGGCATTCGCAGCAAGGATGCGGTGCTGGCCATTCCTTCCAGCCTGACCGAGTCCCAGACCGTCAGCCTGCCGGACAACCTCACCGAGGATGAGCTGTTCGTCCAGGTCGAGAGTGAGGCCAACCGGCTGTATCCGCCGTCGCAGAACGTCAATTTCGACTATGTCGTGATTGGCCCGTCCGAAACCGAGGGCGGGATCGGCGTGCGCGTGACGGCAACGGTGTCCGAGCGTGTGAACGAGCGCGTGACCGCCGCCGAGATGGCTGGCCTCAAGCCGGTCGTCATGGACGTGGAAGAGAACGCCATCCAGCGCGCCATGACCCACATGCGCGCGGTCAAGTCCGATGCCACCGAAACCGAGATGCGCGACATGCCCGTGGTGGCCATGTTCCATCTGGGTGGTGCCCATTCGCACGCGCTGTTCTACCAGGGCTGGAAGGAGCTGTACGAGCAGCCGCTGTCCGGCTCGGGCGACCAGCTCACGCAAAGCATCTCGCGCCTGTTCTCGCTCGACCTGCTCAAGGCCGAGGTGAAGAAGCGCAAGAACACGCTGCCCGACGAATACCGCGCCCAGCTGCTCAAACCGTCGCTGGAGACGCTGGCGATGGAAATCAGCCAGGCGATCCAGAATTTCATGTCGACCTCCAGTGTCGGCCGTGTCGACGAGATCGTGCTCTCGGGCGGCCACGCCTCGCTGCTGGGCGTGCAGACGGCCATCCAGCAACAGACCCAAATCAATACGACGCTCGCCAACCCGTTCGCCAACATGGGCGCGGCCAAGAACGTCAACGCGCGCTATCTGCAGCGTGATCTGCCGGCGTACATCGTCAGCGCGGGCTTGGCCCTGCGCGGGCTGCAATAAGGAGGGGCGATGGCCAACGCCAACGACAGCGTCAACGCGCTTCCGACCATCAACCTGCTGCCGTATCACGCGGAGCGGCGCGCGGACAAGCGCAAGAAAGTCTTCATGAGCCTGGGGGCCGCTGCGCTCGCGGGTGCCGTGGCGGTGTTGCTGGGCGGCATGGTGATTGATCACCAGACCGAAGAAGCCCAGCGCATCAACGAGCGGCTCAAGCAGAAGAACGACGAGATGGACAAGCAGATCGTCGAGGTGAACACGCTCAAGAAGGACATCGAGGACCTGCTGCAGCGACAGCAGGCGGTCGAGAGCCTGCAGAACGAGCGCAACCGCCCGGTGCAAATGCTGGAGGAGCTGGTGCGCCAGGTGCCGGAAGGCATCTACCTGACCGCGCTCAAGCAAGACAAGGACCGCTTCACGATCTCGGGCGTGGCCCAGTCCAACGAACGCGTGTCGGACCTGCTGCGCAACCTGGGTTCGGTGCCCTGGCTGGATCACGCCGAGCTGGGTGAATCCGTTGCCACCACCATGACGAACAACCTGAAGGAACAGCGCCGCCTGTTCAACTTCACGGTGCGCTTTGCGTGGAAGGCGCCCGAAGCGCAGACGCCGGGCAAGCCGGCTGGCGCGGCCAGTGCAGTCGCAGGGAAATAAACCATGGCCCTCTCTACCGATATCTCGCTGGAAGACCTGGTCAGCCAGTTCCGCGGTCTGAACCTGAACGAGCCGGAAACGTGGCCGATCGCGCCGCGCATCCTGTTCATGATCGTCGCCGCTCTGCTGGTGGTGGCACTCGGCTGGCAGTTCTACTGGAGCGGCAAGTTCGACGAGCGCGATGCCAAGCGCAGCGAGCAGGAGCAGCTGAAATCCGCCTACCAGAGCAAGCTGGCCCAGGTGATCAATCTCGAGGCGCTGCGCCAGCAAAAGGTCGAGGTCGAGCGTCGCGTCGCCAAGCTCGAACTGCAACTGCCGAACAAGACCGAAATGGATGCGCTGCTGGCCGACGTCAACCATGCCGGCATCGCGCGCGGGCTGACGTTCGACCTGTTCCGCCCCGCGTCGGCCGTGGTCAAGCCGTATTACGCCGAGATCCCGGTTGCCGTGAAGGTCAATGGCCGCTATCACGACATGGCGCTGTTTGCGGCTGACGTTGCCGCACTGTCGCGGATCGTGACTCTGCAGGACATGTCGCTCACTGGCACCAAGGACGGCAGCATGGTGATGGAAGCTCGCGCAGAAGCCTATCGCGCGCTCGATCCGGATGAGCAGGCCGCCCAGCGCAAGGCTGCTGCCGCCTCCAAGGGAGGCGCCAAATGATGGGCCACACCATGAGCCGCCGCCGGATGACGCAACTCGTGCGCATCGTGCCGATGTGCCTGGCGGTCGTACTGGCCGCCTGCGGCGCCAGCGCCGACGACGAGCTGGACCAATGGATGCAGCAGGCGCGCAGCAGCGTCAGCACCAAGCTGGCGCCGCTGCCCGAACCCAAGCCATACGCGCCGCGCGAATACACGACCACCAAGCAGACCGACCCGTTCAGTCTGCAGAAGGTGGCGGAGCTCTCGCGCGCGCAAAACGAATCGCCGGAGCCGGGGCATCGCCACGAGCCGCTGGAAGACTATCCGCTGGAAGCCTTCAAGCTGCTCGGGACGATGAAGCGCAATGGCGTGACCGAAGGCGTCGTGTCTGTCGGGGACAAGACGCAGCATGTGCAAGTGGGGCAGTACATCGGGCAAAACTATGGTCGTATCGTCCGCGTCGGCGATCAGGAACTCACCCTGCGTGAGCTGGTGCGCGAAGGCACGACCGAATGGAAAGAAAAAATGACTACCCTGAAAGTTCAGGAGGGCGCGCAATGACGATGCGTCTCGTGAAGGGCGGCCTGGCACAGGCAGCCCGAGTGGCCCGGGGGGGCGCGGCAGCATGGCTCTCGCTGTGCATGCTCATGATGGCCGGTCAGGCCTTGGCGCAGCAAGCGGCGACCGCGCCGGCTGCCAACGCCATCGAAAAGGTGGAGCAGGCCACGGCCGGCGAATCCACCGTCGTGACGGTGACGCTCAAGGATGCACCCGCGCAGAAGCCGGTGGAATTCAGCACGCAGCAGCCTGCGCGCATCGCCATCGACTTCTTCGGCACCGGGTTCGCCCAGGGCCGTGCCAACTATCAATATGGCGGCAAGTTGCTGCGCGCGGCCAATGTCGTGCAGATCGGCGACCGAACCCGCGTCGTGCTGGACCTGGCGCGCCAGACGCAGTACCGCTCGGAAGTCCGCGGCAACCAGTACATCGTGACGCTGGACGCCGCCCCGGTGGCGGCCGCCAAGCCCGCACCGACGTTCGCCGCACCGGTTCCGGCCGCGGGGGCGGAACGTCCGGCCGTGCGTAACATCGACTTCCGCCGCGGCGATGAGCTGGCTGGCCGCGTGGTGGTCGACCTGTCGACCGCCAACTCGGCGATCAATATCGCCCAGCAAGGCCAGAACCTGGTGGTCGATTTCGTTGGCACGACGCTGCCGCAAACGCTGCGCCGCCGCTACGACGTGAGCGACTTCGGCACCCCGGTACAAGCGATGCGTGCTAGCGACAGCGGCACCGGCGCGCGCCTGGTCATCGAGCCGCGCGGCAACTGGCAGTACAGCTCGTACCAGACCGACACCCAGTTCGTGGTGGAGGTGCGCCCGACCAAGGAAGACCCGAACAAGCTGATCTCCGGCCCGGGCTACCGTGGTGAGCGCCTGTCGCTGAACTTCCAGAACATCGACGTGCGCTCGCTGCTGCAGGTCTTTGCCGACTTCACCAACCTGAACATCGTCACCAGCGACAGCGTGACGGGCACCCTCTCGCTGCGTCTGAAGGACGTACCGTGGGATCAGGCGCTGCAGATCGTGCTGGACTCCAAGGGCCTGGCCTCGCGCCGCAACGGCAATGTGCTGTGGGTGGCCCCGCGTGGCGAACTGGCGACCAAGGAAAAGGCCGAACTGGAGTCGCAGCAGCAAGTGACGGAGCTAGAGCCGCTGCGCAGCCAGGTGTTCCGCATGAACTACCAGCGTGCGGATGACGTGCGCAACATGCTGTTGGGTACCGGCGCAGGTGCAGCAGGCGGCACGCCATCGCGCATTCTGTCTAAGCGCGGATCGCTCACCTCGGATGCCCGTACCAATCAGCTGTTCATCTCGGACATTCCGAGCAAGCTGGAAGAGGTGCAGGCCTTCATCCAGAAGATCGACATTCCGGTGCGCCAGGTGATGATCGAGGCGCGCATCGTCGAGGCGGATGATACCTTCAGCCGCAACCTGGGGGCCAAGCTTGGCTTTGCTTCCAAGACCAACGGCGCGGCCTATGGCAACAACTACACCAACGTGACGTCGCCGATCACGGCAGCAAACGGCACCTTGGCGACTGATCCGGCTGTCAGCCTCCCGGCCAACGGCATCAACGGCGTGAACGCAGCGAGCGTGGCGGTGAGCCTGTTCAATGCTGGTGCCGGCCGTTTCCTGGCGCTCGAGCTGTCGGCGCTGGAAGCCGACGGTCGCGGCAAGATCGTCTCCAGCCCGCGTGTGGTCACCGGCGACAACATCAAGGCGTTGATCGAGCAGGGTACCGAGATCCCGTACCAGCAGGCGACCTCGTCGGGCGCGACTTCGGTCTCGTTCAAGAAGGCCAACCTGAAGCTGGAAGTCACGCCCAAGATCACGCCGGACGGCAACGTCTTCCTGGACGTGGACGTCAACAAGGACAGCGTCGGCATCCAGACCACCAACGGCTTCGCCATCGACACCAAGCACGTGCAGACGCAGGTGCTGGTCGAGAACGGCGGCACGGTGGTGATCGGCGGGATCTACACGCAGAACGAGCGCACGGACGTGAACAAGGTGCCGCTGCTGGGCGATATCCCGGTGCTGGGCAACCTGTTCAAGAGCACCGCCAAGATCAACAACCGCACCGAGCTGCTGGTGTTCCTGACGCCGCGCGTGCTGAACGACCAGCTGTCGCTGAAGTAAGCGGCTGCGCGTCGCGCGGGCAAAAGCCCGGCCTCCTTCTGGAGCGCCGGGCTTTTTTCATGGGCGCTCCGACGGGGTTTCGGGCAAAAAGCCACTACAATCGGACTCAAATCTCAGAATTCACGCAATTTTGTCCGTTTCCAACGTTTTTTTCGTCGGCCTGATGGGTGCCGGCAAGACCACGGTCGGCCGCGCGGTAGCGCGACGCCTGGACCTGCCGTTCTTCGACTCCGACCACGAGATCGAGGCCCGCTGCGGCGTGCGCGTGCCGGTCATCTTCGAGCATGAGGGCGAGACCGGTTTCCGTGATCGCGAGACCCACGTGATCGACGAGCTGACCGCGCGCAGCGGCGTGGTGCTGGCCACCGGCGGCGGTGCCGTGTTGCGGCCTGAGAACCGCGCTTTCCTGCGCGAGCGCGGCACCGTCATCTACCTGCGCGCCAATCCGCACGACCTGTACCTGCGCACGCGCCACGACAAGAACCGCCCCCTGCTGCAGACTGAAAACCCGCGCGCCAGGCTTGAAGAGCTGCATGCCATCCGCGATCCGCTGTACCGCGAGGTGGCCCACTTCATCATCGAGACCGGCAAGCCCACCGTCGCCCAGCTTGTTAATATGGTGCTGATGCAACTCGAGATGGCCGGCATCGTGGCGCCGCCCGCGGGTTCCTCCACTCCCTCGCACGTTTACAGCCAGTCATGATTACCGTTGATGTCGACCTGGGCGAGCGCGCCTATCCGATCCATATCGGATCGGGGCTGATCTCCCAGACCGCGCTGTTTGCCCCCCACATCCGCGGCGCACGTGCCGTGATCGTCACCAACGAGACCGTGGCGCCGCTCTATGCCGCCAAGGTCGAGGCCGCCGTCCGCGCGCTCGGCAAGACCGTCGACACGGTCGTGCTGCCCGACGGCGAATCGTTCAAGAAGTGGGAGACGCTCAACCGCATCTTCGACGCGCTGCTCGCTTCGGGGGCCGACCGCAAGACCACGCTCATCGCTCTGGGCGGCGGCGTGATCGGCGACATGACGGGGTTTGCCGCCGCCTGCTACATGCGCGGCGTGCCGTTCATCCAGGTGCCGACGACGCTGCTGTCGCAGGTTGATTCATCGGTGGGCGGCAAGACGGGCATCAACCACCCGCTGGGCAAGAACATGATCGGCGCGTTCCACCAGCCACAGGCGGTGCTGGCCGACATCGACACGCTGCGCACATTGCCCGCGCGCGAGCTGGCCGCCGGCATGGCCGAGGTCATCAAGCACGGTGCGATTGCCGATGCGGATTACTTTGCCTGGATCGAGCAACACATCGCCGGCCTGAACGCCTGCGACACCGACTTGATGGCCGAAGCCGTGCACGGCTCGGTGCGCATCAAGGCCTCTGTGGTGGCGCAGGATGAGCGCGAATCCGGTCTGCGCGCGATCCTCAACTTCGGCCACACTTTCGGCCACGCCATCGAGGCAGGCCTGGGCTACGGCGAGTGGCTGCACGGAGAGGCCGTCGGCTGCGGCATGGTGATGGCGGCCGATCTGTCGCATCGCCTGGGCTTCATCGACATCGACACGCGCAATCGCATTGCCGCGCTCACGCGTGCGGCCAACCTGCCGACCGTGGCGCCGGACCTGGGCGTCGAACGCTTCATCGAACTGATGCGTGTCGACAAGAAGGCCGAGGCCGGCGAGATCAAGTTCGTGCTGCTGCGCAAGCTGGGCCAGGCCTTCGTGACCACCGTGCCCGACGTCGATCTGCGCGCTACGCTGCAGCACGCCGTGCTGCGCCCACCGACCGAAGCCCCGGTCGCTTGAGACCAGACGAGACGGCCCGATGAACGATCGACTCGACCTGTTGCCCGCGCCGTTCGATCTCGAGGGCCATCTCGCCCCGTATGCCGCGCACGCGGCACAGACGCGCGGCCGCGTGCATGCCGAACCGCCGTCCACCTCGCGCACCGAGTTTCAGCGCGACCGCGACCGCATCATCCACAGCACGGCTTTCCGCCGGCTCGAATACAAGACGCAGGTCTTCGTGAATCACGAGGGCGACCTGTTCCGCACGCGCCTCACGCACAGCCTGGAAGTCGCGCAGATCGCCCGCTCGATCGCCCGCAGCCTGCGCCTGAACGAAGACCTGGTCGAGGCGATCTCGCTGGCGCACGACCTGGGGCACACGCCGTTCGGCCACGCCGGGCAGGACGCGCTCAACGACTGCATGAAGCCCTACGGGGGCTTCGAGCACAACCTGCAGAGCCTGCTGGTGGTCGATCGACTCGAAGAACGCTATGGCGGCTTCGACGGTCTGAACCTCACGTTCGAGACGCGCGAGGGCATCCTCAAGCATTGCTCGCGCAACAACGCCGCCACGCTGGGCGACCTGGGCCGGCGCTTCCTCGAGGGGCAACAGCCCTCACTGGAAGCGCAGCTCGCCAACCTGGCCGACGAGGTCGCCTACAACAACCACGACATCGACGACGGCCTGCGCTCCGGCCTGATCTCGCTGGAGCAGTTGCAGGACGTGCCGCTGTGGGCCATCCACCGCCGCGAGGCCGAGGCCGCGTTCCCGAACGCGGGCGGGCGGCGCCTGATCAACGAGACCATCCGCCGCATCATCAATGCGTTGATCGTCGATTTGATCGGCTCCACGCGCGCGGCCATCGCCGAGGTGGCGCCGCAGACCATCGACGACGTGCGCGCCGCGCCGGCGCTGGTCGGCTTCTCCGAGCCGATGCGTGAGGAGGCGCGCGTGCTCAAGCGCTTCCTGTTCGACAACCTGTATCGCCACTATCTCGTGATGCGCATGGCAGCCAAGGCGCGCCGCATCATCGACGACCTGTTTCGCGCCTTCCTCGACGATCCGCGCCTGTTGCCGCCGCAGTACCAGGCCAAGGATCCGGCCGACCAACCGCGCTGGATTGCGCACTACATCGCCGGCATGACCGATCGCTATGCCATCAAGGAGCATCGCCGCATCTTCGCGGTCGACGCGGTCTGAGGCTGGAATCGGACTGTTCTCAGTGGCAGGCAGGCTAGCGATGGCTACCATCGATACATATCCATTGCTCAGTCAATTATATGTATCGCCTTCTTCTTCCCGTATTTGCGGCGTCATCGCTCGCCGTACAGGCCGCCGAGCCGGCGCATGCCGGCCATCCGGCCGACCACTTCGACTACCAGCACCAGGCTGAATGGCATGCGGTGCACGACGCCTTCCAGTCGCCGATCGACATCCGCAGCGCCGACGCCATTGCTGCTGACGAAGACGAGCCCGACGTGATTCAGCCGCACTACGGCACCGTCGCCGGCACGGCCGTCGACACCGGCCATGCCTTGCAAGTGAACGTGCCCGGCGGCGACGTGAAGATCCGCGGCCGGCACTTCACACTGCGCCAGTTCCACTTCCACGCCCACAGCGAGCACACCATCGACGGCAAGTCGTATCTGGGCGAGGTGCATCTGGTGCACGTGGCCAAGGATGGCCGCATGGCCGTGATCGGCGTGATGGTGGAGCCGGGCGCGGCCAACCCGGCGTTCGATGCGGTGCTCAAGGCCGCACGCAAGGGCGAGGGGCATGAAGTTACCTCAGTCCGCCCGGGTGACTTGTTGCCCGCGAGCGATGCCTACTACCACTACCTCGGCTCGCTGACCACGCCGCCACTGACCGAGAACGTGGAGTGGTATGTGCTCAAGCAACCGATCACCGCGTCACCCGCACAGATCGACGCGCTGCGCAGTTTTTACGCCGACAATTTCCGCCAGCGCCAACCGCTCGACGGCCGCGTTGTCATGCAGTTCGATCCGGCGTCGCTCACAAAGTAAGCGCCCAAAAAAAATGCCCGGCCGCCCCAACGCATGCCGGGCCGAACGTGCCAACCACCGTCGACGAGCGCCCCCGCCGTCGACGACCCCTGCGGCACGTCGGAAAAGTCGATCAGGAAAATGTCGGTTCGCTGATCGCCCCCTTAAAAGCGATAACCCAGGCCCACACCCACCAGCCACGGGTCGACATGGACCTTGCTGATGGTCTGGCCGTTGAACTTCACGTCGGCGCTGATCCAGGTCTTCTTGATGTCGACGTTGAAGTACACGCGCTCGCTCAGGCGATAGTCGAAGCCAGCCTGCAGCGCCGGGCCGAAGCTGTTCTTGCTCAGGTCCAGCGGGCCCACGCCCGGCACTTGCAGGTTCACGCTGGAGATGCGCGTGTAGTTGATGCCGGCGCCCAGATACGGCTTGAAGCGTGACTCCGGCGTGAAGTGGTATTGCAGCGTCAGGATCGGCGGCAGGTGACGGAAGCTGCCAATCTTGGCCCCGCCGACCGTCACGTCCTGCTGCTGCGGATAGGTCAGGATCAGCTCGCTGGCGATGTTGGGCGTGAAGAAGTACGAGATGTCCAGTTCGGGGAACGCCTTGTTATTGATGCGGATGGCGTCGTCCGGCACCCCCAGTGCGGGAATCGCATCCGACTTGTTGGCGGCATTCAGGTTGACGGCGCGCAGGCGCACCATCCAGTTGCCGGTCGCTGCCGGCAGCGGGCCGGTCAAGCCGGCAAGCGGATCCGTGCTCTGGGCGGACGCAATCGGACTGAATGCTGCGGCGACGAGGCCGGCGGCTGCCGCAACAACGGCAAGGCGTGCGAATGCCATGAAAATGCTCCCTCTCTCTGTTCTTGGTTCGTTGATGTGATGGGAGCCAGTCTGGCGTGCAAGGGCGCCCTCGGATTTGCGCGCGATCAAAATCGACCCGGCCGGTTCCGGCGGTGGGGCCCCGCTTTTGACCGCACGCAAATCCGGGGGCGTTATCAGACAAGCCGCCGTTGCGGTTCGGCGACAGGCAATCCGCAAGCGTTTGCGCCCAAAATAATTGGGGACAGGTTCGGCGGCGTCGCGCTACGATGGCGGCTTTCCTGCCCCCGTTTTCGCCATGGCTCGCCTGCCCCGCCTCAGTCCCATCGATGTTCCTGTGCACGTGTTGCAGCGCGGCAACAATCGGCAGGCCGTCTTCCGTACCGACGAGGACTACGCTTTCTACCTCGACACCCTGCGCATGGCCGCCCGCGAGCACGATTTCGCCATCCACGCCTTCGCCCTGATGCCGAACCACGTGCACCTGGTGGGCACGCCCAAGGTGGCGGACAGCTTGTCGCGCACGCTGCAGGCGGTGGGGCGGCGCTACACGCGGCACTTCAATGCGGTAGCCAACCGCAGCGGCACGCTGTGGGAGGGGCGTTTCCGCTCGACCGTGCTGGACCCGGCGGAATGGGTGCTGCCGATGCTGCTCTACGTGGAGTCGAATGCCGTGCGCGCGGGCCTCGCCAGTGCGCCAGAGGAGGATCGCTGGAGCACATATCGCCACCACGTCGGTATCCAGTCGATTCCGTGGGTGAGTGACCACTATTGTTATTGGCGGCTTGGCAATACGCCCTTTGAGCGTCAGTCGCGCTACCGCACGCTCTGGCACGAGGGCCTCGGCTCGGACCAGCTCGCGCAGATCCGACAGCATGTGCACAGCGGCTGGCCGCTCGGCAGCGAGGCGTTCCTGGCCACGCTGGCGCGCACGGGCGGGCGTCGCGTGGCGCCGCTGCCCAAGGGTCGGCCCCCACGCCAACCCGCAGAAGCGGAGGCGGAGGACGACGCGGCCGTCGCATAACCCGAGGTGCGGCTGCGGCCGCATGCGCGCGCACCAATTTGCGGCAAATTAATCTGTCCCCATATATACGCCAGCACTGATGGCGTGCATTTCTTAATTTATTCCGACCCCATTTAAAACCTTTTGCCGGATCGGGAGCACTCTTTTATAGTCGTTTCACCCCGCATTTATGGTGCGGCGCGCCATGCTCGTCGCACCCACCGCGAGGGCCTTCTGCGGCGTGCTGTGCCCACAACATCGGAAGATCGCCGTGGAACAACATTCCTCCCGCCTCGCGCCGCAGAGCGCTGAATCGACGACCGTCCAGGGCGTGCCGTCCGCACAAGGCCTGTACGACCCGAGCAACGAGCATGACGCCTGCGGCGTCGGCTTCGTGGCGCACATCAAGGGCAAGAAGAGCCACGAGATCGTCCAGCAAGGCCTGCGCATCCTGCACAACCTCGACCACCGGGGCGCCGTCGGCGCTGATCCGCTGATGGGCGATGGCGCGGGCATCCTGCTGCAAATTCCCGACCAGTTCTACCGTGAAGAGATGGCGCGCCAGGGCGTGAACCTGCCGCCGGCCGGCGAGTACGGCGTCGGCATGATCTTCCTGCCGAAGGAACACGCCTCGCGCCTGGCGTGCGAGCAGGAACTCGAGCGCACCGTGCGTCTGGAAGGCCAGGTCGTGCTGGGCTGGCGTGACGTGCCGGTCGACAAGACCATGCCGATGTCGCCCACGGTGCAGAAGACCGAGCCGGTGATCCGCCAGATCTTCATCGGGCGCGGCCGCGACATCATGACCACCGATGCGCTGGAGCGGAAGCTGTACGTGATCCGCAAGACCGCCAGCCACGCCATCCAGGCGCTCAAGCTCAAGCACGGCAAGGAGTACTTCGTGCCGTCGATGTCGGCGCGCACCATCGTCTACAAGGGCCTGCTGCTGTGCGAGCAGGTCGGCCGCTACTACCAGGATCTGGCCGATCCGCGCACGGTGTCGGCGCTGGCGCTGGTGCACCAGCGTTTCTCGACCAACACCTTCCCGGCGTGGGAGCTGGCGCACCCGTACCGCATGGTTGCGCACAACGGCGAAATCAATACCGTCAAGGGCAACGTCAACTGGATCAACGCACGCACGGGCGGCATCTCGTCGCCGGTGCTGGGCGCCGACCTGCCCAAGCTGTGGCCGCTGATCTATCCGGGCCAGTCCGATACCGCCTCGTTCGACAACTGCCTCGAACTGCTGACGATGGCCGGCTATCCGCTCGCCCACGCGATGATGATGATGATTCCGGAAGCGTGGGAACAGCACACGCTGATGGACGACAACCGCCGCGCCTTCTACGAATACCACGCCGCGATGATGGAGCCGTGGGACGGCCCCGCCGCCATCTGCTTCACCGATGGTCGCCAGATCGGCGCCACGCTCGACCGTAACGGCCTGCGTCCGGCGCGCTACTACGTGACCGACGACGACATGGTCGTGATGGCCTCGGAAGCTGGTGTGCTGCCGATTCCCGAGTCGCGCATCGTCAAGAAGTGGCGCCTGCAGCCGGGCAAGATGTTCCTGATCGACATGGAGCAGGGCCGCATCATCGACGACAAGGAACTCAAGGACAACCTGGCCAACGCCAAGCCGTACAAGAGCTGGATCGACGCTGTGCGTATCAAGCTCGACGAGCTGGACGCCAAGGCCGAGGACGTGGCCGCCGAGACCAAGCCGGCCGCCAAGCTGCTCGACCGCCAGCAGGCCTTCGCCTACACGCAGGAAGACGTCAAGTTCCTGATTGCGCCGATGGCCGCCAACGGCGAAGAAGCCGCCGGTTCGATGGGCAACGACAGCCCGCTGGCCGTGCTGTCTTCCAAGAACAAGACGCTGTACAACTACTTCAAGCAGCTCTTCGCGCAGGTCACCAACCCGCCGATCGACCCGATCCGCGAAAACGTGGTGATGTCGCTGGTCTCGTTCATCGGGCCGAAGCCGAACCTGCTCGAGCTGAACAACATCAACCCGCCGATGCGCCTTGAGGTGAGCCAGCCCGTGCTGGACTTCAAGGACATGGCGAAGATCCGCAACATCGAGCACTACACCGGCGGCAAGTTCATGGCTTACGAGCTGAACATCTGCTACCCGGTGGCGTGGGGCAAGGAAGGCATCGAGGCGCGCCTGGCCTCGCTGTGCGCCGAGGCTGTCGATGCGGTCAAGTCGGGCTACAACATCCTGATCGTGTCGGACCGCGCGGTCGACGAGAAGCAGGCGGCCATTCCGGCGCTGCTGGCCACGTCCGCCATCCACCATCACCTGGTGGAGAAGGGCCTGCGCACCAGCACCGGCCTGGTGGTGGAAACCGGCTCGGCGCGTGAGGTGCACCACTTCGCGCTGCTGGCCGGCTACGGCGCCGAAGCCGTGCACCCGTACCTGGCCATGGAAACGCTGACCGAGCTGGCCCCGAGCCTGGGTGTGACGCCCGAGAAGGCGGTCTACAACTTCACCAAGGCGATCGGCAAGGGCCTGCACAAGGTGATGTCCAAGATGGGCATCTCGACGTACATGTCGTACACCGGCGCGCAGATCTTCGAAGCGATCGGCCTGTCGCGCGAGCTGGTGGACAAGTACTTCCACGGCACCGCATCGAACGTGGGCGGCATCGGCATCTTCGAGGTGGCGGAAGAAGCGCTGCGCCTGCACCGCGACGCCTTTGGCGATGCGCCGGTGCTGGCCAACATGCTGGATGCCGGCGGCGAATACGCCTACCGCGTCCGCGGCGAAGAGCACATGTGGACGCCGGATTCGATCGCCAAGCTGCAGCACGCCACGCGCGCGAATTCGTACCAGACGTACAAGGAATACGCCAACCTGATCAACGACCAGAGCAAGCGCCACATGACGCTGCGCGGCCTGTTCGAGTTCAAGGTGGACCCGGTGCGTGCGATTCCGCTGGAAGACGTGGAACCGGCCAAGGAGATCGTCAAGCGCTTCGCCACCGGTGCGATGTCGCTGGGTTCGATCAGCACGGAAGCGCACACCACGCTGGCCGTCGCCATGAACCGCATCGGCGGCAAGTCGAACACGGGCGAGGGCGGTGAAGACGAGCGCCGCTACCGCAACGAGCTGCGCGGCATCCCCATCCAGCAGGGCACCAAGCTGTCGGATGTGGTCGGCCGTGACGTGATCGAACGCGACCTGGAGCTGCAGGAAGGCGATTCGCTGCGCTCGAAGATCAAGCAGGTGGCGTCGGGCCGCTTTGGCGTGACCGCCGAGTACCTTGTCTCGGCTGACCAGATCCAGATCAAGATGGCCCAGGGCGCCAAGCCCGGCGAGGGCGGTCAACTGCCCGGCCACAAGGTGACGGAGTACATCGGCAAGCTGCGTTATGCAGTGCCGGGCGTGGGCCTGATCTCGCCGCCGCCGCACCACGACATCTACTCGATCGAAGATCTGGCGCAGCTGATCCACGACCTGAAGAATGTGAACCCCCGTTCGGACGTGTCGGTCAAGCTGGTGTCGGAAGTGGGCGTGGGCACGGTGGCCGCGGGTGTCGCCAAGGCCAAGGCCGACCACGTGGTGATCGCCGGCCATGACGGCGGCACGGGCGCTTCGCCGTGGTCGTCGATCAAGCACGCCGGCACGCCGTGGGAACTGGGCCTGGCCGAGACGCAGCAGACGCTGATGCTCAACGGCTTGCGCAACCGCATCCGCGTGCAGGCCGACGGCCAGATGAAGACCGGCCGCGACGTCGTGATCGGCGCGCTGCTGGGCGCCGACGAATTCGGCTTCGCCACCGCACCGCTGGTGGTCGAGGGCTGCATCATGATGCGCAAGTGCCATCTGAACACCTGCCCGGTGGGCGTGGCGACGCAGGATCCGGTGCTGCGCAAGAAGTTCTCGGGCAAGCCCGAGCACGTGGTGAACTACTTCTTCTTCGTGGCCGAGGAAGTGCGCGAGATCATGGCCCAGCTGGGCATCCGCAGCTTCGACGAACTGATCGGCCGCGCCGATCTGCTCGACACCAAGTCCGGTATCGAACACTGGAAGGCGCGCGGCCTGGACTTCGCCCGCATCTTCCACCAGCCGCCGAAGAAGGAAGGCCAGCCGTGCTACCAGGTCGATGTGCAGGACCACGGCCTGGCCCGCGCGCTGGATCACCAGCTCATCGAGAAGGCCCGCGCGGCCATCGAGAAGGGCGAGCGCGTGTCGTTCATCCAGCCGGTGCGCAACGTCAACCGCACGGTGGGCGCGATGCTGTCGGGCGAGGTGGCCAAGCGTTACGGCCACGAGGGCCTGCCGGATGACTCGATCCACATCCAGCTGCAGGGCACGGCCGGCCAGTCGTTCGGCGCGTTCCTGGCGCACGGCGTGACGCTGGACCTGGTGGGCGACGGCAACGACTACGTGGGCAAGGGCCTGTCGGGCGGACGCGTGATCGTGCGCCCGCCGCACGAGTTCCGCGGCGAGCCGACCGGCAACATCATCGTCGGCAACACCGTGCTGTACGGCGCGCTGGCCGGTGAGGCGTTCTTCAACGGCGTGGCCGGCGAGCGCTTCGCGGTGCGTAACTCCGGCGCCATCGCCGTGGTGGAAGGCGCCGGCGACCACGGTTGCGAGTACATGACCGGCGGCACCGTCGTCGTGCTGGGCGCCACCGGCCGCAACTTCGCGGCGGGCATGTCGGGCGGCGTGGCCTACGTCTATGACGAGGACGGCCTGTTCGACAAGCGCTGCAACACGGCACAGGTCGCGCTGGAATCCGTGCTGTCGTCGGCCGACCAGGAGAAGGCGCATACGTCGTCGACCTGGCACAAGGTGGGCGGCGAGCGCGTGCTCGACGAGCAACTGCTCAAGGCGCTGGTGGAAAAGCACTTCCGCTACACCGGCTCCGAGCGCGCCAAGGAACTGCTGGCCGACTGGAACAACGCGCGCCGTCGCTTCGTCAAGGTCTTCCCGACCGAGTACAAGCGCGCGCTGACCGAGATGTACGAGCGCGAACAGGAAGCCGCCCGCGAGCAGATCGCGGCCTGATTCCAAGCGACTTGGCGGGTGGCCGATTGATCGATCGGCGCCCGCCGCCACCGAATACAACGCAACCTCACAAGACAGGCCCGAGCGCCCGGCAAGCGAAGCTGTGCCGGCCGGAATCGGGCCAGGAAGGACACCATGGGCAAGGCGACCGGTTTTCTCGAATTTCCCCGCCAGAACGAGGGATACGAAGCGCCCGAAGCGCGCGTGAAGCATTACAAGGAGTTCGTGTTCGCACTCGCGGACAACGAAGCCAAGATCCAGGGCGCGCGCTGCATGGACTGCGGCATCCCGTTCTGCAACAACGGCTGCCCGGTCAACAACATCATCCCGGACTTCAATGACCTGGTGTATCGCCAGGACTGGAAGACCGCGATCGAGGTGCTGCACTCGACCAACAACTTCCCCGAGTTCACGGGCCGCATCTGCCCGGCGCCGTGCGAAGCGGCCTGCACGCTGGGCATCAATGAGCTGCCGGTCGGCATCAAGTCGATCGAGCACGCCATCATCGACAAGGCCTGGGAAGAAGGCTGGGTGGCGCCGCAGGTGCCCAAGCACAAGACCGGCAAGACCGTGGCCGTGGTCGGCTCGGGCCCGGCGGGCATGGCCGCTGCGCAGCAACTGGCACGCGCCGGCCACGATGTGACGCTGTTCGAGAAGAACGACCGCGTTGGCGGCCTGCTGCGTTACGGCATCCCCGACTTCAAGCTGGAGAAGGCGCAGATCGACCGCCGCATGCAGCAGATGGAAGCCGAGGGCGTGACCTTCCGCACCGGCGTGATGGTGGGCGACAAGACCGTGCCAGCCGGCATTGTCAACGACGCGCGCGAATTCATCGCCGCCGACGACATCCTCAAGCAGTTCGACGCCGTGGTGCTGACGGGCGGCTCGGAAGTCCCGCGCGATCTGCCGGTGCCGGGCCGCGACCTGGACGGCGTGCACTACGCGCTTGAATTCCTGATCCCGCAGAACAAGGAAGTGGCCGGCGACGCGCCCAACCCGATCCGCGCCGACGGCAAGCACGTCATCGTGATCGGCGGCGGTGACACGGGTTCGGACTGCGTGGGCACGTCCAACCGCCATGGCGCCGCCTCGGTCACGCAGTTCGAACTGCTGCCGCGTCCGCCCGAAGAAGAGAACAAGCCGCTGGTGTGGCCGTACTGGCCGATCAAGCTGCGCACCTCGTCGTCGCACGACGAAGGCTGCGAGCGCGACTGGTCGGTCGCCACCAAGGTGCTGACCGGTGAGAACGGCCGCGTGACGGGCCTGACCGCTGTGCGCCTGGAGTGGACGGACGGCAAGATGGCCGAGGTTGCCGGCAGCGAGTTCACGCTCAAGGCCGATCTCGTGCTGCTGGCGATGGGCTTCACCAACCCGGTCGGCGGTGTGCTGGAAGCGTTTGGCGTGACCAAGGATGCGCGCAACAACGCGCGAGCCGCCACCGAAGGCGACAACGCCTACGCCACCAACGTGCCCAAGGTGTTTGCCGCCGGCGACGTGCGCCGCGGCCAGTCGCTGGTCGTGTGGGCCATCCGCGAGGGCCGCCAGGCCGCGCGCTCGGTGGACGCGTTCCTCATGGGCCATACGGAACTGCCGCGCTGACCACGCGGCTGACCGCCTGACCCAGGCCCCCAAGGCTCGCCTTGGCGGGCCTTTTTTCTTGATGGGGCATGCCATGGAGGCCAGCGCCACGCCTTCATGGTTTACGTCGACATGGTTTACATGAGTGCAGGGCGGCGGGGCGGCTTTCTAGAATGGGACTCCCCCCCCATCCTCCAGCACCCCGATGCAAGCTGCTGCCCGCAGGTTGCCGACTGACTTCCAGAACCTCGCCCGTCCGGGGCGGCGTCGTGCACTGGCCTGTCTCGGTGCGCTGCCCGTTTTGCTGGCGAGCGCGGCGCGGGCCGAACTGCTGGGCTATCCATCGCATGCGATGCACCTTGTTGTGCCGGCGGCGGAGGGCAGCGTGTTCGACGCGGTGGCGCGTGCGCTCGCTGCGCAACTGGCGGCGCAGCTCGGCATGGGGGCCACTGTCGACGATCGTCCCGCAGCCAACGGCATGGCCGCTGGCGAGCTGGTGGCGCATGCGCCGTCGGACGGCCATACCTGGCTGCTGCACCAGACCACCTTCGTCGTCCAGCCGGCACTGGAGCCCGCACCGTACGATCCCATGCGCGACTTCCAGCCGGTGGCGATGGTGGCCACGCTGCCGCTGTTCCTGGCCGTCGACGCGCGCCTGCCGCTCGCCTCGATCGGCGAACTGGTGGCACAGGCGCGTGCGCAGTCGGCGTCGATCAACTGCGGTTCGGAAGCCATCGGCACGTGGTCGCACCTGGTGGCCGAGCAGTTCGTGCGCGATTACGCTGCGCATGCGCCGCACGTGACGGTCAAGGGCGAGGGCGGCGTGGTCCAGCAGGTGCTGGCCGGGCGCATGACGGCGTGTTTCGCCACGTACCCGAGCCTCGCGGCCGGGGTGGGCGCAGGGCAGTTGCGGCTATTGGGCGTGACCGGCATGGCGCGTTCGCCCTTTGCGCCCGCCGTGCCGACGCTGCGGGAAGCGGGCATGGCGGGGTTCGATCACAGCGCGTGGATCGGGGTGTTCGCGCCGGCACGCACGCCGCGTCCGCTGGCGCTGCGCGTGGCCGCCGAGCTGAAGCGGGCGCTCGCGGCCAGTGACGTGCGCGCCACCATGCAGGCCGGCGGCTACCAGCCCGAGTGGGACGCGGCCGAGTCCTTCGCCGCCGCAATGCGCCGCGATGCCACCCACTGGCAGGCGCTCGTCCGGGAGGCCGATCTGCGGCTCGACCAGCGCGGGTAGCCCGGGCGGTTCGATTTGTGCAATGCAGTATTTCTAGGCGGCTGACGTTAAGCGAAGTGTCGCATTCGCGGCGTTCCAGCCACACAACCCGTCGGTAAGACAAGACGTGACCGGCGGGCCACGCGGGTTTCCCCCTATAATGGCAGGCCGCATCCTATCGGTGCGGTCAGCCAATAGAACAGAACAAGGTGCGGTACCGCACAGGTGCCCGCCAACATGCCCGAGCCCTCAGCCGCCAAGCCTATCGTGTCGTCCCAGTCCTCCACCGCCGTTGTCGAACTCGATCAGGTCGATTTCGCCTACCAGCCGGGCGCGCGACGCATCCTGTCCGGGCTGTGCATGCGCGTGCCCAAGGGCCGCGTGGTCGCCGTCATGGGCGGCTCGGGTTGCGGCAAGACCACCATCCTGCGCCTGATCGGCGGGCAGGTGGCCGCCGCTGCCGGCGCCGTGCGCGTGCACGGCGCGGACATCGGCGCGATGGATAAGCCGGCGCTGTACGCCGCGCGCCGCCAGATGGGCATGCTGTTCCAGTTCGGCGCGCTGTTCACTGACATGAGCGTGTTCGACAACGTGGCCTTCCCGCTGCGCGAGCACACCCAGCTGCCCGAGGCGCTGATTCGCGATCTCGTGCTGATGAAGCTCAACGCCGTCGGCCTGCGCGGTGCGCGCGACCTGATGCCGTCGCAGATCTCCGGCGGCATGGCGCGACGCGTGGCGCTGGCGCGCGCGATCGCGCTGGACCCCTCGCTCATTCTTTACGACGAGCCGTTCGCCGGGCTGGACCCGATCTCGCTGGGGCTGACCGCCTCGCTGATCCGCCGCCTGAACGACGCGCTGGGCGCGACCAGCATCATCGTCTCGCACGATGTGCAGGAGACGTTCCACATTGCTGACTACGTCTACTTCATCGCCAATGGCGGCATCGCCGCCGAGGGCACGCCGGCCGAGCTGACGGCCTCCACCGATCCGTTCGTGCGCCAGTTCGTGCACGGCGAGGCGGATGGCCCCGTGCCGTTCCACTACCCCGGCGAGCCGCTGGCGGAAGACTTCGGTCTGAATGGCGCGAACGGCAGGAACGGCGGGGGGCAGCGATGATCGCCTCCATCGGCCACCTGGTCCGCATGCTGATCAGTCGCCTCGGCTATGCCGCGCGCATGCTGGTCGCCCTCATCGGTGCCTCCGGCGACGCGCTGCGTCGCCCGCGCCTGGTGATCGAGCAGCTGCGCTTCATCGGCAACGATTCGTTCATCATCATCGCCGTCTCGGGGTTGTTCGTCGGCTTTGTGCTCGGCCTGCAGGGCTACTACACGCTCAACCGCTACGGCTCGGAGCAGGCGCTGGGCCTGCTGGTGGCGCTGTCGCTGGTGCGCGAGCTGGGCCCGGTGGTGACGGCGCTGCTGTTTGCCGGCCGCGCCGGCACCTCGCTCACCGCCGAGATCGGCCTGATGAAGGCCGGCGAGCAACTGATCGCCATGGAAATGATGGCCGTCGACCCGCTCGCCCGTGTGCTGGCGCCGCGCTTCTGGGGCGGCTTCATCGCCATGCCGCTGCTGGCGGCCATTTTTAGCGCGGTCGGTATTCTGGGTGGATACTTTGTCGGTGTCGGCCTGATCGGCGTCGATGCCGGCGCGTTCTGGTCGCAGATGCAGGGCGGCGTGGATGTGGTGGACGACGTGCTCAACGGCGTCCTCAAGAGTTTCGTGTTTGGCGTGGCGGTGACCTTCGTCGCGCTGTATCAGGGCTACGAGGCCAAGGCCACGCCGGAAGGCGTGTCGCGCGCGACCACCCGCACCGTGGTGATCGCATCGCTGGCCGTGCTGGCACTGGACTTCGTGATGACGGCGCTGATGTTCAGTTAAGCCGTCGGCAGCCGTTAGCGTTTAACGAGAAAAGATCATGCGTAAGAGCCTCCTCGATTTCTGGGTCGGACTGTTCGTGCTGGTGGGCATCGTCGCGTTGCTGTTCCTGGCGCTCAAGGCGGGCAACATGAGCGCGTTCTCGTTTGCCAAGACCTACCAGGTGAAGGCCGCGTTCGACAATATCGGCGGGCTGAAGGTGCGCGCGCCGGTCAAGAGCGCGGGCGTGGTGGTCGGCCGCGTGTCGCAGATCCTGTTTGACGACAAGACCTACCAGGCCACCGTCGTGATCGACATGGACCAGCGCTACCAGTTTCCGAAGGACAGCTCGGCCAAGATCCTGACCTCGGGCCTGCTGGGCGAGCAGTACGTGGGCCTCGAACCGGGCGGTGATTCAGCCATGCTGGCCGGCGGCAGCAAGATCACCATGACGCAGTCGGCCGTGGTGCTGGAAAACCTGATCAGCCAGTTCCTGTACAGCAAGGCGGCCGATGCCGGCGCTGGCGGCAACGGCGGCGGCAGCGGTGCCGCCAAGCCGGCCGAGGGCAGTGGGAGCAAATAAACCATGAAAACAACAACATCCAATCGAATCCTGCGCGGCCTGGCGCTCGCGGCGTCGGCAAGCGTGGTCTTGCTGGCGGGCTGCGCCACCGGCCCGAACGCCAATCCGGCCGACCCGATCGAGCCGTTCAACCGCGAGGTCTTCCGCATCAACGATGACTTCGACAAGGGCGTGCTCAAGCCGGTCGCGCAAACGTATGTCGATGTGGTGCCGTCGCCGGCGCGCACCGCGGTGTCGAACTTCTTCTCCAACGCAGGTGACGTCTACTCGGCCGTCAACAACCTGCTGCAGTTGAAGGGCACGGCCGCGCTGGAAGACACCATGCGCGTGGCGATCAACACCGTGCTGGGCCTGGGCGGCCTGATCGACATTGCGTCGGACGCCGGCCTGCCCAAGCACAAGGAAGACTTCGGCCAGACCCTGGGCGTGTGGGGCGTGCCGGCCGGTCCGTACGTCGTGTGGCCGCTGCTGGGCCCGAGCACGGTGCGCGATACCGCCGGCTTCCTGGTCGACTGGCAGCTGGATCCGCTCACGTATTGGCACGACAGCACGATCACGTACTCGCTGGCCGCGCTGCGCGTGGTGGATGTGCGCGCCAGCCTGCTGGGCGTGAGCAACGTGTTGGAAGAGGGTGCCGTCGACAAGTACACCTTCATGCGTGATGCCTATCTGCAGCGCCGCCGCTATCTGATCTACGACGGCAACCTGCCGGAAGACAAGGAGGGCGGCAAGTCGCCGGATGGCAAGGACACGGGCGACGCGACGGTGTCGCCGTATCAGCGCTTTACGCCCAACTGGCCGGTGTTCCGCCGCTGATCCGTCACACGTAACCCCGTTGCCTCAACGGTGACAAGACGTAAGCAAGGCAGCCCGGGCGCGAACTCGACGCCGGGCGGCCGGTTCTAACGGCCACCAAGATTGCCGGCAGCACCGGCAAATGAGAGCCGAAGTTCACACTAGAAGGACGTCCCATGCTGAAGAAATTCCTGAACTCCCTGTTTGCCGGCGTTGCGCTGGTGGCCGCCGTGTCCGCCCTGCCGGCTCACGCCGAGGACGCCGACGCGCAAACCACCGTCAAGACCGCCGTGGATGACGTGCTCAACGCCATCAAGAACGACCCGGAGCTGCGCGGCGGCAACATGACCAAGGTCTACCAGCTGGTCGACCAGAAGATCGTGCCGCGCGCCGACTTCAAGCGCACCACGCAAATCTCGATGGGCCGCTTCTGGAGCCAGGCGACGCCAGAGCAGCAGCAACAGATCCAGGACGGCTTCAAGACGCTGCTGATCCGCACCTACGCGGGCGCGCTGGCGAATGTGAAGAACCAGACCGTGTCGTACAAGCCGTTCCGCGCCGCGGCGGATGACACCGACGTGGTGGTGCGCTCGACCGTCAACAACAACGGCGAGCCGGTGGCGCTGGACTACCGCATGGAAAAGACCGCGAACGGCTGGAAGGTCTACGACATCAACATCAGTGGCCTGTGGCTGTCGGAAACCTACAAGAACCAGTTTGCCGAAGTCATCAGCAAGAAGGGCGGCGTGGGTGGCCTGGTGCAGTTCCTGGATGACCGTAACGCGCAGCTGGCAAAGGGTCCGGCAAAGTAAGCCGGCATCCGGTAGAATCGCCACAGCGGTCGCTTTCGGCCGCTGTTTCTTTTTCTGATCCGACCATGTTGACCTTGTCCGGCCCGCTGACCCAACGCGAAGCGCCGCGCGTGCTGCGCGAGGGCGAGGCGCAGCTCGGCCAGGCGCGCCAGGCTGGCAACGGTGCCGTGCAGGTTGATTGCGCCGGGCTGTCGCAGGTCGATTCTTCCGCGCTGGCGGTGCTGCTGTCGTGGCAGCGCACAGCGCAGGCTGCCGGACTGGCCCTTAATATTGCCGGTGCCCCCGAGGCGCTGTGCAACCTGGCCAAGCTGTACGGCGTCGATTCCCTGCTGGCGCTCGCGCCGGCCCCCACCGCATCCCATCACCCGGCGCGACATTGAGGCGGCGTCCGGTGCGGGGCTGTGATCCCCGGCATCGCGATGCCGCGCCCAGGCCAAGCGCCGCGGCCCGGTCCCAAGCCGCTCCGCCGTGCCTTCCGTGCAGTTCCCCTATAATTCTGGGTTTGTCGCTCTGCCGCCACCGCAAGGGGTGTCCGGGCCGTGCCGATCGTGTCGATCGCCGGCCGTGAGATGCGCAGGGTAGTTCACTTTGTCGGCCATGAAAGCCATCGAAATCGCTGACGTCCGCAAGCGCTACAAGTCGTTGCAAGCGCTCAAGGGCGTGAGCCTGTCTGTCGAGCAGGGCGAGTTTTTCGGTCTGCTGGGCCCCAACGGCGCGGGCAAGACCACGCTGATCTCCATCCTCGCCGGCCTGAATCGTGCCGATTCCGGCCAGGTGCGGGTGCTCGGCCACGACGTCGTCTCCGATTACCGCACGGCGCGCCGCAAGCTCGGCGTGGTGCCGCAGGAACTGGTGTTCGATCCGTTCTTTACGGTGCGCGAGACGCTGCGCCTGCAGTCGGGCTATTTCGGCTTGACCAAGAACGACGACTGGATCGACGAGGTCATGGCCAACCTGGACCTGACCAACAAGGCCGACGCCAATATGCGCGCGCTCTCGGGCGGCATGAAGCGCCGCGTGCTGGTGGCGCAGGCGCTGGTGCACCGCCCGCCCGTGATCGTGCTGGACGAGCCGACTGCCGGCGTGGACGTCGAGCTGCGCCAGACGCTGTGGAAGTTCATCGCGCGCCTGAACCGTGAAGGCCACACCGTCGTGCTGACTACGCACTACCTGGAAGAAGCCGAATCGCTGTGCGACCGCATTGCCATGCTCAAGTTTGGCGAGGTGGTGGCGCTGGACCGCACCGCCAACCTGCTGTCGCAATTCGCCGGGCTGCAGCTTGTGCTGAGCTTTGCCAACGGCGCGCTGCCGGCGTCGCTCGAAGGCCTGCGCCTGCCGGGCAACCACGCCGAGCGCGGCGTGCGCCTGCGCCTGTCGGGCTACGGCGAGGTCGAGCAGATCCTCTCCACCTGCCGCCAGGCGGGCTGCGAGATCGACGACATGGAAGTCGCCAAGGCCGACCTGGAAGACGTGTTCGTGCAGATCATGCGCCGCGAGGGCGGCCTCCCGGCCGTGCCGCAGACGCCGGCGATTCCCGATTCGGCGCTGGAGCCCGCCGCATGAGCGCCATTCCCGAGATTCGCCCGGCCCGCTGGATCGGTTTCCGCACGCTGCTGTACAAGGAAGTGCTGCGCTTCTGGAAGGTCAGCTTCCAGACCGTGGCCGCGCCGGTGCTGACCGCGCTGCTGTACCTGCTGATCTTCGGCCACGTGCTGGAAGACCGCGTGAAGGTGTTCGACCAGCTCAGCTACACCGCCTTCCTGGTGCCCGGCCTGGTGATGATGAGCGTGCTGCAGAACGCGTTTGCAAACAGCTCGTCGTCGCTCATCCAATCGAAGATCACCGGCAACCTGGTGTTCATCATGCTGCCGCCGCTATCGCACTGGGAGATGTTCGGCGCCTATGTGACGGCCTCCGTCATCCGCGGCCTGGCCGTGGGCACGGGCGTGCTGCTGGTGACGACGTGGTTCGCGCACCTGCACTTCGCGCAGCCGCTGTGGATCATCGTGTTTGCCGTGCTGGGCGCGGCCGTGCTCGGCACGCTGGGGCTGATCGCCGGCATCTGGGCCGAGAAGTTCGACCAGCTCGCGGCGTTCCAGAATTTCCTGATCGTGCCGGCCACCTTCCTGGCGGGCGTGTTCTATTCGATCCATTCACTGCCGCCATTCTGGCAGGCGGTGTCCCACGCCAACCCGTTCTTCTACATGATCGACGGCTTCCGCTACGGCTTCTTCGGCGTGTCCGATGTGCCGGTGGCGACGAGCCTCGGCGTGATGTTGATCGCGTTGATCGTGGTGGGGGGGATTGCCCTGCAGATGCTGCGCACGGGCTACAAACTGCGCCATTGATGCGTCGACAAAACAACCAACGACGCACCACCCTAACGTTTTGCAGGAGAGGGACGGCATGTTGCCCACACCCGAACAAGTCAAGCAGTACATCGAAACCGGCCTGCCGTGCGAACACCTCGAAGTCGAGGGCGACGGTCAGCACTTCTTCGCCACCATCGTCAGCGCGCAGTTCGAAGGCAAGCGGCTGATCCAGCGTCACCAGCTCGTGTATGCGGCGCTGGGCGACCGCATGCGCGCCGAGATCCACGCGCTGTCCATGAAGACGCTGACCCCGACGGAGTGGAAGTCCTGAGATGGCCGAACTCGATCCCACCCCGGTTGCCGTAGAAACCGATTCCGACCTTGCGCTCGCCGAGCGCCCCCTGCGAACTGACCGACGTGACGTCTCGCTCATGGACAAACTGCTGATCGAAGGCAATGGCCCGCTGTCGGGCGAAATCCGCGTGTCTGGCGCCAAGAACGCCGCGCTGCCCATCCTGTGTGCCGCGCTGCTGACGCCCGAGCCGCTGGTGCTGCACAACGTGCCCAACCTGCAGGACGTGCGCACCATGCTCAAGCTGCTGCGCCAGATGGGCGTGGAGGGCACGCAGAACGGCCACGAGGTCACGCTCGACGCCGCCACCATCCACACACCGGAAGCGTCGTACGACCTGGTGAAGACCATGCGCGCGTCGATCCTGGTGCTGGGCCCGCTGCTGGCGCGCTTCGGTCATGCACGCGTGTCGCTGCCGGGCGGCTGCGGCATCGGCGCACGCCCGGTCGACCAGCACATCAAGGGCCTGCAGCAGATGGGCGCCGAGATCGTCATCGAGCACGGCTACATCGAAGCCAAGCTCGCCGACGGCGCCAAGCGCTTGCGCGGCGCGCGCATCGTCACCGACATGGTGACGGTGACCGGCACCGAGAACCTGCTGATGGCCGCCGCGCTGGCCGACGGCGAGACCGTGCTGGAAAACGCCGCCCGCGAACCGGAAGTGACCGATCTCGCCAACCTGCTCGTGAAGATGGGCGCGCGCATCGAAGGCATCGGTACCGATCGCCTGGTGATTCAGGGTGTCGAGTCGCTCAAGGGCGCCGAGCACACCGTGATTGCCGATCGCATCGAAGCCGGCACCTTCCTGTGCGCCGTGGCCGCGGCCGGCGGCGACGTGACGCTGCGCGGCGTGCCGCCGGGCATCCTCGATGCCGTGCTCGACAAGCTGCGCGAGGCGGGCGTGACGCTCACCACCGGTGACGACTGGATCCGCGTGCAGATGACGGGCCGCCCGAAGGCTGTGAGCTTCCGCACGTCCGAATACCCGGCCTTCCCGACCGACATGCAGGCGCAGTTCATGATGCTCAACGCCATCGCCGAGGGTTCCGCGACGGTGACGGAGACCATCTTCGAAAACCGCTTCATGCACGTGCAGGAACTGAACCGCCTGGGCGCCAACATCGTGATCGACGGCAAGACGGCGATGGTGACCGGCGTCGAGCAACTGTCGGGCGCGACCGTGATGGCAACCGACCTGCGTGCCTCCGCCAGCCTGGTGATCGCCGGCCTGGTGGCGCAGGGCGAGACGCTGGTCGACCGCATCTACCACCTCGACCGCGGCTACGACCGCATCGAAGACAAGCTCTCCGCCGTCGGCGCCAAGATCCGCCGCATCCAGGCGTAAGGTAAGGAACACGCAGGCCATGAACGCATTCCAGTCCGCCTCCAACCAGCTCACGCTGGCGCTGTCGAAGGGGCGCATCTTTGAAGAGACGCTGCCGCTCTTGAAGGCCGCCGGCATCGAGGTGACCGAAGATCCGGAAACCTCGCGCAAGCTGATCCTGCCGACCTCCGACCCGGCGCTGCGCGTGATCATCGTGCGCGCCTCCGACGTGCCGACCTACGTGCAGTACGGCGCCGCGGACTTCGGTGTGGCCGGCCGCGACGTGCTGATGGAGCACGGCATGGCGGGCCTGTATGCGCCCATCGACCTGAACATCGCCCGCTGCCGCATGTCGGTGGCGGTGCCCAAGGGCTTCGACTACGCCAATGCGGTGCGCCAGGGCGCGCGCCTGTCGGTGGCGACGAAGTATCTGAACACCGCGCGCGAGCACTTCGCCAAGAAGGGCGTGCACGTCGACCTGATCAAGCTGTACGGCTCGATGGAGCTGGGCCCGCTGGTGGGCCTGGCCGATGCCATCGTCGACCTGGTCAGCACCGGCGGCACGCTGCGCGCGAACAACCTCGTCGAGGTGGAGGAGATCGTGCAGATCTCGTCCCGGCTGGTCGTCAACCAGGCTGCGCTGAAGCTGAAGCGCGAGCGGCTGGCGCCGATCCTCGACGCTTTTGAACGCGCCTCCCGCCAGGATGCGCGCGTTGGGGAACCCGCATGAGCCTGACCATCCGTAAGCTGGATTCGGCCAACGCCGGATTCGCGGCGCAACTGCGCCAGGTGCTCGCCTTCGAGGCTAGCGAAGACGAAGCCATCGACCGCGCCGCCGCGCAGATCCTGGCCGACGTAAAGGCACGCGGCGACGCCGCTGTGCTGGAAGCCACGCACCGCTTCGACCGCATCGAAGCCGACAGCGTGGCCGCGCTGGAACTGTCGCCGACCGTGCTGCAGGCCGCGCTGGATGGCCTGGAGCCCAAGCGCCGCGCCGCGCTGGAAGCCGCCGCCGCTCGCGTACGCGCCTACCACGAGAAGCAGAAGATCGAGTGCGGCACGCATAGCTGGGAATACGCGGAAGCCGACGGCACCGTGCTCGGCCAGAAGGTGACGCCGCTCGATCGCGTCGGCATCTACGTGCCGGGCGGCAAGGCCGCGTACCCGTCGTCGGTGCTGATGAATGCGATTCCGGCGCGCGTGGCGGGCGTCAAGGAAATCATCATGGTGGTGCCCACGCCGGGTGGCGTGCGCAACGAGCTGGTGCTGGCCGCGGCCTGCATCGCCGGGGTGGACCGCGTGTTCACCATCGGCGGCGCGCAGGCCGTGGGCGCATTGGCCTATGGCACCGAGACCGTGCCGCCGGTCGACAAGATCGTCGGCCCGGGCAACGCCTATGTGGCTGCCGCCAAGCGTCGCGTGTTCGGCACGGTCGGTATCGACATGATCGCCGGGCCGTCCGAAATCCTCGTCATCTGCGACGGCACCACCGACCCGGACTGGGTGGCGATGGACCTGTTCTCGCAGGCCGAGCACGACGAGCTGGCCCAGTCGATCCTGCTGTGCCCGAGCGCCGACTTCATCGCGCAGGTGGAGGCCAGCATCAACAGCCAGCTTGGCGACATGCCGCGCCGGAACGTGATTGCCGAATCGCTGTCGGGCCGTGGCGCGCTGGTCAAGGTGCGCGACATGGAAGAGGCGTGCGAGATCGCCAACGACATCGCACCCGAGCACCTGGAGATTTCCGCCGAGCACCCGCGTCAGTGGGCCGAGCGCATCCGCCACGCCGGCGCGATCTTCCTTGGCAAGTACACCAGCGAATCGCTGGGCGACTACTGCGCCGGCCCGAACCACGTGCTGCCGACCTCGCGCACGGCGCGCTTCTCGTCGCCGCTGGGCGTGTACGACTTCATCAAGCGCTCCAGCCTGATCGAGGTGAGCGAAGCCGGCGCGCAGATGCTGGGCGAGATCGCCGCCGAGCTGGCCTACGGCGAAGGCCTGCAGGCGCACGCTCGCAGCGCCGAGTACCGCCTGCAACGCACCGAATCCGAATAACACCGTCAGCTACGCCATGACTGCCACCGCGCCAGCCCAACCCTCCCTGGAAGACCTGCTCGCCCGCATCGTGCGCGACGACGTTCGCGCCATGGGCGCGTACCACGTGCCCGACGCGACCGGCATGGTCAAGCTGGACGCGATGGAGAACCCGTACCATCTGCCGGCGATGCTGCGCGACGCGCTCGGCAAGCGCCTGGCCGAGGTGGCGCTGAATCGGTACCCGGTGCCGACTGCCGATGCGCTCAAGGCGCAGCTCAAGCGTGTGATGCACGTGCCGGCCGGCGCCGAGGTGCTGCTGGGCAACGGCTCGGACGAGATCATCAGCCTGATCGCCATTGCCGCGGCCAAGCCAGGCGCGACCGTGCTGGCGCCGGTGCCGGGTTTCGTGATGTACGCGATGTCGGCGCAGCTGCTGGGGCTGAAGTTCGTCGGCGTGCCGCTCAAGGCGGACCTGACGCTCGACCGCGAAGCGATGCTGGCCGCCATGGCCGAGCACCAGCCCGCCGTGATCTACCTGGCCTACCCGAACAACCCGACCGGCAACCTGTTCGACGCGGCTGACATGGATGCCATCGTCCGCGCCGCGCGCGGGCCGGTGTGCCAGAGCCTGGTGGTGGTCGACGAGGCCTACCAGCCGTTCGCGCAGCACAGCTGGATGCCGCGTCTGCCCGAGTACGACCACCTGTTGGTGATGCGCACGGTCTCCAAGCTGGGCCTGGCGGGCATCCGCCTGGGCTACGTGGCCGGCCACCCGAAATGGATCGCCGAGCTCGACAAGGTGCGCCCGCCGTACAACGTGAATGTGCTGACCGAGGCCACCGCCGCCTTCGTGCTCGACCATGTGGACGTGCTCGATGCCCAGGCAGCGACCCTGCGCGCCGAGCGCACCAAGCTGATCGACGCGCTGGCAGCCCAACCGGGCGTGACGGTGTTCCCGAGCGCGGCCAATTTCGTGCTCGTGCGCGTGCCTGATGCGGCCGGTCTGTTCGAGCGCTTGCTCAAACGGCGCGTTCTGGTCAAAAACGTCAGTAAAATGCACCCATTGCTGGCCAACTGTCTTCGCGTGACGGTCAGCAACCCCGAAGAAAACGCGCAATTTATCGATGCCTTTGCCGCATCGCTGCAGGACGCCCCATGAGCCGCCGTGCCGAGGTCACTCGCAACACTTCCGAAACGCAGATCCGCGTCGCCCTTGATTTGGACGGCACGGGCAAGCAGACGCTGAACACCGGCGTCCCCTTCCTCGACCATATGCTAGACCAGATCGCCCGCCACGGCATGGTCGACCTGGACGTCTCGGCCACCGGCGACACCCATATCGACGATCACCACACCGTGGAAGACGTCGGCATCACGCTCGGCCAGGCGGTCGCCAAGGCCATCGGCGACAAGAAGGGCATCGTGCGCTACGGCCACAGCTACGTGCCGCTGGACGAAGCCCTGTCGCGCGTGGTGATCGACTTCTCCGGCCGTCCGGGCCTGGAGTTCCATGTGCCGTTCACGCGTGCGCGCGTGGGCAGCTTCGACGTGGACCTGTCCATCGAATTCTTCCGCGGGTTCGTCAACCATGCCGGCGTGACGCTGCATATCGACAACCTGCGCGGCGTCAACGCGCATCACCAGATCGAGACCGTGTTCAAGGCCTTCGGCCGCGCACTGCGCATGGCCGTCGAGATCGATCCGCGTGCCGCCGGCACGATTCCGTCGACCAAGGGCGCACTCTGATCCACCGCGTCGGCTTGGCCGCGCCCATACGACACCTGACTGGCCAGCCGATCCCATGGATCTGACCAAGAGCTTTTTTTCGCTGCTCGCGCTGATCAACCCGATCGGCGCGATCCCGTTCTTCATCAGTTTGACCGAGAGCCAAACTGACGAGGAGAAGCGTCGCACCATCAAGGTCGCCTCGATTTCCGTGGCGGTGGTGATCGGCTTGTCCGCCTTGCTGGGCGAGCAGATCATCAACTTCTTCGGGTTCTCGGTCGGCTCGCTGCAGGTGGGCGGCGGGATCATCATGATCATGATCGCGCTGAACATGCTGAACGCGCAGACCAGCCGCACCAAGGCCACGCCCGAAGAAGAGGACGAGGCCGGCGCCAAGGCCAGCATCGCGGTCGTGCCGCTGGCGATTCCGCTGTTGACGGGCCCGGGCTCGATCAGCACGGTGATCGTCTACGCGGGCAAGACCCGCCACTGGTGGGAGCTGTTTTTCCTGGCTGGCGTGGGCGTGGCGATCGCGCTGGTGGTGTGGATCGTGTTGCGTGCCGCCGAGCCGATCGCCCGCGTGATCGGCCGCACCGGCATCAACGTCGGCACGCGCTTGATGGGCTTGATCCTGGCGGCGCTGGCCGTGGAATTTATCGTTGACGGGCTGAAAACCCTGTTGCCTGTTCTCAAATCATGACTACGATTGCCATTGTTGATTACGGCATGGGCAACCTGCGCTCGGTGGCGCAGGCCCTGCGTGCCGTCGCTCCGGAGGCCGATGTGCGCATCAGTGCGCAAGCCGATGAGATCCGCGCGGCTGACCGCGTGGTGCTGCCGGGGCAGGGCGCCATGCCCGACTGCATGGCCGCGTTCGACCAATCCGGCCTACGCGAAGCCGTGCTCGAAGCGTCCCGCACCAAGCCGATGCTCGGCGTGTGCGTGGGCGAGCAGATGCTGCTGGAGCGCAGCACCGAGGCGCGCGCCGGCCAGGAAACCACCGCCGGCCTGGGCCTGATCGCCGGCGACGTGATCCGATTCGACCTGGACGGCCAGTTGCAGCCGGACGGCTCGCGGTACAAAGTGCCCCAGATGGGCTGGAACCGCGTGCACCAGAGCCGTGCCCACGCGCTGTGGGCTGGCGTGCCGGAGCAGAGCTACTTCTACTTCGTGCACAGCTACTATGCCCGCCCGGCACACCCCGAAGAATCGGTCGGCGAGACCGAATACGGGGTGCGGTTTACCTGCGCCATCGCCCGGGATAATATTTTTGCAACACAGTTTCACCCGGAAAAAAGTGCACAGGCCGGTCTGCAGATCTACCGGAATTTCGTGCACTGGAATCCTTAACGCTGTACTCGCCGCACCTGCGTCGCAATCGAACCCGTTTTTTTTCCTCCCCCCACTCAACTTTGTCGTCACGCTTATGTTGCTCATCCCGGCCATCGACCTGAAGGACGGTCAGTGTGTGCGCCTCAAACAAGGCGATATGGATCAAGCCACCGTGTTCTCGGAAGACCCCGCCGCCATGGCGCGACATTGGGTCGACCAGGGCGCCCGCCGCCTGCATCTGGTCGATCTCAATGGCGCCTTCGTGGGCAAGCCGCGCAACGAGGCGGCCATCAAGGCCATCATTGCCGAAGTCGGCGATGAGATTCCGGTGCAGCTCGGTGGCGGCATCCGCGATCTCAGCACCATCGAGCGCTGGCTGGACGACGGTCTGTCGTACGTCATCATCGGCACGGCGGCGGTCAAGGACCCGGGCTTCCTGCGCGATGCGTGCAGCGCGTTTGGCGGCCACATCATCGTCGGGCTCGATGCCCGCGACGGCAAGGTCGCGACCGACGGCTGGAGCAAGCTGACCGGCCACGACGTGCTCGACCTCGCCAAGAAGTACGAGGACTACGGCGTCGAAGCCATCATCTACACCGACATCGGCCGCGACGGCATGTTGCAGGGCATCAACATCGATGCCACCGTCAAGCTTGCCCAGTCGGTGCAGATTCCGGTGATCGCCAGCGGCGGCCTGTCCAACCTGAAGGACATTGACCACCTGTGCGCCGTGGAGAGCGATGGCGTGGAAGGCGTGATCTGCGGTCGCGCGATCTACTCCGGCGACCTCAACTTCCGTGAAGCGCAGACGCACGCAGATAAACTTGGCGCAGCCTGAGCGGCGCCTTTCGGGTACACCGGGTGCAAGGGCAACCGACTCATCATGCTAGCCAAACGAATCATCCCCTGCCTGGACGTGACCAACGGCCGGGTGGTCAAGGGCGTCAACTTCGTCGAATTGCGCGACGCGGGTGACCCCGTTGAAATCGCGCGCCGCTACGACGACCAGGGCGCAGACGAAATCACCTTCCTCGACATCACCGCCACGTCGGACGGGCGCGACCTGATCCTGCACATCATCGAAGCGGTGGCGTCGCAGGTATTCATTCCGCTGACCGTCGGCGGCGGCGTGCGCGCGCTCGAAGACGTGCGCCGCCTGCTCAACGCCGGTGCCGACAAGATCAGCATGAACTCGTCGGCCGTGGCGAATCCGCAGCTCGTGTCGGACGCCAGCGCCCGCCATGGTGCGCAGTGCATCGTGGTGGCCATCGACGCCAAGAAGGTCTCGGCGGAGGGCGAAACGCCGCGCTGGGAAGTCTTCACGCACGGCGGCCGCAAGGGCACCGGGCTGGACGCCGTGGCCTGGGCGCGCGAGATGGCGCAGCGCGGCGCGGGCGAGATCCTGCTCACCAGCATGGACCGCGACGGCACCAAGGCCGGCTTCGACCTGGAACTCACGCGCGCGGTGTCGGACGCGGTGCCGGTGCCGGTCATTGCCTCGGGCGGCGTCGGCAACCTGCAGCACCTGGCCGACGGCGTCAAGCTCGGCCACGCCGACGCGGTGCTGGCCGCCAGTATCTTCCACTACGGCGAACACACGGTTGGCGAGGCCAAGCAGTTCATGGCGCAACAAGGCATTCCGGTACGGATCTGATCATGACCAAGAAGTGGCTGAATAAGGTGCAATGGGACGATCACGGTCTGGTGCCGGTGATCGTGCAGGAGCAGGGCAGCAACGACGTCCTGATGTTCGCCTTCATGAACCGCGAGGCGCTGCAGAAGACCGTCGAGACCGGCGAGGCGGTGTTCTGGTCGCGCTCGCGCAAGCGCCTGTGGCACAAGGGCGAGGAGTCGGGCCACATCCAGCAGGTGCATGAGCTGCGCCTGGACTGCGATGAAGACGTGGTTTTGCTCCGCGTCACACAAGTTGGCGGCATTGCGTGCCACACTGGCCGCCATGCCTGCTTCTTCCAGAAGTTCGAGGGCAGCGCCGAAGACGGCGATTGGCACACGGTCGAACCGGTGCTGAAGGACCCGAACGAGATCTACGCCGACAAATCCGACCATGAGTGACACCCTGCGCCGCTTAGGCGTTGTGCTCGAATCCCGCAAGCTCGCCAACGGCGGCGACCCGGACAAGAGCTACATCGCCCGCCTGTTCAACAAGGGCGACGACGCCATCCTCAAGAAGATCGGTGAGGAGGCCACCGAAACCGTGATGGCCGCCAAGGACGCCCGCGCCGCCGGCATGACCGACGAGGCGGTAGCCAAGGTCGTCTACGAGGTGGCCGACCTGTGGTTCCACACCATGGTGCTGCTGTCGCACTTCAACCTGACGCCCGACGACGTGGTCAACGAACTCGCCCGCCGCGAAGGGCTGTCCGGCCTGGAAGAGAAAGCGTTGCGCAAGTCGCAGGCGCGGGATGCCGCGGGTGAATGAGGCGGTGACGCGTCATCGTAGGGAGGCAGCGTGGACAAATACGGATCGGCAATGATGATGACGGACGACGACGCGGAACGCCTGGCCGGGCTGCGGCGCCTGACCCACATCCTGTATGCGCTGTACGCCATTTATTGGCTCACGCTTGGCTGCACCGCGTTGGTGGCCATCATCATCAACTACGTCAAGCTGGATGACGTGCGCGGCACGTTGTACGAATCGCACTTCCGCTGGCAGATCCGAACGTTCTGGTGGTCCGTATTATGGGGAGGCATCGGCTTCCTGCTGGCGTTCTTCGTGATCGGCTTTGCCGTGCTGTGGGTCCTGGGTATCTGGATGCTGTATCGTATTGTGAAGGGCTGGCTGTATCTGAATGACGGCAAGCCGATGTACGCCAACCAGTAAAATAGTCATCTGGCGCGGCCATCATGGCGCGCGGCGCGGTGCAAGCCGCATTCTGTAACGTGGGAGTAGGTCATGGGTTCCTTTAGCATTTGGCACTGGCTGATCGTGCTGGTGATCATCATGATGGTGTTCGGCACCAAGAAGCTGCGCAACATCGGTTCGGACCTGGGCAGCGCGGTCAAGGGCTTCAAGGAAGGCATGCGCGAAGGCTCGGAAGACAAGCCGGCAGGTTCGCAACAAGCGCAACAATCGCAACAGACCGCCGGCCAGCCGCCGCGCGAGCTGCACGATTCGACGACGATTGACGTCGAAGCGCGCGAAAAGTCCAAGCAGGGCTGACGGCCTGCATCGATGATCGATCTCGGCATCTCCAAGCTGGCGCTGATTGGCGCGGTGGCGCTCGTCGTCATCGGGCCGGAGCGCCTGCCCAAGGTCGCGCGCACCGCCGGTGCGTTGCTCGGCCGGGCGCAGCGCTACATCGCCGACGTGAAGGCGGAGGTCAGCCGCGAAATCGAGCTCGAAGAGCTGCGCAAGATGCGCACCGACTTCGAGGAGGCCGCGCGCAACGTCGAGCAGACCATCCACCAGGAGGTCAGCAAGCACACGTCGGAGATCAACGAGCGCCTGAACGACGCGCTCGGCGATCCGGCATTGCGCCAGACCGCCACCTCCGCGCCCGACTGGCGCCCCGCGCCGGGCAAGTCCCGCAACGGCCGCAATAGCTGGCGCAACAAGCAGCTGTCGATGCCCAAGTGGTATCGCCAGAAGCAGGGCGTGCGCATGTGGGCGCAATCCGGCGCCGCGCGCGTCAAGCGCCACCGCCCGCCCATCGTCGCCGCGCAGTCGCGTGCGCGCTCCTTCTTCGAATGATTCTCCGGGCGCTGCCGTTGCGGCACCCTGACCGTTTCCCTCCCCAGCCGACATGAGTGCCGCCGCTCCGCACGATCCGCAAGATTCGCCCGAGGACGGCGTGCAGGAAACCTTCATCTCGCACCTGGTCGAGCTGCGCGAGCGCATCGTCAAGGCCGGCGCGGGCGTGCTGCTGATCTTCCTGGGCCTGGTCTATTGGGCGCCGGACATCTTCAACCTGTTCTCGCGCCCGCTCATCCAGGCGCTGCCGAAGAACGGCCACATGATCGTCACCGACGTGACCGGCTCGTTCTTCGTGCCGATGAAGGTGACGCTGCTGGCGGCCTTCCTGATCGCGCTGCCGTGGGTGCTGTACCAGATCTGGCGCTTCGTGGCGCCGGGCCTGTATTCGCACGAGAAGCGCATGATCATGCCGCTGGTGGTGAGCAGCTACGTGCTGTTCCTGTGCGGCGTGGCGTTCGCATACTTCCTTGTCTTCCCGACCGTGTTCAAGGTCATGGCGCACTACAACGCGCCGTTGGGCGCGGAGATGTCGACCGACATCGACAAGTACCTCAGCTTTGCCATGACCACGTTCCTGGCCTTCGGCATCACCTTCGAGGTGCCGGTGGTGGTCATGGTGCTGGTGCGCTTTGGCATCGTCAGCCTGGAGAAGCTGCGCCAGGTGCGGCCGTATGTGGTGGTTGGCGCGTTCGTGGTGGCCGCCATCGTCACGCCGCCGGATGTGATGTCGCAGTTGCTGCTGGCGGTGCCGCTGTGGTTGCTGTACGAACTGGGGCTGATCCTGGCGGCGATCTTCCTGCGCAAGACGGCGGCGGCGCCCGATACCGAGGCGGAGCACCTGCCGGCGGTGAAGGACTGATCCCGATCGTCACCGATCGCGCAAAAGAAAAGGCAGCCGAGGCTGCCTTTTCTTTTGCCGGTGCGGCGCGCTTAAGCCGCAAACAACCAGAACTGCTCGCGCGGGAATGTCAGCGCGTACTGGCCATCGCTTGGGGCGCTGCTGGCGTAGGCGCGCAGGCCGGTGCCGCTAGCGTCACTACTGCCGCTGGCGCGGAACAGGCACTCCCAGCGGTCGCCCAGGTACATGCGGGTGGCCAGCGGCAGGTGGATCGTGTTGTCCGCGTCAGGCAGGCCAACCCGCACCTGCTCCAGGCGAATCACGCCATGCGCCGACGCGCCCGGCTTCAGATCACCACGCGCCACACCCCACAGCGACCAGGCGCCAGCCTCGTCCACCAGGCGAGCCATGCCGTCGCGCACCTCGGCGATCTTGCCGTTGACGCGGTTGTTGCTGCCCATGAACTCGGCGGTGAAGAGCGTCTCGGGTGCGCCGTACATCTGCTCGGGCGTGCCTTGCTGCTCGATCACGCCGTTGTTCAGCAGCAGGATGCGGTCCGACATCGCCATCGCTTCGCTCTGGTCGTGGGTGACCATCAGCGCCGAAAGCCCTAAGCGCACGATCAGCTCGCGCAGGAAGGCGCGGGCCTCTTCACGCAGTTTGGCGTCGAGGTTCGAGAGCGGCTCGTCGAGCAGGATCACGGGCGGGTTGTAGACCAGCGCGCGGGCGATCGCCACGCGTTGCTGCTGGCCACCGGAGAGCTGGCTCGGGAAGCGCTCGCCCAGGTGGCCGAGGCCGAGCTGCTGCAGCACGGCCTGCACGCGCTCCTTGATCTCCGCGGACGGCGTCTTGCGCAGCTTGAGCGGGTAGGCGACGTTCTCGGCCACGGTCTTGTGCGGCCACAGCGCGTAGGACTGGAACACCAGGCCCAGGTTGCGCCCCTCGGCCGGCACGTCGAGCTTCCTGGCGCCGTCGAACATGACGCGGTCGCCGATCTGCACGGTGCCCTGGCTGGCCTGTTCGAGGCCGGCGACGGCGCGCAGCAGCGTGGTCTTGCCCGAACCGGACGGGCCCAGCAGCGAGACGACCTCGCCCTTCTGCAGCTGCATCGAGACACCCTTGAGAACCGGGTTGTTGCCGTATTGCAGGTGCAGGTCGTTGACGGTGAGTTCAATCATGGAGTTTCACCCCGAAGCGCAATGCGATGCCGAGGCCCACGGCCACCAGCACAATGTTGACGAAGGACAGCGCGGCGACGATATCGATGGCGCCGCCCGCCCACAGAGAGACCAGCATCGAGCCGATGGTCTCGGTGCCCGGCGAGAGCAGATACACGCCGGTCGAGTACTCACGCTCGAAAATCAGGAAGATCAGCAGCCACGCGCCCAGCAGGCCGTAGCGCGTGAGCGGCACGGTCACGTCGCGGGTGGTGCGGGCGCGGGAGGCGCCGACCGAGCGGGCGGCTTCCTCCAGCTCCGGCCCGACCTGCAGCAGCGCGGCCGAGATCAGGCGCAGGCCATACGCCATCCACACCACCGAGTAGGCGATCCACACGCTGAAGATCGTGCTGCGCAGGTTGCGCAGGCTCGGCACCACGTGCTCGATGATCCAGCCGGCGAAGGGTAGGCTGCTGTCGGTGAGCCCGGTCTCGATCCAGTTCGGCACGAACAGGAACACCCACAGGAACGCCAGACCCGCCAGCAGACCCGGGATCGCGCGCGGCACCAGCACGCTGTAGTCCAGGATGCGCGTCCAGCCGTCCGGCTTGCGGTGCATGGCCAGGCCGATGAACGTATAGCAGGCCACCGCGATGGCGCCGCCGATCACGCCGATCAGTACCGTATTGATGATCGCGCGCAGGAACTGCGGCTGCTCGAAGATCTGGTGGAAGGCTGTGAGCGACACGGCTTCCATGAGCGACACGCCTTCACCCCAGTTCGACACGAAGGCGCGCAGCGCGATGCCCGATAGCGGCACCACCACCGACACAAAGAACCACAGCACCACCAGCGTCCACGCTGGCCAGCGCCACGAGCCCAGCGGCAGCGGGCGGCTGCGCGTGACCTTGCCCTTGACGGTGACGAAGCGGTTGGCCGAGCGCAGCATGTAGCGCTGCAGCAGCACCAGCGGGAAGGTGACCATCACCAGGCAGACCGCCACGGCCGCCATCAGGTGATAGGCCGGCGTGCCGAGCTTGTTGGTCAGCTTGTACAGATACGTCGCCAGTACCAGGTGGCCTTCCGGATCGCCCAGCACCAGCACCAGGCCGAACACCTCGAAGCCCAGGAAGATCACCAGCACCGCTGCGTACAGCAGGGCAGGGCGCACCATCGGCAGGCTCACGTTGAGCGCCACCGACAGCGGCGAGGCACCCGCGATGCGCGCTGCTTCCTCGACGTCCGAGCCCAGGCTGCGCAGCGCCGACGAGACGTACAGGTACACGTGCGGCACGTGCGTCAGGCCCGCGATGATGATGATGCTGGTGAACGAATACACGTTCCAGGGCACGCCACCGAAGACCTGCTTGAACCAGAGCGTGTAGAAGCCGACCGGACCGGCCGACACCACGTAGCCGAAGGCCAGCACCATCGGCGAGATGAACACCGGGATCATCAGCATCGGCTCGATGATGCGGCGGCCCGGCAGGTCGGAGCGCACCATCAGGAAGGCCAGCATGCCGCCCAGCGGCACCGAGATCACCGCCAGGCCAAAGGCCAGCGCGATGGACTTCTCGAATGCATGCCAGAAGTCCGGATCATCGAAGATGAAGCGATAGGCGTCGAGCCCCGCCAGCGCGTCCGGCATGAAGAACGGCGCAGAGAGGAAGCTCTGATAGAAGATCAGCGACAGCGGCGTGAAAATCGCCAGCGCAGTGAGCAGGATGACCACGCCGCGCGGCAAAGCCTGTCCCATGCGCGACAAGATCGAGCGTTGCGGGATGGCTTGCGAAGCGGCGGCACGGTCTTGCGTCAGGGAACGCATGGTGCCTCCAGGAGGGAGGCTGGCGCCAACGGCGGCGGCGCCAGCGGGTCGGTCAGATGAGAGGAGTCGCGATCAGCGGGTCAACCGATCAGCGGCCGGCGGCGGTGCGCCATTGCTTGATGAAGTCCAGGCGCTTCTTCGGCTCCAGGAACGTCAGGATCGACTCGTCCACGGGAATCGGCTTGATCGATGCCCCAAGGATCTTCTTCAGGCCGGCGGCGGTGGCTTCGCCCGTCACGTCGTCACGCAGCGAGTGCAGGTCCGACTTGTTGGCGAGGATGTCCTGGCCGCGCTTGGACAACATGTAGTCCAGCCACAGCTTGGCCGCGTTCGGATGCTGCGCCTTCTTGGCGATCATCGCCACGCGCGACAGCACCAGCGTGTAGTCCTTCGGATAGACGATGCCGATCGACGGGTCCTTCTTGGCGCGCGCCAGCGCATACGAGCCGAGGATGTTGTAGGCCACCAGGTTCTCGCCCGAGGCCACGCGCTCCATCATCGTGCCGGTGGAGGACTGCAGCACCAGGTTCGGGCCCACGGCCTTGATGAAGTCGAAGTAGCCCGGTGCGTCCTGGTTGTCCTGCACGGCCATCATGAAGCCCACGGCGGACTTCTCGATGTCGTAGGTCGTGACCTTGTTCTTGAAGCGCTCCGGTTGGGCTGCGACCAGCTTGGCGAGGTCCGCGTGGGTCTGCGGCACTTCGCTGTCCTTCACCAGGCGCTTGTTGTACAGGAACACGGCCGGCTCATAGGTGGTGCCGTAGGCCAGGCCCTTGAAGATCGCCCACTTCGGCAGGCTGGCCGATTCGGGCGACTGGTAGGTCATCGCGTAGGTCTGCGCCAGCTTGAGCTGCGAGTCCATCGACGAGTTCCACATCATGTCAGCCGAGGCGCCGCCGGCGGCCTGCTCGCTGATGAAGCGGTTGTACAGCTCGCTGCTGTTCATGTCGTTGTACTCGACCTTCACGCCGGGGTAGAGCGACTCGAAGTCCTTGATGAGCGGGTCGGCAGCCTTGGTGTCGGTGGTCGCGTAGACCACCACCTTGCCTTCCTTCTTGGCGGCGGCGATGGTGTCGGCGTAGCTGGCCGGATAACCGGCGGGGACTTGGGCGAAGGCGGCGCTGCTCAGGACGAGCGCGGCAGCGGCAACAGCGGCGTACACGGGAACAATGCGGGGGCCACGAAGCATGGGTTTGTCTCCTGGTTGCTTGTGATGGTGTGGGGTCGGCCGCTTATGTGCGGCTTCAAGACGGATGACCCCAGGTGCGGCGGATTATAGAAATCGCGCGCTTTCGTCACGCTTTCATTGCAACTGCTGCGTTGCAGCATGCTCGGCGGGTGCGTAAGACGCCGCCAGTGGCACGCGGATGCGCGCGGAAAGTCCCACGCCGCCCTGGTCATTGGGCTCACCATCGGCCAGTTCGACCTGTCCGCCGCTGCGTCCCGCATAGGCGCGCGCGATGGCCAGCCCCAGGCCGGAACCTTCGGCGGCGTAGCGTGCATCCTTGGGAGCGGCCTTGGGTTTGCCCACACGGGAGCCGCCTTCGTGCGCGCGGCGGAAGCGCTGGAACGCGTGGGCGCGCTCATCTGCGCTCATGCCGGGGCCGGTGTCGTCCACGCAGACCAGCGCGGTGTCGCCGTCCACCACCGCCCGCACCGTGATGCGGCCTCCCACCGGGGTGTAGCGGATCGCGTTGTGCACGAGGTTCGACAGCGCCTCGCGCAGGAAGGCGGGATAGCCGTTGACGGGCAGGGGCGCGAATTCCCCATCGCCGTCCCAGCCGAGGTCCTGCTGCTTTTCGCGCGCCAGCGGCAGGGCGTCGACCATCACGTCGCGCGCCAGCTCCCCCAGGTCGAAGGCCTCGGCGGGCGCGTCCTGGGCGGCATGGCGCGCGCGGGCCAGCGCCAGCAGCTGCGTGGTCAGCCGGTTGGTCGACTGCAGCCGCGCGATGATGGCGGCGAGGCTTTCGCGCACGCGCACCGGATCGGTCTCGCGCAGCGCGTATTCGGCTTGTGTCAGCAGCACCGCCAGCGGCGTGCGCAGCTGGTGCGAGGCATCGGCCAGGAACTGGCTCTGCGCTTCGGCCAGCTCGGCGTAGCGATGGATGTGGTGGTTGATCGCTTGCACCAGCGGCCGCACTTCGGTGGGCACGTCGGTGGCATCGAGCGGGCGCAGGTCGTCGGACGCGCGCACGGCGATGCTGCGCGCCAGCCGGTTGAGCGGGCGCAGCGCCAGCGTCACGCCCAGCCACAGCAGCGCCACGCTCACCGCCACCAGCGCCGCGTCGCGCACCAGCGTGCCGCGCCACACCGCCTGCTGCAGCGCGCGCCGCGTCTCGATGGTCTCCGCGACCTGGATCACGATGCGCTCGGGCAGCCCCGGCTGGTACAGCGGCTTGGCCACGGCCGCGATGCGCACCGCCTCGCCGTGGTAGAGCGCGTCGTAGAAGCGCGGCGCGTCATTGTCCAGCTTGGCCGTAGGCAGCGGCAGATCGTCGTAGCCGGTGAGGGCGGGCTCGGCCGGTGCGCCCGCGCCGCGGTCGAAGGCGACGCGGTAGTACACGTTGCTCTGCGCGGTCGATTCGAACATCGACAGCGCCACGTACGGCACGTTGACCTGCACCTGCCCGCGCTCGATGGTCACGCCGTTCTCGATCGCGCGCACCGAGCCCAGCAGCGCGCGGTCATAGGCGCGGTCGGTGGCGCCGCGCAGCGCCTGGTACGCCGACAGGATGTCGATCGCCAGCACGCCGACCAATCCCGGCAGCAGCAGCCACAGCAGCGTCAGCTTGAGGCTGTGCGGCAGGAGGGACCAGCCTCGCGTCATGGGGTGGCCACGTCGTCCGAGTTGCCCGTGGCTTGCGCGCTGTCGCCGGCGCCGGCCTCGAGCAGATAGCCCAGGCCGCGCACGGTGACGATCTGCACGCCGGAGCCGGCCAGCTTCTTGCGCAGGCGGTGCACCACCACTTCCACCGCGTCCGGACTGGAGTCGCTGTCCAGGTTGAAGACCTTGTCGAACAGGTGCACCTTGTTGATCGGCTGCCCGGCCTTATGCAGCAGCGCGGACAGCGCGGCATGCTCGCGCGGTGTGAGTGAAAGCGGCTCGCCCGCCAACAGGAAGGCCTTGCGTCCGGTGTCGAACTCCAGCGGCCCGCAGCGCAGACGCGGGAACGCCCGCCCGCGGCTGCGGCGGATCAGCGCCATCAGCCGCGCCTCCAGCTCCGACAGCGCGAACGGCTTGGTGAGGAAATCGTCGGCGCCGGCGTTCAAGCCGCGCACGCGCTCATCGAGCGCGCCCTGGGCGGTGAGGATCAGCACTGGCGTGCGGTCGTCGCGCGCACGCATGTCGGCCAGCACGGCAAAGCCGTCCTTGCGCGGCAGGCGCAGGTCCAGTACCACCGCGTCGAACTCGCCCGCCGCCAGGAAGGCCTCCGCCGCCACGCCGTCCGCCGCGCGCTCAACCACGAAGCCGCTTTGCGCCAGCGCGCGCCCCAGCCACGCGGCCAATTCCTCCTCGTCCTCCACCAGCAAGATCCGCATCGGGTGTCTCTCAATATCGTCTTGTGTGCTTTTTCATGATAATGCCTGCGCCGCACACCACGATTTCCGACCCATCCGCCGCGGCCCATCTGCATGTCGTTCCTACCGTATTCCCGACGCCGTTGGTTGTGCCAGTCTGCCGCGCTGCTTGCCGCGAGCGGTCTCGCGTCCGCTGAAAGCGGTGCGCAGTGGCTCGGCCGCCCGGCACCGGAGTTGCCGTCGTACTACCCGCGCGATTACGGCGCGATGGTCGATGCCGCCCGCCGCGAAGGTCGCGTCACGGTGTACTCCACCACCGACTTTGCCGCAGCGCATCCGCTGCTCCGCGCGTTCGAGGCGCGTTATCCCGGCATCACCATCGACTACCGCGAGCAGAACAGCGACGACCTCTATCGCCGCTTCCTCGCCGAGCTCGCCACCAACACCCCCGGCGCCGACGTGGTCTGGAGCTCGGCCATGCCCGAGCAGTTCAAGCTGGTCAATGACGGCCACGCACTGCCCTATGCGTCACCTGAGCGGCCCTACCTGCCGGCCTGGGCCATCTGGAAGAACGAGGCTTACGGCACCAGCTACGAGCCGGTCGTGTTCGTCTACAACGCGCGCCAGCTGCCGCCCGAGTTGATCCCCTCCACCCACGCTGATTTCGCCCGCATCCTCACCACGCACCGCGATGTGCTGCGTGGCCGCGTCGCCTCGTATGACATCGAGCACTCCGGCTCGGCCTTCCTGTTTGCCGCCGAAGACGCGCGCACCACGCCGGTGTTCTGGGACGTCGCCCGCGCGCTGGGTGAAGCCAACGTCAATCTCTATATCACCACCGCCGCGATGCTCGAGCGCGTCGCCTCCGGCGAAAGCCTGCTCGCCTACAACGTGATCGGCTCGTATGCCGCGCGCTATGCCGACCGCAACCCGGCGCTGGCCATCAAGATGCCGTCGGACTACACGCTGGTCGCCACGCGCGTCGCCTTCATTGCGCGGCGCAGCGCGCATCCCAATGCGGCACGCCTGTGGTTGGACTTCGTGCTCTCGCGCGAGGGGCAGAGCGTGATGGCCAACCGTGCCTTCCTCTTCTCATTGCGTCAGGACGTGGAGACCGGCCTGACGGCCAAGCGTCTCCTGGCCGAGCTGGGCAACACGCACCGACCGATCGCAGTGGGCCCGGGTTTACTCGCCCATCAAGATCAGCTGCGCCGTGCCGATTTCCTTAAACGATGGCACGCCGCGCTCGGCCGTTAAAAGTGATGCATTAATTGCTTTTATGCGCCGCGTGGCTGAAAGGCGACAATCCGGCACTGCTTCGGATGGTCGACAAAGTGCTCCAGCAGGAGCGCCAAAATCGCCCGCCAACCCCCGCGCCACCGCCATCGAACCCGGCCGCGACCCCCGTCGGAGGGGGCCTCGCGCGTGTTGCCCATGAGCAACAACTTGCCCGCAAATCGGCCCGCAGAGCCAAAAAGGGTTTTCAGAATCTGTCAACGCTGGCCCATAATGCGGGAAGACGTGAGGTTCCTGCGTCGTCCATAAGGACAGTCAAGATTTCCCAATCAGTTGACAAGGAAAGTGTCGATATGAAAATGAAACTGTTTGCAGCTGCTGTTGCAGCTCTGGCCGCCGGTGGCGCCTACGCACAATCGTCCGTGACCCTGTACGGTGTGGTTGACACCGGCGTGGAGTGGGTTAACAAGTCACCGGTTGGTGCAACCTCGTCGAACCCGGCTGGTACGTCGGGCAGCTCGCGCGTTGCAATGCAATCGGGCAACCTGTCGGGCTCGCGCTGGGGTCTGCGTGGCGTTGAAGACCTGGGCGGTGGCCTGAAGGGCATCTTCAACCTGGAAAGCGGCTTCAACCTGAACAACGGCGCGTCGGCTCAAGGCGGTCGTCGCCTGTTCGGCCGTAACGCCTACGTTGGTCTGCAAGGCCAGTGGGGCCAGCTGACCCTGGGTCGTCAGCAATCGCCGTTCTATGACTTCGGCCTGATCTATGATCCGATGGCCATCTCCACGCGCTATTCGATCACCTCGCAAGACCAGTTCTTTGCTCAGCGTACTGACAACTCCGTCAAGTACGTCGGCACGTTTGGTGGTCTGGGTGTTTCCGCTCTGTACTCGTTCAACAACAACGGCAGCTCGCAAGCTGGCGCTGTGCAGAACGGCCGTGAGTGGAGCCTGGGTGCGAACTATGCTCAAGGCCCGTTCGGCGTCGGCGTGGTGTATGACAAGACGAACACGCAAGACTCGGCCACGACTGGCTTCAACGAGCAACGCGCCACGATCGGCGGCACGTACGCCGTCGGCCCGGCCAAGCTGTACGCTGGCTACCGCTGGTACAAGGCCAACTTCCCGGTCGTGACCGGCAACGGCAACCTGCGTTCGAACCTGTACTGGCTGGGTGCTGGCTACCAAGCTACGCCGGCTCTGACGCTGACGGGCGCTGCTTACTACCAGCAGTTCAAGAACAGCAGCACGGGTAACCCGTGGCTGTTCGTCGTGTCGAGCGACTACGCTCTGTCGAAGCGCACCGACGCCTACTTCAACGTTGCTTACGCCAAGAACAGCAGCGGTTCGGCCCTGGGCGTTGCTGGCTTCAACAACGTCGCTGGCACCGGTACGGTGAACGGCAGCGAACTGAGCGGCACCAACGGTTCGCAAGTGTTCTCGGGTCCGGGCAACACCAACAACCAGCTGGGCGCTGTGGTTGGTATTCGCCACAAGTTCTAATTTGACGCGCTCGTAAGGGCGCATCGAATTAAACGCTTAAACGCCGGTCCCGAAAGGGATCGGCGTTTTTCTTTGGGCTTTGGATTGCGCTGGCTAGGGAGGCGGTTCAGTTCTGGCTGGGAGCGGACCAGCGAGCTTGGGCCAAGGGGCGGACTTGGCACGATCATGTCCGGCGGGCGCGTTCACGAGCGATGCGCGCGATGTTGCTTGTTGCCTCTTGGCCTTGCCTCGGGCTTGTCGCTGATGGGTGCGGTGGGGCTTCTTCTGCTCCCAGTCCCTTTCTCGTGAGCGGCAGTGAGCGATGGATATGACTCGCGGCGCGTGTTGGCACAGTCTGCATGGGTGGGAGAGCCGTGCCCTCAAAAGAAAACAGCGACCCGCAGGCCGCTGTCTTTGGCGTGGAAAGCTTCGCCGCGCGCTTACTGCAGATCTTCTTCCGGCGCCGGCATCGGAACGTTGCGCCGGGCTGGCGGCGGACGCTTGCCCACCATGACAGTCAGGTCGACCGGCTTGCCTTTGCGCGAGACCGTCACCTTTGCCTCTGCGCCCGGCTTGAGCTGGGCAATGCTGTTGAGCAGTGCCGTCGTATCGAGAATCGTCTCGCCGTTGACGCTGGTGAGAATGTCCCCCGGATGCAGGCCCGCACGGTCCGCTGGGCCGCCCTGGACCACGGCGGCGATCAGCGCGCCGTCCTTGCGTGACAGGCCGAACGATTCGGCGATTTCCGGCGTCACGTCCTGCGGTTCGACGCCGATCCAGCCGCGCACCACGCTGCCGGTCGAGATGATCGATTCCATCACCTGCTTTGCCAGCGACACCGGAATCGCGAAGCCGATGCCCAGCGAGCCACCCGAGCGCGAATAGATGGCGGTATTGATGCCAAGCAGATTGCCCTCGGCATCCACCAGCGCACCGCCCGAGTTGCCAGGGTTGATGGCCGCATCGGTCTGGATGAAGTTCTCGAAGGTGTTGATGCCGAGGTGGCTGCGGCCCAGCGCCGAGACGATGCCCATCGTCACCGTCTGGCCGACGCCGAACGGGTTGCCGATGGCGAGCACCACGTCGCCCACGCGCACATTTTCCAGCCGGCCGAGCGTGATCGCGGGCAGGTTGGTCAGGTTGATCTTGAGCACCGCCAGGTCGGTTTCCGGATCGGAGCCGACCACCTTGGCGTTGGCCTTGCGGCCGTCGGTGAGGGCGACTTCGATCTCGTCCGCGCCGTCGACCACATGGTGGTTCGTTAGAATGTAACCTTCCGAACTGACGATCACACCGGAGCCCAGGCTGGCGGTCGGTTCCTGGCGCTGCTCGGGTGCGCGGTCACCGAAGAAGAAGCGGAACCACGGGTCCGTATTGGCCTGCGGGTTGGTGCCGCGCTTGGGCGCGTTCTTGCTGCTGAAGATGTTGACCACCGCGGGCATGGCCACCCGGGCGGCTTCCGCGTAGGAGTTGCTGGACGTGCCCGCGCGGCCGAGCGGCGCGACTTCCTTGAGCGCGACGATGGGCGAGCCGGACTGCACCGCTATCTTGCCGCGTTGCAGCCAATCGGGCTTGAGGGTGGCGATCACAAACCAGAGCGCGAGGATAACCGTCACGGCTTGTGCGAAAAACAGCCAAAAGCGGCGCAACATAGGGTGAATTTCAGTCGAAATGGATCGAAAACAACTTGAATTGTACTTGAACGACCTATTGCAGGCGGCCCGTTTTCGGGACTATTGCCCAAACGGTCTGCAGGTGCAGGGGCGGGAATCGGTTGCACACATCGTGACCGGTGTGACGGCCAGCCTGGCGTTGATTGAAGCGGCGATCGAGGCCCGTGCTGACGCCATCGTCGTGCATCATGGCTACTTCTGGAAGGGCGAAGATGCGCGCGTGGTTGGCCAGAAGCATGCGCGGCTGAAGCAGTTGCTGGCGCATGACATCAACCTGTTCGCCTACCATCTGCCGCTGGACGCGCACCCGGAGCTCGGCAACAACGCGCAGTTGGGGGCGTTGCTTGGGATCACGCCGCTGGGGCGCTTTGGCGAGGATGAACTGGGCTGGGTTGGCGAGTTGCCCGAGGCGACGACCCTTGGTGCGTTTGCTGCAACGGTGGAGTCCCGGCTGGGGCGGGTGCCGCTGGTGATCGGCGGGGCGGACCGACCGGTGCGCACAGTCGGCTGGTGCACGGGCGGGGCGCAGGGCTGGTTCGACGCGGCGGTGGCTGTTGGCGTTGACGTATACCTCAGCGGCGAGGCCTCGGAGCAGACCACGCACCTGGCGCGGGAGTCTGGTGTTGCCTACATCGGGGCCGGCCATCACGCCACCGAGCGGGGCGGCGTGCGGGCGCTCGGCAACCACCTCGCCGAGCACTTTGGGCTGCGCCACACCTTCATCGACATTCCGAATCCGGTGTGACGCATATACCGCATCAAGCCTTCGATTTCAGGCTGTCTCGGATCTCGCGCAGCAGCACGATGTCTTCCGGCGTGGCCGGGGCGGTGACGGGCGGCTGGTTGGCCTCGGTCATGCGCGTGATGGCGCGCACCATCAGGAAGATGATGAAGGCCAGGATCAGGAAGTTGACGGCGACCGTGATGAAGTTGCCGTAGGCGAACACAGGCACGCCGGCCTTCTTCAGGTCGGCCAGCGTATGCGGCACGCCGGCTGGCGCCTCGGCCAATTCAATGAACAGGTTCGAAAAATCGAGCTTACCGATGATGCGAGCGATCAGCGGCATGATCAGATCGTTGACCAGCGAATCGACGATCTTGCCGAACGCGGCGCCAATGATCACGCCCACCGCCAGGTCGATCACATTGCCGCGCATCGCGAATTTCTTGAAGTCTTGCATCAGTGCCATCGGTTTTCTCCGGATTGTTTGATTCGAGACAAACGGTCAAGCTGCCGATCGGTTGACCTGAATTGTTACGAGCCGCATGCTTGCAGCCCGCGTCGGGCACAGGTTTGGCACCGATGTGCGTCGCCACTATATCTGCAAGGCGTGCGGCCGGCGACGGCTATCATTGGCCACGTACGCTCCGGTATAATTTAAGGTTGACGCGAAACCTATCTTGATTTCTCACCCTGGGGTCTTGAATGAGTGACCAGCAAAACGTGGACAAGGGTCGCCGCAATCTGCTGATTGCGACATCCGTGGCTGGCGGTGTGGGAGGGGTTGCAGTGGCGGCCCCTTTCGTTTGCACATTCGCACCATCTGAAAAGGCCCGTGCGGCCGGCGCGCCCATCGAGGCGGACGTAAGCGACCTGGCCCCCGGCCAGATGAAGGTCGTGGAATGGCGTGGCAAGCCCGTCTGGCTGCTCAAGCGCACCCCCGACATGCTGGCTTCGCTCAAGAAGGCCGACGCTGAAGTCGCCGACCCCAACTCCGACGTCCCCTTCACCATGAAGACGCCGGATTACTGCAAGAACGAAACCCGCTCCCGCGCCGAACACAAGGACCTGCTGGTCGTGGTCGGCATCTGCTCCCACCTCGGCTGCTCGCCGTCCGGCCCGTTCCCCGCTGGCGCCAATGTGCAGCTCGCCGGCGACCCCGGCTTCGTCTGCCCGTGCCACGGCTCCACGTTCGACCTGGCTGGCCGCGTGTTCAAGAACAAGCCCGCGCCGCAGAACCTGGACGTGCCGCCGTACATGTTCCTGTCCGACACGAAGCTGGTGATCGGTAAAGACGAGAAAGGAGAGGCTTGATCATGGCCGAGAAGAAGGTGGAGACAACCGGGCTGCTGGGCTGGATCGACGCGCGCTTCCCGATGACCGAACTCTGGAAGGCGCACCTGTCGGAGTACTACGCGCCCAAGAATTTCAACTTCTGGTATTTCTTCGGCTCGCTGGCGCTGCTGGTGCTGGTGATCCAGATCCTCACCGGCATCTTCCTGGTGATGAACTACAAGCCGGACGGCACGCTCAACGCCGCCGGCATCCCGGTCGCCTATGCGAGCGTGGAGTTCATCATGCGCGAGGTGCCGTGGGGCTGGCTGGTGCGCTACATGCACTCGACCGGCGCCTCGGCGTTCTTCATCGTGGTCTACATGCACATGTTCCGCGGCATGCTGTACGGCTCGTACCGCAAGCCGCGCGAGCTGGTGTGGATCTTCGGTTGCCTGATCTTCCTGTGCCTGATGGCCGAAGCCTTCATGGGCTATCTGCTGCCGTGGGGCCAGATGTCGTACTGGGGCGCGCAGGTGATCGTGAACCTGTTCTCCGCCATCCCGCTGATCGGCCCGGACCTGTCGCTGTGGATCCGCGGTGACTACGTGGTGTCGGACGCGACGCTGAACCGCTTCTTCTCGTTCCACGTGATTGCGGTGCCGCTGGTGCTGCTGGGCCTGGTGGTGGCGCACATCATCGCGCTGCACGAAGTGGGCTCGAACAACCCGGACGGCGTTGAGATCAAGGCCAAGAAGGACGCGCGCGGTATTCCGCTCGACGGCATCCCGTTCCACCCGTACTACTCGGTGCACGACATCGTGGGCGTGGCGGTGTTCCTGTTCATCTTCAGCGCGATCGTGTTCTTCGCGCCGGAAATGGGCGGCTACTTCCTGGAAGCCAACAACTTCATCCCGGCGGACTCGCTGAAGACGCCGCCGCACATCGCGCCGGTGTGGTACTTCACGCCGTTCTACTCGATGTTGCGCGCGACCACGTCGGACTTCCTGCCGATCCTGTGGGGCTTCCTGGCCATCATGCTGGGCCTGCTGTTCGTGCGCTCCAAGAACATGAAGGTCAAGGGCGTGGCGGTGGGTGTGGCCGTGATCCTGGCGCTGGGCTTTGCCTTCATCGATGCCAAGTTCTGGGGCGTAGTGGTGATGGGCGGCTCGGTGGTGATCTTCTTCTTCATGCCGTGGCTGGACCAGTCGCCGGTCAAGTCGATCCGCTATCGCCCGGCTTTCCACAAGACGCTGCTGATCCTCTTCGTGATCGCCTTCGCGGTGCTCGGTTACCTGGGCATCCAGCCGCCGAGCCCGGCGGGTTCGATCGTCTCGCAAATCGGCACCATCCTGTACTTCGCGTTCTTCCTCGCGATGCCGATCTGGAGCCAGATCGGGACGTTCAAGCCGGTGCCTGAGCGCGTCACCTTCACGCCGCACTGATTCGAGCCGAGCACAAGGACACAAGAAGGGACACAAGAATGAAAAAGCTGCTTGCGATTTTCGCCTTGGCCGGCCTCGTGTTTGCCGCGCCTGTGATGGCCAACGAGGGCGGCGTGCCGCTCGATCCGGCCCCCAACCAATCCAGCGACACGTCCGCGCTGCAGCGCGGCGCCAAGCTGTTCGTCAACTACTGCCTGAACTGCCACGGTGCCAGCGCGATGCGCTACAACCGCCTGCGCGACATCGGCCTGTCCGAAGAGCAGATCAAGCAGAACCTGCTGTTCAGCGCCGACAAGGTTGGCGATACGATGCACATCGCCATGGACCGCGAGGACGCCAAGAAGTGGTTTGGCGCCATGCCGCCGGACCTGTCGGTGATCGCTCGCGCGCGCGGCAGCGATTGGCTCTACACCTATCTGCGCACGTTCTACCGCGATGACACGCGTCCGACCGGCTGGAACAACCTGGTGTTCGACAAGGTCGGCATGCCGCACGTGCTGTGGGAACTGCAGGGGCAGCGCGTGCCGAAGTATGAAGCGGTCAAGTCCGAGCACGGCGGCGAGATGGAGCACAAGCTGGTCGGCTTCGAGCAGGTCACGCCGGGCAAGCTGAACTCCGTCGAATACGATCAAGCCGTGGCGGATCTGGTCACCTATCTGGACTGGATGGCCGAGCCCGCTGGCAACCTGCGCAAGCGCCTGGGCGTGTGGGTATTGTTGTTCATTGGCGTGTTCTTCGTGCTGGCCTGGCGCCTGAATGCGGCCTACTGGAAGGACATCAAGTAAAATCCGTGTTTTCCGGGCAAGGGCTAGGCCGGTGCAGAACTGGTCCTAGCCCTTTGCCTTTCCGCTTTTTGTGCCGTGGCGATGGTTTATTGCTGCGGTTGTACCGTCATCGGGCCGCCCCCGGCCCATGCGTCAAGGAACTACAACCATGATGGTCTTGTACTCGGGCACCACTTGCCCGTTCTCGCAGCGTTGCCGCCTCGTCCTGTTCGAAAAGGGCATGGATTTCGAGATTCGCGATGTCGATCTCTTCAACAAGCCGGAAGACATCGCGGTGATGAACCCGTACGGCCAGGTGCCCATCCTGGTCGAGCGCGACCTGATCCTGTACGAGTCGAACATCATCAACGAGTACATCGACGAGCGCTTCCCGCACCCGCAGCTGATGCCGGCTGACCCGGTGCAGCGTGCTCGCGCCCGTCTGTTCCTGTTCAACTTTGAGAAGGAGCTCTTCACGCACGTGGCCGTGCTGGAGAACGAGAAGGGCAAGGCCGCCGAGAAGTCGCACGAGAAGGCGCGCGCCGCCATCCGCGACCGCCTCACGCAGCTCGCCCCGATCTTCCTGAAGAACAAGTACATGCTCGGCGAAGAGTTCTCGATGCTGGACGTGGCGATTGCGCCGCTGCTGTGGCGCCTGGACCACTACGGCATCGAAGTCTCGAAGAACGCTGCCCCGCTGATGAAATATGCCGAGCGTATCTTCAGCCGCCCGGCGTATATTGAAGCGCTGACCCCGTCGGAAAAGGTGATGCGCCGTTGATCGCCGCCGGGTTGCCGGTCGCGTTTGGGTTGAACCCGCGCGCGGCCGCGCCCAACGGTCACTCATTTCATCATGCCGGAAACTTCGACCAAGCCCTATCTGATCCGGGCCATCTATGAATGGTGCACGGACAACGGCTTCACGCCGTACATCGCCGTGTTCGTCGACAACAGCACCAACGTGCCGCGCGAGTTCGTCAAGAACGACGAGATCGTGCTGAACGTGAGCTTTGACGCGACCAGCCAGCTCGACATGGGCAACGAGTGGATCACCTTCCACGCGCGCTTCTCGGGTGTGTCGCGCAAGATCGAGGTGCCGGTCGAGAACGTGCTCGCCGTCTATGCGCGTGAGAACGGGCAGGGCATGGCCTTCCCGGTCGAGCGCAGCACGCCGACCACGCAGGCGGCCACGGAGCGCGAGAACAACCCGCCGCCCAAGCTGGCCGCGATCGACTCTGAATCGGCGCCGGTGCCTGTCGCTGTCGAGACGGACGGTGGCGCTGATGACGAGCCCACACCGCCCAACGTGCCGCGCATTGGTGGCAAACCATCGCTGAAGGTCGTCAAGTAAGCCGGCTTGCGCTAGAATCGCGGTTCTTTGCCGGCTTAGCTCATCAGGTAGAGCAGTTGATTTGTAATCATCAGGTGGCGGGTTCGAGTCCTGCAGCCGGCACCAATAAAATCAAGGGGTTACGTGAATTTCGCGTAACCCCTTGTGCTTTCTGGGTGTTGAAAAGTACATTTTCGGTACAGTCAGCTCTCAGAACAGGTACATGGCGACCATCGTCAAGACGCCTTCCGGCACGTGGAAGGCGGTCATTCGCAAGCTCGGCTGGCCGACCACGGCCAAGACCTTCCGCACCAAACGCGACGCCGAGGACTGGGCGCGCCGGACGGAAGACGAGATGGTCCGAGGTGTGTACGTATGTCGTGCGCCGTCCGAGAAGCTGACCGTCGCCGGCGCGCTGAAGCGCTACATGGAAGAGGTCTCGGTAACGAAGAAGCCGACTACCCAACGTAGCGAACGATTCACAGCCCAGCACCTGGAGGCGTTCTTCGGGAAGTACTCGATGGCGGCCGTCAGTGCTGACCTGGTCGCCAAGTACCGCGATGAGCGCTTGGCGGCAGGTAAGTCGAACAATACGGTGCGCATCGAGTTGGCGATGCTGGGGCATCTGTTTCGAATCGCGATTCAGGAGTGGGGAATCGGGCTGACATTCAATCCGGTCGCGAATATTCGCAAACCTAGTCCCGGCGCCGGCCGCGATCGGCGCCTGAGCCAAGAAGAGCAGGGGCGCCTTTTCGCGGCGGCAGCCGCCCACAGCAATCCAATGCTGGGGTGGATTGTGGGGCTAGCTGTCGAAACAGGCATGCGCTCGTCAGAGATCACTGGCGTGCGGCGCTCTCAAGTAGACCTGGATCGACGGGTCGTTACCCTCAAGGACACAAAGAACGGCTCCGGGCGTGTCGTGCCATTGACACGTAGGGCGGCAGACATCCTGCGTTCAGCACTCGACAACCCAATACGGCCGATTGATACAGACTTGGTGTTCTTTGGGGAGCCCGGGCGAGATGGGAAGCGCAAACCGTATGTGTTTCAGAAGCTGTGGGCGGGTATCGTGCAGGACCTTGGCCTGGCCGACCTGCATTTCCACGATTTACGACATGAGGCAGTTAGTCGGCTCGTCGAGGCGGGGTTGAGCGACCAAGAGGTCGCCACGATCAGCGGGCACAAGTCCATGCAGATGCTGAAGCGTTATACCCACCTACGGGCCGAGGATCTAGTAGCCAAGTTGGACAAGCTGCAGGCGTAGAAACCGACCGGGCGTCGATGACCAGCCAACGCGTCCTTCTCACAAGATCGAGCGTGCGGGAAATCAATGCCATCAAAGCAAGTCAACGGAACATCATTTGCACAGATGCCTGCTGCACCCAGCTTTGCACATCGTCAAACCTCGGGGGCTGTTTCAGCCCCGCCATGACGCACAGATCGCTCTCTATCGCTCGCTCTTCGTAGTCTGTTCGCCATGAGGTCAGCAGCAAACCGCATAAGCCGCGATTAAGCAGGAAGCGCCCGGGCGGAATCCAAGACAAGCGTTCGTCGGAGGCAATCCTGCGCTCTGCGTAAGCGAACGCAACAACAAGCTCGATAGGCCGTCCACCAGCTTCCATATACAGCGCTTGTGCGCGTGCGAGTACAGTCTCGCGGTGTTGCCGTTGCACTTGCTCGCTGTCGGGGTTCTTTCCGTCAACAAGATGCAAGTCGGTGATCTCCACGCCAATCTTGCGCGGGCCATCGATTACGACATCCGGCTTATCGCTGTAGTGCACCCGTCCTTCAGGCAGTAGGAAGTCCCGCCGAAAGGATTCGAATGCCTGATGCTCTCGTCTTTGGGTAGTGACACGCCCCACCGTTCGCCTCACCGGTCTTCGGATAGTGGCGACTATACCGGAGCGCCGCCCGCAGACAGTTGCGCGCCTAGCAGGCGACCAGGCCAGACCTGAGGTCGCTGCTACCGTCATAGGCGCGAGCGCCAAGAGGAAGAGGGCTGCCCAGTGCTCGGTCCAGTCTGACCGAGCTGGGGGCATCGGTGGGGGCATTTGGGTGCAGGCCGGATCCGTGTCCAAACGTGGACCACCCGATGACAGGTACGATGCCGGTACACGCGCCAGCTATTCTTGGTTTGCCCAACTTAGCCTAAGTTACTGATTCCTAAGGAGAAGCTAGTTTCCCTCTCTTAGCCTAGCTTTCCCTTAATTATCAGTAACTTATTGATTTGCAAGGAAATTTGTAATCATCAGGTGGCGGGTTCGAGTCCTGCAGCCGCACCAGTCTTCAAACGGCCTCCCTTGTGGAGGCCGTTTTCTTTTCCGCGTTAGCCACCGCCATCAGAAATTCCACGCAATCCCCGCCCGTACCGTACGCGGCTCGGCCGGGTGGATGTGGTGATCGTTGATGCCGGCCGCTGTGCCGTCGGGATTCAACGGCGAGGTCTCGCCGCGCAGCAGCGATGGGTAGTAGTAGTCGATGTCGTTGACCTGCCGGTTGAACACATTGAGCACTTCAATGAAGACGCGCACGTTCTTCTGCACCTGGTAGCCCACCTTCAGGTTGACCAGGAACGACGAGGCCGAGCGCACGCTGTTGTCTTCGATCAGCGGGCGCGGGCCGAAGTAGCGTGTGCGCGCGCCGAGTGTCCAGCGGTTGTGCGTCCATGACACGCCTGCTGATGCGGTGGCCTGGATGGCCTCGGGGATGTAGTCGCCGACCGGGGCGCTATCGCGAAAGCGTGCGCGCGAAAAGGCGGCATCTGCGTCGATGATCCACGCGGGCGAGGGCGTGTAGTACGCCGCGAGTTCCACGCCGGTGCGGCGGCTCGGGCGGCTCGGTTGCGTGGTGCCGGTGTCGCCCGCAAACACCAGCTCCGAGCCGATGTCCAGCCGCCACAGCGACGCCGACAGCTGCAGCCCGCGCGCCAGCTCCTTCGTGCGCACGCCGATCTCGTAGCCGGTGGCCGGCACCAGCACGCTGACCTTCTGCAAGGCCTTGTGCGTCAACGGATCGACGGTGGTGGTGGTGCCGCGCACGTCGTTGCTGTGATAGCCGCGCCCCCAGTTGAGGAACACGTCGGTGCGCGCGGTAGGCGAGAGCACCACGCCCAGCTTGGGGCTGAGGATGTGCTCTGAGCCCTGGCCCGAATTGAGGGGGTTGCTGCTGGCGACGCTGTACCAGAACTGGTCGGCACGCAGGCCGGCGAGCGTGCGCAGCCACGGCAGCCACTGCGTGCTGTTGCGCACGTAGAGCGCGGTGCTGGTTTCACGCGCGGTGTCGCTGCGCACCAGCGCGTAGGGGTGCCGCGCCCGCGTGAGCGCGAGCAGGATCGGGTCCAGCCGGTCGTTCCGTGTCTGCGAACCGATCTCGGTTTCACTGTCATGCCCGGCGATCTCGCCAAGCCAGGTGCGCGAGAGATTGATGCCCGCGGTCGCGCGGTCCTCGCATTGCAAGAACTGATCGCCTCGCTTCCGGTTGTTGAGCGCGTAGGTGAAGTCCGAGAACAGCGCCAGCCGGCTCTTGATGAAGTAGGCGTTGGCTTTGAATTGCCCGTCGGAGAGCGGGCGCAGCCAGTCGGCCGACAGGCTGTAGCGCGAGTCCATGCCGCCGTCGGTGGGGTCCAGGCTGCCGAAACGCGAGATCAACCCACGGTCGATCGCGCGCTGCGCCACCTGGTCCGTCGACGTCCACTCGTTTTTGTACCCCATGGCCGTCAGGGCGATGCGCTCGCCGCCGCTCAGGGGCAAGGTATAGCGCAGCACGCTGTTGAGTTTGTGCACACCTTCGGGTACGACCCACGGCCCGTTCTGGCCGAGCCATTCGAAGCTGTAGAGCAGGGTGCCCGGGCCGATGTCGTTGGAGTTGGCAAGTAGGCCGCGCCGATAACCGTATTGGCCCAGTTCGAGCTGGGCAAGCCCTCGCGGCAGTTTGTCGAGGTAGTCGATCCGCACTGCGCCGGCCGTGGCGAAATCCCCTTCCTCGGCAAAGTAGGTGCCCTTCTTGTAAGCGATACCGCTCACCAGTTCGGGGATCACGAAGTTGAGATCGGTATAGCCCTGCCCATGGGCGTTCGTGCGCATGTTGGCGGGCATGCCGGCCACGGTGGTGGCGAGGTCGGTGCCGTGGTCGAGATTGAAGCCGCGCAGGAAGTACTGGTTGGCCTTGCCGTCGCCGCTGTGCTGCGTGACGATCAGGCCGGGCACGGTTTCGAGCAGCTCCCCGGGGCGCAGCAGCGGGCGGCTTTCCAGCTGAGCGCGGGGCACGTAGCCCTCGCTGGCGGTCTCGCCGGTAGCAGCGGCAGTGGCGACCGAACCGGTGACGGTGGTGGGATCGAGCTGGATGTCAGGCTGCTGCACGCCGCCGGCCAGTGCAGCCAGCGGACCGGCAATGCCACAACCCAACGCGATCCACAGCAAGTGTGCAGGCTGTGTCATCGTGCCCCCCGTTCCTTGTTCCGCTGCTTTTTTTTTTTTGATACGGCTGGCTCGTGGCGCCTAGCAGCAAGGCGCCTACGTATTTCCTGACTTTTGACTTTCGATCGGACCCGACCTAGCTTCATCCGGGCAGATCAGGTCAGCGGTTGTCATTGCTATGGTCCTATCAAAGCACCTGGCAATGACGTCCGGAATCGTTCATATGAAGCAAGGGTTGGCGCTAGCGCCACCCGCAAAAGGAGTTGCACATGTCGTACAAACGTATTGTTCTAACGTCGGTGGCCGCCTTCGCGGTGGTGAGCGCCGGCATTGCCTCCGCACAAACCGACAAGAAAGCGGACCCCTACACGCAAGGCGCCGATCGCAAGGCAGACACCTACGAATACCTGCAGAAACAGGGCGACAAGTTCGACCCGTACACGCAGGGCGCCAACAACAGCACGGCCAACGCCCTGAACCCGGGCGTGCAGACCGGCAACGTGCAAAACGGCAAGTACGACCCCTATACCCAGGGCGCACGCGCCGGCGACGTCACCAGCCCGTACACGCAGGGCGCGCGTGCCGGTGATGCCACCAGCCCCTACACCCAGGGCAGCAAGGCCACGGACCCGTACACCGACGGCGCCAAGCAATAAGACGCCGGCGACACCCGTCGCCGACCAGACGCTGGAGCCTCGGAAGGGGCTTCAGCGTCTTTTTTATGAACGCCTCATAAAGAAGGGCGTGCCCAATCGAATTTCTGTGCGATGTCGGGTGGTTTGGGGCACGCAACGCGGCATCTGCGTCCTACAATCAGCGCTTTGCATCCCGAGGACGATCGCATGAGAACGCAGGCTCCCTCCTTGGCGCGCGTGCGTGGCCCGCTGGCGCTGGCTGCGGCACTGGCACTGCTTGGTGCATGTTCCACGCAACCCGTCGAGCCGACGACGGCGCCCGCGCCGGCACCGGCACCGGCTGAATCGAACGCCTCGCTGCCGCCCCCGCCGGAGGTCGCCTCGGGCTACCGCTCCGGCATGACGACGGTCTATGCCGAGAATCACATGGCCGCCGCCGCCAACCCGCTCGCTGCGGAAGCCGGGCGTCGCATGCTGCGCCAGGGCGGGACCGCCATCGACGCGGCCATCGCCATGCAGGCCGTCCTCACGCTGGTCGAGCCGCAGGCCACCGGCATCGGCGGCGGCGCCTTCATCCTGTACTGGGACGGCAAGCGCGTGCAGGCCTACGATGGCCGCGAAACCGCCCCGGCCGGCGCCGATGAGAACCTCTTCATGCGCGACGGCAAGCCGATGGGCTTCAGCGAAGCGCAGATCGGCGGCCGCTCGGTCGGCACGCCGGGCGCGCTGCGCGTGCTGGAGTTGGCGCATCGCCAGCATGGCAAGCTGCCGTGGGCCCGCCTGTTCCAGCCGGCCATCGAACTGGCCGAGCAGGGCTTCCCGATCTCGCCACGCCTGTACACGCAGATTGCGGCGGACAAGTTCATCGCCACGTCGCCGGAGCTGTCGGCGTACTTCCTCACGGCCGACGGCAAGCCCAAGCCCGTCGGCACGATGCTGAAGAACCCGCAGCTGGCGCAGACCCTGCGCGAGATTGCCAAGCGCGGCCCCAACGCGCTCTACACCGGGCCGATCGCCGCCGACATCGTCAAACATGTCAACGGCAGCAGCAATCCGGGCTCGCTCGCGCTGGCTGACCTGCGCGGCTACCGCGCCAAGGAGCGCGAGCCGATCTGCACCGACTACAAGCGCTGGAAGCTCTGCGGCATGCCGCCACCGTCGTCGGGTGGGATCGCCATCGCGCAGATGCTGGGCACCCTGCAGGCACTGGAGGCGCGCAATCCAAAGTACGCGCTGGCCGCCATGACGCCCAAGCCCACCACCCGCGCCGCCGGCTTCGAGCCCAGCGTCGATGCCGCGCACGTGGTGTCCGAGGTGGGGCGCCAGGCCTATGCGGATCGTGGCCTGTACGTGGCCGATTCCGACTTCGTGCCGGTCAACGTCAAAGGCTTGATCGACCCCGGCTACCTGGCCGCGCGCGCCGAGCAGATCGGCGACAAGAGCATGGGCCGTGCCGATCCAGGCCTGCCGCCGGGCACTCCCATCACCACCGCGCTCGCGCCGGACCGCTCGCCGCCGCGCCTGTCGACCTCGCAGATCGTGGCGGTGGACAACGCCGGCGGCGCCATCTCCATGACCACCACCATCGAGAGCTACTTCGGCTCGCACCTGATGGTGCGCGGCTTCCTGCTGAACAACGAACTCACCGACTTCTCGTTCGTGCCCAGCGAGAACGGCAAGCCGGTCGCCAACCGCGTGCAGGCGGGCAAGCGGCCGCGCTCGTCGATGGCGCCGACGCTGGTGTTTGATCGCGAGAGCGGCAAGCTGGTGGCCGCGGTCGGTTCGCCGGGCGGCTCGCAGATCATCGAGTATGTGTCGAAGACGCTGATCGGCCTGCTGGACTGGAACATGGACGTGCAGGACGCCATCAACCTGCCCAACTTCGGCAGCCGCAACGGCCCGACCGAGGTGGAGAAGGGGCTGGTGACGCCGGCCCTGGTGCAGGGCCTCAAGGCGCGCGGCCATGAGGTCGCCGAGATCGAGATGACCAGCGGCACGCAGGCCATCGTGCGGCGCCAGCAGGAGGGCGGCGCATGGGTCTGGGCCGGCGGGGCCGACCCGCGCCGCGAAGGGGCGGCGCTGGGCGACTGAGTTTGACGTGACTGCGGTGTGGCGTTCGGGCCGCGCCGCACCAAAACGGGGACGTGCCTGCAGGGTGAGGGACGTCCCCGTTGCCGTTAACGCTGCCCGTCGGGGTACAAACGGCTCGCAATTGGCCGGATAACCGGGGCGTCACACGGGCGCCAATGTTGGGTCGCGGTGGGGTGCGCACCACTGTGGCTGATTGTCGCAGTGCAACAACATCCACTTTTGCGCAGCCTACCCGCCAAGCCGCGTAAACCCTAGCCAAAGGCTTCGTAAGCCAATTGTCAATTGTCGGCGAATTCTTGCTGCCTGAGCAATTTGCGCGATCCGGTGGCCCATCTTTCTGTAAGATCGCGCCCGCAAATCCACTTCCATACGCGCTCCCCAACGGGCGCCAGATGTAGTGTCTGCTTCACACCCAAACGCCCCCGATGAACCGTCCATCGCTTTGTGCGATGCGATGGCGCTCGTCCTTGCCCGTGCCATCCACGGGCGAAGTCCACCCGTCAGCGGCGTCCCTGGGTTATTGCTTCACCCTGATCGGCGCCTGATGTGATCCAAGACTCGCTTGAGCGATCGGTACCCCCGGTCCGCCTCGGGCATGGTCTTTTGTCATTTCCCGCGTTTTCTGCCTTTGGGCGTGTTTGGCCCCTGTGATGTCCGGAAGCATCGCCGGCGCAACTGTGCAAGACATGAAGAACACACTCGTTCCACATATGAAGCGGCTCCTGGCCGCGAGCATTCCCCTCCTGCTGGCGGGCTGCAACCTGACGGTCATGGACCCGAAGGGCATGATCGGCGCCGAGGAAAAGACGCTGATCCTGGTGGCGACCGGCCTGATGCTGCTGGTGGTCATCCCCGTGATCGTGCTGACCCTGGTGTTCGCGTGGAAGTACCGCGCATCGAACACCAAGGCTCGCTACGAGCCGGACTGGGCGCACTCCAACGCCATCGAGGCGGTGGTGTGGCTGATCCCGTGCCTGATCATCATCGTGCTGGGCGTGATCACCTACCGCTCGACGCACGCGCTCGATCCGTACAAGCCGATCGAATCCGACGTCAAGCCGATCACCATCGAGGCCGTCTCGCTCGACTGGAAGTGGCTGTTCATCTATCCGGAACTGAAGATCGCGACGGTCAACCAGATCGCCTTCCCGGCCAATACGCCGATCAACTTCAAGATCACGTCCGACTCGGTGATGAATGCGTTCTTCATCCCGCAGCTGGGCAGCCAGGTGTACGCCATGGCCGGCATGCAGACCAAGCTGCACCTGATCGCCAACGAGACCGGCACGTTCGACGGCATCTCGTCCAACTACAGCGGCGCCGGCTTCACGGGCATGAAGTTCACGGCCACCGCCATGACCAACGAAGAATTCGACGCGTGGGTCAAGCAGGTTCGCACCGCGCCGCAGGTCCTGACCAAGGATGGCTACGCCGAGCTGGCCAAGCCCAGCGAGAAGGTGCCGCCGGCGGTGTACGCCACGGTGGACCCGACGCTGTACCACAGCATCCTGCACAAATACATGGGCCAGATGGGCGGAGAGGACAAGGTCCTGACGCTCGACGAGGCGCTCGAAGGCGCCAGCTGCACCACCGCCACGGCTGAAGCCGCAACGCGTCCGCTGCCGGTGCAGTCCGCCCTGCCGGTGTCCAAAGCCGCGCGCACGAATTCCTAGGAGTTGACGATGTTTGGCAAGTTGAGTCTGGAGGCCATTCCGCTGCACGAGCCCATCGTGGTCGTGACGGTGTCGGCCATTTTGCTGGGTGGTGCAGGCGTGCTCGGCCTGATCACCTATCTGAAGAAGTGGTCGTATCTGTGGAACGAATGGATCACCTCCGTCGACCACAAGAAGATCGGCGTGATGTACTGCATTCTGGCCATCGTGATGCTGCTGCGCGGCTTTGCCGACGCCATCATGATGCGCTCGCAACTGGCGCTCGCTTCGGGCGGTGGTGCCGGCTACCTGCCGCCTGAGCACTACGACCAGATCTTCACCGCGCACGGCGTGATCATGATCTTCTTCATGGCCATGCCGCTGATGACGGGCCTGATCAACCTGATCGTGCCGCTGCAGATCGGCGCGCGCGACGTGGCGTTCCCGTTCCTGAACACGCTGTCGTTCTGGCTGGCGGCTGCGGGCGTGGTGCTGGTCAACCTGTCGCTGGGCGTCGGCAACTTCGCGCGCACCGGCTGGCTGGCGTACCCGCCGCTGTCGGAGCTGGCCTACAGCCCGGACGTGGGGGTCGACTACTACATCTGGGCCTTGCAGATATCGGGCCTCGGGACGTTGCTGACCGGCGTGAACTTTGTCGCGACCATCTTCAAGATGCGCGCGCCGGGCATGACGCTGATGCGCATGCCGATCTTCACCTGGACCGCCCTGTGCGCCAACATCCTGATCGTGGCCGCCTTCCCGGTGCTGACCGTGGCACTGGCGCTGCTGGGTGCTGACCGCTACCTGGACATGCACTTCTTCACGAACACCGGCGGCGGCAACCCGATGCTGTACGTGAACCTGATCTGGATCTGGGGCCACCCCGAGGTGTACATCCTGATCCTGCCGGCGTTCGGCATGTTCTCGGAGATCGTCTCCACGTTCTCGCGCAAGAAGCTGTTCGGCTACACCTCGATGGTGTGGGCGACGGGGGCCATTACGGTGCTGTCGTTCCTGGTGTGGCTGCACCACTTCTTCACGATGGGCTCAGGCGCGAACGTCAATGCGTTCTTCGGCATCGCCACCATGATCATCTCCATCCCGACCGGGGTGAAGATCTTCAACTGGCTGTTCACGATGTACCGCGGCCGCGTCGAGCTCAACTCGATGATGCTGTGGACGCTCGGCTTCATGATCACCTTCGTGATCGGCGGCATGACCGGCGTGCTGCTGGCCGTGCCGGGCGCCGACTTCCTGCTGCACAACAGCCTGTTCCTGATCGCCCACTTCCACAACACCATCATCGGTGGCGTGGTGTTCGGTTACCTGGCTGGTATCACGTTCTGGTTCCCGAAGGCGTTTGGCTTCAAGCTGGACGAGAAGTGGGGCAAGCGCGCCTTCTGGTGCTGGTTCGTGGGCTTCTACATGGCCTTCATGCCGCTGTACGTGCTGGGCTTCATGGGCATGACGCGCCGTCTGAACCATACCGACAACCCGGCCTGGCAGCCGTGGCTGCTGGTTGCCGTGTGCGGCGCCGCGATCATCGCCTGCGGTATCGCTTCGCAGCTGATCCAGATCTTCGTGAGCATCCGCAACCGCCACGCGCTGGCCGATGTGACCGGCGACCCGTGGGGTGGCCGTACGCTGGAGTGGGCGACGTCGTCGCCGCCGGCGCACTACAACTTCGCCAGCGTGCCGGTCATCCGTGACATCGACGCCTTTGCCGACATGAAGGCACGCGGCGAGGTGCCGACGCAGGTGGCCCCGAGCTACGAGAAGATCCACATGCCGAAGAACACTGGCGCCGGCTTCATCATGGGCATGTTCTCGATCGTGATGGGCTTCGGCTTGATCTGGCACATCTGGTGGCTGGCCATCCTGGGCCTGGCCGGCATGATCGTCAGCTTCATCTTCCGCAGCAACAACGACGACATCGATTACTACGTGCCCTCCCACGAGGTTCACGAGACCGAGTCGGCCTACTTCAAACGACTCGGTTCGCAGGCTTAAACCATGGCTACCAATGTTCTAGACGGCCACGCCGCGCACGCAGCGGACCACGGCCACGCGCATGACCATGCGCACCACCACGATGCCGCAGACACCAAGGTGTTCGGCTTCTGGGTGTACCTGATGAGCGACTTGATCCTGTTCGCGTCGCTGTTCGCCACGTTCTGCGTCTTGCGCAGCGCCACGGCGGGTGGCCCGGACGGCAAGGAGCTGTTCGACCTGTCGTACGTGGCGATCGAAACCGGCATCCTGCTGGTGTCGTCCATCACCTACGGCATGGTGATGATCGGCCTGCAGGCCGGTCGCAAGGATCAAGTGATGCTGTGGCTGGGCATCACCTTCCTGCTGGGCGCGGCGTTCATCGGCATGGAACTCAACGAGTTCCATCACCTGATCTCGGAAGGCGCGGGCCCGAACCGCAGCGCGTTCCTGTCGTCGTTCTTCACGCTGGTCGGCACCCACGGCCTGCACGTGGCGAGCGGCCTGCTGTGGATCGCCGTCCTGATGTGGCAGATCAGCCGTAAGGGCCTGACCGCCACCAACTCGACCCGCCTGGCGTGCCTGAGCCTGTTCTGGCACTTCTTGGACGTGGTGTGGATCGGCGTGTTCACCGTCGTGTATCTGCTGGGAGCGATGTAAATGGAACAGACCAACGTTTCGACCAACGCCGCGCACGGTCACGCCCATGGCGACGCGCACGGCCACGCTGCCGGCGGCGCCGGCCACGCCAGCATCAAGGGCTACCTGATCGGCTTCGTGCTGGCCGTGATCCTGACCGCCATCCCGTTCAAGATGGTGATGGATGGCGGCTACTCGCACGGCACCCTGCTGGTGACCGTGATGGCCCTGGCGGTCGTGCAGATCGTCGTGCACCTGATCTACTTTCTGCACCTGGACGGCTCGTCTGCCCAGCGCTGGAACGTGATGGCCTTCCTGTTCACGCTGCTGATCCTGGCGATCGTGATCGTCGGTTCGCTGTGGGTCATGCACAACATGAACGCCAACATGATGATGCACTGAGGCTTGCCTCACGTTGCATGAGAAAGGCGCCCCTAGCGGGCGCCTTTCTCATTGGGCGAAGCTCTGACTGGCCTGAGCTTCGCGACATGCAATGCCTCTGTAAAACTAGTCACAACGACATGGCGGCGGTGGCTGACCGTCTTTTCCCGGCAGGCACTCCCCGGGTGACGAGCCTGGGGGCAGTGGCACTTCATGCGATCCGTCGCCAAGGCCAACCACCACCGATAGCCTGTCGCATCTTGGCCAAGAAATTTCGCCGTTGCCGTTCATGTCGAAGATTTCGGTTTCGCCAATGAGCTCATGCCTCCAGCTGGAGTACACACGAGCGAATCCTGGGGCGCTACCAAACCTCCGCCAACTCCAAGTGCTGAAGACTGAGGGCGACCAGATTTCAACGCGGTAAACACCGTTTGGACTGTAGTCGACGTAGTCGATGCGCCCCAGACCTTTGGGTGCCCAGCGCAAAAGCAGCACGCACGCGAGCAGCAGCGCTAGTGCAATCCATTTCCAGCGAATCGTGATGGTCAGCTGCATTTACTCGCACCGGCATCGGGACGCACCTTCGTCGTCTCGCGGGGGATAGTTGCCGGGCGATGAGCCGGGGGGCAGTTTCAGTATGTATGCGTCATCGCCTGTGCCGACCATCAACGTGAGGTCAAGCGGCAATGGCCAGAAGATCCGGCCATTGCCGTTCATATCAAAAATTTCGCTTTCTCCAAGCAGTTTGCGCGTTGAGTTGTCGTACACGCGAACAAAGCCAGGATCATCTGCATTCCACCAGCCCCAGCCGCTGAAGATCGAGGGCGACCAGAATTCAACGCGGTAGACACCGTTCGGACTGTTGCTAATGGATTCGATGCGCCCCAGCCCTTTGGGTGCCCAGCGCAAAAACAGCACGCACGCGAGCAGCAGCGCCAGTGCAATCCATTTCCAGCGAATCGTGATTGTCAGCTGCATTTACTCGCACCGGCATCGGGACGCGCCTTCGTCATCTCGCCGCGGATAGTCTCCCGGCGGCGATCCAGCCGGGAGATTCAGTATGTACGAGTCGTCGCCAGAGCCGACCATCAACGTGAGACTGCCTGGGAGCGGCCATAAGATGGCCCCGTTACCGTTCATGTCAAAAATCTTGCTCTCGCCAAGCAACTCGCGTGTGCTGTTGCGGTACACGCGAACGAAACTAGGAACGTCGGCATTCCACCAGCCCCGACCGCTAAAAATCGACGGCGACCAGAATTCAACGCGATAGAAGCCGTTTGGGCTGTTGTGAATGGATTCGATGCGTCCCAACCCTTTGGGTGCCCAGCGTGCGAATACAACACAAGCGAACAGACCTGCCAGCACGACCCATTTCCATCGGATGTCGATTGTTACTTTCATACGGCGTTCAAAGCTGTATCTCTCGAATAGCGGGCTGATGCCATCGAACGTCGGAAAACACCAGAAAGTCCCCCCCGGAATTTTGTGCTTCCTGCCAGCGTCGAAAGTCTCCGTTGAAGACGGGCACGAAGCCGGGATACCGCGCGGACAGTTCGCTGTAAGCGGCGAACAGGCTGTCGCCACGACTGGACAAGAGTGCCATGAATTCCATGGTTTCGGCCTTCGTCAGGCAACGATCGCGACTCCGCACGCCTAACGGCTCCGGTACGAGACCGCCATCGGTGAAATCATAGGTGTCACGGATATAGCAGCCGAGTCGATCAACGACGAATATGTCGCGCCCGCCGCTGGACAGCGCGGTGTGGCCAACTGCGGCTAGATAGCACACGGCAGTTCCAAGGGCGCCATACATGTCATCAAGCACGTCGCTGCGCGCACCAAAGAGGCTCAGGTTTGTCTGGCAGTTTGCATGGAGCGCTCTCGCGGTCGTGTAAGCCTGACCCGTTTGCATGTCGTAGCCCAACATGACAGGAGTGCTGAGGCCAGGGTGCCAGCCCTGCTTTTTCAGCAACTTGGTGAGTCTGTCTACGCCATTGGGGTTGGCCCAGTTGAGCATCAATCGGTCATGGGCCGAGCTACATCGCGGATAGTGCAATGCCCAGTCCATGGTGACGATGTGATCGTCGTAATATTCTTGCGACAATTCCAGCGGACTGGTTTTTCCCGCGCGGACAGCATTGCTCATTGCATAGGGTGGATTACCAAACCACCGCCGCATCAGCCGTGCTGCCGTCGCCCACCCCATCCGATCCATCGCAGTAGGGATTTCGCTCAGCTGTAACGGGCTCAGGGAGTGGCGCGTCGGTTGGTAGCCGCTTTCGGGTGCAAGCTTGGTCGTGACGAGTGGGTTCATGCGTCGACCCCAATGCGTACTTGAATGGCATAAGCCAGCGACACGCTCCCGGCCGTATCGGTGCGAAAGCGTGCCGTGATGCCGGAAGCATCGGTGGTGCCGGTGTGGCGTGACCCGTCGCTGCTTACGAGTCCATAGTGATAATCCGCTAGGGGCGCCTTGTGATCGGCGTGGCAGAGCTGGAACGCGGCGCAGAAGAGCGCGTCGGTCGGCGTGCTCGCCGCGCGCACTGTCGGTGACGCGGGGTAGGCGCTGCCCTCCCCGGGCTTGAGTTCAACATGGAAGTTGCTGTGCTGCGCAATCACACGGTGTGTGCCACGCGGACAGCCGCAGATGATCAGGCTACCGTGGAACGCAGCGGGTTTTCCTCGCACCTTCCAGAGGCTGGCACCTTCTACAATCCTGCCCACTTGCTTGCAATCGGGGCACCAGACTTCCGTGCCGAGCAGGGCTGTGGGCTCACCAAAACTCCTACAGAGCGGGTCGCCGCTGCGAATGCGGCCACGGCGCGTGGTGGTGTCGTTGAGCAATGCAATCCGTACTCGATGGCTCATGGTGGCTCCAAAGGTGAAACGTTAGAACCTAGCGCAAGCCACCACCGTGACGATATCGGCGTATTCTGGTTTTGCGAACACTTCCAGGCGATCGTGATCGTCCATTCGTTGTGGGTCATGCACAACATGAACGCCAACATGATGATGCACTGAGGCTCGCCTCACGCTGCACGAGAAAGGCGCCCCTAGCGGGCGCCTTTTTCATTGGGCGAAGCGGATCGCGTGTGTGCTGCAATCGGCGGCGGCAAAGGCCAGCAGCTGCGCGCCTTCCTCCTCCAGCGCAGCCGCGTCGCGCTTGGCCAGCCTCGCAAACGGGGAGAGCGTGAGCGTGGCCCGTTCGCGCTCGGTCGCAAGCTTCCAGGTGCCGGCGACGAAGCCGTCGATCAGCAGCGTCGGCGGCAGGATGCCGTTCTTCGTGTAGATCGCCTTGCGGTGGCCGTCGTCGAGGATGCGTGCGCGGTCGGCATGCGCCAGCAGCGCGCAGTCGAGTTCGGGCAGGAAGCGCACCGGTGCCGGCATCTCGGCATCGGGGCGCGGCGCGCGCGGCAGGTCGAACAGCTCGACGCCGTGCTCGTCGACGAAGGTCTTCAGTTGTGGGCGCAGTGTCTCGAACGCTGCCGATAGCCGTGTCAGCCCGGACCACGCCTGCGCGTCGGCCACCGACGCCGGGCCGTAGCCGGCGAGGTAGCGCAACACCAGGGCTTCCGGCGTGGCAGCGGGCTCGGTGGCTTCGCCCAGCCAGTCGGCGACGGTGGCCAGTGCCGCTTGACCGGAGCCGCGCCACAGGCCGCGCGGCGGCACCTGCACCAGCGGTTCCAGCAACGGAATCGCCCGGGCCAGCGCGGCCGCATCGTGCTTGGGCCACAGCGGTTGCAGGCACTCGCCCAACTGCACCGCGGTGAGCGGGCCGTCGGCCAACGCTGCCCGTGCCGCCGCACGCAGCGCTGCGGGATCGATGTCGGCGACCACCTTGCCGGGGCCGCTGAAGGCCAGGCGCAGCATCTGCGCGTCCAGCAGCGGGCGCAGCGCCAGGTAGTCGCGTGCGCTCGCCAGATGCAATGTGCAGCGCATCATCGCGCCGCGCACGGCACGGCGACGGGTCAGTAGCCGGTCGAGCGCCTCCGTGCGAAACCCCGCCAACCGCGACCACAGCCCATAGTGCGGCGCCTGCGGAATCTGCGACTGCAGCGCCACCAGCCGTTCGATGGCGGCCAGCGGCGCCATCCGGCTGCGGCGCAGGAGCAACTGGCGGTCGAGCAGCGCGCGGTTCAGCGCACGGCGCGTCAGCAGCGGGGCGGAGGTCGATGAGCGGGGCATGCCGTTGTCCAGAGCCGGATTTGGCCGATTGTGCCGCAAACGCCGCGCGTTCGGGCCCGGCGGCGGCCCTGCCTTTGCTACACTCCGCGCATTCCCAATTTCACGCGCATCACCCCATGGCACAGTACGTTTTCACCATGAACCGCGTGGGCAAGATCGTTCCGCCCAAGCGCCAGATCCTCAAGGACATCTCGCTGTCGTTCTTCCCGGGCGCCAAGATTGGCGTGCTGGGCCTGAACGGCTCGGGCAAGTCGACCGTGCTCAAGATCATGGCCGGCCTCGACAAGGACATCGAGGGCGAAGCCACGCCGATGCCGAACCTGAACATCGGCTACCTGCCGCAGGAGCCGCAGCTCGATCCGGCCAAGACCGTGCGTGAGGAAGTCGAGAGCGGCCTGGGCGAGGTGATGGCCGCGCAGAAGCAGCTCGAAGCCGTCTATGTCGCCTACGCCGAGCCGGATGCGGATTTCGACAAGCTGGCCGAAGAGCAGGCCCGCCTGGAAGCCATCATCGCCGCCGGTGCCGGCGACAACATCGAGCTGCAGCTGGAGATCGCCGCTGACGCGCTGCGCCTGCCGCCGTGGGACGCCAAGATCGAGCACCTGTCGGGCGGTGAGAAGCGCCGCGTGGCGCTGTGCAAGCTGCTGCTGTCGCGCCCCGACATGCTGCTGCTGGACGAGCCGACCAACCACCTCGATGCAGAATCGGTGGACTGGCTCGAACAGTTCCTCACGCGCTTCCCGGGCACCGTGGTGGCCGTCACCCACGACCGCTACTTCCTCGACAACGCCGCCGAGTGGATTCTCGAACTCGACCGCGGCCACGGCATCCCCTGGAAGGGCAACTACAGCTCGTGGCTGGACCAGAAGGAGCAGCGCCTGGAGCAGGAAGAGTCGTCCGAATCGGCCCGCCAGAAGGCGCTGAAGAAGGAACTGGAGTGGGTGCGCCAGAACCCAAAAGGCCGTCAGGCCAAATCGAAGGCGCGTCTGGCCCGCTTTGACGAGCTGAACAGCCAGGAATACCAGAAGCGCAACGAGACGCAGGAAATCTTCATCCCGGCCGGCGAGCGTCTGGGCAACGAAGTCATCGAGTTCACCAATGTCAGCAAGGCCTATGGTGACCGGCTGCTGATCGACGACCTGAGCTTCACGCTCCCGCCGGGCGCCATCGTCGGCATCATCGGCTCGAACGGCGCCGGTAAGTCGACGCTGTTCCGCATGATCACGGGCAAGGAACAGCCGGATTCGGGCACGATCAAGATCGGCCCGACCGTCAAGCTGGCCTACGTGGACCAGAGCCGCGATGCGCTATCCGCCGACAAGACCGTGTTCGAAGAGATCTCGGGCGGCTCCGACATCCTGACCGTCGGCCGCTACGAGACGCCGTCGCGCGCCTACATCGGCCGCTTCAACTTCAAGGGCGGCGACCAGCAGAAGCACGTCGGCACGCTCTCGGGCGGCGAGCGCGGGCGCCTGCACTTGGCCAAGACGCTGATCTCGGGCGGCAACGTGCTGTTGCTGGACGAACCGTCGAACGACCTCGACGTGGAAACGCTGCGCGCGCTGGAAGACGCGCTGCTCGAGTTCGCCGGCTGCGTGATGGTGATCTCGCACGACCGCTGGTTCCTCGACCGCATCGCCACGCACATCATCGCCTTCGAGGGCGATTCGCACGTCGAATTCTTCCCGGGCAACTACCAGGAATACGAAGCCGACAAGAAGAAGCGCCTGGGCGAGGAGGGTGCCAAGCCCAAGCGCATTCGTTATAAGCCGGTGGTTCGCTAAGCCGGTTTCTCAGGCGCAGGCGCGTCGAGGTTGCTGTCGAACTCGACGCGCTTGTGCGAGCCATCGCAGAACGGCTTGTTCAGCGAATGCCCACAGCGGCACAGCCACACCTGGTCTCCTTCAATGGCCAACTCTCGCCCGCCCTGGGTGACGATGCGAAAGCTCCCCTTGATGTGATACGGCCCGTTGTTGCGGGGCGTGATGACAACCTCATCGGCCATGGCCTTCTCCTGTCGGTTTCCCGCCAGCGTCAGAACAGGATGCCCTGCATGCGATGGGCGAAATGGGCGGTCTTGGCCTCGCGCATCAAGGCCATGAACTGATCCATGTCCATGTGCACCAGGTTTTCGTGGTCGCCGGCCTCGAAGTAGATGTCGCGATGCTGCATCAGGGCGTCGTCCACGTAGGTGGGCATGTCGTAGGCCATGCCCACCGGTGGCACCGCGCCCGCGTCGCAGTCCTTGAAGACTTCGCGCAGTTCGGATTCATCGGCGAGCGTCAGCTCCATGCGGCCGGATTGCTTCTGCAGCTCCGCCAGGTGCAGGTGATAGGTCGACGGGAGCACGGCAGCCACATAGCCGTACTTGTCTTCAAGCAGCAATGTCTTGGCGAGGCGGTCGCCGGGAACGTGCGCGGATTGCGCGGTTTCCGTGCTGGTGTTGGTGTGCGGATGGCGAATCACCTCGTACAGGCAGCCCTTGCTGCGCAGGCAGCTGTCGAGTGTGGTGGATATCGACATGGCAATCTCCTGGGGTCGTTTACGGCAGCAATATTGCGATTGCCGCTACGCTCAGGATAGGTCGGATTGGCGCGCGCGCAGGGGTGCACGTGAGTTGGCGCGCAAAAGCAACGGGCCGCTCGATGGAGCGGCCCGTGTGGTTTGCTAGCGAGGGCTAGGCGTCAGTCGTCGTGATCCCAATGACGGTGGTGCCAGCCATGCTCGCGCCACTCGTGCTCACGCCATTCGTGGCGGCGCCATTCACGCTCGCGCCAGTACGGATCACGGTAGTAGCCGCCTACCACCACCGGTGCCGGTGCATAGACCGGAGCGGGTTGATAGACCACGGGCGGCGGTGCGTATACCGGTGCCGGTGCCACATAGACCGGTCCCGGCACGCCGATCGACACGCCGACGTCGACATGGGCCAGCGCCGCCGTCGAGGCGCACAGCGCGGCGCCACCCAGGGCGAATGCGAGCAGAGTGCGTTTCATGATGCTTCTCCTTGCGGTTGCGAGGCCGGGGCGCCGTGCGCCGCGTCGACTTCGTTCATCGAATGTGTGAAGTCATTGTACGAACCGCGTCGCGGTAGCGGTGCTACGCAATTCCTACGGCTGTAACAGAAAGTAAAACACCGGCCCCGGCGGAAAGGCTTGCGGGGCACGGCGTCTCAGGCGGCAGCGGCCTCAGGGGCGGCCAGCCAGGCGGCGCGATGTGCGTCGGACGACCACACCGCCAAGTGCAGCGCCGACAACGCCAGCGGGTCCGACAGCAGCACCAGCTTCTGCTTGTTGGTGAGCTGGTCGGGGCCGGCTGCGAGCGCTTGGCGCACGGCCGCATCGCGCACTTCCAGCAGCGTCGGATCGTGCGGGAAGCGCGTCGTGCCAATCGCGCACATCAGCGCGTTGGTGACCGGGTCAGCTACGGCTTGACGGAAATCCGGCATCGGCGGCGCGTTGCGCAGGTGCCGGCGCGTCGCGCGCAGCTCACGCGGCGGGCGCACTTCTTCAGGGATCATGAACAGCCGCCAGCGGCGCATGCGCCGCCCCAGCGTGACGCGGCTGGACAGCACCGACAGCGGGATCGACACGATCAGCGCGCCCACCACCGGCGACAGCCACCACAGGAAGCTCGGGTTCAGCCAGTAGACCAGCGCAGCCCAGACCAGGCCGATGACCGTGTGCAAGCCGTGACGGCGCACTGCGTCGCCCCAGTGGGTTTGCGCGTCCTCGCGCGGCGGCGATTTCCAGTGCACCTTCCAGCCCAGGTAGGCGGCCGTCACGAAACGCGTGTGGAACAGCATGCGCACCGGCGCGGCCAGCACCGAGAAGGCGGCCTCGATCACCATCGACCCCGCCAGGTGCAGTGCGCCGCCAAAGCGCTTCGGCCCCTGCACCCACAGCACCAGCACGCTCAGGATCTTGGGTAGGAACAGCACGGTGGCGGTGGCCGAGAACAGCGCGGCGGCTTTCTCCGGATGCCACTCCGGCCAGATCGGGAAGAGCTGGCGCGGCTGCGTGAAGTACTCCGGCGCGATCAGCGTGTGCTTGGCCAAGAGCCCGGTCGACAGCAGCAGGAACAGGAACCACAGCGGCGCCGACAGGTAGGCCATCACGCCGGTGATGAACACCGCGCGGTGCACGCGGTGGAAGCCCGGCGCGCCGAATAGGCGGAAGTTCATCAGGTTGCCGTGGCACCAGCGGCGGTCGCGGCCTAGCTCGTCGAGCAGGTTGGGCGGCATCTCTTCGTAGCTGCCGTCCAGGTCATACGCGATCCACACGGCCCAGCCGGCGCGGCGCATCAGCGCGGCTTCGACAAAGTCGTGCGACATGATCTCGCCCGCCAGCGAGCCCTTGCCCGGGATCGGCGCGAGCGCGCAGTGCTTGATGAATGGGTCCAGCCGGATGATGGCGTTGTGGCCCCAGTAGTGCGATTCCCCCAACTGCCAGTAGTGCAGGCCGGCAGTGAACAGCGGCCCGTACACGCGCGTGGCGAACTGCTGGATGCGCGCATACAGCGTGTCGCGGCCGGCCGCGCGCGGCGCGGTCTGGATGATGCCGGCGGAGGGCGCCCCTTCCATCAGCTGCACCAGGCGTGTCAGGCAATCGCCGCTCATCACGCTGTCGGCGTCGAGCACGATCATGTAGCGGTATTTGCCGCCCCAGCGCCGGCAGAAGTCATCGATGTTGCCGCTCTTGCGCTTCACCCGGTGACGGCGCCAGCGGTAATAGATGCGGCCAAAACCATCGAGCGCGCGGCAGATGTGCAGCCAGGCATCGGCCTCTGCGGTGCGGATGTCCGGGTCGCCGGAGTCCGACAGCACGAAGAAGTCGAAATGCTCCAGGTGGCCGGTGCGCCGCAAGGATTCGTACGTCGCGCGCAGGCCCGCGAACACGCGCTGCACGTCCTCGTTGCAGATCGGCATGACGATGGCGGTGCGCGCGTCGTCCGGGATCGGCGCATTGGGCGCGGCGCGGCGCGAGATGACGAAGCGGTCGCCGTGGAAGGCCAGCAGCAGGAAGCCGGTGATGGCCGTCCAGAAGCCCGCCGACACCCAGCAGAACAGCACCGCGAACAGCACGATGATGATGGCTTCGAGCCAGTCGGCGCCGTGGTACGGCAGCACCGTGCTCATGGCCCAGGTGGCGGCGACGGTCTGCGCGATCATCAGCGCGAGCAGCGTCAGCCGTCGGCGCGCGCCGACGAACCGCCAGATGCCCTTCGGGTCCGGGGAGTCGGGGGCCTCGTAGGGGACCGGGGCCTTGCCGCCAGTGAACAGGCGGCCGATCGCGCGGCGTGCGCGCCAGATCGGGCCCAGCACCCACGGCCAGGGCACCATCGAGCGCCGTGCGGGCTCGGGGCCGGTGTCCAGGTGGATGCGGCCCTCGCTGTCGTGCTCCAGCGGCGGCACGGGCTCAGGCGCCGTGGTGGTGCGCGCAGCGCCATAGGCGGCGTCCAGGCGCGAGCCGATCGAAGCGTAGGCCGGCGCGCGTGCTTCCAGCGAGGTGGTCTGCGCCGCGTCGAGCTTGGCCAGCGCATGGTGCAGCTTGGCCAGCGCCGCCGCATCGTCGTCGGACGGCGCAATGCCGGCCTCGCGTTGTAGCGTGGCGCGTGCCTCGGCAGGCAAGGGCAGTGCCGCAAGATAGCGTTCGGCCACGGACGAAGCCGTGGCCGGGCGGGTGGAGGCAGCGGCGCCCGCAGCGCCCGCGGCGCTGTCGGGCTGGGCAGTTAGCCCGGAGGTAGCAGGTAGCTCCACGTCTCAGAAAGTCCGGTACCGCCGCTGCGCAGGTAGCCGCGCAGCTCGATGGGTTTGTCGTCGTCGATCCGCTTCAGGCGCACGGTCACGCGCCAGCCGCCGGTCGCGGTGTTGGGTTGGCCGAAGATCGATTCGATCTTGCCGTTGGCGTCTGCCGAGAACACCGGCTCGACCGGTGCGTTGGGCGGCAGCTTGGCCAGCGCCGGGCCTTCGAAGTCGATCACGAAGGCGATCGTGTCGTCGGGCTTGCGCTCGTCCGGGCGCTTGGTGGTCCAGCCGTGCGAGCGGCGCGTTTGCGTGACCCAGGCCAGGTTCGGCTTCTTGTCGCCTTCCTTCTGCCACAGCAGGCGGTATTCCAGGTTGAACGGCTGTTGCGGCTTGGGCGGGGTCTCGGGCACCCAGTAGGCGACCACGTTGTCGTTGGTCTCGTCGGGCGTCGGGATCTGCACCAGTTCCACGCGGCCGGCGCCCCACTTGCCGACGGGCTCGACCCACGCGCTTGGGCGCAGCTCATAGCGATCGCCGATCTCCTGATAGTTGGCGAACGCACGGTCGCGCTGCATCAGGCCGAAGCCGCCCGGGTTGGTGGTGGCGAACGAGCTGACCAAGAGCCGCTTCGGGTTGGTCAGCGGGCGCCAGATCCATTCGCCGGTGCCCGACTGCACCGACAGGCCGTCGGAGTCGTGCACCTCGGGGCGGAAGTCCAGCGCGCTGGCCGGCTGGTTCTCGCCGAAGAAGAACATGCTGGTGAGCGGCGCGATGGCCAGCTTGCTGACGTTCTCACGCATGTACACCTGCGCCTTCACGTCGACCACCGTATCGGAGCCCGGCTTGATGACGAAGCGGTAGGCGCCCGTGGCGCGGCGCGAATTGAGCAGTGCGTAGATCGTCAGTTCCTTCGCGCCAGCGGCGGGGCGTTCGATCCAGAAATCGGTGAAGCGCGGGAATTCCTCGCCCGAGTTGAGCGCGGTGTCGATCGCCAGGCCACGCGCGGAGAGGCCGTACACCTGCCCCTTGCCGATGCCACGGAAGTACGACGCGCCCAGGAACACGACGACCTCGTCCTTGTACTTGGGCGTGTTCATCGGGTAGTGCACGCGGAAGCCGGCAAAACCGAGGTTGCGCAACTGCTTCGGATCGAGCTTGACCGGGCCGTAGTCGAACAGGCGCGGGTCGAAGCGGATTTCGCGCACGCCGGCTGGCGAGACCTCATTGATCTTTACCGGCTGGTCGTAGTACGAGCCTTCGTGGAAGAAGCCGAGTTCGAACGGCAGCTTCTCTTTGCGCCAGTAGGCCTGGTCCGACTTGAAGCGAATCTCGCGATACTGGTCGTAGCGGAGTTCGCGCAGTTCGCGCGGCAGGGTGTCGGCGGGTGCCTGGTACGGCTTGGCGGCGAGCTGCTTGGCGCGCACGGCCACGTCGTTGAAGCCGAAGGCCAACGCGGCATGGGCCGAAGCCAGCGCCAGCAGGCCCACGGCCAGCCGCACACAGCCGGCCACCGTGCGGGCGCGGCGGGAAGAGGAGGGAACAGCGTGTGGGATAGTCAAAATGCAGTCGTGGGTCATGCGATGGGGCCGCCGGAAGTCGCCGACGGGCCCGTCGATCATTCATCTGTGCCGCCGAGATTCTACCCGCCCGGCCTTTGCCAGATCAAAACCGGCAACATTTTGATAACGTTTCCGGCCGGCATAACGTGGGTAACCGCGTCAATTCGTGTGTAAACGGTCAATTTGTCGCCGCCCATTCTTCGGGCAGAAGGGAACATGACCGTGCCCCCCCAGGTCAGAACCGAACGCGCCGTGCCCCATGGCACACTCTCGCTTCCCTTTTCAAACTGGAGTTCGCATGACCCGCTGGATGTGCCGCGCCGCCGCGCTCGCCTGTTCGACTGCGTTGCTGGCGCCCGTGGCGTTTGCTGCACCTGCCGCCAAGGATGCGCCCAAGGCCGCACCCGCCAAGACCGTCCGCGACCCGGGTGACGTGGCGGTGTTGCTTGACGCCTTCCCGCTCGGCAAGCCGCTGCCCAAGCTGCCCTCGTGCGATGACGTGCGCACGGCCGGCGGCAAGGATGTCTCCGAATACTGTTCCGATGCGCTGGAGTCGCACGGCCTCACGCGCTCACTGGGCGTGCCGTCGGCCAAGCGGCCCGAGTTGATGGATGGCCCGCAGGCGGTGCTGCTGATCGACCAGGGCAAGGTCGCCGGCCTGTTCGTGCCCACGCGCGGCGTAGATACCGAACAGCGTGTCTTCGAGGCGCTCTCAGATCGTTATGGCAAACCTGCGCAGGAAGGCAAGGCAGCGCTCAAGCTCAAGTCCGGCAAGACCGTTGACTCGCTGCGCGCGCGCTGGGCGGGCCGTCAGACCGTCGTGACGATGTACGCGATTCCCGAGGAGCCGCAAAACGGCACGGTGGAATTCCTGTGGGCGCCGCGCGCGGGCGCGGTGATGGACCAGATGCGCGCCGAAGTGGACCCGGATGCGCCCAGGCCGGCCTCGGGTGTGGCGGCTTCGGCGCCCGCAGCCAGCGCACCGGCCACCCAGCCCAAGCGCTGAGCCTTACCGACACCTTTCCGTATCGTTCCGTTACAACCCTTACACCCGCATGACCCCGGCGTCGCCCGGCCGCGCATATAACGTCCCCATGGCCTCACTGGAGGGGCCGAAGGACGCTAATCATGAAAATCGTGGCTCTGGCCTTGTTGGCCGCGACGCTTGGGGGTTGTGCGGTGTATCCGGCGCCGGTGGCGATTGCGCCTGCCCCGGTCTATGCGGCACCGGCCCCGGTCTACTACGGCGGTTACGGCTATTGGGGACCGTCGATGTACTTCAACTATCACCACCGCTAAGCAGCGGTCTGCTGAACTGCGTCGACGCCTAGTCCGCTGAATGGAGCCCCGGCCAACCTGGGGCCAGCGTCTGCGGCAGGCCGAGCAGGTCGAGCACGCGCCCGACCGTATGGTCGACCAGGTCGTCGATGGTCTTGGGGCGCTGGTAGAACCCGGGCACGGGCGGGAAGATGATGCCGCCCATCTCGGTGACGGCCGTCATGTTGCGCAGGTGCGCCAGGTTCAGCGGCGTCTCGCGCACCATCAGGATCAGGCGGCGGCGCTCCTTGAGCGTGACGTCCGCTGCGCGCGCGATCAGGTTGTCCGACAGGCCGTGCGCGACGGCGGCCAGCGTGCGCATTGAGCACGGCGCCACCACCATCGCCTCGGCCGCGAACGAACCGCTAGCGATCGTGGCGCCGATGTCGCGCACGTTGTGCACGACATGTGCCAGCGCTTCCACTTCCTCGCGCGTCATATGCAGCTCGTGCTGCACGTTCATCAGCCCTGCCGGCGACATCAGCAGGTGCGATTCCACCCCCGCCGATTCGCGCAGCCCCTGCAGTACCTGCAGCAGCCGCACGCCATAGATCGCCCCCGACGCGCCCGTGATCGCCACGATGATGCGCCGCACGCGCTGCTCGCGCTGCACATGGGTCGTGGCGGGTTGCGTTGCCGGCCCGAGGCCGACGTCCTGGGCCGAGGTCACGCTGAAACGGGGACGCGTTGTGGATCGATTCGTCAGGCCGCCAGCAGCGGCTGCAGTTCGCCGCTCTGGTACATCTCCATCATGATGTCCGAGCCACCGATGAACTCGCCCTTGACGTAGAGCTGCGGAATGGTCGGCCAGCTGGCGTATTCCTTGATGCCCTGGCGGATCTCATCGTCTTCCAGCACGTTCACGGTGTAGGGCTGGTCCACGCCGCAGGCCTTCAGGATCTGGATGGCGCGGCCGGAGAAGCCGCACATCGGGAATTGCGCCGTGCCCTTCATGAAGAGGACGACGGGGTGGCCTTTGACGATCTGGTCGATCTTTTCGTGCGTGGTGCTCATGGGGAGACTCGATTTGGTGAGGGAGCGGCGGCCGCAGTTAGCGAACCGGCATCCGCATTGGAAAACCTGACTATTTTAGCGAGATTCCGCCAGCGCCGTTTCAGGCGGCCGGGCGGCGTCCCCCGCTGCAGCGGTCGTGGCCGGCCAGATCCTGCGCGGTGAAGACCTCGGCGAAGCCCGCGTCGGCCAGCAGGGCACGCACGGCCTCGCCCTGGTCGTAGCCGTGCTCGAGCAGCAGCCAGCCGTCGGCGGCCAGCCGTGCCGGGGCGCCGGCGATGATCGCGCGCAGGTGCTTCAGGCCGTCGCCGTGGTCGGTGAGGGCGCTGCGCGGTTCGAAGCGCAGATCGCCCTGGCCGAGGTGTTCGTCCGTCGAGGCGATGTACGGCGGGTTGCTGGCGATCAGGTCGAACGTGGGCGGCGCGTCGGTCTCGGCCAGCGCGGCATACCAGTCGCCCAGCGCGAAATGCAGGTTGCCAGCGTGCAGCGCCTGCGCGTTGGCAGCGGCCACGGCCAGCGCCTCGGCGGAAGCGTCGGTGGCCCAGACGCGTGCATCGTGCCGCGCCAGCGCAATGGTGATGGCGATGATGCCGCTGCCGGTGCCGAGGTCCAGCACCTTGGGGGCATCGCAGTCTTCGAGGCAATCGAGCGCGCGCTCGACCAGCAGCTCGGTATCCGGGCGCGGGATCAGCACCGCCGGCGAAACCCGGAACAGGCGTCCGAAGAATTCACGCTCACCGAGCAGGTAGGCCATCGGCTCGCCGGCCAGGCGGCGCGTGGCCAGATCGGCCAGCACGGTGCGCGTGTCGGCCGGCAGCGCGTAGGTGTCTTGCGTGATCAGCTGCACGCGCGACAGACCCGTCGCGTGGGAGACCAGCATGCGCGCTTCGAGCGCGGGCAGGCCGCTGAGGGCCAGCGCAGCCAGGGCCTCGGCAACGGTGGAAAGCGAATCAGGCGAGAGCGCGGACACGGGGCAGGGTATGCGGGACACGGGCCGCCAAAATAACACGGGCCCGCGTCGTATGGCGCGGGCCCGTGCTGGGTGTGGCGGAGCGCGTGTTACGGCTTCTTCGCGCCTTCGACTTCCTTGGTGGTGGCGTCGATGGCCTTGTTCGTGGCTTCCTGGCCAGCGGCCATCGCGCTCGACACGGCGGCCTTGGTGTTCGAGGCGGCATCCAGCAGGCCGGTCTTGGCGGCGTCCTTGGCCTGGCCAGCGGCCTCGGTGGCCTTGCCGGCCGCAGCGCTGGCGCTGTCGACGGCCTGCTTGGCGGCATCGGCCGATTGCTGGATCGCAGCCTTGGCGGCGTCGGCCGGGGCTTCGTCCTTCTTGCCGCAGGCGGCCAGGCCGAAGGCGGCGGTGGCCGCGAGTGCCAGGGCCAGTGCGTGGGTCTTGTTCATGCTTCTCCTCTCCTGATCATCGATTGAGTCGCTGGGTGCGGATCGATTGCCGTGCGCGTGTCCACGCACCAACAACCGGAGTCGATTATAGGAATGGGTCTGCCGCCTGCCACCGCGCAAAGCTGTATCAAACGCAAGTGGATGTAACGAGGCGGGCGCTTTTTAACAATCAGGCGCCTTAGGTGTCCTCGCCCAGTGCGGCGAGCTGCTCGGCCTGGTGCTCGGCGGCCAGTGCGCCTACCAGGTCATCCAGGTCGCCGTCCATGATCGCGTCGATCTTGTACAGCGTCAGGTTGATGCGATGATCGGTGATGCGGCCCTGCGGGAAGTTGTAGGTGCGGATGCGGTCGGAGCGATCACCCGAGCCGATCAGGCTCTTGCGCGCGCTCGCTTCCTTGGCCTGCGCCTCGCGCTCCTGGCGGTCCTTCAGGCGCGCGGCCAGGACCTGCATGGCACGGTCCTTGTTGCGGTGCTGGCTGCGGTCGTCCTGGCATTCCACCACCAGGCCGGTCGGCAGGTGGGTGATGCGCACAGCGGAGTCCGTCTTGTTGATGTGCTGCCCGCCCGCGCCGGATGCACGGAACGTATCGATGCGCAGATCGGCTGGGTTGATCTGGATATCGGCCAGCGCATCGGCCTCCGGCATGATCGCCACGGTGCAGGCCGACGTGTGGATGCGCCCCTGCGTCTCGGTGGCCGGCACGCGCTGCACGCGGTGGCCGCCCGACTCGAACTTCAGCCGCGAATACGCACCTTCGCCCGCCAGCCGCACGATCACTTCCTTGTAGCCGCCCAGGTCCGACGCCGATTCGCTGACGATCTCCACCTGCCAGCGCTGGCGCTCGGCAAAGCGCGTGTACATGCGCAGCAGGTCGCCGGCGAACAGCGCCGATTCATCGCCGCCCGTGCCGGCGCGGATTTCCACGAAGATGTTGCGGTGGTCGTTCGGGTCCTTGGGCAGCAGCAGGCGTTGCAGGTCGGCTTCGAGCGTTGTCATGCGCTCGCGCGCGGCGCGGATCTCGTCTTCGGCGAAGGCCTTCATGTCGGGATCGGCCAGCAGTTCCTGCGCGGTTGCCACGTCGTCCTCGGCTTGCTTCCACGCGGCGTATTGTGCGACCACGGGCTCCAGCTCGGCGTGTTCGCGCGTGAGCTTGCGGTACTGGTCGAGGTTGGCGGTGGCGTCTTCGCGCGCGAGCAGCGCGTTGATTTCGACGGTGCGCTCGGCCAGTTGGTCGAGCTTGGACAGCATGCTGGGCTTCATTCGGGCAGTCGCGGGAGAAGATGCCAAAGGCGGCTAGAGGCGAGGGCGGCGCATGATATTGCGCCACAAGACGCGCGCCGCGACCCAGGCGGTCGGGCGCGCACGGCGGCTGCGCGCCGCTAGCGCTCGGAGTGGCTGGACTGGCGGAACAGCGCCGGCAGCAGGTCGATGAGCTGTTCGCGGCCTTCGCCTTGCGCGTGGTTGAGCGCGTGGGTCGGGCCGTGGAGGAATTTCTTGGTGAGCGCCTGCGACAGCGCTTCGAGCACCAGCGCCGGATCGTCGCCGCGCGCGAGCATGCGCTGGGCGCGCTCCAGCTCGCCCTGGCGCAGCGTCTCGGCCTGTGCATGCAGGTCGCGGATGACGGGCACCACGCTGCGCGCATCGAGCCAGTGCATGAAGTTCTGCACGCGCGTCTCGATGATGGCCTCGGCCTGCGCCACGGCGGCCTGCCGCAACGCGTTGCCCTCGCGCACGATGGCGCCGAGGTCGTCCACGGTATAGAGGAACACGTCGGACAGGCGCGCGACTTCGGGTTCGATATCGCGCGGCACGGCCAGGTCGACCATGAACATCGGGCGGTGGCGGCGCAGCTTGATGGCGCGCTCGACGGCGCCCAGGCCGATGATGGGCAGCGTGCTGGCGGTGCACGAGACCACGATGTCGAACTCGGCCAGCTTGGTCGGCAGTTCGGCTAGGCGCACGGCGCGGGCATTCAGGCCCTGGTTCGACAGCGCCTCGGCCAGCTTCTCGCCGCGCTCCAGCGTGCGGTTGGCGATGACGACCTCGCGCGGCTGTTGCGCGGCGAAGTGGGTGGCGCACAGCTCGATCATCTCGCCGGCGCCGATGAACAGCACGCGCTGCTGGGCGATCGATTCGAAGATGCGCTGCGCCAGGCGCACGGCGGCGGCGGCCATCGACACGGAATGCGCGCCGATCTCGGTGGTGCCGCGCACTTCCTTGGCGACCGCGAAGGTGCGCTGGAACAGCTGATTCAGGTACGTGCCCAGGGCGCCCGCCTCGGTGGCGGTGCGCACGGCGTCCTTCATCTGGCCGAGGATCTGCGTCTCGCCCAGCACCATCGAGTCGAGCCCGCTGGCCACGCGGAAGGCGTGGCGCACGGCCAGCGATTGGCCCAGCGAATAGACGTGCGGGGCGAGTTCGCCCGGGTCGATGTTGTGGTGCTGCGCCAGCCAGCGGATCGCGTGCTCGTGCGCGGTGTCTTCGGGCAGGTTGCCGTCGGTGGCGCAGTAGAGCTCGGTGCGGTTGCAGGTGGACAGGATCGCTGCCTCGGCCGTGCTCTTGAGGTGCGGCAGGTGCTGGCGCAGCGTGGAGAGTGCGGGCTTGAGCTGCTCGAGCGGAAACGCCACCTTCTCGCGCAGGGCAAGCGGCGCCGTATGGTGGTTGATTCCGAGGGTGAGCAACTGCATGTGGGGGCGGCCGGCCGATATGTGAACGGCACGAATTTTGAGTACCCCGAATTATAACGCCCGGACTTGACCTCGACAGGACGCAGGTCAAACGGGGCGCGGCCTGGCGGCCGAATGTGGGTTATGCGCCACTCCGCGGGCCATGGTTTTCCCTCGCGCCTTGCGCTAAGGTACGCGTCCAATCGAACTTGGGCACTTGGAGAACACGGCGATGGGGTGGATCGGGCCACTTTGGATCGGGCTGGTCGTTGGCGCGGCGGCGCGTGTGCTGCATCCGACCGGAATGCGGCTGGGTTTGCTGGCGGCGATGCTGGCCGGGATCGTGGGGGCGTTGCTGGCGTACTACGGCGGGCAGCTCGTCCACCTGTTTGCCGATGGGCAGGTGCTGGCCTGGACGGCGGCGGTGGTGGGGGCGATGGTGGCGCCGGCGGTGTGGGGGCTGGTGCGGCGATAGCGCGCAGCCTGCACGTCCCGACCGGCATGAAAAAAGCCCCGCAGTGCGGGGCTTTTGTTTTGCGCTTGCCTGATCTCAGACGTTGAACAGGAAGTGCAGCACGTCGCCGTCTTTGACGATGTATTCCTTGCCTTCCGCGCGCATCTTGCCGGCTT
>Ga0209976_10000024_pt1 | contig 121065 bp, 162 predicted proteins | sample SumtaG_FD_182806 | JGI IMG/M metagenome (GOLD analysis project Ga0209976, IMG submission 182806) | Deep subsurface microbial communities from Indian Ocean to uncover new lineages of life (NeLLi) - Sumatra_00157 metaG (SPAdes) (version 2) | ecosystem: Environmental > Aquatic > Marine > Oceanic... | reverse complement strand
TGAGTGGTAGGTGGGTTTGGCCCCAAGTAGAGAAATTGCTTAATAAGGTTTTAAGGAGAAAGTAAAATGAGTCAAGTATTATCGGGATCAAAAGCATCCGTCAAGCTGAATGGGGTAAAAGTCGCCTTCGCTTCCGGAGTGAATATTACACAAGAAAATACGTTAACTCCCATCGATGTTCTCGATGATTTACGAGTTGCGGAACATGCCGAAACTGCTCACGTTGTAAGTTTTTCAGTCAATTTGTTCAAGATCGACGGCAATGCCGCTTCTGAATTTGGACTAGATCCAGCGGACATTAACGAATTGCTCACTCAAGGAGAACTCACTTTTGAGGTCTTCAACCGAATCGACGGTCGAGTAGAATATGAAATGAGCGGCGTTAAATTCGAAGGTGGAACAGGCTCTGTAGACGCTAGAGGCGTTTGGCAGGGAACTTGGAACTTCCGAGGTCGTCAAGGTCGCGGACTATAATTTAATCCAACTAATGAATATTTCTTCTAAAAGGGAGCCTTCGGGTTCCCTTTTTTCGTTTTAGGGTATAATTAAGGAGAGCCTTCGGGCTTGCAAACGCTCTTCATGGCGTTTACCTCCTCCCTCCGGCCTCGCTATTTCGTGTCTGAATTAGCGGGGCCATTTTAATCTATATTGTGTAGCATTTCTTTTGAAATATCCGGTAATGCAATAATTGAAATATATATTCTGCTTTTTTGCCCTGTATCTTTTTAACAACTCCAAATGAAAAAGGCACCCAAGACTTGAATTTAATCATAAAGAAAAAAGGAACTTCATAATGATAAGGTAGATTTTCTCCCGTAACTTTTTTCCAAATCCACAGATTAAGCCCGAATCCCCAGCGATCAAATATTAGCCGTGTCATTCTTTTGCTCCTTCATCGACCCACTTACCAATCAATTCACGTTCTTCGTCAGAAAGCTGTTTTTGCCAATAGAGGGGCGGCATGTCTTTTCGAGCCAAGACTCTGAATTTAATGTATTTTCGTTTCTTATAGGCGGTATTATAATCGAGCCAATTTCGACCTGTGCCGGGACCATGGCATGGCAGACAACTCCGTTTGAAAAGAGGTCGGATATCTTTGATATATGTAGGCGCGGGCGCAGACTCGGATACTCCGAAGTGTGTGGACTCGTATAGGACAACTTCTTGGAATGTAAGAAAACCAATAACTGCCGATACAAAAAGCAGAGGTAAGAACTCTCTCACTTTTCCAGTTCCTTCAAAATTTGATTAGCCAGTCTTTTGGCAGTCTTTTTTGAGATACGAATAGCTACGGCAGAGTCGTATTTTTTGTTGACTCTTTTTCCAGACTTTGTTTCGTGCTCATAAGTTTTTTCTTCTACAAAAAAGGCACCGCGTCCCTCTGAATCTTCTTCGGAATAGAGAACAAATACCTCTCCTAGTTCTTCGTGCTTTTCTTTCTTCAGTTCTAAAAGTTCATTGAATTTCGTCATTTTATCTCCTTGCCCAGTACATATTCATCGATGCCCGGAGCATCAGAATTTCTTAACAATCCCTCAACTACATAGCCCAACTTCAGTCTCATGAAAATCATAGGAAAATTAGTGGTGTAGGTAAAAGACCAAATCTTCTTGAACCCTTCTTCTTTGGCTTTTTCTTCCATAGCCACAGCGAGTTTTTTGCCCAAGCCACAACCTCTATAAGCTTCGTGTACGATTGTACGCTGCATTTCTACCAAAGTCGGCGACCATTTCTTCATGGAAGCTGTGGCTATAATTCCCTCCCCCTCTTCGTCTCGAACAAAATAAGTAACAATAGAGGGCTCTTTCAATAAATCTTCTTCTGGAATCAAGTGCTTAGGGGTAAAGTGATGCTCGACTACGAAGTCGTACACATGAAGAAAGAGATCTCCATCATCAGGGTGTATTCTTATCAACTTCAGCTTATCGCTCATTAGACCCTCTTCAGCGGACGATGTCTATATTTGACCAATCCCAAATCCATTGCCTTTTCGAAACACTGAAAAAACTCCAAAGGATAGCCTTCTGTAGAAAACTGCCTTCTGAGCGCGGCGTAGGATTTAGAATCAATGTTCAAGCCAAGACTAGAAAACTCATTGATTGGCCGGGTCATGTCAGTGTTGATTATCCCGTCCCAAGCTGCGACAGCTTTGGGAATGATTTTGATAGCGTGTAAACGCTCCAAATTGATCTCCCGAGGAGTGATGGCTACCTCGGTATAATTAGGCCCTTTGACAGCCCTAAAAAAGTACCCAAGTAGGATTCCGACCGAAAAATAACAAAAAGCGGCAAACATAGGGTCCGCCAATAACGTGTCCATATTACCTCCAAAAGTTGAGGGTCGATCAACTCAAACCCTCCTACATGTTATAATTATATTATCGTAAGGGGCTGAATTAGTCAAGTACGAAATAGATAGAGATACTAGATTGATATAATAGAGGAGAAAACATGAGTAATTCAAAGACCTTGGCAAAAGACGTGCCTTCTAGAGAGTACGAATTTAGCGTAGAAGTAGAGGGAAAAGTGTCCCGTACAACCTATTCGGGCGACTTCAAATTCAAAATTCCAAACCTAAAAACAAAGGCCCTAGCCGATAAGAAGCGAGCTGAGCTAAATGGGGGCCTCGATCTTGCATTGGACGTTTCTGTCCTAGAACTCCATTATATGATCGCCTTCCTCAGATTCACACTCTCTGAGACTCCCCCTTGGTGGAGAGAAGCCGATTATGGCTATGATTTAGAGGACTTCAATGTGGTCAAAAAAGTCTACGATGAGGTAGAAAAGTATCAAGAAAGCTGGATGGAAACAGTTTGGGGAAAAGACGAAGAAGATGGAGAAGAAGCAGAAAAAGGAGAATAAGGAAGGAAGAGATCCCTTTTTCAACCTTAAATATCTGGCATATTGCATGTCCCAACAACCTGCCAATAGGTCGGATGTTGACTTGTCTGATTTTGTCCGATTTGCTAAATATAATATTTGCCAAGAACGGGGAGTATTGTTTTGGGACCCGGTATGGGAGGGCTACACGGACGAGCATATATTAATCGAGTATTACGCTATACTACTAGAGAAGGACTCGAATTTCCGGGAGGAATTTGAAGCAAAAATCAGTTCCACACTTGATGATTCAGATGTGGATTGGATGGATAAGATGATTGAAGAAAACCAGAAAGAGCGGGAAGCTAAGGCCAAAGAAGAGGCCGAAGCCGACTTTGATTTCAAGCCAGATAAGACAGGGGATTAATTGTGGCTAAGACTATTGCAGTAAACGCCGATACCAGAGGCTTTAAGAAAAATATCATGGATCTCAGTCGTGAGATCGATAAGATTGGCGGCAAGCGTAGCGTTCAGCTATTTGACAAAGAAACTCAAGAATTCGTATCCCGGGGAGCTAAGATAGCCATAAGAGACATGAAAAATGTCATGGGCGAGCTTGAAAATGTAAATAAAAAAATCTCCAAAGAGATGAAAGATCAAAAGCTTTCACAAGAAGATATTCGAAAAAAGAGTCTAGAACAACTTCGCAATAAAAAACAACTCCTCAAACTAGAACGAGATATTGCCGGTGTGCAAGGCGCAAGCGGAAAAATCGGCATGGGCAGCATGGGGAGATTTGGAAAAGGCTTCAAAGGCGGGTCCGGTGGATTATTGGGAAAAATCCCCGGTATGGGCACAATCGCCAAAGGCATCGGAGGTGCTGGATTAGGCATGGCTGGAATGGCTGGAGGACTTCTTGGCGGAGGTTTGCTTGGTCTGGGAGGTCTAGCTATAGGCCAAGGGATTAAAGGCTTTAACAGATTTGATGCAAATAAGCAATCTCGAATAGGACTAATGGGTCGTGGGATGCGGGGGGAAGAAGCTACGGGAGTGTTCAAGCCTGCCCAACAACTCGGAATCAATTCTTCAAATCTTAGAGATTTACAGATGCAAGGTATGGATATTTTCGGGCGAGGAGGCAGTACCCGAGAAGCTACTACAGATCGCGCCAGAGCTGCAAAGGCTATGGGTATAGGGGCCGGAGAGTTTCAAGGCGCAGCCGCAGGACTTACCCAGACTATGGGTGTGGGCGGAGCACAAAAATCGTTTGCCAAATTACAAGCTGCCATGATGGGCACTGAAATGAAGGGCGCAGTAGGACCGTGGCTCTCTACCATGTCTTCAATGCTTACAAATATTAATGAACACGGAATGGGACTCGACGACGCAGCCCTTTCTGTTTTGAGCGACATAGGAACTATGGAAGGTGTGGGTCCAGAACAAACAGCCAAAGTATTCAACGGTTTGAATGAAACCATGAAAGGAGCTACTGGAGAAAAAGCTGCTTTCTTTATGTCTGCCATGGCTTCTCAAGGAATCGGCCAAGGCTCTATAGGGGGTGCTCAATTTGCTATGCAGCAAGGACTTTTTGGCGGGAATTTAGATAAGGGTATGGCTAAATTCATAAGTCCCGAAGATAGGGCAGAATTATCCGGGGCAGGGCTGGGATTTACTAATGACGAAGAAGGAGTAGAGGGCTTTAGGAAGAAGATGTTAGGTATTTCTACTACTTTCGAAAAAGCCACAAAGGGGATGGGAGCTGTAGGTAAGGGTTTAGTTGCTTCTAGAATAACTGGAATTCAAGACCCGGCTGCCGCACTGGCTGCGATGGGTATGGCTAAAAAAGGTGGAACAGTCCAATCTGTGGCTGAAAAAGAAGCTATTGCCAAACAAATGGGCGAAGTAATGAAATCTCCCCAGCAACAAATGATATCCAACTTAAAAACCATAGCAGACTCAAATGCTGACATTCTTGCTGTAACACAAGCTTTCAAATTAAGTAGCTCTGAAGAACTCGGGGGTCAATTGGTACCTATTGCGGAAAGAATGAATCGTGCATTAACTAATATAAATACGATTTTGAGCGCAGTCATTAGTATAATTCCCGGAATGAGTACTGCTAAGCAGATGGCAGATGAAAGAATTAAATCGGGAAGAATAACAGGCAAGGAGATTGCGAGTCAAACCCCAAAACGACAAGAAGAAATTAAAAAAACCTTGAAGAAAGAATTGGCAAAGTCTAAAGCTAGAAGTCAGTCTCTCAGAGAGTATGATGATATGATGCAAGGTGGGAGATCTGGAATGAACTTCCACACTAAAGATATCAAGAAGGCGGAAGAAAAAACTAGCCGTATTGAAGAATTGCTCGGCACAATTGCTACTACAGGAGAAAAACAACTCAAAGAATTAGCCAAACCTAAAACTCCCGGAGCTAAACAGGGCCGTGGGCAGGGACCTAAATAATGGCTAAACCAACCAAAGGCTCTGCCAAAAATCAAAACCCGGTAAGAAGTGTAAATCCCCAATGCCAAATTGTTTGGTTCAAATGGTTAAGCGATGTTATTAATAGAAGGCTAACGGGATCTACCTCCCTGTTATCTAAATCTACAGCTTTTGATATTAGCAATCATTTGGTAGATACCTGTACCTATTCTAAAAATATGGGTACGGCAGCCGGATCTTTCACATTTCGTTTAGATAGTAGTAGGGATTGGAAAAAAGAAATAAAGCCCGGTTCGTGGTGTGCAATCTTCATGTCTAATGAGGGAGACTTATCCCTGCCTGAAGTACGAGGCCTAACTAGCGATAAATTACCCAAAGCAAACAGAGACAAAATAAAAAAAGAACGCTTACGGGGCATTTGCTATATAGAGCGTGTGATAGTGTCTGGGGAAGTCGATGACAAAGGTGTCATAACTACTCACTTCGAAGTTTCGGGAAGAGATATAGGGGTAGTATATGAAGAGACTGATTTGTGGTTCAATTTCTTTGAATTGGAGGAATTAGCAGTTGTAGGTCTTTCCGACCAACTTCCCTTCACTAATAACAACACTCTAACAGAACTCATAGATGTGGCACATGATTTATTCTATGCCCCAGAAAAGAGAATATCTTCCAAAACCAAAGAGGCTATTAAATTAACTGAAATTGGGAAGCAATGGCTTTTGCCAAAAGAGATGCTGAGTATGCTAAAAATTCCCCACTCAGGGCCTTCCTTTTTTGGCAATATAACAGGTTTGCGGAATTTTGGAAAAACCCTATGCAGAATTCCCATCACTAATCCTCTGGATTACATCAAAGGCAATGCGTGGGAAAAGCTAAAAGAATATTCAATGCCAGAACTACATGAGTTATTTATAGAATTGAATGACAAAGGAAATCCAGAACTTATATTTAGGTCCATTCCTTGGGGTATTAAGAAAGATAAGTATCCCAAGCTCTATAGGGAAATGAAGGATAACCCATTAATTTATTTGGATCTCATCAAAAAACAGAGGATCGACATAAACGCCATAGATATCTTAGATTATACTACTGGGGAAGATAATCATAATAGATATAACCATTTTTTATTGTCAATGCAATCTACAGTGGTTATCCCCGAGTCTGTAATATCTATTCTAAAAAACACTATTAGTCCCGGGGGAAAAACTTTTCCGTTTTTAGAGGAAGGGAGTACGCAACGTCACGGCCTTAGAAAAATGCATTTAAGTCTCAATACTTTTGCTTTTGCCGCAAAAGAAAGTGGAGCAAACCCCGGAAACGGTTTTCCTGACGCAAAGATCCTTGTAGAATACAACGAATTGATTTTTGATTACTGGAATAATGCTATATTTTTCGAATCTGGAAGTGCCTCGATTATAGGAAAAAACGAAATTAGAATAGGACGTCCCATAGTATTTGGGGACGATGTATCTTATAACGCCAATAAAGCCTTTTATATTGAATCCTACACAGATGAATTTTCTATCGGAGCGAATGGGACAACTGAGTGGAAGCAAGATCTGCAACTAACCCGAGGTATTGAAATAGCTGATTTACAAAGTCTCGGTGGGTTTGCTAGAGCAAGTAGAGCACTAACCGAAACCGGAAGTTTCATAAAAGGTAATTAAAGGAGGAATGGTATGACTGTACAAAGAAGTGACGGATCAGTAGAGTCGGCAAATACTCCGACTTCCTCTAATTCTTTCCAAGATAATGACTCTAATATATACAAAGTTTTGTTGACCAAGGTCTATTATTCCGATGACCGTAAAAATATCAGTAGGGGCGGCCAGAATCCAGAAGTTTTGTATGATGGCCTCATATTAGGCGGTAACAGTGAAGGGCACGCGCTTACTAATATACGGGATGCTAGTTCTCTTACAGGCGGCAAAAATAATTATGCAGAACATATTTATAGAACGAACACATTCCCCGTAACAGGTACCGGAAAAGTAGACATCAATAAACAGGACGGCGACGTAGTATATGTGGCTTACATCCAAGGAAAAGCAGATTACCCTATTATTGTGGGGAGAGCCACGGGTGTCTTGGACGGCGATAAAACGGGTGCTTTAAGAGCAGATGGACCTAGGCGTCGTTGGGAATACAATGGTATTTTCTTCGAGGTCAACAAAAACGGGGAAATGACTCTTACTCGCAAGGGCGGTCAATTCCAAGCCAAAGAAGGTTTTTTTGAACCCGAAGAAGGGGGAGATAAAGTCACCTTCAGCCTTACAGATTCAAAGCTCACTGCAACTTTTGCAAAAACCGGTATCACAGAAGTTCATGATGGTATTGCCCAATTAGTCACATTGACCTTTAAGTCGGGATTGAAAGTCACTATAGATGGAGCCTCCGATCAAGTAAAGATCGTAACGGCTGGAGGAACTCAAACCCTTGTTGATGGAGCTGCGGACAAAGCAACTATAGAGACTGCAGGCGGAGCAAAGGCGTCTATTGACGGAGCATCAGATACCGTAGAGCTGCAGGATAATGGATCGGGTAAATTGAAAATATCAGGAGAAAAAGTTGCACTAGGAGCTTCTCCTGCAGAATTGTTAGACTTGTTCGAACAGACTCTCGATGCACTTATAGCTCAAACACATATTGGAAATTTGGGAATTCCTACAGGAACTCCTATCAATGTCGCGGATTTCACGGCAATAAAAACTTTGTTAACTCAAATAAAGGGGACTTTATAAAATGATAACAGGACAAGAAGCTGTGTTGAAAGCAGCATTAGTATCGGAAATAGAAGCGGCCATTACAGCCAATTGTGGAGCTGCTCCAATCGCACCTAAATGTATTGAGGGGCTCGCAGAGGGAATTGCTAATGCCATTATTCCGTTTTTGACAGCGAATACTCAAGTAAATCCCGGAGCGGCTGTAACCACTCCCGACACAATCAATGGTACCGTGACTGCACCCGGAACTATAAGCTAGAAAAGTGGTATAATTTAGTTAGATTTTAGATTGGGAGAATTAGATAAATGGCAATTAATCTTTCGGGTTTAGCGAAAAATATAGCAGATTCAATCGCAGGACTCGGCAATATATTCAATAAAGATTTCAAAGGCGGACCGGGTTCCTATCCCGGGGACGAGAATAATGCCAACGCTGCCATCTCCGCAGTCTTAAATAAAGTTGACTCCCAAAACTGGAATAAACAATTTCCTTATACATTTGATGTAGTTACAAGCGATGTAACTGGAAAATCTGCCAAAGGTAGCAATTTCCGGGAATTCCCATTGCCCATCAATCCTTCCGATATCGCCCAAGATGAGACTTTTGCCATTTCAATCAAACCCACTCAAGGCGGAACCGTTGTAAACCATAGTGGTAATAAATACGGGGACTTAGTGATTTCAGGTACCACGGGGATTCATCCTTTCCGGGGGACTGGAGGGGCTTCGGGTCGGACAGGTAAAGCTATTTTTCAGCCCGACGAACTCAAATACCGCTCAGGATATGAAGTCTTTTTGAGGCTTCGGAACTGGTTTAAGGCCTACTACCAATTCAAAAAAATCAGAAGCAAAGAATCTGAAGATGCCCGACTAGTTTTTAAGAATTTCAAGGATGGAGAGTTTTTAATAGTAGAACTCATCAAATTCTCAGGCAAAAGAAGCGCGGCCCGAAAAACTCTATATGATTACACCCTTAACTTCAGAATTATAGGACGGGCGGGATTCAAAGAGCCGGAAGGTCCCGAAGGTATTTTTGGTGTTTTGGCAGATGTCGATGAAGTTTTGAATACTGCCGTAGATGGCATAGATACCGCAAGAGGGGTATTTCTCAGATCTCAGGGCATTCTCCGACAAATCGAATCAAGTTATGAACAAACCGTCATCGAGCCAATGAGAAAAGCAGCCCTCGCGGTCAAAGCTTTCACGGGCATAGGTACTGTGGCTGCCGACATGGGAAATAAGGCTATCACGGGCACCGTATCCGCTGCAGCGGCCCTAGCTATTCTATTAGGTATCAAAGACTCTCAGGACGAAGCTAGGAAAGGTCAAGGAGGCGATGACCGACTAACTGCCGTAGATTTGCCTGCGAATTTGGATAAAGCTGCCTCAACCAACGGAGCGGGAGCTATTACAGCCATTGGGCGAAATAGTGATGCTCTAATGGCTATCGATCCTGCAGAATTTCCCGTAGAATCCCAAGAAGCTTTGGCAGACGAACAAGCTGCAGCTCTTGAATTGCCTAGAAGCTTTTTCGAAGATGCTCTAAAAGACCTTAAACGGGTACGAGACAATGCCGCTGATGCCTTTAATTTAGGAGACGCTGCTTTTGATGCTCAGTTTGATAGGGTAGCCACAACCAAAGCAGATCCCGGTAAAGTAGTCACAGACGCTGAATTTGAGCTTTTGGGAGGTTTTGAATCTGCTATCGATGGCTTGAATACACTCTTAAGTACCAATGCTCTATTCAAATCTCCTTACGAGCAGAGAATCGATAATGTCAAAACCAATTTTGATGGCGAATTAGACTCTCTACAAGCTCTTCCTGCGGTTAAATCGATCATTATGCCTATAGAGACTGATTTGGAGCGTTTGGCTTTAGAAGAATTGGGAGATGTCACTAGATGGGTAGAGATTTCCGAATTGAACGATCTAAAACCCCCTTATGTTATACAAGATCAGTCGGATATCAGAGTAAATACGGTTCGACCCGGAGAAAAAATTCTAATCCCCCAACCTATCAGGGATGGATTTGGTAACGCCCCGGTAGTAAAGGAGAATAAGCTAAATAAAGACCTAAATTCTGTAGAAAGAAACTTGGGTATTGATGTAAAATTGACTCCTGATTTTGATTTCGCGCTTAGCAATAGGGGTGATTTCGATATAGTAAAAGGCGTAGAAAATGCCGCGCAGGCAGTTATATTAAAATTAAGTATAGAAAGAGGAGAATTGTTGGAACATCCTACAATAGGTATGGGACTTTTACCCGGTACAAAAGGTCCGGTAACTATAGGAGCTTTCAAGATTAACCTTATTGAAACTCTTACTTCTGATTCTAGATTTGAAGCAGTTGAGAAACTAGAAGTAAGAAGAAACGGTCCAGAGATTCGTATAAACTTCTTTTTGAAGGTAAAAAACGTGGATACTCCGGTACCAGTAGATTTGAAAATATAAAGGATAGAAGATGGGCAAATTAGTACTTAAATCACAGCAACAAATTCTCTCAGCACAAATTGCTGAGTTTTTGGCTGTTTCCGGCCTGAACGATATCAATGCTGCGGCTAACCTTCTTACTTTCTTGGAAGTCTCATCCCGAGAAGACTTTCAACAATATGTTCAAATGTTGAACATTATAAGAAATTTCAACCTAGATACTACTACCGGTACTGATCTTGATGACAAGGCTTTCGAATTTGGACTTACTAGACTAGGAGCCCGAAAAGCTACAGGACGAATTTCTATTTTACGAGAAGTTGGTTTTACAAAAGTAGCCACAACCTTTTACGCTGGATCGCCAAGCCCTATTGCTGGAAACACTTCTATCAATGTCAACGATGCTTCAGACCCTCTATTTTCTACTTCGGGAACTCTCATCATCGGAAGAGGCACTACAAACGAAGAAGAAATTGCATACTCCCTCGCGCCCGTAGATAACACAAATTTTTGGACTTTCGTTTTAGCGGCCCCTCTTTCAAATGACCATGGACTAGATGAAACTGTCATTTTGAAACAAGGCGTAGACCAACTCATTGCCGCAGGAACTATAATTGTAGTACCGGCTTCTGCAGGATCTTCAGAAATAGCCTTCACTACCAATCAAGACGTAACGATTCTTTCTGGAGAAGAGCAACTAGATAACGTAGAAGTCACGGCTTCGGAACCGGGTTCTGACGGAAACATTCCCGTAAAAGCTATAGACGGAGAAACTGCTTTTTCTACCCCCCCTTTCCCGGGAGCACGCGCAGAAAACGATTCCAAATATACTACTGGACGAGATGAAGAGACTGACGACGAATTACGAGATAGAATCAAAGATCATATCCAATCTCTTTCTAGAGGCGTCAAAACTGCCATCCTCAACGCCATTATTGGTCTTGTGGACCCAGACAGCGCGAAACGAGTTATTTCTGCAAATGTCGTTTTACCAGTCACTTTAGATGAGCACGTTTTAGTATTCATTGATGACGGTACCGGATTCGAACCAAGTTTTCTTTCCCGGGGTTTTGAAACCGTTCTAGAATCCGCTACAGGCGGAGAGCAAAGACTGCAATTAGATCTCGACCCGCTCGTTAAAGCTCAAGTAGAAAACAATCAGGAAGAGCCATACAATATGAGTTCCGGTCCTCTGACTTTGATCTACAGCGTAGGAATCCAATCGGAAACAATCACATTCAACCCGGGCGATTTTGAATTCTCTGCCTCCGCTACCGCTGAGGAAATGGTAAGGGCCATTAACAATAAAGCTACCCTGATAGAAGCTCGTACTTCTGATGTAGGTTCCAAAATCGTCATCTCTTCTACAAGTGATGAGAATGAAGATATTCAGGTAACGGGCGGAACCGCTAATCCAATCTTAGTTTTCCCAACCGATCTAAAATCTACTTTATTCCTATATAAGAACGATCAGCTACTTTCCAAAGACGGCCTGACTGCAATTATAGATTCCGGAAACCAAGAAACCTATAACTTCTCGGTTTTGGGAGCAGACCCTTGGCCCCTCACAGTAATTGTGGATGGTAAATCTGCCAATACACAAACAGTTAATTTTTTGACAGCGGATTTCGTTGACGCTTCTGCGGGTACGGCAGAAGAGGTAGTTGCCGTTATCAATGCTCAGCTTGCAGGTGCTACAGCCACTTTAATCAATAACGATACGGCTATAAGACTTTCTTCAAATACGGAACTATCTTCTTTGAGTAAAATTCAAATAACTGGAGGTTCTGCTAACACTCCTCTTGGATTCTCTACCTCTGAAATATCGGGCTCAGACAGTGATTACGTCTTAAACAGGTTCTTGGGCATTGTGGAGTTCAACACACCTCTCACCGCGAATGACAATATTACTACAGGATCACAATTTACTAGAGCTTCGCTCCGAACCACAAACGCAGAGTTTTATTCTCTCGCAAGCGGAGAGACTCTTGAGATAGAAGTTGACGGCCTTGGGGCTCAGACAGTCACCTTTGGATCTACCGGATCTTTCAGTGCCGCTCAAGTGGCAGCGTTTATCAATGCTCAGCTTGAAGGAGCTACAGCAAACGTAAGGAATATTGGGGGCTTTAACTTTTTAGAAATCAATACAAATACATACACGGAGGCTGGCAGTTCGCTGCAGATTTTATCTGCTTCTACTGCTACCTCACTACTCTTTCCATTAGACACTTTGGCCACGAGTCAAAGACCGCATACTGCGTTTACAGTATCCGGTAGCGCAGGACCTTACACTCTATTTGACAATCAATCTCTAGTTGTGGTTATAGATGACGATCCTACTACCAAAACCTTCACTATATTCATTGGATTCTCAGGGCAAGACATTACGGCAGCAACTTCGACTACCGTTTTCACAGACGCCAATATGATTACGATTTTCCCTAACGACGACGATTTGAATGACTTCGATCTCATTTTCAAGGACGGGGCTAACACCACTTCTGAGACGGTCACAGACGTCACCGATCAAGGCGGAGATACTTGGAGATATGCATTTAATGCGCTGCCGGCTAACTTAGCCGACTTCACTACAGCCGATCAGGTTGTGTTCACGGACATGACCAATGTGGCTAATAACGGAACATTCCAAATCACCACGGTAAATACCGCAGGTAATGGATACGTCGAAGTTACCAATATCGCAGGAAGTGCCGAAGCAGGATCTACCGGTAATGCTAACGTAGAGCAAAAACGAACCGTGAGCGATTACAACGGAATTACTGGACAACTCACAGTTTCTGCACCTTTCAGAGCTACTCCTAGTATTGGAGACAAATATAACGTAGTTCCGACTACGACTAAGAACGTGGTGGAATTTTTCAATAACACGAAGATTACAACTCTTTCTACAAAGGCTTTCATAGAGTCAGTAGAGCAAGGTACTAAGGTACAAATTTCTTCCAAGGAGAGCGGTTCTGATGGATTCGCACAAGTTACAGGCGGCTCGGCAAATGGTGAGTTTGCGTTTTCTACTACACTTTTTAGAGGTTTGCAGGGGTATAATTTTTATACTGGCCTTCTTGAGTTAGTTCACAAAACTATTTATGGAGATGATAGAGACTTAGATTCCTTCCCCGGCGTAGGAGCTGCAGGTATCGATTTTGAAGTTCTTTCCCCAACCGTAGAGGAAGTTGCATTCAATTTAGATGTTACTCTTGCAGAAGGTATATCTTTGTCGAACGTAGAAGATGATATCAGATCAGCGATCACAGGTTATGTGAACTCACTTGGAGTTTCAGAAGATGTGATTATAGAAGAAATTAGAGCCCGAACCATTAATGTTCCAAACGTGGTCGATGTGGTACTAAACTCTCCTACGATAAATATTAATATCGCTGATAGAGAGATTGCACGAACCCGAGACAGTTTAATCATTATTGGATAGGTAAATGAGTAAGTTTGATAGATACACTAGAAATATTCCTAAAGTCTACAAGCCTCGGGTAAACCCGAACATTAAGGCGTTGTTGAAAGCTTGGGCTACGGGAGATGATGAAATTGTAATTCAGTTACAAAATACCAAAGCTCAGCTCTTCATCCGTAATGCCGAAGGTGGATTCTTAGATCGCTTGGCATCAGGCGTAGGTGTTTCTAGGCCTTCTGCCTTAGGTCTTTTGGATGAGGAATTCCAAGAACTCGTACCCAATCTTTCTCTGAAAGCCAAACAAATTCGTAAAATTTTCTATGACACTATGGACGTCTTTTGGGGACCTCTCTTTTCGCGCTCGAATACAGAAACTGCCAATATCGCACCCTTTAACGTATCTACGGGGGATGCCTTTAAGGTAAAGATAGACGGCGGAGATGAACAAGAAATTAAAGCTCTGGCGGGAGATATCGCAATTCCCGGAGCTGCTACTGCCCAAGAAATAGCGAATATTTTGGGTCGAGTCAAGGGCGCGACCATAAGCATAATTACGGACCAATTGACCGGGGACGAAAGCATAAATATTAGAACGAATTCTCCGGGGGCGAAAGGGTCTGTAGAAATCATAACTAGCTCGATGGTAGGCTCTACCAAGTTGGATTTCACTGTCAAAAAATTCAGAATTACGGATCTTGACCAAAGAACTGCAATTTACCAACTAAGACCTAGAGAATTGATTATCGAGTTGCCTGCAATTGTACCCGCTTTAAGAAGGACTCTAAGAGGATCTCACCACATCCATGCCGATTCGACCCTTGAACCTCCTGTGGCTCCCGCAAACGGAGTATGGCAAGGAAGTTTTTTATTTGCTCCTACAGGGGCTCCCTACACGACTACAAGACAGGTAGCCACACTTCAGCAAACCGTACTGGCTGGAAATGTCGTGCCGACTTTGATAGTTTCTGACGCCGACGATATTCCAAATGAACCCGGTAAATTGATTTTTGATTGGGGCGGGAGTCAAGAAGAGGTGCCCGTAGGATATATAAGTCGTCCAAATGACAACACTTTACTTCTAGATCCGGGACATGTTTTCGCGGAAGATCACTTCGCGGGAGAACAAATCAACGTAGTTTTGCCGGATTTGAAACCCGCAATACCCAGAACTAGCGGAGAAGACTTGGCTATTTACTTGACTTCTCCGGCAGGAGCAAGGCAGATTGTGGAAGATATTTTAAGAACTTTGGCCGCTGCGGGGATTATTATCAATTTCCTCGTGCTACTCCCAACATATAAATATATCTGTGAAAATCCATACGAGGAGTAGTAATGAGAGAAGGCGAAACTTGGTATAATTTAATGAGATCGAGATTGGGAGATATATAAATGGCAATTCTTAGTAGACCACGCCTACTACCACAGCAAAGATTGGATTTGGAAGACATTGAAGTCCTTCTATCTGGTTTGTGTGCCGATGCCAAAAATTGGACAGGCGAATTCTGGGGTCCTACCCAACTCATTCTAAAAGGTTTTAATATCAGCGGCTTAGCAGGCCCCTCTCCAGCTCTCATCACAGTTGACGGTTCTACTCTAATAAATGCCAACAATTCCGGAAGCTTTTCTTGGTTCACAGGAGCCGTAGGAGATCCTCCTCTACAAGCCGTTTTGAACCCAAGTGCTCGTAACTTTTTGGAATTAGAGCTTTCTACCGAAAATGGAACTCCGCTTACTAGGGCTTTTTGGGACCCTTCCGCTCAAGGTGGGCTGGGCGCAGAGTTCAATCAGACCATTGACACCGTAACCAATATCAAAATTGACGTCGTAGTCCTCTTAGGAGGCTTCTCAGGCTCTCCAGACCGAATAAAGCTCGGTATTGTGGATGCTGACGGTGCGAACAATATTACTCAAATATTTGACGAAAGAGATCTATTTTTTCGATTGGGCACACCTTCTGATCCCGAAGCTGACTATGCTTGGGGCACTCAAACTGAGCCAGAGATGACTCTTACACTCTCAGGTGTTTCCGGGACCTTCACTGCCGGGGAAATCGTAACTTTTGACGGTGCCGAAACCGCAGAAGTTCAAACCGGCGGCACAGGTACAATCGGCGTTATTTTGCCTTCAGCTAAAACAATGAGCCCCGGAGATGCGGTTGTTGGAGCGGACTCTGGGGCCACAGGAACTCTCTCGTTCTTGACAGATGCTTTTTCCGGAGCTGATAAAAGCATTGATAATCTCAGAGAACAATTTCAGGCATTTGCCACAGAAATCAAGGCAATCAAAGGAACTCGTTTTTTCTTTGAAACTGGCTTTGGTTCAATCGCAGGTATTAATAACTTCCTAAATGCTCGTACTGTAAACAATCCTGCAGCTTCTGGATCTAGATTCGAGTGGGATGGAACCAACCTCAAAATTTTAGATGACGCGGCAGCTCCTGCAGATGCCGATGTAATGGGATTCCTAAGAATCTTCAACCGAACTGACGATCTTTCTTTGACCCGTCAAGATGATGGACTTGAAATCCAAACAATCACTTTCGCTCCAACTCCTCCCGACGCAGGGGTTTGGCAAGTAGAACACGACGGCCAACAAACTGCCGATATTGATTTCAGCGATGACGCGGCAGCCGTACAAGCGGCTTGGGATGCTTCTGCAATTGTGGAAGCTGTCACTATCACTGGCAGTTATGATGAAGGATTTCAAATTAAGTTCTCCGCCCTAGGCGACAAGAACGCGGTTACTATTCCCGTAAATACTCTCTTAAAGGATGCCGGAGCCGTCACTCCAACCATTTCCGAAACTAAAAAAGGTCAAGCCGGAGACGCTTCTATTGCAATCGCTGATGGCGAAGTCATGTTCATCAAGGTTCCTGCTACAGGAACAAGGATTTACGACGGAGCGGGCGCAGCCGACACGAATTACCAAACTGTGGCTCTTGGAAGCTACATAAATAATGACGAAAATTATTGGTTAGCTTACAGAGAAGGCGGGGTTCTTTATACCCGAACTGATGTAATTTCTCCCGGAGAAGGCTCTGCCATTTCTGGCGGAACAGTTCCTGCTTCTTTGCTGGCCATCTTAGGAATTTCAAGCGAGAATACTCCAGCCGTTTATACAAGTAATGTCCGAGGACAGCAAGGCGAGAGCTTCGTTTCGAGAATGTCTACAAATACAGACGCTATCGGAGACTCTCAAGAAGATCGCTCAGGATACCTTCGATCCGACGACCTAGTCACTTGGGACGGCGCACAGCTTACTATGATTAGCGACATCATTCTTGAGTTCATCAATACTAAAGACGGAACTCTTACTCAACACGAAATTGACATCTCAAACTCTCCAATCTCGATTGCAGACGGAGAATCTATATATGTTCTTGTAGACCGGGAAGTTGCCTCGGAAACATTGACTTTGGTAAATAGCGGAGTAACTCCCATTCCTGCGCAAGACCAATTCAATAAAGATGTATTCATCCTATTCCGCAGAATAGACGCTGCCGGTGCAGGGTACTTGCATATTCCTTTCCATAAGCAAGTTCTCGATCCGGGTCAGACTGTTCGCCTAGGGGCCAGCGGTGCGGGCGGAGGCGGAGGGGCTTCTCTAGAAGAAGATATCAAACGCCGTCTCGTTTTAAGCCCCTACACTTATGCAACTCCTAATATTTTCTCGGTTGACGAAGATGATAAGATTGACGGAGCTTCTACCGGTGCTTTCGCAGCGGCAGATAGTGTTTTCAACTTACCTCTAATTGGCGACACTCTGGTTTCTACCCAGAACTTGGATGACGAATTTCTGAGCCAAGGAATAGATGTGCCTCAGGTAGAACTCTACTTGAAATGGCTTCTCGCAGATCTTGATCCTATTGCTACCTACGAGGTTTCTCGTGATGGCGGAAACGAATACCAAGCTATTACAATGGAGCGAATCGGAGCCACAAATGCTTTTCAAGGCGTATTGGAATTTGCCGAGGAAGCAGCTAATCAAACTCTAGACGAATATAATGTTTCTAACGCTGACATCAATCTTAACTTCACTGATGCGGGCTCACAGCAATCTTGGGCAACTACCTTCACGCCTTCTACTACAAGAGTGTGGAAAGAGGTTGAAATTTATCTCAATAAGATTGAAGCTAGTTTGGGCAACGTCCAAGGTTCTATGACCTTGAAAATTGTTGCTGATGATACAGCTCAACCCTCTACTGATCCTAACGATATTTTAAGTGAATCCGGTCCCCTAGATTTGGAAGCTTTGGCTACTGGCGATACAGCCACTTTGGTCAATCTCTCTGATGTAGTGTTGGTTTCCGGGGTTCAATACTGGTTAGTTATGGAAACTAATGCAGCCTATAAAGCAAGCTTTTCTGCCGCAGTCGATGAAGTTCGAGTACGCGCCGATACTTCTGCTCCTACAGGAGGAGCTTCTTCTCAATTCAACGGAACTATTTGGGCTGATGCCCCAAGTACCTCTTTGACTTTCTCAGGCAAAGGCCGAGAGCACGATCTACGAGTCAGAGTTACAAGTGGAACGAATGATGTTTCTATAGAAGGTTACGGACTTCTTTACGGATTCCTTCCGGGACTTACCGCAAGCGGAGTAAAGCAAGTAAATAAATTTTTCTTCACAGGTGCTGAGAACCGCACTGAGTTCATTTTGGATTTCTTGCCAGATCCAGATCTCTTAGTAGCTTACGACCCTTTCAGAGGCCAAACGTATGTGGCTACCGAAGGTGTTTTTAGAATAGACGGATCTACTATTACTTTTGATCCGGACTTTTTCGACCAACCCGGAGAAGATATCGTATTAATCTTCAGACAAAATGAAGCCGCAAGCTTCGATGATTCAGATCAAAATGCTAATGCTATTGCCACAATTCAGAGCAACTTGATCGATATTGGAGACGAGCTTGAATCCATTTCGGATTCTATGATTCTCCCTAAGATTCCCGCTCCTTTTACTCAAATTACAAATAGAGCTTTGATCGCAGACTTGACTCAGGATCTCAAGCCTAGATTAGGCGTTGACCGTATAATGACACAAGAAGTTGTCAAAATTCAAGGCGAAACAGGACCTAACGGAGAACAAGTCTTTGGAGCATTGAATGATAAATTTGGTCAAATTAGGTTTGTAGGCAGGCATGGAAGTTTTAACGGAACCTCAGGACAGTCTTCGGCGGAATTAGATAGTGCTGGTTTTATAGAACTTACTTTTTACGGAACCGGTTTGAATGTCCTGACTTTATTTGACGTTGATAGAAGTTGGGATGTCTCCGTAGATGGGGGACCTGTTTCAACTGTAGCTACCACAGGAACTTCAAATATGTTGACTGGCAGAGGTTATTCTATCAATCAAATAGTAAACCTCTCTTCGGGTTTAACCTTGGGACTGCATACAATAAAAGTATCTCCTACTACAGCTTTTCCTTTTGCTTGGTATGGATTTGAATTTTTGAATGAAGAAGCTTCGGGACTTATCCAATTACCTCCGGGCTCGCAACTTTTCAAAGGGAAAAAGCTTACACACTCTACTTTAGAAACGGCTGCTTATAATTCGGATTTCGAAACCGGGGCTATAACAGACAGGGGCGGAGCCGCTTTGATTTACCAAAAATCAGACGGCAGTGTAAAAAAATCAGTTAATCCAACCGATGCTGTAGCTCTATTTCTAGGAGCTGCTAATCACTCTAATGAAAAAGAAAGAAGACATTATTGGGGAGATTTTGGAGCAGGCAGAACTGATGATTTCTCGTTTTTTACTGGCGGTCCTACTAATTTAGGCTTTACTCTTGACGATGGTACTACGGCTTTAGTTGGAAATCAAATAAGAAATGACGTAGCGGGTCGTAATGGCCCTAGGGTTTCTGCAGTCGGCAATTTCCTAACTATCACCTTCATAGGAACCGGTTTGGACGTATTTCTTGAGGACAATGGTACAGGTACAGAACCTAAAGATGTTTTTGTTGATGGAGTTAATGTAGGAAAGATAGGGGTTAGTCTTGTAGGAAATAGAAAATTCACTCAAAAAATAGTATCCGGTCTTCCTTATGGATCGCACACTGTAAAATTCCTTAAAGACGCAACGGCTGTGGTAGGCGGTAATCAACACTTTTCTAGTTTCAGTATCTACGGTCCCGAAACTCCCGATCTTCCTACAGGGGCTAAAGCGTTGGGTTCTTATAATATAATGGCTGATTACGATCCTTCAACGGCTCTAACAAATGATAATTTAATAGGACCTATAGAAATGCCCCAAGGTGCTTTGACAAAATACAATTCAAGAGAATTTATATATGCAGGATCGGGTGCTTGGGACATTGCCAGTAGTGATACAGATTTTCCCGGATTTTTTCAGGCAGGAAATGTTACGAATGGTAGCACCGTAGCGTTGACATTCCTTGGCACGGGAGTTCAAATAGTTCAAGCAGGAACTGGCGGAGGACCGGTGGATTTCGATGTTAGAATCGATGGAGTATTAGATGCTACTGGTATAGATAGGGTCGGTACTACAAATAGTGGCGGAGGGGCTTATTCGGCAACTACCGGATCTCAACAAGTTCGTAGACTAGATTTTTTAGGGCTTTCCTTAGGAGTACATACAATAGAAATTACTCAAACTGGAGGAGCTGCAGATAGAATACGTTTTATGTCAATGAATGTTATTACTCCAATCCACGTTCCTAAACAAAACAGTCCTGCAACTGTTCAAGCTACCCCCGAAGTAGGCTCGCAAGGTATCTCAGACCTTAGGAAATTTAGTAAAAAAGATGTCAAAAAATCCCAAAATTGGGCACAAGCTGTAGGAATTACAAGTGATCCCCAAACCACGTCATCAGCATTCCTGCCCGTAAGAGACATGTCTGCGATTGTTAAAACTGAAGGAAATCCTATTAAAGTTGATTTTCACGGAGCAATGACTAATACGGGATCTACCTCTGGCGCATTTTTCCAAATATTTGTTGATGGGGAAGCTAAGGGTGCGGAAATGCTTCAAAGCATAGGCGATCTTGGTTTTCATGAAATGGTTTCTATGAGTCTAACCATTCCAGTTAGTCCGGGCACACATACGGTACAGTTACAGTGGAGGACTGCGGCAGGTACAGCACAAATGCAGGAAACTAGACGAGTATTAACAGTTAGGGAATTATCGGAATAAGGTATAATTAATTATGGGAAAGATATTTAGACAAGACAGATTAGGAGCCTTACAGCACAGCGGTGGAAACATCACGCTAGGCCCTTCTATCTTGACTATCGGAGGTCAACAATTTGAGACTTCTGCAACAATTTCAAGACCTTTGCCCGGAATTGGTCTAAATTCTCGCGCTCAAGTATTCGCAGTAATCGTCTCAGGAGCCGTAGAACTCCGCATTGATGTGGCTGAAAATAGCGCAGGACCTTTAGGGTTCAATGCTTGGAAGCTCGTAGGATCTCTTTATACCAATAACGCTGGAGCTTTTGGAAGCTTTGTGAACATTGAGGGGACTCCTACTACGGACCTTATTTCTGGCGGTGCCTTAGTTGTAGATGCCGTTACAACCCCTCCTACTAAAGGACCTACCGACGTAGACCGTTTAGACTATCAGAGGATTGGCGGAGAAGCTCTATTTACAATGGTTTATATACAAACCGGGACGGGAAATGCAGGAAGTGGTTTTTATTCTTATAATTTACCTACGAATTTACAATTTTCTGCAGATTTATTAATAGATGGGGCACTTACTACCAATGTCCCAGATACCTACTTTGGTCCTATCAATGTTAATACGGGAGCAGGACAAACCGATGGGATTGGTTGGATTAAACCTAAAACAGTTTCAGAATTCAGTATGATGGTAGGATCTTCTGTAACAGACGCGGGTGCAGGTTCGAATGCTACTATGGATCTGCAAGGCTCTAGCCAATTTAATATGGGAGTCGCAAGATTACATTTACGCGGAAATTTTAGAATACCTATACAAGGTTGGTCGAACACACCAATTAAGGATTTATAAGATATGAGTTTAACAGGAAAAGGCGCATTATCACTAAAGAAAAAGGACGTTAAAGAATCCAACGTACCTGCTTTAGGCTTCAAGAAAGTCGAGTGGAAACATGCGCCCACTGTCGATGATGAATTCATCGATCTCACAGCCCTTTCTACTCCCGCAGAAGCTATTGCCAACGGATTCGTACAGCCTTCTCTCAGCGAACTCACTTCCGTAAACTTACAGCAATTCAAAACCAACCTACAGCTTCAGTCTTCAGCCCGAGGGTTGATGGCCGACTCCATCGATTATGTGGTCATAGGATCTTCTAGAATACGTTTGATTGTACCCGCGCTTGAGGGAGAACTCTTTTCCGGTCATATTGACTCGAATGCCAAAACAGGCGTAACTTTCGCCGACCAAGTAGCACTTTCGGTAACAGGGACTCTCGCTTTAGGAGCCACAGATTTCAACGTCGGACAGGCTTTCCCTGTAGGGAAATTCTCAAGTGTCCAGCACGGGGCTGTATTAGTCTATGCAGATGGGCAATTGATGTTCCGAAATACAGGAAACAATCCTATAGGAGCAGGCGTTACCGGGGACTACCGAGAAGTACCTGCAGGAGCCGGACTCTCAGTTCTCATCAGATTCAACAACGCAGATTTATCTAAGGACAGGAACATTTCAGTTGTGGCCAATGGTGCAATCGTGGAAGCACCCAACGGCTCGCAACTCCAATTGATTGAAGCTCTAGCAGGCCAAATCGATTTAATGGTTCCAAGTCTTGCGCAGCTCGCTGGCGTGCCAGAAACTGATTTCCAAGCCACTCCCAATGATGTGGATCTCAAAGCTTTCGGCGACCGGGTATTCCAAAACGAAGAAGATATAGATTCGGCAGAAGCTAGGTTGGATGTATTAGAAGACACTCCTATCAGAGAAGAAATCCGATTGGATACCATTACGGGCCTTAGTTCAAATAACACTAGAGTTCCTCAATTTACCAATACGACTGTAAACTCGGGCGGAGCTTCTATGTCTATATTGACAAATACCGCTGCCGACGGCCTCGATATAAGTATCTTGAAAACAGGGTATTACGATATAACCTTCATGTGTCAATTTTCCGTGGGAAATCAAGGATCTTCTGGAATAGGTATTGATTTGACGGCTGGAGAAAAAGATTCAGCTCCGGGCAGTGTCTCTACAACTAAAATATTCGGAAATCAGAGAATGGCTCCGGTAGGGGGACATGCAAATTTCATGACTTCTACTGTAAGTTTATATTTAAGTGCAGGACAGGTTGTAACTCCTTTGACGGGAGACAATACTCCTTCGGCATTTAGTAACTTTACTATTGTGAGGAGCAGATAATGGATCAAGGTGTAAGAAGAAAACCAAATGCAGAAATAGACGCTATTGATGAGAGGCTTCAAGATCAAGAATCTTTAAGTTATGCTGTCTTGACTTTTGCGCTTCCGGCTGGATCTATAAATCAAAAGGTGAGACGATATACTAACGCTACGGTTAAAGGCGATGACCTTTCTATACAACAATCGGTAACTTTAGGAGATTCCATAACAATATTAAATACTGGAATGTATGAAGTATCTATGAATTGGAGATATAGTCCAATAGCTAGAGCATCAATTGAAAGAAATACAATTATACAGACCACATCCGCAACGTGGCCGGATTCACCAACTTTACTTATAATAGGTGATACCAGCACTAGTGAATTTTCTAGCGCAACTAGAACTGTAGAATTACAAGCGGGGGACGTAATAAGATCCCTTACAAATCTGGATTCTGCGGGTGAGTCTGGAGCTGAACCGCACTATCTTTCTGTAGTGAGGAAAAGGTAATGAGTAATTTAACACCCCGCATAGATGCTTTAGATACCGTAGCTGTAAAGCTCGACCTCATAAATGTGCCCAATACTCAGATTACTCAGTTGGATGGAACTCCCCGTCAGATTCAAGATCTCGCTGACGATCTTTCAGCTCACGCAGGTATTAATCGTATTCAGACTCAAGAAATCTTCGAAATCCAAAGCGAACAGGGTCCTAACGGCGAAGAGGTGTTTGGGGCTGTTAATGACAAATTTAATCAAGTAAGATTTGCAGGTCCTTGGTTCCAAGAAGGTTTCTCCCACGGATCTTATATCAGAGTTCCCAACTCATCCACAAACGGGTTCGTCGAAATCAGTTTTTACGGAACTGGGTTAAATCTTCTTTGGTTGGTGGGCACTAATAGAGATATTAGAGTAACTATTGACGGCGGTTCGGAAAGTGCCAGCATTGTTCCCATATCAATGTCGTCAGTCCTTCACGGAAGAAGCTACGCAACAAATCAACCTTTGTCCATAGCATCTGGCTTGGCACTTGGAAAACACACTGTTAAAATTAGAAGTTTAGGTTCTGGGGCATTATTTGTTTACGGCTTTGAAATCCTTAACGAATCAAATACACTCAAAATCAATCCCGGATCTTTTTCTAACGGAAAATCCATTTCCCAACACGCATCCCTTTTCGACGCTTCCTTTGATGTGGAAACCGGATCTGATGCCGGTGTAGGCGGAGCTGTTTTACTTTACGAAGAAGACGGAACAATCAAAAAAGCCGTAAATTGGGCTGAAGATAATCAACTGAATCTCGGAGCTGCTACACATGTAAATGAGGAAGAGATTGGAAGACATCATTATCGCAAGTTCGGAGCCGGAAGATCGGACGACTTCTCTACTCTTGGCAGTGTTGCTTCGGATAGGTTTTTTATTTTAGATGACGGAACTACGACTTTAATAGGGGACGGTGCTCAAGTAAGAACTGCCACTCAAGCTTTATCTTTGTCTAATATAGGAACTCCTACATCCATCATTCTAACATTTATAGGAACTGGGTTAGATTGGATTAGAAAAGATGATGGAGTGAATTCCAATACCTTGACCGTGTCTGTCGATGGAAATTCTATAGGCACTCCTGCAAACACTCCGGATAATACCCCTACTTTAGAAAGGGTAGTTTCCGGTCTTCCGTATGGAACGCACACGGTAAGGTTTCAGAGAGCAGATAATATTGGAGGTGCTCCCGGTATTATGGAATTTATTGTTTATGGACCTAAAGCTCCAACGCTTCCAGCCGGAGCTGTTCCCCTAGATGCATATAATTTGATGGCTGATTTTGATGGGACCGCTGCTATTGGCACAACCGCTGCCGATCAATTTCAACAACCTACCGGAGTTCTATCTAAATCTGCTTATAGAGAATTTACATATATAGGGGCTAACTGGACAGTTAGTGGGGTAAATACGAGTCTTTGGGGCGGAGGATCTACCACTTGCTCTCTTAACGATAATCAACCGTGGGAATACACATTTTGGGGAACTGGTTTTACGATGCAAACCAATACTGCGGGCGGGGGTTCTGCAGGTTTGGACGTTCGTATAGACGGAGTCCTTAACGCTTCCGGAGTTAATAGGGGAAACTTGACCAATAATGGTGGAGGAAATTACACAATTGCCGTAGGGTCCGGTCTACCCGCTAGACTAGAATTTACAGGTTTAAGCTTGGGTTTACATACGATATCTTTAGATAGAGCGGGAGGAGCGGGAGCCATTAATGTAACTGGATTTCACATCCACACTCCGATACACGCTCCGAAAGAAAACGGTTCAGTCATAATTCAAGACACTCTCCAAATAGGATCGCAAGGCCTAGAAGATTTCAGAAGATTCCCAGACGATGTGGATTTTGGGTATAACGAAGTAACGCAAGTCGCGGGCTTCACTACTACTTCGAATTTGTTTCAACCTACCGCAATCGGTACTACTGTAAAGGTGACTAAAAAGGGCAGATATCATATTCATTTCTCCGGGCAAAACGGAGGATCGAATGGTGCTACTCAACACTTCATTTTTTACAAAAACGGGAAAGAATTCGGTACTCTTGTGAGAACGGATACTGCTTCCGCAGGAGGGCAGGAAAGGGCGTTTTCCATGCACGAAGACATTACTTTGGCTCCGGGAGAATATTCGATTAGTTTATACGGGAAAGCAGTCAACTCCGTAACCACAACTATGTCTTTGGGCAGGCTCACAGTTAATAGGATAGGGGATTAGAGGTATAATTAGATATGGCTAATCAGACGAAAACCAAAATAGCAGATATAGGCGAAATTCTTGGCAAAAAAGGTCAAGAATTCACTTTTATCGATCCCCCGTTGATCGATGCGCCGAATACCGAGGTCACTAAAAACGACTCTCCCAGACAATTGCCCGATCCTGCTCTTTCTCTGAAGCCCCTTTTAGGAATTGAAAGAATTCGCTTTAATTCTGCTACTCCCGTTACAGATGAAAGAGGCCCGAACGGAGAACAGGTTTATGAGGGCGATAATAAAGACGCCAGAGTTCGCTTTGTGGACGGCGGAGCTTCTACTTGGGCAAATATTTCAGATACTAATGGCTCAAGACCAAACGCAGGCATAGATGCTTTTGTAGAAATTGTATTTTTTGGAACAGGATTAAACCTCGTTACCCTCCTTACTACTAGCGATAGGGATGCTAAAGCGTCCATTGACGGGGGCGGTTTCGGAAGTAATATATTCATCTCCGGCGCATCTAGTATTATACAGGGAAGAAATTTTAATACCAACCAAATTGTATCAGTCGCTTCTGGTTTGGCTTTAGGCCTCCATTCTGCAAAAATTAGAATTGATGATGCAGACGGCATAACTGTTTATGGTTTTGAGATCTTAAACGAAGACACACAAATCCAAATTCCTCAGGGAGAAATGTTTGATGGGGGTCGTAAATTCGTACACCCAGCTTTAGAAGCTATAGCGTTTGATTCAGGATTTGACGGCGCACCTATTCTCAATGGCAAAGGTGGACGGGCAGCCATTTATATTACTCCTGAAGGAACCATTGGAAAAGCTCTCCAGCAAACTGACATTACCCAATTGAATCTAGCGGCGGCAGATCATTCAAATGAGGAAGAGACTAGCAGACCGGGTTTTAGAGTTTTTGGAAGAAATAGAGGGGATGATTTCGCCACTATAACAACGGCTAATGCTGATAGAGCTTTTAATTTGGATGACGACACTACTTCTTTGATGGGAATCGATGTAAGACAAGTTAGTGGAAAAGAATCTATATTTGTAGATTTGGCTAATGGATTTGTAATCCTAAATTTTATTGGCACGGGTTTGGACATAGTACGAGGAGACTCGTCTTTTCCAGCAACAATAGACACTACTACCGTATTTGTAGATGGCGCAAGCATAGGAACAATAACAGGCAATACGGTACAAGATGACACTGTTACAAAAATAGTATCAGGCCTTCCTTATGGAACCCATACGGTTAAAATGCGCAGAGACGCTGCTACCACTCAAGCACTCGGTATCTCCCATTTCATCATTTACGGTCCTAAAAAACCTAATATTCCTGAGAATTCAGCTCAACTTCAAGAATACCATCTAATGAGCGATTTTGCGGCTAACAATACGACTGGCCAAGACACTATATCTGGGGGTATTCTCAGAAAAGCCCCTTCTAGAGAAGTTATTTATGCGGGATCTGCGATGAGCAGAGGTTTCGATCCCGGCAGTGCCGCTGCCGGAATCAGAATAACATTAACAGACAGTGGTGACACCGCTCGCTATCTTTTCTTTGGTACCGGAATTGAACTTAGATCTACTATGAATTCTTCAAGATCTCCAGACGTAACAATGACTATAGATGGTTTAGCTTATAACGATACTAATTTTGTCGCACAAGCTGCCAGTTCTGAGTCAAGTTTTTACGGTCCTGTCGGAACTAGTTTTACAGCGTCTACCGGAGTATGGGACAGTCAAAGTGATGCAGTTGTAGCAACGGGCGGCTTGATTATCAATGGATTGTCTTTAGGACTCCATGAAATTATTATCACTAATAATAATGCGAATAACTTTAACTTAGATGCCTTGGATATTATCACTCCTGTGCATTTTCCTGACATACAACGCGGATCTCTTTCAATGGGACCGGGACTTCAACTCAACAAAAAAACCGAATCGGGCGGGATTGATCTTAGTAGGGCAAAAGCTTGGTGTGTCTTTGATGCATCCACAAATACTATTCATTCAAGTCTTAATATTGCGGCAGTTTTTGATGTGTCAACCGGAGATCATATTTTCTATTTTGAAAAACCATTCAAAGGTTCGCCAGCATTCTCTATCTCACGAACAGGATTTGCTGCAGGAGGCGGAGGTGATTTTTCATACGGTGTTGTAGAAGTTAAGGACGGCAATACCACTACAATTAATAAAACCTCCTTTTTACATGCAGTCAGAGTTAACATACAAGCCAATGGTGTAGATAATGACCAAACTTATTTATCTTTACTGGTTTTTGGGGAACTTGCGGATGAAGAGGGAGCCGAATAATGGGAAAATGGGCAGCTAAAAGAGATTCAGATGGTTCTATCACAATCGTACAACCGAGAAGCGGGACTGCTCAATCTGCGCTTGATCGTCTTGCAGTAGACATGGGAGAGTCTTACACGTTATTAAATGAGATTACGGATCTCAATCCCGAACCCTCTAAAAGATGGAGAAAACAACTCCAAGATAACGGTTCCGGGGATTTAGAAGTCGATATGACTGCGGCCAGAGAAGCCAAAATGACGGAAATTAGGGAAAAAAGAGATTCGTGGCTTAAGCAATCAGATGATTCTTGGATCGAAGAGTCTTCAAAAGGCAATGCCACAACTGACATTGAGTCCGACAAAGACGCTCTCCGAGACATGACTGATGATGCACAGATAGCCGTAGACGCTGAAACTGACGCGGATGACCTAGAAGCTATGGACGCTTTCTCTGGGCTAACCCTAAATGGTACTTACGAGTAGGAGGAGTATGATGTGGAGATCCTTGAAAAAATTATTGCGACGATTATGGCAATCTTTGCTAAGCCTGTTAGGTCTGGCGAAAAAAGAGAAGCGCAAAAAGGCGAGAAAAAGCTCGAAATCGTCGAAAAAGAAGAGCCAAAAAAAGAAGGCAAAGAAGAAATCTTCCCAAAAGGCAAAACGAAGCGCATCGAAGAAGAAATCAAAGACCTCGAAAAAAAGAACCCATCGCTCTACAAAATCCTAATAGCCTTTACCGAAAAGGTCAAGAAAGACTACGATAAAAAAGTGGTCGTAACTATGATTGACCGCACTCCCGAGGAACAAGACTATCTCTATAGGAATTCTGTCAAATATAAAGTCAAGAAATTCAAATCACCGCATCAATTCTGGCACGCCTTCGACTTGAGAGTGTGGCTTTATACGGAAGCGGAACAAAAAGCCCTCGTGAAGTGGTTCAATAAGACCTATAATAAACCGAATTATTATCGCTGGACTGCCAAGATTCATAAGGTAGGAAAAGGCGCACTACACTTCCATGTGCAGTATTGGCCTAAATAATACAGGCTAGGCTCACGCGGGAACCAAACTTAGCTGCTATTATACGACGATTCGCTCGATCAATAACAGTACCCTCTAATCTATATTGTCGTTACACAACCTTCAAAAACTTGAATCGTTTATAGCTCTGAGTCTGTCTGGTAAGATGCCATTCTCCGCAACTTTCGCATCGGTAGGTATAGAGCTGTGTTCCGCATTCCTCGGTTCTTCTCTCGGCTACTTTCTCAGCTAAAGAGTAAGAGTCGTAGCGTTTCTTCTTCAGACACTCATTTTCCCATTGTTCAATTTTAGTCTTCATCTACGTCTCCTATGGTTCCTGTTTCCGCAAATCGTTGCAGTATTGGCAGCAATTCTTTTACTTGGCTTTGAGTTAGATGCATTCGAGTTGGCATAATAGTCACATTCTCATGAAGGGGTATTTTAATCCAGCCAGTTCCATTTTCTTGCCCGTGACTTGCCATCATCATCAAAGAGGGGTTGTCTACTCCGAACCAAATAGCTGCCTCTGTAGCTAAAGAGCTATCTTGAATGGAACACTCCTCTTTATAACGATCTTCGAATTTTATTTTGTTAAAGCCTCTGTTAGTTTTTGATAATTTCATGACCGCTCCTTATTTGACTACCGCAGGGGCTCGGTTTTTGTTACCCCGGAACTCTTCAGCTATGCGCTCGTCTTCTAGGAGTTCTTGTAGACGTTCTCTGCGAATATCTCGGTCGCCAGCTCGTTTAGCCGCAGCTCGGGATTTCCTAGCTTGTCGGTATTGGGCCGCGCTTCGGGCTGACGCTTCTTGATACGCGATCAACTTCTCTGAATAATGAAGTTCTTTGTCATACTCGTGATAAAGCTCGTGGAGATTGTAGGCCACTTCATTCCAATCAGGGGCCATACTCATTCGGTCGGCTTCATTTTCGCCCTCAACCATGACTAGAATCTGTCCGGTATTAGCGTCTACGATCCGTAGAAACTGCTCACAAGAATTGTAATTGTGGACTCCAATGGCATGTTGTGTGGCTCGACAGTTCACAGTAGGCACTATGATTGCTCCTACGCCATAGAGTTCTCCCCAGTGAGCCCATTTCTCGCGGTCACTGTAGCGATGCTCTGTATCTTCGCCGTGGAGGCGTTCCTGCTCCCTCTGGACGGCTTTGAAGCCGCGTCCCCGGGCAACTACTGTAAATTTGTTCAGACGCATCACAGCGGCCAAAACCTTATTGTATTGCTTTTGATCGACAGAATCAGGGTCAATCATGACACGCATATTCTTGTCATTCCATTTGGTATTTGGGGTACTTGCGCATCCAAAAAGCATTAATGATGAAATAAATATAATCAAGTTCTTCATAATGTCCTCCGTCTTTCTAAATACAGAATAGCAAGGTGGAGGAGAAAAGTCAACTATTTATTTGAATTTTCTTCTTCAGTAGTTTCAGGTACATAGAGCTTTACGTCGTCTGTGAGGAGGTCTATCACAACCATTTCGTAGGCGGATTTGGAGCCTACAACTCTCAGATAATCCCTACCTCCGTCTACGCAGATCTCACCGCAGCCACAAGCGTGCATGTCATGCCGCATGACTGAATAAATGACGTCTCCGCACCTAAGGCAGTGTAGACCGTGCTGAAATCGATAGGGTTCGATCTCCTCTCCCGTCATCCCGCGCACAGCTCCAGTTTCGTGTTTGGTATTAGGGTCGGTCTGAAGTAACAGATATTCCTTGACTAGAGGAGCTGGATTTTTGATCCGGTAGACTGCTACTGGGTAGTAGTCTTTCCCTACGCAAAATTCATTCACAAAGCTGAGTTCGAACTCGCTGGCAAAATGCTCCGCAACGGCCTTATGGTCGAATTCGTAGTAGGGCCATTTGAAGAGCTTCATGCGTCTTCCCGAAACCTCACAGCCACAGGGAATCTAGGGATGCCGTCTTTGGTTCGGCCCTGAAACTGTACTGTGATAATTTTGCCTACCACTAGGGTAGGGTTTTTGAAGTATTCCGCCAAAGTCTCCATAGTGCCCTTCATCTTGGCTTTGAACTGGACACTGGTTTTAGGATCGATAAGTACGAAAATAGCATGGCCTGCCATTTTGCCCCTACCTTCTTCGACTCCAGTAATAGTGAATTCAGCATCATCGAATTCTTTGACCTTCTGAAGATCGTATGAGCGTTTGCCTACATAGGTTCCTGTAAGGTTTCGTAGAATAGATCCCTCGTAGCCCGAATTTCGATGCGTCCGAAACGCTCCCAAAGCTTCCGCTTCATCTTCTACCAGTTGAGTATCTACCAATTGGAGGGTTGTGCCCGTGTAATCGATGAGACTCTTGGCTAAAATCATAGTACGGTCTAATTGAGGGGCTGTGACGACCGTGTCGTAAATATGATACTGAACCGCTTCGTAACCCTCTTTGGGTTCCTGAGAGCGAATAAAACCCGTGAGTTCTTCGAATTTGTCTTTGTAGTCATGATTGTACAACTCACCGTCTATCACAGTTCTGCCTATTGCGGACCCAAATTGTACAGTAAGGGCTTCCGTAATGTGTGGCAATCCGGTGATAGGTTTGCGCTGACGACTGAATAACTTTGTTGTACCATTTTCAATGATGGCAATACATCTATGGCCATCAAGCTTAGGTTGAATGTAAGCGGGGTATGCAATCTTTTCTGGGAATTTGTCATACCGATGCGCAAGCATAGGTTCCGCTCCCGGACGGGTATCTGTATTTACTAGGTCGATATTACCGACATAGCCTTTGCGCTCTTGTTGCTTCAGCCACTTAGCTTCTGCTTCCAATTCAGCCTGACGCTGAGGAGAAGTCTCGTTAGCCTTACCTACGTTTTTTCCTGTAGTAATGAGATCGAAAGTTTCTTGAATCTTGCCGCCAAGTTTGCCGTGGGCTGTTTTGATGTAGAAGCCCTCTACCCCATTTTGAGTCACAGCAACGTCCCAAGTTTGCACCTTGCCTTTGGAATCCTTCTTATATAGAGTTGGAAAAGACTTTAGTATTGTTTGAGTGTTCATTTTGCCTCCTTAATGGCGTACTTAAATAAAGCTTCCGAAGAAGCGGGAAATCGTTCTGAAATGATATTTTTGATTTGCTGAGCCACAACTTGCGATTCTTTCTGAGCGTGGTTATCGAGTCTCAATCGAAGAAAATGAATCCAGTTGCGCAGGTTTCCGGTCATGTAGAATTTGGTCATGAGGTTCTGTGGCAGATATCCGCGAGCCTGTTCCTTGCCTACACCCGTCTCCAACAATTTGTTATAGAATATCAAACATTCTTGCATGATATGCTCTCCCTCAGCTTGTAGGTATTCGTTAGTCTCGTCTGGCAGGGCTCCGTAACTACCTTGTTTGTTATTCAAAGATTGGCATCGGAATGTATCAGGACTAAAAAACTCTATACCCGAATCCGTGTACCTGCGAGAGATCTCGTTGTAGGCAAAAGTGCGATGTCTGTGAATCTGGGATCTAATAAACAAAGGACACTCTACCAATACCGTAAGCTGACAATGCTCAAAAGGACTCATGTGTTCGTGTTTGGCTAGATAATTTAAGAGCTTCTCATCTTTCTCGGAAACAACATGGACGGATTCTCCGAAAGAAACCCTAGCGGCGTTGACCACACTCATATCGGTGCCCATATGGTCGATATAGTCTGCTTTAATTGAGGAGGTTGTCTTCATTGCCGCCCATCTCCTCTTGTGAATCTACCCATTCAACTGCCAAAGGGGCTACTCCTTTTGAGTAATCCAGCATCACGCCCTCTGTCTCAGCAAGATCCTCGACATCTATCTCAAAAGTTTCAAAACCTTGAGCTTCGAGTTCTTCTGCAATACTCTCCAGTTCCTCTTCCTTCACGGAGAGAACTGCTCGGGGATGTCCTACTTTAGATAAAAGACTTATTAGTTCTAGAGCTTGTTTGGCCGAAGTAACAATTGCGTACTTTGTTTCGAATTCGAAAAAACTATTTCTTGCATCATCTACGGTCATTTAACACCCCTTACTACATCCGCCGCAGCCCTTTGGAGCACAGCTCGAATTACCGCCAGTTTTTAACAGATATACTTTGTCGTCTTCTACCCAATCGGGCACCTCATCCAAAACATCTTCGAAAGAGTAGGGCAAATACTGAATCAGAGAACCCATTGTGGCTGCGTACTCATCAGTTTCTTCATCCACGCCTTTGACGTCAACAAGCCACTTGGATGTGGCGTCAGTAAGCTTTTGAATATCTGAATTTTTCATGAAAGGGATCAACTCTTTGGGATCAGCCTTGGTTTCTTTCAGACCCTTTAGAATCCCATCTTGGAACTTTTGAATAGGGGAGACGTCCGCAGATTTGCTGAGAATGTCCTCCGCTTTGAAGGAGAAATCTATTGGAAAGTTTTCTCTTTTAAGATCCATCAGTCTTTTTTCCAGTTCACATTAGTATTTTTGAACAGGCACGCGCCTAGCATATTGAAAAAGAAAGCTTCAACCCAAGTAATTTCTCTGATTCCGAATACAGGGGTTACAGAATTGGACCAAGCCCAAGCTGTCAGCATAGGCATGAGCGCAATTAATGCAACAAGGAACAATAGGATGAACAGTATCTTAGCCATTGGATTTTACCTTCCTGTACATCTCAAAGAGAGATTTTCTTTTTCTCTTTTGAGCTGATACGCCTAGAGGGGCCAAAACGGCTTCGTATTTACGAATGATTTCCCAGCCTTGGTCTTCTGTAATTTTAAGATCTTCTCTCACTTCAATCTCCATGAAATGCATCAGTTTGTTAGTTTCGTCTTTCACAGTATAGAACACTAAAGTCGCGTCGTCAAGGTCATAAATATGACACGCCTTCCAAATTCTAGTATTGTACTCAAAGCCCATCATATCCGCACCCTTAGCAATTTCGGGATAGGGGGTTTTGTCTACCCGCCAATTAGTCTCCGTTCGAATAACTGAGCTATTTTTCTGAAGTTTTTCCTTGACTGTAAACTCAGCTCTCCCAGACTTATCGTGTTCGGCTTTCCGGTATCTGGCGAAGATATTAGTTTCATTACCTTTCGTGAAGAACACATCCGGGCCTTGGACATATTTATGATTTTTATATTCCATAGATTCCACTAGAGCTTTGAACGGGAATAGTTGATCTAGAGTAGTCTCATACTTGGTTTCGAACTCTACCAGTTCGAGTATCTCCTCTTTTTTAGTTTCTTCAGCCATGCGCCGTCTCCTTACTAGGGGGTTCTACATCTCCGTTAGGATGCATATAGAATACTTTAGGACCCCACTCGTTAGCAGGTTGGTCGTCGATGGCCCAATCAAATTTACCCATGATCGCGTGAACGCAATCGCAAATACCTAACTTTTCTACAACGTATTTAGCCCATTGTGGCTTGCCTGCACTGTGGACAATTACACCATGTCCTCTGAAATAGAACTGGCGCATCGCCCGGACTACTGCAGGATTGGAATAAACTTTCAGTATTTGGCCGTTTCTCTCAAGCTCCATTTCGACAGATCCGGGCTTTTTGTTAAAAGACACTAGAGTGCTATCAACATCTACTGCCAAGATAGCTTGAAAATTGAAATAAAGAGGGCCTGTAGCCGTTCCTTCTATAGCCATGTTACTTCTCCTGCGAAATGGTTTCTAAAAATATCAATTCGCTGAGCGCAATGCTTATGCATATAATTAGTTCCTTTGAAATTGAAATCGTAAACATATGATTTCAGTTTGCCCGGAAACAGGCGAACGCATCTTCCGATTGCCTGCACCAATTGGATTGGTGATTTTCCGCCATTGGCCAAAATTAAGTGTACCGTTGAACAAATATCTACTCCTTCTCCGATAACTTTCGATCCAATTAACCTATGGACCGTTTCTTCATTGAAGTCCGTAATAGCGTCTTCAATCACTTGACCCTTATCATCGCCCGAAATGTAAACATTGTCAAGTTTATTCTGATTCAAAAGCTCGTGTAATATCTTTCCAGACTTGTCTTTCCGGTCAACTAATATGAGAATTTGGTCATTTTCTCCAACTCGGTCAATGATATCAAGTATTTCATTTTGGAGGACATGATAGCCACAATAATTGCCGTCGTATTCTTTCTGGTAGTTTTTGTGGTGCTTGCCGGGAAGATCCTTGACTAAAAGCTCAACTGGCGTCAAAAATCCGTCCTCAAGAGCTTTGTAGGGCGGGTAGTAATAAAGCCTATTGGAAAGGAAGCCCCACATATCAAGCGTCTTGGAATCGTTCCTTAGGAAGGTTCCTGTGAATCCAAAGCGATAATAGATGTCGTCGAACTCCGGCAATAGCTTGGTATAGGTTTCAGCTCCGGAGTGATGGATCTCATCAATATACAGAGCGTCGATATCACCTAGCACCTTGTCGATCAACCCATTCTTTTGCAAAGAAGCCAGAGTCTGGATGGTTGTAATACGAATAGGGGGCAGTTTCTTTTTGTTCTTCTTGACGAAGTCCGTAGTAATTGTGGCTATCTTATCCTTACCGAAAGCCAAGTTTAGGATTTTACGGTTTTGTCTTAAAAGGGGAAGGCTGGGTACAATAATCAGGCTCTTCACTTCCAGCTCTTTTATAAGATAGGTCATGACTAGTGTCTTGCCGGTACCGACCGCAGATTCGAACACGCCGCGCCCAGCTATTTTTCCTTTGTTAATCATCTCTTGCTGATAGTATCTGGGGGTAAAGGGTTTGTTTTTCCAGCGGAACATAGCGTAGTTGGAGGGTACGCCCCTTTGATCTTCTAGCACATAATCATTGAAGCCGATTTCTCGTAGTAGTTCTTTGACCATGGGCAAATGTCCGGTAGGAAAGGTGTGGTCCTGAAACCATTTCACTATTCTTTTGGACTTCAACTCTTCTAGTTTTGCTTTGAAAGCATAGAGCATCCGATTTTTGCCCCGGGATTTGGCGTACTTCATCATGTTGAAACAGGATTGAATCTCAGACTCGATCTCCTTATTCTCGTAAGTGAGCAACTCGTCAATATATTTTTCTATCTCTTTGGGAAAACTGGCTACTGTGCAAAAGGAGTTCTTGAGGAAAATAGTAGGCCCGTCAGCCGTAGGCGTACTTGCAGCTTTCTCGAAGCTTTCTTTCTTTTGGTGCTTAGCCTTTCTGGCCCTAGCTAGTTTCGCTATGCTCAAACTCTTACTCCTCTGGTACATCCAAGGGCGAGGTATCAATATTTAACCAAGAACTACACTGACCTCTGCGCGTCATTTTTCGCACTCTAACATGAACTTTCCCTTCTTTATCTACAGAAGAGTCGATAGCAATTTCAGTATTACCTTCGAAATATAGTTTTATAGTTGCCCACTCGTCATGAGGGCTGCATGTATTTAGGCTTCCTGAAATCAACATGCCTTTGAAAAGCTCTATTAATTGTCCTCCGAACATAATTCCTCCTTATAGGAAAGTGCGGATAGGAATTTCACCTACATACTCCTCCATACAATCGAGGGCTTTACTTCGACAACCGAGCATTAAGCTACCGCACTGCATACACTCTAACATTGTCAATTGGAATTGTCAAGAAAGGTTTACTGTACTGAAAAGATCGGATTTGGCGTATAGAATTACTATAGTAAACATATTCTCATTTCGTCTCGTTTCACTCGACATTCATTCGAACATGTTGTATCTAAGTAAAAAGAATATAGCATTACGATATTACATAGCATTACGAAAAGAGAAACAGATATTTTATAGTAATTCAGATTTTTCTCCAAAACTATCATATTTTTGATCGAAAGTCAAGAAAAAACGACGAAAAATCTTTCGACTTTCCATTTCTGATGCCACATATCCGAATTAGTGTGGCTCTTTTTATAAAAGACCTTGACTCCCACACTCATCTGTCGTAGGATAGAAAGAGAAGATTTATTCTCAGGAGGAATTTTAATGCGTGATAAAAAGATTGTTCATAAAGAAGAGATGATTCAACATGTGCAAGAAGGCATTGAAAAGATCGCCAGTATTGTAAAAAGAACTCTAGGCCCGGGCGGCCTTACCATAGTTCTTGAGCGAACCGGGCAGGCTTTAGACGGATCTCCTCTGATGCCGCTCCAGACGAAAGATGGAGTAACAGTCGCGGAAGAATGTTCCGACTCTAAGCCAGAAACTGATATCATTATTCAGGCCGTCAAGGCCATCTGTAAAGGGACTGACAAAACTGCCGGAGACGGTACCACTACTGCCATCGTATTAGGAGCCGCCATTTTGAAAGAAAGTTTTGCGGCTATTAAAGAAGGCGATTTGAATCCTCAACTAGTTCGAGAAAGCGTTGAAGCCGCTTCCCGACAAACTATGGAAATTTTAGATTCTTATACGAGTCCTATAAAGGACGATCTTCAAAAAATCGAAGAAGTAGCCACAATCTCCGCTAATGGGGATGCCGAAATTGGTAAAATTATCAGACAGGCCATGGATGAAGTAGGTTCTGAAGGAGTCATCACAGTAGATGAGGGTTCTTCGGCAGAAACCGAGATCAAAATTGTAGACGGATTTCAAATCAATCGAGGCGCAGAAGCCCAAGATAGATTTTTCAACAATGAATCCAAGGATCGATTTGAAGCTGAAAATTGTTACGTTGTTTTATATAATGGAGCCATTAGAAGCCATTCAGATTTGATTCCCCCACTACAGTGTATTGCAGATCATTCCAAAGCAAAGGCTGTAGAAGAAGGTAAGAAGCCTACCATGCCTCCAGTATTGTTTGTAGCTGATGAATTTTCTCCAGAAGCTATTCAATTCCTTTTGATCCAAAGAGCACAAGGCGGTATGACCGTTTGTGCCGCGAAGTCTCCGCATATGTCCTCAGTGAGAACGGCTATGATGGATGATATGGCCGTGATGCTCGATGGCCAACGCCTAGGAAATGGAAGCCGCAATCTTCAAAGCGTGGAGATTGATGACATAGGATATGTCGAGCGCGTAGTAGTATCCAAATATACGACTACCTTCTACGATGGCGACGGAAGTGAAGAAGAAGTTCTTGATAGAATTAAACAGTTAAAGGCTCAGCAAGAAAATGCTGAAAGTCCTTATGATGCCGGGAATCTCAGGGATAGAATAGCAGCTCTTGGGCAAGGAATTGCCAAAATCGGGGTTGGAGGAGAGACTGACATGGAAGTCAAAGAACGGTATCAACGTATTGAGGATGCCCTGAACGCTGCCAGAGCGGCTATTTCGGACGGAGTTATACCCGGAGGCGGTATAACGCTTTGCAGGGCCGCAAGAGAGCTTTTAGCGGGGGGCCAAGCGAGTGCTACAGTAGGGCAAAAGATTTTAGCTAATGCACTCCTAGCACCTTTCGATCAAATCCTTGAGAATATTGGTCAAGAGCCTCGGGAGATCCTCTCAAAATTGTGTGCTAAAAACAAAAAAGGATTTACTTATGATGCGCGAAACAAAGAGATGGTTAACGCCTACGATGCTGGAATCCTCGATCCGGTCAAAGTTACTAAAACCGCCCTCAAGAATGCCACATCCATAGCGGCTCTCCTGAGTACCTGTGGCGGGGGTATTGTATATACGCGAGATAAATAGGTTTTTCCCGCACCCCTCGAATCTGATATAATTAATATTAAGAAGGCGGATACCATGTCGAAGTATAGGGGTAAATCCACTAGACAGGACACCCAAGAGTACACAGAGCAGGACATCATTCAGGAACAAAGGGCCACAATTCGTCGATTGACGAAAGCTCTCAAAGCTGTCAGAAAAGAACGAAATAAACAACGCAATGTGGAAGAAGATTACGAGGCTCTCATAAATGAAGTTGAGTTGGCACACCCTCCTATTTCAAACGAACCAAGTTGTCCGGAAAAAGACTGCGAAGGTCCTCTAAAAAGATTAGATTTTCCTAAATTTTTTCTCGACGTTTGCCAGTCTTGTCGGTACAGAAAAAGAATTACAAAATAGAAATCCCTTGTTTCCAAATTCTGAAAAAAGTTGTATAATAAGAAGAATGAAATCCGCTAACAAATCCAAAAAATGTAGGAGACTCTATGAGACAAAGCAACGTGATGGGCACCTTCGCCGGTACAGTATTAGATCAGAAATATCTATGGAAGGAAAAGGGCGAAACAGAGTGGAAGAACGTAGCTTGGAGAGTAACGAAGCATGTGATGCGAGCGGTTGGGATAAAGATGACAGATCCCCTAGCAAAAGCAATTTATCAAATGATTTTAGAACGGAAATTCATACCTGCAGGTAGATATCTGTACTCTGCAGGCCGACCTTTTCATCAAGTACAAAATTGTCTATTACTGAGAGCCGAGGATTCTAGAGAAGGTTGGGCAGACCTACTACATAAATCCGCCATGGCTCTTATGACCGGAGCCGGAATAGGCATTGATTATTCAGACATTCGTGCTGAGGGAAAAAAGATCAGAAAAACAGGAGGCTATGCGACAGGACCCCTCGCTCTTATGCAGATGGAAAATGAAGCAGGTCGGGGGATTATGCAGGGCGGAAGCCGTAGAGCTGCTATCTGGGCGGGATTAAACTGGAAGCATCCAGACGCTCTAAAATTCATACATATCAAAGATTGGATGCCAGAGGTCAAAAAGCTCAAAGAGAAGGATTTCAATTTTCCGGCCCCAATGGATATGACTAACGTGTCGATTTTACTTGACGATGAGTTTTTTGAGGCGTATAATGACGATAAGCATAAGCTTCACGGCCACGCCAGAGCTGTATACAGCGAGACTCTTAAACAAATGCTAGAAACGGGAGAGCCCGGATTCAGCGTCGATACGGGAGTGAATAGAAATGAAACCCTTCGAAACGCTTGTACTGAAGTTTCTTCTTGCGATGACTCGGATATTTGCAATCTTGGCAGCCTTAATTTGGCTCGGATTCACGATATCGATGACATGGCACGGTGCGTTGAGTTGGCAACTGCTTTTTTACTTGCTGGCACAGTTTACAGTGACGTACCTTATACTAAAGTGGACCAAATTCGTACAAAAAACAGAAGGCTTGGATTAGGACTAATGGGGATTCACGAATGGCTTCTCTTACGAGGTAAGAAGTACGGTCCCGACGCTGAGCTGGAAGAGTATTTGAAAGTGTATGCAAAGAGTGGAGAACGTGCAGAAGAGTATGCAGAAAAATGGGATCTCAGTGTGCCGGTAAAGACCCGGGCAATTGCTCCTACAGGAAGTATTGGTATCTTGGCAGAAACCACGACAGGGATCGAACCTATTTTCTGTGCGGCCTATAAACGTAGATATCTCAAGCACAAAACATGGAAGCATCAGTATGTTATTGATCCCATTACTAGGAAGCTCGTGAACGAGGGAATCAACCCAGATGACATCGAGGACGCCTATAGCATTGATCTGGAGCGCAGAGTCTCTTTTCAGGCATGGGTTCAGCAATATGTGGATCACGCGATATCCTCTACAATCAATCTTCCAGCATGGGGCACGGAAATGAACAATGACAAAACAGTTCAAAAATATGGCAAAATTCTGATGAAGTATTTGCCACAACTGAGAGGCATCACAGCATATCCTGATGGCTCCCGAGGAGGTCAACCTCTGACTCCTGTGAAGTTCTCCACAGCAATGAAGCATGAAGGCCAAGTATTTGAAGAGACTATAGATTTGTGCGACCTTACTAGATCCGGATCATGTGGCTCGTAAATAGCTTGACATTAGACTGAAAGTAGGTAATAATGGGTACTGATAAGATGGAGGAATCAACCTTGATAGAAAAAGGCGAAATTGTGACGGTGCAGCTAGACGAATTCAGCACCTTCTCAAATACCTATATAGTCGCAGGAATGACAGACGACAAAGTTCTTCTGTGCCATCCCATTATGCCCGATCTATTTATTCTTCGAGAGGAAGCAGAACTCAATACAGTACAACCCCGTTTGAAGAATGAGTTGGAAAAACACTTAGAATGGGTGATGAAGCATCGCAATCTTTTGGATTATGTAGGACAGTCTGAAATCGAGAGCATCGTAGCGCACTTCATTCGCACCAAACAACTCACCAAAAAGCACCGCAATAATATCAGTTCTTTGGGCGGAGAAATTTCAAAAATTTATTTCAATACCGAGCTGAGTTTTGCGCGCAAAGTTATTATGGAAAATGTACCACTCCTAGACGAGTACAATAAAGCTTGGTACATGAACGGAGTATTCAACAAGGCCCTTAAAGGAAATAGGCCTGCTAATCCCAATCAGACTGATATTATCTTCAACATGGCGGGGTTTGTGTTATCTCAACTTGAGGTCAACATAGTAAAGCGAAAAGGATAATCAGATGAAAGTTCGTATCAAGAAGCTCGACCCTAATGCGGTCGTACCAAAATATGCAAAGCCCGGAGATGCAGGGCTAGACTTGACAGTAGTCTCTAAATTCCTAGATGAAAAGAAGGGGCAACTTATTTACGGAACAGGTCTTGCTATAGAAATTCCAGAAGGTCATGTAGGTTTCCTATTCCCAAGGTCTTCTATTTATAAAACGGATCTTCGATTGACTAATTGTGTTGGAGTAGTAGACTCCGGATACCGGGGAGAAATTAAAGCTGTATTTGATTTTTCCGCCGTAGGACTTAGTCTGTTTGAAGCCCGAAGAGATAGAGAACTCAAGCTATATGCAAAAGGGGACCGAACCCTTCAATTACTCATAATGCCCTATCCTATGGTAGAATTAGAGGAAGTAGAAGAACTTTCTAAAACTATAAGAGGCTCGGACGGCTTCGGATCGTCAGGGGCATAGATGGCTAAAAAACAAAAGAAAAAAATACTTACAAGAGAACAGAAACAAGCAAAGATCTTAAAGCTTTATGCTACTTTTGTGCGTAAAAACAAGAGAAATCCCACAGAAGCAGATCTACAGAAATTAGGCGTTACTCGTAATACTGTGCGTCACCTTTTCGAGACTGTTCGAGACATGAAAGAAGCTGCTCGGGAAGCGTACCCAAAGGTTTTCGAGAATATCATTGACGAAACGCTATTCAATAAGAAAAACTTTGCCAAAATTGAGGAATCTGCAGCCAAATATAATAGGTTTGTGGTCACATGTGCTGTAGGTGGAGCCCCCGTACATGAAAAATTCCTAAAGAGTCTCAATAGTTACTGTGAAAAGAATAACGCCAAGCTCTTAGTCATTCCCGTCAAAGATCCTGCATCTAAAGCAGTAAATGGAAACAATGTAGGATTCGAACTAGATAGTAAGATCCCCAACGACAGTTTAGTTTTCGGTGATTTAGCTTTGAATTCAAATATTTATATCAGCGGCATTATGATGAGCGCGAAACAAATTGACCCTACCACAGGATTGGGTAGAATTGGTAGAGACTGTTCATTCATTTTCGGATCTCCGAAACAGAGAATGCGCCCTATTGCCAACCAAAAGCATAAACTTCCTCACGTTTCTATGGGAACGGGAGCTATTACAGTTCCTACTTACGATACCGACAGATATATGTCGCAAAGAACCGCGTACCTAGCAGATTACGATCACAAGATGGGCGCAATAATTGTGGAGATAGACGCTAATGACCACTACCACTTCAGACAAATCCAAGCGGAGCCAAAATCAGGAAATTTCGTGGATCTCGGCGACTATTATAAACCTAGTGGCAAGGTTTTTCGCATGGACGCTGAGGCGATAATCGCCGGAGATTGGCACGCAGGAGAAACCGATCCTATAGCCAAGCAAGCCACGAAAGAACAAGCGGCCCTTCTGAAGCCTAAATATATCTTTCTTCATGACGTCTTCAACGGTAAATCAATCTCACACCATGATAGGAAGAAAAGAATCACTCAGGCAATTCTAGCCCAAGAAGGACTCGTAAAACTGGATGCGGAGTTGCAGATCACTGCCGACGAAATTTCAGAAGTTCAAGCATGGGCAACACACGGATGTATTATTCCCTACTCAAACCACGATGATTTCATACTCCGTTGGCTAGAGTCCGGAGATTGGATCAAAGATCGAGATAATCTTAAAACAGCCAGCGAACTGACTAAGGCTGCCATAGAAGGAAAGATGCCTTGTCAATTCGGTATAGAAAAATACATGAGTCCCTCAGCCATAAGGAAAACAAAATGGCTGAAAGAAGACGAATCCTACAGACTATCCAGAATTGAATGTGGAGCGCACGGTCATTTAGGCCCAAGCGGATCAAGAGGTTCCTTGGCGAATCATGAAGCGCAATACCATGCCTGTAACATCGGACATTCACATACTCCGGGAATTTTAAGAGACGCATGGCAAACGGGAACAAACGGTCCTTTAGATCAAGGATTCAATAAAGGCGGATCTTCTTGGATGCAATCAAATATCGTTCAATACCCGAACGGCTCTAGACAGCTTTTGAATTCAATTAAAGGTATGTGGCGCAGGAAAAAGAAATAAGTATTGACTAATCGTACAGTTTACAGTAAACTGTAGAATATGGGAGGCTTAAATGGAAACACAAGATAAAATTTCATATGGTTTGACTATTAAGGTCGGACTTCCAAACTACGGCAGCGCAGACTGTCACATTTCGTTTTCTTCTTCTGTTCAAGAAGGAGAGAAGCCAGAAGATACTCTTGCCCGAGTGAAAGCTTTTGTTGAAGCTAATTTAGAGGCCAAGAAAGCAGAACTCGTAGCCATGTCGGAAGCTGATGGCGAAGCCACGGTAGCTGTAGAAGAAAAAGAAGAGACAGAGGCCGTAGAAGCAAAGGCAGAGCCTGCCAAAAAGAAATCTAAAGGATTAAGAGGTTTAGCGAGACTGAAGAAGAATCGTGCTAAAGCGCAGGAAGAGGATGAATCAGATGCTCAACCTAGCGAAGCTGCGGCGGAAGAGCCTGCAGTTGAAGTAGAAGCAAAAGAGGAAGCTCCAGTCGAAACTAAAAAAGAGTCTTCGGTGTCGGATAAAATTGCGGCACTAAGGGCTAAACACGGGATGACAAATTCAGTTGGTAGCGGAAATTCTACTGCCAGTTTGAAGAGATAACAAGTACCTATGATAGGAGGAAAATACCATGGGATTACCAAAAAAAGGTAAGAAAAGTAGTAAAGGAAAGTCAGATGCAACTTGGCGTAAAGTCGGAGCAATCTGGACGGATAAGAAGGACGAAGAAAGAATCTATATTTCGGCGGACGATTATCACGGAGAACTGTATTTCCTAGACAAAGAGTCTGAGAAATATTTTAAGGTCAACTTCTTGAGTTGCTTTGAGCCTAAGAAGGCTCCGGGTGCTAAGAAAGACCTGCCAAAGAACCTACAGTACAATATTTCTGTAAATCTGTCAAATCCAGATGCTGCAGAAGAACAAGAGACTGAAGAATAGTTATCGGACGAGGAGTTTTCGCAGCCTCCCCCACCGTCTTAGCGAAAGTTGTCTCTTTGTCCCTTAGGGGAGCTGGGCATCTCCATGTAAAAACTGCCCATTTTTTACTAAAGGTAGGAACGAATGCGTTTTAGGCTAATCAAACCAGATTGGGGTAAATCGAAGATTCACAAAAAGCCCAATCCCCGCTTCGTAAGGGAGATAAAAGGGCCGGATACATATGAAGGTGATGACACGGATTTTCCCCCCAAGTTCTTAAAGGAAAAGAACGATCTAGGGTATAACATCTACTTTATGCCCAATAGTCCCACGGAAGCCAAAGCCGTAGGATACTGGACTGCAGGTAGAGACGTCGATCACTTTGCATTTGTATATGTGGACATGGATTTGAAAGATGAAGTCTATGACACCAAAGACGAATTCCTAGAAAAATTAAACAAATTCAAATTAAAACCCACCTACGCAGTTGATTCCGGTAATGGAGTACATGCTTATTGGAAAATATCCGACCTAGAAGATGACTCAGAAACTTTCTTAGCCCTCCAACTACTTTTAATTAAGCACTTCGATACCGACGACTCAGTGAAGACTGTGTGGCAAGTGATGAGAATGCCCGGATACTTCAACACAAAGCAGGCTGATAATTTTAAGTTGGCTGCATACGCAAAAGGGTTCGAACCTTCAGATAGAGAGTACACCGCAGTTGAGTTGGCGGATCTGCTACCCCGACTGACGGAAAAAGACGAAGAGTATATTCAAACACATATAGATAAAATTGAAGGTCGTTATCAGGCCCCGGACTTAGGAGCATTGTTCGATCCCAATCAACTTCCCGACCGCTTTATTAGAGACTTAGAAAAGCGGCAGAAGCTCAATAGTATTTTTTATGATCCTGTTTCCACACACGGGGACAGATCGTCTGCCGACTTGGCTCTGGCCAATCTTTTATTCTACTACGACTATGATAGGTCTGACGCTATTCAGGTCATGATGCAGACTCAAAAAGCTCTCACTAAAAATGGACAGGCCCGGTACGATTACGCCATAGGAACAATAACTAAAGCATGGGCCTCAGTGAAGGGCAGCAAGGCTGTCAAGAGTGCCGCGCAAAAGAAGAGGATGGGTATAACAAGCAAGGTAGGAGACTTGGTAAACGGTCCCTACTTCATGGACACAAATGCCCTGCATAAAAAATGGCGGAAAAAACAAGTCTTGGGATTGATCGCAGGAACGGGGGTAGGTAAGACCTCAATCACATTAAAGATCTTTCAGGAATTCATACGAAACAATCCAGACAGCGATGATATATTTTTCTACTTTAACCTAGAGATGAATGACGCAGAGATAATGGAACGCTGGGAGACTCTCGTAGGGGGTAATACTGAGTATTATGAGCGTCTTTTCGTGATTTCCCCAGAAGACTTCATGGATGAGGATAACGACATTGGCCCCAACATACAAAATATCTATCAAATAGTACGAGATACTTGCAAAGAACTCGGCAAAAAGCCCGGAGTTGTGTGCATCGATCACTTAGATGCCGTGGAAGGGGATTTCAATCTAACCGTTAAACCCAGTTTTGATGCAGCCAAGTCAAATTATGTATCCAAATATGTCAACGAAAAACGAGTTATTTTGACCAAAGACGGAATCTGTCAGGTGCTGAAGAAACTTAGCCAGAAACTCGATTGTTTTTTGATCGTCCAATCTCAAACTACCAAGGCAAAAGACGGAGAAGGCGATATCCCTATCGGTAAGAACGCAGCGTTCGGATCGTCGAAGTTCGAATGGTATTCAGATTACATCATTGGAGTGTGGCGACCCTTGAACCGTTTGAGAGATCAGTGTAAAGCCCACAATTTCTTTGTAACCGCTTTTCAGTATGCCAAAATCCGTCACAGTACAGCCAGTAAGGATAAGATTACAGAACTACAGAGAGTCCTACTCAAATTTTTGCCAGATAAAGAAGACTTCGTCGATATGACAGATGCGGACATGGCTCAATTCGATGAGCTGAATTCCAAAGCTATTGCACTAAGAGAAGTAGAAGATAAGAAACAGGTCAAGAAGTATGGCAAAGCCCCTATGAAAAGACTCAGGCCTAAAATGCAAATAATTAAAGGCGGAAAACATGAAGACTGAATTTGTACATGTAGATACCAAAGCCAAATTAGAAGCCCTAGACAAAGAGCTACTCGATAAAGATTTGAAGCCCAAGTTTGATTTGATGGCATTTGATACAGAGACAAACGGCCTGCATTTTTTCAGGAACGTAATTATTGGATTTTCTATCTCCACGAGTGCCAAAAATGGTTGGTATATTCCACTCTTAGAATGGCATCCAGATCCCGCTTCTGAAAAAGAAAGATCAATCGATAAGGTAAAGCGTCAGATCATTACAGATGGTTGGTTCGTAGATGCTTGGACTGGCAAAGAATACCACGAGAAAGTTACTCCACAGCAATATCAAGCCCCGGACTTCATCAAGAAATATATGGCCCGATGGTTGACTAGCCACAATGGGCTCTTGATGCACAATGCGCCATTTGACTGTAATATGGTCGCCTACAATATGGGCATCTATCTAGGGAATCATTTGTTCTGCGATACCCGACTGCTCAAGCACTTCATCGACGAGTCCACGAAAACAGGCCTAAAGGACACGGCAGTATTGTGGCAAAAAGAACTCGGTATCGACATGACCCGTGCAGCCAATGAAGAGCAACTCGAAATGATCGAATCCGTTATTAACAATGGAGGGAAGAAAGGCCACGTCTGGAGAGGCGAGCCTAGTATCGTTTCTAAGTACGCTTGTAAAGATACGGCCCTTACTTACGGATTGTTTGAAGTAGGTATGCAAAAGCTCGAATCTGAATACGATGAGAAACACTTCCAGCTTTTCTTTGAAGACGAAATCATGCCCCTTTGCAGAGAAGTAGTAATACCTATGCAGTTCGGGGGGGTTAAGATCGATGTAGATTATTTCGAAAAACTCCAGAAAGAAGTCAAAGCTCGGGCAGATAAGTTTGAAGACTCGGTTATCAAAAGGCTGGGGGATAAGCTAGACGACTTCAGCGTCGGTAAATCAATGGAAGAGGCAATCTCTAAGAAGCGGCTGATCTCCAAGATAATCGAACTAGAAGGCCTAGAATACCCTACGATTACAAAATACAAAGGTAAGCCCGAAGAGGTGACTACTAATTCGATCTCAAAGCCTGCCGTCAAGGTAGCTCAGAAAGAGCAGCCACACTGGCTATGGGACTATATCCTAGGCGAAGGAGAGATCAAATACTCTTCTAAGCGGCTGAAGAAGATCAAGGATGAACTCTATGCTGCAGTAGAGGGACGTCGCTACAGGTTTAATGCATACTCAGATGCCCATATGCGCTGGCTGATGTGCGATAAGCTGGGAGTAGAGAAGAAGAGCCTACCTCAAACAGACTCAGCCACTCCAGAGAATCCTATTCCTTCCATGAAGGCTGAGGTATTAGAAGAATTTTTCTTAGGGAAGTACGACTTCATTGAAGAAGTAATGCTGTTTAGGAAGCTCAGAGACTTGCTCTCAAAGTACATTAACTTGGCCGTCACGCTACACAACAACGGCTGGCTACACATGAACATGGATCAGGCCGGAACTACCTCAGGACGGTTCTCATGTCGAGGAGGATTCAACCTACAGACCCTACCTAAGGTTGAGGAACTAGGGTCCTGCTCCAAGTGCGATTCCAAGAAGGTATCCCTCAGCTATCAGGGCAACATCTTAGTGACTATGATCTGCGGAGACTGTAAGCATGTGAAAAAGAACATCATTTGTTATTCGGTCGTCAAGCAAGGATTTGTGGCTCCAGAAGGCTACAAGATTGTCAACGCCGATTACTCTTCACTCGAACCAAGGTGTTTCGCATTTGTCAGTGGGGACAAAGGATTGAAGGATATCTACCACAAGAACCTTGATATGTATTCTAAGGTTTATTGCGACGTTGAGGACACGGAAGGCAAGTATTCTCCGGACCCCAACGCCCCTAATTTTTTGAAGAAGATAAACCCCGAACTTAGACAAAGTGTGAAGCCCGTCGTTTTAGGTATTCCCTACGGAGCGCGGGGACCTCAAGTGGCTAACCTCATGGGATTTAAGAAAAAGTATATCGACAGAAAGACCAAGAAAGAAAAAGAAGTTCTTGACGTCGAACGTGGATGGGCATGGCGTGAAAATTATTTGAACGCTTATCCGGATTTGCGAAAATATATGGAAAGGCAAGAACTAGACTGTGTCACGAAAGGCTACGTCGAAAATATTATAGGTCGTCGCCGACATTATAGATGGGCTCCTTTCATTCAAGGTCTTCTAGATGAGCGCGGAATTGCTATGGAAACCTTTCTAGATGCCAAGAAAAAAGATCTCGAATGCATGAGCCCCTCCGCTCCCCTTCTAATAGAGCTGGACGAAGAGGGCCTAAAGGATTTCGCAAAGAAATTTGACATGTTCTTGAACCAAATTGAAGAAAAGGGCGGCTGGGCATACTTGAGAAGTTTGTACAAGAATGAACTCAACAATGCCAAGAACGTACCCATTCAAGGTCTGGGTGGGCATATTACCAATAAAGGAATGCTTGACACCACGAGATTTTTCGTGCAGAATAAAATTGATGGGTATGTTTGTTTGCAAATTCATGACGAGATCACGGCTTATGTCCGAGAAGATCAGTCGGAATTTGGAGCAGGCTTGTTGAAAGTAGGTATGGAAGACAATGATTTTGCTAAAAGAATTGACATTCCAATGATTGCCGACCCTATTATTTGTGACAACTTAAAGGATTCGAAATGATTTATAACCCCCAAAACGCGGATAACAAAAGACTAGTAGATGCCACTGGAAATTATATTCCTTATGTGTGCGAATACAATGACGAAACTGACGAAGTTACTTTCTATTTGATGAACGATAAAAGGGCGATTGTTTCTGACGAAAAGGAAGAGGGGGCATTATTCAAAATGGTACCCGTAAAAGTTACGACTATAATTAAAGGCGTTAAATTAGTAGATAAAGGAGAAATTAAATGAGGACATTCATCGGACTAACTGGAGTAAAAGGATCAGGTAAAACAACATCATTTGAGATTATCAAGAAGGCATTCCCTTCGGTAGTGGAAGTCACTCTGGCTGCCCGACTCAAAGATACTTGTTCCAAGGTCTTGGGAATCCCCCGGGCTTCTCTGGACGATCCTGCCGTGAAGGAAAAGGAACTTGAAAACCTTATCAATTTAGATTCCATCAACACCGTTGAACTTATTGAATCTTTTGGCCTCAAGCCTAATTTTGATGCCCATATCCGACCGCACATCGGTAAAGTGTTACACACCCCAAGGGAAGCGGCTCAATATGTCGGCACGGAAGTCCTTAGGAATGTGGAAGAGCAAGTTCATTGCCTCGGAGCTACCCTTGATTTGCCAGAAGATGGTATCTTTGTGGTGACTGACATGCGCTTTTGGAATGAGTACAACTTCTTTGCTGAGAACACAGAAGCCGAATTCTTTCCGTTCTTCGTTCACAACTACGGAGCTGAAGCCCAGCTAGGCGATAACCCACATGCTTCTGAAAAGTATGTGCTTGAGATTGGCGAGAAGTGCCAGCGGATTGACAACAACGGCACGATGGCAGAGCTTGAAGCTAGAGTGCTCGCAGCGTTCGAAGACGTGTTAGCTAAAAGAAAAACAGCGTGAAGAAAGCATTGATATTACTTCTTTTTTTAACTGGCTGCAGTTATACAGTAAAAGAGGGAGCTTTTTGCAGTAAATATGAACCTAAATTTGTATGTAGCTACGGAGTTGATGTTCTAGCTATTTGTGACACCTTGGAAGAATGTAACAAAACTTGCGCAGAAGAAAGAGCTAAATAATGGAATTCAAAAAATACAGTAGCATTGAAAATTCGTACCGGGACAAATTCGTCAACCGAATTACAGAGGAGGGTCATGCCAAGCAAACCTTCGTCGTACAAGAAAAGATCCACGGCTCCAATTTCAGCCTATGGGCCAGTGTAGAAGGTATCCGGGCAGCAAAACGCACCGGTTTTATAAAAGATGACGAGAAGTTCTTTTGTTATGACACTATCATAAAGAAATACGGACAGAGCGTACTGAATATCTTGGCAGTCACGGGCGCAGATGAAGTCGCAGTATTCGGCGAACTCTACGGAGGGATCTATCCACACAAGGATGTACCTAATGTGGATCAATCAAAAGTACAATCGGGAGTTTTCTATGCTCCCGGCCAAGAGTTCGTAGCCTTTGATATCAAAGTGGATGGGAAGTATCTCTCCGTGGAGCATGTAAATGCTTTATGCGAAGAAGCGGGTATTCCTTACAGCGAAACATTACTCACAGGCTCTCTGGAAGAGTGTCTAGCGTATTCTAATGAGTTTCAGACTACAATCCCAGCTAAGTTGGGCCTACCGGAAATTGAAGGCAATATGTGTGAGGGTGTAGTGATTCGTCCTATTGTGCCGCTCTTCCTATTTTCTCAGGAGCGTCTGATTTTGAAGAACAAAAACGCCAAGTTCAAAGAGAAGACAGGTGACGGCGGAACGCGTAAGACTAAAGCTCCTCCAGAGCCTCTCAGCGAGGCAGCCACAATCGCTCTCATGAAAGCCAATCTTTTTATCACTAAAAACAGGCTCCGCAACGTCCTCTCCAAGATAGGAGAGGTCACACAAAAGGATTTCGGTAAGATTATGGGACTGTTTTCCAAGGACATCATCGAGGACTTCTTGAAAGAAGAGCAGGAGTTTTTCGACACGCTGGAGAAAACAGACCGGAAGAAAGTGACTAAATATGTAGGACAAAGCGCAGCCCTAATGGTGCGAGAGAACTTCCTGAATATAGTTGACGGGGAGTTTTAATGAGCCTAACGAATAAAATCAACGCACAAGCAAAGGGTATTTTCAAAGGCGCAAAGAAGGTCATGCAGTATTTGCGTATCAATGATTCTAACAATCTGGTATCGTTGACCAATATTGCCATGATGCTTATTCTAGTCAAGATCGCCATGACTCCAGTCACGACGTTTGAGGACCTCACGGCATTAACTGTGGCTGTACTCGGGTATCAAGGCAAGAGATTGATTGAGGCGTTCAAAAAATGATAAAAAAGATATTCGAAAAATACATAGGACAACTTCTCGTCATGGCCACAGTCCTTGGTATAGGCTTTTTCGCATATTCAGCATACAGAGATGCCACAGAAAAGCGTAAGTACGCAGATTTAATAGGGACGAAGGAAAAATATGAGCAACTCACCAAATATACTGCAAAGCTTGAATCAGATTATCAAGGACAAAAAGATTTACACAAGCGAGCTAAGCGGGATTGGGCTGAAGTGTCTAGATCCAAAGATGAGCGCATCAAGCTATTATCCGACGCAACGTATCTCATTGGAAAACATGTCCAAAAGCAAGATGGACCGGACTACTATTTCCAAACAAAAAGAGGTACCCGAAATTATGTACTCAACGAGCTACGGATTGCGGGAGAAGACAGCCCTCCCATTGGATACATCCTTATCAAGCACGATGGCCGAACATATAAGAGAAACTATGAATTTGAGATTCACGTCAAAAATCTACAGACTATTGATGAGAAAACGGGAAGGGTAAAGGTATATTCTAAAGCCTATTTTATAGCCAAGGAAAACGGACTGGCTAAGAAGAGGCGACCCGACTTGAAAAAGTGGAAAGATGTACCATATCCGTTGCCTATTGTAGACGGGGTAGCTTACATAGATCCGACACGACCGGATGTGCGTGAGCGGTTCCTACTTTGGGCACCTCATATTAATGGCGGGTTCAATGTCGGAGCCAATATAAGTGGAGCCTTCATGAGGCCCGCCATAAATTTTAGTACAAGCGGATACGGTAAATCAAGAAATGATTTGACTTGGAAGTTTGTACATCTAGGATTTGATGTAGATACGGATTTCGCGGAACCCGGACTACACCTTATGCCTTTTTCATATAGACCTTTCCCCTCGATCCTAACCAATACTTATATTGGGCCGGGAATGGGTTGGACTAAAAGTGGAGTAAATTACTTCTTTAATGTCAACTTGAGTTTTTAGATTGACTTTACGCGGCAAAGGAGGTACTATTGTTATTACCCGGGAGGATGAAAATGGATTTCCAAGACATTCAAAAACTAATCAGCGAACATATCGAGATGCTTCCTTCAAAGAATGTGAAGATTCATGAAGCAGAAGAACTCGCACCTAAATTCCTAGCTCTTAGCCATAACATATTGACAGTCAAGCTCTCCCTTGATGAGCAAAAGATCGGGTTTCAGACTCTGATTGACGTAGTGGAAGCGGATTGTGTTAACGAAGCTCCGGGTAAGACAGTTACAGAAAAGAAAATGAACGCGAAAGCTATGAAAGATTATAGAGAAGCTAGGGAAGCTCTAGAGCTGTCAGGTGCTCGCATTGATTTCCTCAAAGCCAATCTGAAGATCTTCGAGAACGCTCATATATTTTATAGGCAGATTTCAAAAGGAGATTAAGTGAAGGATTGGCTATACCCCCTAAGTGGCGGACTGATTTGCGGCACTATACCCTTAACTATGGTAGCATTTGCCAGCGGCTTCACATTTACTGGTATTATTTTTGGAATACTTAGTTTAAGCTTCTTTTATTATTTAGAGAAGCACAAGAGTTACTGAAATAGGAGAGGCTAAATGAGCGAGAAGAAAAAAATCAGCATAAGTGATTACAATGGATTGTACGCCAGAGCAGAGGTAGGATTTGAAACTCTCCTGAAGGATTTTGGTTTTGACTGCACTAAAGGCTTTAATAGCTTGGAAATTCATAGAATATATAAGAAAAGTGCAAATAAGATTGTGGATGACATATTAAGCGATTTAGATATTGAGGTAGAAGAATGAGCGAGAAGAAAAAAATCAGCATGGGAGCTTTGGCAGATAAGATCCGCAAGACCTTTAAGGATGCGGAAAAGGCTAAAACTATCTCAACTGGCGCGGAACTCACTACGCCTACAGAAGACTCCGATTTCGTAATCATGCCGGAATGGTGGCAAAAGATGGCGAGCACTAAGGGCCTACCCTTCGGGTATGTCCACATGATCGCGGGCAACACAGACTCGGGAAAGACCTCAGCCACAATCGAAGCTATGAGATGCGCCTTAGAACAGGGCGTCTACGTTATTCTAGTAGACACAGAGAAGAAGACCACGCGAGCACGACTTGAATCTTGGGGAGTGAATCCTGACGATGTGGCTCGGGTTCAGCCAGAATATTTAGAAGAAGCTTATGATGGCATAGACCATTGGTGGAACGCCATTAAAGATGCGGACCCGGATGGTAAAATCCTCGTTATCTTTGACTCGCTGGGCAACACTCCGTCCATCAAAGAGGTAGAATCTGAAGTGGACGATACCCTCCAGTTAGGACTCGCAGCTAAGATCAATAAGCGAGGCTTTCGTAGGATTGTCCCTAAATTATTGAAGGACAAAGTTCACATCTTGGTCATCAATCAAACTTACAACAACTTAGGCTCTCCCGGCAAATCAAATGCTGGCGGAAATGCAGTAGATTTCTTCTCAAGTCTAACCTATCAGACTTCTCGTAAAGCTTGGATAGAAACTACAGTAGGCGGTAAGAAGAAACGGATCGGAGCTAGAGTTCAATGGACTTTATATAAGAACCATTTAGTAGAAGATTCCACCGGGCTGGCAAAAACGACAGTGATTGACATTACGGCCAAGGGAATGGAATTTAAGGAATGAATTATACGGTAGTAGGCGACCCCCATGCAAAACCGAGCAATATCGATCAGATCATAACCCTTATGGCTATGGTCGAGGATCTAGCAAATCCTGTCATTTGGCTCGGAGATATGTTAGACACAAAAGAAGTAGTCAGATCAAAGTGTTTCAATCTTTGGTTTGACTACTTCAAAGACTCTGAATTAGAGCATATTGTATTGGTAGGGAACCACGATTGGCACAACCTTGAGTGTAACGATCACGCACTCAGACCTTTACAGGAGCTTAAAAACGTACAGGTTGTTGACGAGGCTTGGGAAAGCGAAGATGGCCTAGGATTCATGCCTTTCTTGAGCGATCTTAAACAGTTCCGAGAAGAGCTGAAGATCCTAGAGAAAACTTGTTCAGCCGTATTTATTCATCAGGGCGTCAACGACTTTGATTTCGGCAATGGCTTTGTGGAAGAAAACGGGATCGATCAATCAGATCTACCAGACAGCATCCCTATTATTTCCGGTCACTTTCATATGTTTCAACATTACAAAAATCTGACATACTTAGGCACTCCCTTTTCACATAGCTTTGGAGAGACGGATCAGGACAAATATATAGGCACTTACGATACTAAAACCCAAAAACTCACAACCATTCCCACACCATTTCCCAGACACGTCACAGTAGAAGTAGAAGCCACTAAAGGCTTCGCACCCAGATCTAATAATCATTACCGGGTAATCCTCACAGGCACGCCGGAAGCGATTGCAAGTGTGGATAAGTCCAAATTCCCGGGAGTAAAATTTATAGAACGTCCTGATGAGGAAGAGTACGGAAGTGCTGCCATCTCAGAGACTGCCTCTAACCACGAGAAGTTTAGTACATGGGCTAAGGATGTCAAAAATCTAGATAAAGAGACTCTAAAGTTGGGACTTAGGATAATGGATGACGTTGTATGACATCCGATAAGACGCCCAGTAAGATTATAGTTAAGAACTTTCTGAGTTGGGAGTATCTAGAATTTAACTTTCCAGAAGGCACTACGCTAGTTGACGGTTTTAATTATGACGACAATACCCCCGAAGGATCGGGCAAATCAGCTATTCTAAATGCGCTATGTTGGGGCCTGTTCGGCAAGATTCCCAAAGACGCCAATGTAGACGATGTGATTCGAGAGGGGCAAAAATCTTGTTCAGTTGAGGTATATTTCAACGAGGACAGTAAAGATGACGAGACGTACATATTCAGGACTCGTAAGCCAAATGAACTAGGGATGCATTTCACATGGCGGAAGGGATCTACCACTGAAAAGGGTAAGGATGCCAAAGAGACTCAAAAGATGATTGAAGAGTACATCGGCATGAGCTTTGAAACCTTTTGTCAGTCCGTGTACTTTGCCCAAAACTACCCTAACAAATTTGTAACAGCCACAGAGGATCAAAAGGGTAAGATCCTCTCCGAGATCCAAGACCTCATGATATTTGACAGAGCCAGAAAGAAAACACTGGCTGAGATTAAAGAGAATGACTTAGATCTCATGGCTATAAAGAAAGACTTGGAGCGTCAGAGATCCGTAGAAGAGCGATATGAGTCGGAATTGAGCAATATAGAGCAACTCAAATCTGTCTTTAACCGGGAAAAGCAGGAAAAGATAGCGGAACTCCGGGATTCTTCGGATACCATAGGGAATCAGGTAAAACAACTCCTCAAGACTCACGCCGAGTTCACAGAAGAGGAATGTCTGGTAGAGCGTGACCGCATAAATAAGGGCATAAGAGAACTTATAGAAGAAAAAGCCAGATTCAAAGAAGAACTCAGAGGCTTAGAGTCTAAGAAGCTCAGTGTAAAGCGGCTGGAGTTTCAAGTACAAAAGCTCGAAGGCCAGATGCTCAAGGCCGTCAATAAGATAAAAGACCTCAAGAATCCCAAGGACAAAGCCTGCCCGACATGTGGCACCGTACTCGAAAAGATTGATAAATCCCACTTCAAAGTGGCTATAGAAGAACAGCAACATGAAAAGCAGGAATTCGCACAAGAGCGAGAGGGCCTACTAAAAGAGTTGGAGGGCATGGAAATACCTACCACGAGTGAGCTACAAGAAGGAATCTCTTCTATCAAGACTATGTTAAAGCGAGAAGAGTACGCACTCTCGGAGGTTGAGACTCAGCTCAAAAAGATCTCTCTAGTGGAGAAAGAACTGATTAGTAAAAATGATGAGCAAGACCGCATCTTCACTATGATTGAAAAAGAAGAGGCTCGGGATGGAGCGCATTTTGACAAGAAGCTCAAGGAAATCAAGACCGCTCTAACCAAGACTCAGAAAGAAACCAAGACGCTCAGAGAAAACCTAAAGGTTCTAACAGACCACGGTAACAGACTATTGGCCCTGAAAGATGGGTTCAAGGAGGTAAAGCAATATGTATTCCAAGGACTACTTTCCGAACTTACCCGTAAATCAAACAGATTCTTATCAGAACTATTTGAACTACCTATTAAAATTGATTTCTCAAACCTATCAGGTTCCGGAGAAGTTTCTAAAATCAAGGTCGAAGTCACAATTGACGGGCACAAGCGTCCTCTTGGGCTATACTCGGGCGGCCAATTTAGAAGAATACAACTCGCGGTTGATCTAGCACTATCCGAAATAGTTTCAGCAAGAGGGGATAGCCCCATGAACCTGAGGATTTTTGACGAGTATTTCAAAGATCTCAGTGAATCTAGCATGGAAAAGGCTTTACGCTTGATTGAAACACTCCAAGGGTGTACAATATTGATTGAGCACAACTCGATATTCAAATCGATTGTTGACAATACTTTCAAAGTTGAGTTAATCGACGGGGTATCCAAGGAGGCCGCTTAATGCCGTTACAAAGATATAGATGTGAATTATGTGGATACGAGAGGGACTCTTTTAAGAAGGAGCCTAAGTGTAATCACAATCAAGACGAAGAGGGTATGCCACATCCCCTAACAGTAATGAAAAAGATTTTGGTAGCTCCGGATACCAAGTTTCTGGAGCCTAGAGATCCCACAGCCAAAGAGAAGGGTAGGTCGGTAGAGAAGGGCCAGAATGCCGTATTGAAAGCACGATCACGAAACCACGCTAGGGATGTGGAAATGGAAGATTTAATACAGACTAATGATAAGAAAGAAGCCTTGCGCAATAAATGGATTGACGCGAAAGGCAACAAACGTAAGAAGATAGATGATTTATAAAGGAGTATATTTTGATATGGTTTACAAGCGATAACCACTTTCATCACAAAAAGATCTTACACTTTTGTCCGAAGAGGGCCAAGAGTGTATCAGAAATGAACGAGATCATGATTAAGAATTGGAATGATAGGGTTAAAAAAAGAGACACAATTTATGTAATAGGGGACTTCGCATTTGCGGGGAAAGAACTCACAACTCAGACCCTAAAGCGTCTGAACGGACGTAAGATTTTAATCAAGGGAAACCACGACAAACACGCCAAATGGATGCTTGAGGCAGGATTTGACGAAGTGCATGAGAATATTTTCATTTACCTCAATGACGGGGAGGATCGTTACAAGATATTCCTAAGCCATTTTCCCTATCAGCCCACGTTTCGTATGTGGCTAAAGCACAAATTCCTTGGAGGATATTGGGACACTCGGTATATGCACAAGAGAATCATGGATCAAGGGGAATGGTTGTTACACGGCCATACTCATGCTAGAAAGAAGAGAAAAGGCCGCATGATTCATGTAGGAGTTGATGCGTGGGATTTGAAACCCATCCCGCATACCACTATCTTGAAGATAATCAAGGAGAACTCATGAGCCGTATTGTAATTGGGGATGTTCACGGATGTTTTGATACCTTGATGGAACTCATGAAGCAGTTCCCGAAAGACGTACCAGTATCATTTGTGGGAGATCTTATTGACAGAGGTCCAAAGTCCAAACAAGTGGTAGATTTCGTTAAAGCCGGAGGCTACGATTGTGTCAAAGGAAATCACGAAATCATGATGATGGACGAAGGTCCTTTCCCTCGCTACAGTAGCATATGGGGCGGAAACGGAGGAGATGCGACAGTTCACAGTTATTTCATGTCCTATGGTCCTGATACCAGAAAGACTTATGACGATAATAGGGACAAAGTAGAAGTTGACATGAAAGATCATATGGATTGGTTCGAAACACTTCCCTTGTTTATCGAATACCCAGACTGCACGAATACGCTTGGCAGGAAGCTTGTCATTTCTCACTCGTTCATAGGCAATGTATGGCGTTGGGACGAAGAGCGGAGAAAAAATCAAGCAAATCATTTTGAAGAACACATTGTTTGGGGCAGACCTAGTAAGTTGAAGGACAATCCAGACATCTATAATATTCACGGACACACCCCTCAACCTCTGACACCTAGAATCAGAAGCTTTTACGCTAATGTAGATACAGGAGCTTTTTGTAGGGGCCAAGGTCATGGGTTTTTGAGTGCTATTCAATATCCGGAAATGACAGTCTACCGACAACGGAACGTAGACGTGTACGACACTTGGATATTTGATGATTGGAAGGATGCAACTTACGAAGAGGATTGGACTGTCAAAGAAGAGCGAGGCTACGACTGATGCTTTTGGTATTCGATCTCAGCTCCACAAGTACAGGCTGGGCTCTGTTTGATCCTGCCAGAGAAAAACCTCTCATGAATTATGGAGTTATCAAACCAAATACCAAAGGGCAGACCAAATTGGGAAAGCTCAGGAAGAAACTATACCGTCTCAGAGATATGGCGAGACAGTGCCGCGACTTAATTGACACACACAAGCCCGAGCGGATCATTATAGAAGAGGTCAACTTAGGCAAGAACAGGATCTCACAGAAGACTCTAGACGGCCTTCATTTCATCCTCTTAGACCGCATTGAGGACAAGATAGACACAGTCATCTACAAGGACTCTGACGGGCCTGTAGGATGGCGTACAGACCTCAACCTGAGACTCTCAGAGGACGATAAGAGGCTCAATAAGACCCGCAGGGCTTGGAATAAGAAGCTCCCTAAAGGGGCTAGGCAGCTCCCTATAATCACTAAGAAACATTTGGCATGTCGGTACGTCAACAAGGCCTACCACACCGCATTTGATGTGGATAAGAATAAATCTGACTCGGATGTCTGCGATGCCATAGGATTAGGCCATGCCATTATTCACTTCCACTTGACATTTGACTAAAAAGGAGGTATTCTACAACCATGAAAGACGGTAATTCAGAACTATCAACTAGAGAAGAAATGCTGCAGGAAGGCACTGCATGGCTCCTTGAAATGGAGATGCTTGACACACCTCAGTTGAAAAATGCATTAGTTCTAAATATTTACAGCTCATCGAAATATATCAATGACGTGAATATTTTAATTGACACAAACTACAAGGTAATGTTAATCTATTTGAAGCTGAAGTGGCTAGGACGATTGCTCAGGAGGCAGAGAACAATCGCCGAGGGCATAATGAATATGCTCCAAGAAGTATTACCCTCCTTTAGAGTGAGAGTAATATATTCGGAAGAGATATTCAATATGGCTCTGAAGAAGGCAGAGGAGATCATAAATAGATCTCCAGCCAAAAAAAAGGACGGTAAAAAAGATGAAGAAGTTAAAGATACCGATGATAATGTTGACAGTGTTCCTACTGACAGTGTTACAGACTCTGGCAGCGGAACCCCCGAAGACAAATAGGTGTGTAAAGCATCCTATCTATTGTCAGATTATAAAGAATAGCCCTAAAATAAACAGGCGATACGCTATGCGTTTATCCAATGTGATACACCTAGCAGCTCGGAAGTACAAAATCCCAGCACGCCTTTATACTGCTATGCTAAGGCAAGAGTCCAATTACAATCTCAAAGCCAAAAACATTCAGTGCGGTCTTCCCTACAAGAAGATAGCCGAGGCTGTATTTTCTATGCGGGGACCTATACCAAAAAATCAAACAGGCAGACATTTTGCAGCGTTGAGTGCAAAACCTTCTTGTATTGTTGCAGACGCCGGGATCTCACAGGTCAACTACATAACGTCTAGAAGATATGAAATGGACTATAAACGAATCATGACCGATTTGACATACTCTGTAAATTCAGGAGCCCTGATACTGGGAGACTTCAGAAAAGATTTTGGGAAAGACCCTGATTGGTGGACCCGGTATAACTGTGGCACCAAGCGGTCAACGAAACGACTTACTTGTCAGACTTATAAGAAATTAGTGGGGAGGTATTTATGAAGAATTTTATGAAGGGAGAGGATATGCTACATGTGAAGTTAGAGCAAATTGAATCTAGCCACAATAATGTCAGAACTAAGGAGATGGAGGGCAAGTGTACGCACATTCCCGAAGTGGGCTATGGTTTCATTATTTTTGGAAAGTCTTTGACACCGGGCTTACCCTTCCGCCGGATTTCAACTTCAGAGATTCAAGAGTGCAGCTATGTAGAAAAGGACAGGAAGTTTCTTTTTCAGACTTTGAACAGTAAGTACGAACTAACTGTTTTGGACGATAGAGATCCCAAGGAGTACGCTAGAGTCCAGAATTGATTATATCTAACACAGGAGGTAGATATATGCGTAAGCAAATGGATGAGCACATAATAGAACGACATGGGCAAGGCAGGTATTACGATACCCTGAGCAAAAAAGAACTAAGTCTATCTGACATCTCGGAACTCATGGTAGACATTTTGGATCTGGAAATCTATGATGTAGAAGCTCGAAAGGACGTCACAAAAGAAGTCCTATGCGGTGCCGCATTCCTACGGGTATGCAAAGACCCCGAGTTTCAGGACTCTATGATTTCCTACGCCATTATAGACTCTGGACGTGAGGAGAAAAAAGCAGCATGAGCAAGGAATCAATAGTAACCATCGCAGTTGCTGCAGTGATATTCATGGCATTGCAGCAATATATGATTGTAAGGTATGCCGGAATAAACGACAGGCTGCAGACATCCATAGATCAATGCTGTTTTGGCAAAGGGAGATAGATATGCCGTACACTAAACAGGAAAGAAGAAAACCATTTGAGAAACCCATTCGGGACGCAGAGCTTGCATTAGCGAAAGGCGGAGCCGATCCCGGGGACCTCAACTACTTCATTAGTAGCGTGCTAGATCGTTTCACTATGATGCGCGGTAAGAAGTACCTCACTATTTGTATTGTGATGGGCACTCTGATTTGTGTGGCTTTCGAGTATTACAGAAGAGTTGCAGCGGGCTATGAAGATCAAAAGAAAAGGGAAAACACTGATGTCTATGACAAAGACTTGGTTTGAGCACTATGTTGACCGCATGAATGATCGATATAGGACTCATGTAGCCACTAAGTACAACCCATTTCTCACACTGATCGCAGACTACGCGGCTCAGATGAAGGGCTCCACAATAGCGGAGTTTGGATGCGGGGCGGCCAATGTCAGTCGTATCTTGGCAGAGCGGTTCGGGGGGGATAACTTTTATCTGCTACTCGATGTAGAGCATGATATGTTAGATCTGGCTTATAGGAATATGAATGAGGCGGGTCCTGATTTTAATATACACGAGCATGATATTTCACAGCCCTTTCCTAGCGATGTCTATGATATAGGTCTAATACACTCTCATGGGGTACTGGAGCATTTTCCAGACGAAGCAATACGCAATATTATTGCGCTTCAAAGAACCCACACGAAGACCTTGCTTCATTATGTACCCTCAGCAAAATATGAAGAGCCTAGTTTTGGAGATGAACGTCTAATGACTCCAGACGAATGGCGTAAGATTTGTAAACCCGAGCAGATAATCGAATTCAATGATGGATACGATCTTGCTCTGATTTGGAATAAGTGATGGACTATATTGATATAAATTTGAATATTTCAAATAACGTACACCGGAACTTCAAGAGCGGCGACCGAGAGTTTAAGGAAGAAGAGTGGATGCCTTCGGTTGACGAGAACTCCAGACCTCACGAAGAGTTCGGCAGTATAGTGATGTATCGGGGAATCCCTTGGCAAGCACAGGCAGCCAACTGGGAGAAGGACCACTGGGACATTTTATACACTCCCATCCCAGAGTGGGAATGGAAGGGGCATCACCAAAATGTAACAGAGGATCAATTAGAGTACATAGGGCCTAGAGAGGGCACTAAGCGGGACTGTGATTGTGGCTTGAAGCACACATTCATGAAGGGTTCCGATGGACACTCTGAATGGTGTGAAAGCTTAAAAGACCCATGGGATTAGGAGGACACATGACCATAAAATTATTTTATAAATCTGCATACCTGAGCACCCACAAATCAGTTGAGGACGCAGAAGCAGCCGCCAGATGGACTTATTTTGATTTTAGAGGCAACGCTGCCCCGGGCACGGATTTGCCTCAGGGATTTCTTATTTTAATCAGCAATACTAAAGATTATTCCATCCAAAAAGGCTTGACAATACCCGAGTCTATTGGTATTCTTTAGGAAAGAAAGGGAGGTTATCATGAAAAAAGATAACGCTTACAAATGGAATGAAGAAAACACTAAGGTAACAGAAAAGATAGCGTCACATTTAGGACACAATCTTAACAATCGCTTAGCTATATTGATGGCAAAACTCAACTCAGCGGCCAGAAAAACCGACGATCCTGAGATTAAAGAGATTTTGACTAAGGCCCAAGACCAAGCGGACAAAATACACAAATATGTGAAATATTTCGATAGGTGTGCCGAGAGCGGCAAATCTCTAATTTCGGAGGAGGAATATTCTTGACATCACCTTTCATAGCCAGTTTATACCTTGTACTGGGTATAACCTGCCCACAAACAGTAATTAATAACGTCTCTTCAGAGCTTTGGGGAACTGAGAAGGATCTCAGAATTCTGAAGAGATGTAAATATGTATGCGGCACACGATATGCGCCAGAAAACCCTTGCTTGAAATGGATCAGCAAGAGAACTACCCATTCTTATTGGGCAATATGCGGAGTTCCTGATGACAATGAATAAGCTTGTAGTATGGTTCCAAGAGAACTACCCAGAGAATGTGTCCCACATGCAAGAGAGCGATCATCATTTCGATTATCCCGAGGGCGACTTCAGTCTCAATCCCTATCATTTAGAGGGCGATGTGTGGACTCATACAATGATGGTATGTAAAATGGCCGAACAATACGACGAGTGTGTGCAGCTAGCAGCCTTGCTGCATGATATTGGAAAGCCTCTGTGTAGAGAGGCGGTTGAGAAGACGAAGCGAGTAAGGTTTTTCAGTCACGAAGCGGTGTCTGCATTCATGGCTCTAGATATCTTGAAGGATCTTGATGTACCTCCTTACGAGAGTAGACTTATATTTCAAATGATTGCTATGCACACGGAGCCCTTCAAACTCACTCCTAAACAGTTATCTGAGCGAATGGTAGCGAATCCTGAGTTGTATGACAAACTGATAGCATTATCCACCGCAGACAGAGAGGGCCGATTCTTTTCGCACGAAGAAGTAGTGCCTATATTTCCAGCCCCTCCCAATAGAATATTCGATGTGTCTAAGGTTAGAGAAGCCGTAGTCATGATTGGCCTGCCTTGTAGCGGCAAATCTACATACATAAAGCAAAACCTTCCAGACCACGCGGTACTATCACGCGATTCATTTGTAGAAGAGCTGGGCACAGGCGACACATACACTCAAAAGTGGGCAAGTGTGGATCAAAAGGCTGTGACTAGGTTAGAGCAAATAAGAAAAACAGAATTGGTTAAGGCCCATAAGAACTTTGTAGCTGACATGACTCACATGAGTAAGAAGAGTCGTAGGCGAATACTCAGTCAATTAGATAAGAGTTGGCACAAGAAGGCAGTAGTATTGTTGCCTCCAATGTCAGTCATCCATCAGCGTAACGCCGAGAGGACTGGTAAGGTGCTTACCCCGGACGTATTCGAGTTTATGATTAAAAGCTTTTATCCACCACTGTACGACGAGTTCGACGAAATCGTATGGGAGTTATCATGAAAATATTAGTCAAAGCAGTAGCAGGCTCACATTTGTTTGGTACCAACACTCCGACGTCCGATAAGGATTTCAAGGGCGTATATCTACCCGAGGCTAGAGAAATTCTAATAGGCAATTACAAGGACACGCGACGATCTTCCACAGGGGATGACAATCTCAAGAATTCAAAGGACGACGTTGATGTGGAATTCTACAGCTTCAAGAAGTTCTTAAAGATGCTTGAGAAAGGAGACACTGCAGCACTTGAGCTACTCTTCACTCCCGAGGAATTCATACTAGAGCAGAGCCGTCTTTGGAAAGAGCTGCGTGGGGATAGAGGTTTCTTTCTAAGCAGTCAAGTGAGTGCTATGGTTGGGTACGCCCGACAGCAAGCAAACAAATACGGCATCAAAGGCTCTCGGATGGGAGAACTATCCAAATGTATTACGGTTCTCAAAGAAGTTCAAAAAGGATTTGATTTTCAAGGAGCCAAACTCAAACACGCTTGGTATGAGATCCAAGAAGCATTAAAGGATTTCGATCACATCCATTTTATACAACTGGATACTACCAAAGGGATGGGAGGTCCTTTGACCCCTGCCATGGATATCCTAGGTAAAAAGTTCGACTACCACTGCAACTTCATTTATGTGTTGGAGATTCTAAAGAAGATCTACAAGAATTATGGACACAGAGCGAGAGAGGCCAAAAACAACAATGGCATTGATTGGAAAGCTTTGAGTCACGCAGTAAGAGTCAGTATTCAGGGAGTAGAGCTTTTGGAGACTAATCACATCACGCTACCTCTCAAAGAATCCGATAGGAAATTAGTCACCGATATCAAACAAGGATTGATTGATTACAAAGAGGTAGCAGTTCTCATAGAGAGTAATTTGATAGATTTAGAACGGGCACGGCTCTCCAGTAGTTTGCCCGCCAAGCTCAATCGACACAAATTGGACGATGTCCTTGCACGAATTCATTTGGGGGTTATCAATGGATCATATTAAAAGGCTTGATGAATTGGCAGCCGATGGCTTTTTGCGAAAGGTAGAAGACGGCGACCTAGTGCTATACAATTATACAGACCATTGCACTTATGAAAAGAAATGGAATAAGTACACGAAGAACGCAAGGGGCACGGTGTACGACAAAAACACAGGCCGAGTTGTAGCTAAGGCATTCCCTAAGTTCTTCAATTGGGAAGAACTCGCAGCATCCAAGTGGCGGAACCTTATCAAAAAAGATAAGTCGCAATATCGAGTGTGCGACAAAGCGGACGGCTCTTTAGGCATTGTCTATTATCACAATGACATGTGGCGCGTCAATACCAGAGGTAGTTTCTCATCAGATCAAGCCCTAGAGGCTCATGGCATGCTGGCTTTATATAATACTGATAAATTTGTCAAGGAAGCCACATACTTGGTTGAGATCATTTATCCAGAGAATAGAATCATTTTAGATTATGGAACGGAGCGAAAGCTTGTCCTGCTCGCAATGTACGACACCTCGACTGGGATAGAATATGCTTGGCCACAATTGATGCTGGCTGCAGAACTCACAGGTCTTGAGTTGGTAAAGAAGCTCGATATCTCAATTGAAGAGATGATAGCCAAACAACAAACTATGGGGGCTGATGAAGAGGGCTTTGTCGTGCTCTTTAATAATGGGGAGCGCGTAAAGATCAAGAGTAAAGCCTATCTTAGAATAGCTCGCATCCTTTCAGGAGCCTCTCCCTTGGCTCTGTGGGAGACTATGGAAAGAGGCAAAGTCAGTCAAGACACATTACAAGAGATCCCGGAAGAATTTCGCAAACAGTTCGATGACATGGCCGCGACGCTTGAGAGCCGCCACATTGCATTGTGGTGTGAAATAGATGCGGATTATCGTTTGGTACTCGATTTAGAGGTATCTGAGGAGTCTCACATAAAACGAGAGATAGGACTGGGCATCAAAAATAAGACTCTCAAATTAAAGCATCCTGCAGCCGCTTTTGTAAGGCTCGATAGGAATATGAGTCAAGTGCATGAATATATTAAGAAACAAATTAGGCCTACAGGCAACATTTTAACTTGACTATTTGCACCGGGTTTGAGATACTGATCCCAATGGAGGTAAGTAAGATGGCACACAAGATAATGATAGAAGAAGAAGATAGTTTGGTACTGGATGACAGCATTTATAATGTTCGATGTCCGGACTGCGAAAAATCAATATTTCATGACGATAAAGATGTGGATCTTTATATGCAAGATGCGTGTGATAGACAATTCACGCTTGATGAGCTTCGTCGTATCAACGATAGATATGAAGAGCTTGACGCTGAAGATCTTAGAATGATCGAAGAACTTGAAGTAGAAGTAGCATAGGAGAGAATTATGCCTGTACGAGTAACTAAGAAAAGCAAAACTATTAAGAAAAAGGCTAAGGGCAAGGCCGCGAAGAAAACTACTGCAGAGGAAATGGTAGAGCTGAGCATCAAGCCCCCGGGAGAGTTTGAGATTACGCCTGTAGCAGGCAATATGAATCCCCACGCCCACGCCGCAGCTCACAATGCAAAATTCCGAGCCGGGTTATCCGATAAACAAAAAGCAGTGTTGGATGTTGCCAACTCCGCAATGGACGAGATCAACGATGTATTTGAGACTCAGCATCACAGGCTCTTTGACGCATGGTGCCGAGACAATGGAGTGGATAAGGTGCAGTTTGTGAAGGCTACAAGAGATTTGAAACCCGGCACAATGACTGTATTAGCAGGCAAGGTATTTTATAAGAGGCCTGATGAAAAAGTCCAAGAAGTCAGTGAGTACATCAGAACCCTTGAAAAGAATGTGACGTTTCACTTCCGAAAGCAAGAAGAACTAGCCAACAAGCTAGAAAAATTTAACAGTGGCGAAACCACTGGATTTTGGCGCACTATTAGACGTGCGTTTTCTAATTTGATGACACGATAACAATCTGATTATGTTCCGGGGAGGTCATATGAAGTCATTTTATCTACTGCGACATGAAGATGTCCACAACAATTCAGGCACAGGCGTTGTAGCAGAAGGCACTATATACGACTCCGGCATGTGCGCTATGACGTGGCTCTCAAAGCATCCCACCGTCACGGTATTCGATAAGGTCACTACTGTAAAGGAACTGCACGGACACGATGGGAAGACTGAGGTTGTGGTTGAGGGCAAACACGATAAGTTTGAAGAGTGCCAAAGGATAGCTAGAGCCTACGCCACGGCTCGTAAGAAGGAGCTAGAAAAAACCAATAAACGGCAAAAATCTAAGTAATTTGCCAATTATTGGTTTTACAACTTTTTACAACGCTTTACAAGAAGTTACTCAACTTTGAGTAATTATGAAGCTTTTTACTCAAGATTGAGTAAGGGAGTAGAGCTTGACAAAACGGACAGGACATGAGAGTATTTAGTTAGGAGCTGAAATGAAAGTATTATTTTTAGACATCGACGGCGTACTCAACTCACATCAATCAATGACGTTTTGGCATCGCCGCCGCGATCAAGACAAATGGGAGAATGAGTTATTTGTGGCATGGAAAGGCTCACTCAAAGGATATCTAGCTCAAGAGTTTTGTCCGATAGCCACAAGTAATTTAGAAATGATTATGGAAGAGGTGCCAGATCTCAAAATAGTTATTTCAAGCACTTGGCGTAAGGGAGAGACAGTCGATACTCTAAAAGATTTATTCAAATGGTCGGAAGTCATACCGCAAGCCATTATTGATAAGACTCCCGTTCAAAGAGGTGACGTGCGCGGCCTTGAGATTCAATCGTGGCTCACAGAACATAAACAGCATGGCAAAGTCAATGAACAGATCAGCGATTTTGTGATAGTGGATGACGATGGCGATATGGCCCACTTGATGAAACATTTGGTTCAAACGGATGGCAAAGTCGGCCTTGATTTCAATAAGGCCAAGGAAATAATCACGAGGTTGAAATGAGTAAATACAGAGTGACAAGGACAAAAGATGCCCGGTTCATCATTGAATATCAGAATCTATTCATTTGGTTCACGCTCAAAAAGCGTTGGATGGGTTTGCCGGGAGGCGCAGGCAGAGAAGAGACTCTCTATTTCGATACTGAACTCAAAGCGCATGAATTTATAGATGAGGAATTGAAATGAGCTTTTGGATATTTGGCAAGAAAGAGAAGCCTAAAACTAGAAAAGTCGAACACCACATATTTAAGGACATAGAGCAAGAATTTGAAGTGGCGGATGCGGAAGTAACTATAAAGTTCAAAAACGGGAAGAAGCCTATCGTCACGAAATTCGAGGGGACGGTACGCGATTATGGGAACTACGGCACTAATATGGTAGGCGATTGCAAAAGTAAATATCACACTATAAATGGCATGGGCTATGTTGAAGAGTGGTTAGGTCTTAATTCAGATCGCAAAATATTTAGAATAGACGAAAAAAGGGCAGTCAACACTGATTTGATTAAAGAAATAACCATGAAGACCCTCAAGCCTCGGAAGGTCAAAAAGAAAAACGAGATGTTGATTGAGGTCGAAATAAGGGAAGTAGAAGTCAAAATGCAGGAAGTAGAATTAGCATAAGCCAAAGGGATTGAAATGAATTTCGAAAAAAAGGGAATAAAGCTATTCAACGATTTGAGTGAAAACCATATGAAAATTATGGAAGACTCTAGCGTAGATTTGATCTACACCGATCCACCTTATGAGATGAACTATTTGTCTAACATCCCGGGCGACAAAACGTGGAATAAAACCGGAGAGAGTGAATCAAGATTCGAGAAAGCAATAGATGGCGATCAAGGAGGCACTGAGTGGGAGTCTTTTTGGAAAGAGTGTCATCGCGTCATGAAAGACGGGTCATTTTTGTTCCTTCATCACAACATGCCCTTTTTAATCAAATATGGAGATCTCATCCAAAAATGCGGGTTCGAATACAAAGGCACTGTGGCTTGGAACAAGAGATTTGCCATCGGAGGGGGTTTGAAAACCACTATGAAGCGCGAGTGGGAACCTATCAGTTATTTTTCCAAAGGCAAAGCCGAATTCAACCCTGTTAAAGTAATGCGAGGGAAGCCCGGTAAAGAAGAACTCGCTGACAGAAAGCGTATATCAGAGATAGTGGATTGGGTATTCTCCCTTAAAAAGGCAGAGAAGTGCGGACATCCTACACAAAAGCCCGTAAAGCTGGCAGAGCAAGTAATAAACCTGACTACCAAACCCGGGGATGTCATATTCGACCCATTTGGCGGCTCTGGTACTACAGGAGTGGCCGCCTTGAACTTAGGTAGAAAAGCTGTGATCGTGGAGCTGGATTCTGGTTTTTTCGAAATAGCCAAAAAAAGGATAGAAAATACTTGACTTCTTTTAGAGAGTGTTGTAATATTCAATTAAATAGAGGAAGCCCTTCCAGACAATAAAGTCAAAAGGAAAAGGCTCCTCGTAGGAGAAAACATGAACGAACTAAAACAGGGATTTAACATCGTCCCAATCGAAGATGTTGTTTCATTGGTAGAATCTGGGAAACTCAACCCTTATCTAAATAACAGAGGGTTCCAAGGAATAAGCCGGAAAAGAGTTCGCGGTATCGCGGATGATTTTAGGCCGAGTTCTTTAGGGACTATTGCTTTGACTTCTAATGGCTCTGGCAACTCATACATTCAAATGGATGGACATCATAGAGTTGGGGCAATTATGTTGAAACATAACGAAGGCACTCTTTCGACTTTCGATTATGCGCAAAAGGTGTGTTTGCAGTATTTTCCCAAAAAGAGTGAAGGAATGCAAGCTTACGCAGACATTGGTACCGCGAAGGGACATACCAAAGGAAATAAATGGACTAATGAAGATTATGCGATAGCATCACTCATCAAGGAAATTATTGGGTTTTCTTCATTACCTAGAAAATATGAATGGGAAAATATCAAGGCCGGTTTCGTTACACAGATGGCTTATGCGATAGTAACCATTTTAGAAAATGGCGGAGTTGTTGATTATCAGCAAGTTTTCAAGGCTCGAACAGAGTCAGGATATGCTGATATTCAAGGTCCCGGCTCTTTGATCTCTTTGTCAAATAGCAATAAAATGAAACTCGGAGTAGCTTTAGTCAAGTTTTCTGAATTAGAAGCCTTGGCTCACAAGCTCGCACCGATGAAAGAGTCTGGAAAAAAGAAATTGCCTGACGATAGTCTGAAAGTACTAAGATCTGGTACATTTTTTGGATTCTTCTTGGCCGATTATTTGAGTAACAATCCAAAGTTCGTGACCCCAAGGATTTTGGCCAGAGTTGCGGAAAATGTAATCTTTAACGCATCAAATATCAGTCATTATGTGACTAATATTACTACTGGAAATCAAGAGGCTCAAAAGATTAACGCAACTACGTTAGTCGCTGCGCTCAAGCGTAAAAACTAGTCATAACGTCCAACCAACCGGGAGGCTTTTCTCATTGAGAGAAGTCTCCCGATGCTTTTAGCAGGGAATCAGTCATGAATAAAGTAGACCTAGAATGGACTCGAAATTGGATCACAGAGATAGCACCGAATATTGACTCCGATTTCAAGACTTGGATCACAGGCTTTGAGAACAGATATTCTACCGAGACTTTGACAGTGATGAAAGCAGCTTGGAATGAGGCTAAGAAAACGAAGTGTGGATGCTGTGGAAGAGAAAAACCAGACGTATCTGTCAGACTCGATCCCTACGCAGCCGATATTGACGGCGAAAAGAACTATTGGGCAATGTGTGACCATTGTGAAGAAGCACGAAGGGACGATATATGAGCAAACCAAAGAAATACAAAGTGACCTTGGAACTCACCACGGGCTCAGTCCACAAAATACGATTTACTGATAAAGACGACTCCATCGGTAGAGCATTTTCAATGATCGACGAATGCTGGCAAAGCTCGGGAGAGAAAGATGGATTTGTGGCCTTTTCGAATCGATATTTCAAGATCAGCTCAATAATCAAATATCACCTAAAGAAGTGTTGGTTCTAATGGGCAAAACTATCAGCGTCCAAACAGATCCCAAGACCGGAGAAACCTACATAGACATCTCAGCCTTCGCGGACCTAATAGATATCAAAAAGGTCAAGTATCACCGAATAATCCCGATCAAGGATGGTAATGGCTCGCTGGAAATACGATTCTTCGACGCCAAAAAGAAACGACTCAAAACCATAAAGCAAGCGGCCATGAGACAGTGCAGGCCTTGTCAAGGGAAAGGGATCAATTCTCACAGCCTCCAGATATCAGCGTGGATTGAAAGCTTCGAAAATGTAGAGAAAGGCGAAACTTGTCCTCATTGTAGGGGCGAGGGGAAAGTGTTGAAATGAAGAAATCAATCGTCACGGTTGAGAATGTCTACGGCCTAGATCCCATGCCAGAAACATGGCTAATTCGATATCTCAAGGATGGATATATCAAGGAGCAGGTCATCGACGGGAAAATCATAGTTTCCTTCCACAAATACGAAAATGGCAACAAATCCAAAAAAGGCCAGAACCCAAGCCAGTCATAATGTAAAGTATAATGGACATAAACCCAGCGTAACGTATAATGGACATAAACCCAGCGTAACGTATAGAATAGTGAACATTACGGGCAAGTGTGGCAATTCCCCACAACACACAGAATATGAGTAGTTAACCCCCAAATACGCACTTAATACATCATATGTTAGGTGTTATACGTTTCAATTGTCATATAAGCCTATTCAGATGCATAACCAATCTACGGCAGTGTAGGGCCACTATACACCTCGAACAATCGAAAAACGCTCTTTATGTGACGCTTATGTGATGGTATTGTTGTATCTATGCGATATCACTACACAATCTCTATGCCCGCCTATACTTTTACTATGCAGTGACCGGAAAATGGGGGCTCGCTGCACGCAACGAGAGCCCTACTCTGCCATGCACACTGCCGCGCTGCAGAGATGGAAGGAATATTTGCTATACTGAATAGATGAAGCGTTGCATCACATGCCGTCAGATCAAACCTATTGAGGATTACTATCAGAACGGCTCTGGTAGGATCAAAGCCCATTGCAAGCCTTGTTACAATAAGCTCGATTATGCGCGACAAAAGCGTAGGAAAGCCGTTGTGAAGGGGGAACTCAGGGAACTCTCAGGCGTGGGCCTAGAACGCTCCACACAGGCCTTAGAACAGCATGTAAAGGATTTTCTAACCCATGGCAAGGCCTTCACAGCTCCGGTCCACAAAACGGGTCGATTAACGCCTTTCCTAATAGGCCTAGAATTCAGTACGAGCTTTTCAGGGGCGAAGATCCTCACAACGCGTACAGGCCATAGAAAGGATCTGTGGGATTTGGGCAATTATGACGTCGCCGATATAGCAGCCTTCCTATGGGAAAATCACTGTGAGGTGCGATATGACTTCGCTTAGAATCCTGTATATGGCCGCTATAGGGATGTACCTAGGCTACCTCATAGGAGGAGGCTGTACTGCATACAAGGCCATTAAGAACTTTCCTATATACCCCACTCCAGATGTGGATAAAGGCCCCTCAAAAAGGCATATGCAAAGGTCCCAAAAAGAGGGGGTGTATGTACAGGGAAAAACGTGTACATATGAGAAGGGCGTATATAGGGTATGCATGAGTAGGCCCATAGAGAGGGGTATAGAGACATGATTGAGATCGCCATAATATATACACTATATTGTATATGTGTAGCTGTGATAGGAGGAGAGATAGCTGTCAAGTTGCTGGGTATGCCACGCAAGAGGGGAGCACGAAGCCCCCGGCATGCAAAACCGGTAAAACCGGAGTCCCAAGACGGTTCCATGGCGGAGGTCCCTTATGCCGGGACCCAGACAGGTTATACGCGAAATGGCCAAATAGCTGAGGCACCGAGGTCGCCACTTCCCCGACACTGCCCGGAACATACATGGACCCACCGAAAAGTTGGACAAGAGAGCATACTAGATTCAAATAACTGCGATATTTGCACCAAGAAATTATTTTCCAAAAATAGCCCCCAAAAACCTACCCAGAACCAACTAGGACCGCCCTCTGGCAAGGGTTTAGAAGCCCCGGGCGGCATAAAAATGGGAGTCCCAACTGCAGAGAATCATGACCTAAAGAGTCCAACACCGATATTTAAGAGGCTTAAATATATATTTAAGGAGCTTAAATATACAAATAAGGACCTTAAATGTAAATCCCAAGAACCTGACGCAAACCTAACGCAAATAGGACGTAAACAGGACGCAAATAGGACGCAAAAAACAAGCATATCCGCCAACGACCTCCCATGGCTATGCGAGGCTTGTTCGGGCGCATATGGCATGTCGCGTATCGTACCGCCCGAAAGATGTGAGAATTGCAAGGTAGTTCCGATGAAGAGCGTAGCGACCAAGAAAAAGAATAAGCCCCCCCGCCTTCAAGTAGTATCCACAAAGGAGTCCCGTAAGAAAAAGTTCTGGCATGATATTTTACAAAAAATGTCGGCTAAATCGCGCCGGGGTAGGGTCCCCGCCCGCGAGCTACGCAAGCCTCCCCGGAAGTCCGCCGCCAAGCCAAGACTTGTGGCTCCATCCCGGGAAGTTCAGATAGAAAATGCGTGTATGAAGGTTCAGCTAGAAACCAAGAGGCAGCTACAAAAGGCCGTCGAGTATCGCATAGAACAGCTCCGAAGGGATTTGTCAAGTAAGAAAACATTGACAAAAGTGGTGTCGAAGGATACAATAGAGCAAATGAAGTTCCGGGTCCAAGAATTAGAAAGCTTGAGAAGTTTTATCAAGAACTCGGTGTTGTATCGAAAAGGGAGTTGGAAATGAAGAGCGCAGCGATAGAAGAAGCCGCCCTGAAAGCGATTGAGAATTTTGGTGCCCCAAACGAGATTATGATGAATATCGGAGTTTTCATGGAACAAACCGGAGTTACCGAAGCGGAGTTGAAAGATCCCAAATGGTGGGAAGCCCGTCCTAATATGAAACCCATGATTGAAGACGGCGTATTGTACGGCATTGTCGTAGGCGTGAAGGAGCAAAAATGAAAGAAATAGATCATATTGAAATTACTTTCGTTCGGACCGGGTTAGATATCAGAATAGTGTACAAGGACGGATCTGTCGAACAGGAGCTAAAATGACGATTAAAGACCTCTTTCAAGATTACCTAGACGGGAAAGAATCCTTCCCCCAGACCGTCAGAATGCTCACAGGCATTGTAGAGAAAGATCGGGTATTTAGTATTTTGGCCATGGTCAATCAACTTTCCCGGCTCGAACTCGGTGACATGGACCGGGATACCTTTATTGAGATTTATAAGTTGGAGAAAAAATGAAAAAGCTAATACTGATCGCGCTTTTAATGGTTGGGTGTAACACTCCGGTACCTGAGCCCAAGTCAGAACCTAAATTCAAATATAACGATGCCGTAGAGGTTGTCAAAGGATTTTTTCGGGGATGTTCAGGCTATGTAAGTTCTGCTTTTATAGAAGAAGTGGGCATCCGGTACCATGCGCATTTAACTAAATGCCCAAATGCTGACACTGTGTCTATATTTTTCAATGCAAAAGAAGATTTCCTTAAAATAATTAAGGAGAAAAAATGAGCAAAATAGAGCAAATTAGAGAAAGATTAGAGTGGGCCGAAAAATGGGATCGCGCAGGCTGTAACGACCCACCTACCCCTAAACCAGACCACATGCGAGCTGGATGGGCTGTGAAGGATATCCGGACTCTCTTAGACGAATTCGAGAAGCTCCAAGAAAAATATGACGAAATTGATTGGCCATTGTGATGAGTGACATCTATTTTAAGCCTTTAGAACTCAAGTATCAGTCCAAAGTGGATGTCAATAAACTATTGAAATTCATTAGAGAGTTAAAGGACGGTGCCGAGTTTCCGCCGATCCAAGTAAGGCATTTGCCTACGGGCGAGTACCGCGTCTTGAATGGATCTCACAGAGCCCTAGCCCATGGGTTTTGTAATCGGGTTGTAGCCGGGTACGTCGAAGGAGACGGAGAATGAAAGATCATCTAAAAGTCATAGGGATTATGGTTGGGGCATTAGCGGCTTGTGCAGCTCTAGTTTACGGGCTGATTATGTTAGTAAACACCATTGGATTCGCTTACACAATTTGTATTTTTATGTCTTATGGATTGATTGGAATCTACGAGGGCATTCTTGAAGAAGTTAAGCTGGGGCCTAAGGGTTTCAAGCATTATTACGCGGATCGTCTCGAAAATTCCAAGGAGCAAAAATGAAAGAAACTGAAAGATTAAATCTCACAGAATTTCGGAAATCCATCGAACGCCAGCTCTTGATTATTCAAAGAGAGATTGATGCCAATTCTGCTTATCTGGAAGCATATAGGGAGCAGCATGGAGATCTCTACCACAGGATTGACGAGCAAGAAGACAAGGTCACGGAGATTCTAAAGCAGCCCATGGCAGCCCTATGGCGTCTGGACATCAAAAGTCTACTCGAATGCCTAGCCATTATCGATACCAAGCTTATGGAGGGGGAACCCCCAAGTGGGAATATCCCACGCGCAGACGAAGAGCCCGATTTCACTAGGGACGCTTTGGGCCGGAAACTGAGCCCCAAGGAGCAACTCATCCGGGAAAAGGAACTCAGGGATCGTAAAAAACTTATGGATATGGAAGAAGAATAATGAAGCGCAGTAAAATGGTTGAAATTTTGGCAGACGAAATATGTGGAGAATATTCTTGGGACGGTCCTAGAACCAAGATAGGACTCGAATATGCTTTTCAAATAGCTGAGAATGTTTTGAAAAAAGCTGAAGAAAAAGGTATGATACCTCCCGGCTATTCCAGACCTCATGATTGGAATGAACGGGGCATTACTTATTCTCAGTGGCTTCAAGAGCCTTCTAAGATTAACGAATGGGAGCCGGAAAATGGCTAAGAAAAAAAAGAAACTTCGTAGTAAAAAGAACACCCTCATTGTAGAGAAATTCACATGTAATCGGTGCCATCATACTTGGATCGCTTCCAAGGCGGAAAAATGTACCAATGCCCAATGCGGGTCCTTGAATATCGAGATTGGGAAGGGCAGACCCCGAGAAATTCCCACCTACGACCGCTTTCATGCGGGGGATACAGTTAAATTCCGAGGACTTAAGTACCAAGGTAAGACCTTTTTACCATTTGATGGTAAGTTGAAGGCCGTAAAGAATACCGTCGAAGGAGCTGTTACAATAGTAGATGAGCCCTTTAGGCTCATATTTAATCCGGATGGGACGCTTTATTGCCATGCCCACCTAGGAATTTTGCTAGAAAAACCGAAAAAGATCAAGGTCGCAGGGCCGGTAGAAGGAAGAGATTATGAAAAAAGAAAGTAAAGCTTTGGACGATGCTGAAAAATGTATCGAAGCACTGAAAAAAGAATCTGTAGAGGGATCACCTCTACGAGTCGATGATATAGATTGGGCGGTCAAAGATCTCCTTTGGGAATCTGTGAAAAAAGAACTCGACGCCAGATCCGTCACGCAGACGATGGGTTCGGACTATATGGTTCGATATATAGGAATCAAACACCCAGCCATTGATATCGAAGGCGGAGCCAAAAAATTGGCTGAAAAAGTCAATGATGTTTGTATGGCCTACAAAGTCGTAGGGCAACTCTCTACTGCACTAAAATTCGACTTATTTTATCAAGGAGAAGAAGAAGGGCCGCAGGCTTTCTTTCTCTATTACATAGCTTTTACACCACAAGCTGCCGAGAGAATTGATCTGGAGATGAAACACGATCCGACGTGTGTTTTCTTCGATGCGGTGGGAGGAGGATTTCCAAATGAAGAAGGAAAATAAATGGGGCCGACTCAGTCCAATGTTGCGTGACGCAACAAGAGAACGGATGTCCAAGACTATTTTAGTGGAAGACTTTTCCGCGACTTCTCTGAGCGTAAAATGTAAGGGGAAATTCCCCACGGAAAAAGAATACCGTCAACTGGCGGCAGCTTTGGAAGCTTGCAGTTCGGATATCAAGTATGGGGCCGAGGGAGCTTTATGTATTCATAGACCGCTAAGTGCGGGTATGAATCCGGATGCCTCTAAATCACTTTTAGTGAGTTCTTTTCTCACCAGAGAACCTGCCAAAAAGAAGAAGGCTCCGGCTAAGAAAAAAGCGACTAAGAAAAAAGTAACGAAGAAAAAAGCGACTAAGAAGAAAGCCACGAAGAAAAAGAAGACTAAAAAGGTCTGATTTTCAAATTTTCGCGGTTTTTTCCATAGAAGTAAACGGGGTTAAATATGGGAACACAATTTAGATTCGGATTCTCGTGCGAGCATACAGGGCAGCGCATGGAAATAGGATGCGATTCCAGAATCACTATGAAAACGAAAGGTCCCGTGACTTGGAAAGCCCGATGCGTATGCGGGCTCCGGGTTGAAGTCGTCAAGTGGGGCGATAAATGTGTAATAAAACATAAAAAACCGCCCGAAAAAGTAACTTATTTACATAAAAGGCTGGCAGACGTCCACAAATTGCCCGCACCAAACGACCCGATCTACGCAGATGTGGCTAAAGAATTGAAGAAGGATAGGAATGGAGAAGATTGAATTCAAGAGCGATAAGGAATTCGCCCTAGCATTTAACGATTATCTCGAACAAATTCAAGAAGATCCCTTAGGGTTTTTTATTGAAAGTAAGATTTTCATGGATTTCGAGCCCACGCCCGCGCAGGTAGTGGCCCTGAAATGCGTCTTCGGACAAGAGCTTGACCCGATTACTCCACATTACGTCTGGATGGAATGTAAAGATCCGGATGGAAATTTTGCCCTAGAAAAGATCCAGATGACTGAGGTCGATCTTTTCAAGTTCATGACTGATAAAGAATATCAGCCAGAGTACCAATCCGAGCGTAATAGAATCAATCTCATCGTAGGACGACGGGGGGGAAAGACTACCATTTCCGCTATGCTGGCAATTTACTGTGCCATCAAAATGAACTGGAAGCCGTATCTGAAAAAGAACAAAAAAGCGGCAGTCGTGATTCTCTCCCACTCCAGAGAGTTCTCAGATGAAGTTCTCGAATTAATTAAACACTTTATGGAAAGCTCCCCTATCTTGGCCCGTCTCATTGACAAGAAGGAGAAGCAGACCCAATCAATTTTCAACCTCAAAATCCCTTTTATAGAAAAGGGAAAAATCGTGAATTCTTTGGTCCGGATCAAAGTGGGTACCGCCAATAAAAAGAACGTCCGGGGACAAGCTATTTGCGCCCTACTTTGTGACGAGATCGCGTATTGGAACCTAGACGAGAACGCGGCGGAGCGGGATGTAGACATCCTTCGAGCTGCCCGACCCGCCCTACTCCAGTTCCGGGAACACGGGCTTTTAATCAAGCTTTCTTCTCCGGGAATCAAGCAAGGGATTCTCTACGATGAGTTCATGCGAAAGGACGAACTGCCCAAAAGTTACCTGACGCTCAAAGCTCCGTCTTGGGTCTGGAATACGATCTTGATGGAAAACGAGTTCAAAGATGAATACATTCTAGATCCGGTCGGGTTTGACGCCGAGTATCGAGCCAATTTCGTTGACTCCATTTCGAATTTCATCATGCCAGAATTCGTGGATCTTTGTACGATCAAAGGCAAGACTTTCGAAGTCCCGGAACCCCGTAACTCTGACGTGGTGTATTGCGCCTCCATTGATGCTGCCTTTAAGGGGGATAGGTTCGCCTTCACTTTGGTAGGTTATGACGGCCATAAAATGAAGCAGTATGTCGTGAAAACTTGGAAGGGCTCCAGATTAAAACCTGTTAAATCTAAGATAGTTGCGGAATATATTCGAAATATTTGCAAGGAATATGGCATCACCCGGGTCCATGCCGACCAATTCTCCTTCCAGCCCCTGCGGGAAATATTTGAGCAATATGGTGTGACTTTGATCGAGAAGCCGTTTACGAATACCTTCAAAAAGCAGATTTACTTCAACTTGAAGAACGTGATCCACAACCAAAGGATTGACTTACTTGACTACGAACTCCAGTCGAACGAAATCAAGCAATTACAGGTCGAGCAGACCGCGACGGGCACCGTCCGCATAGGACACCCTCCCGGAGGAAGTGATGACTGTTCTGACGCCTTGGCCGTATCAGTGTTCATTTTGACCTACGATCTCAATGCCTTAGGAATCGCAGAGGGAGATGTGGCTGGGTCCGAAGGGCCGGAAATCAGGACGGATGCCACGGGTAGAGCTTTTGACGCCCCTACCCCAGAAATGCTCGCGCCTATGTACGGGACCGCGTTCGTAGATAACTCAAAAGAATGGATCAAGGATAAGGAAACAGGAGAATGGAAGCATATTAGTGAATTAGAGGACGAAGAGCCGGAAGGCGGGAATGAAGGCGGAGCGGATTTTTCCTTCTAAACCCGACTGCCTTGGTCCTAAACTTGCTATTATGGTAGAATTAGAGTAACCTAGATTGGGAGATTAAAGATGAGATTGGATGTTTTGATAGATTTTTTGGCCTACGATAACGCCTCGCCAACCAATGATCCGGCAGATGCCACAAAAGTTAAAAACCGAACTTCGGAAGATTCCATCACGGGCGTAAAACGCTGTCAGATTTCAGTAGCAGATTCAACCGTAGATCAAGTCATTGAACTTCCTTCTGCAAATACCGAATATCTTTTAATTCTCACGGATCAAGAAATTTCAATCAAATTAAACGGAAGCGGAGATTCTATTACATTGAAACCCAGAGCTGCAGGAACCAAAACTGCAGTATATTACTCAAGAGGTGATGTCACCGCCTTGTTGCTTTCCAACGCATCGGGCTCGGCGGCAAATGTAGATATTGTTACGGCTGATAAATAATAGGTAGAGGGAACATGGATAAGAACGAAAAGCCTACAATTTTTCAAAAAATCGCTCAGGCTACGGAAGTAGCTCTAGATCGATATGTGTCTAAAGCCCGGTCTGAGATGTCACAAGAGGAAGACAACGCCTTTTATCGTAAATCTATTTACCGAGATATCACATATTCTTCGGGAGTGATGGGGTATCAGGAAAAAGCCAATAGACTCTCCTACGATAACCTACAGCATATGAGCCGCAAAAATACCATTATTGCGACTATCATTCAAACCTATCAAAACAAAGTCGCAGCTCACGCCTGTCCTGCCGAGCTACAACACGACAAAGGTTTCAAAATCAAGCTCAAAGATGAGGACGAAAAATTACAGGAAATGCTCAAAACGATGTTTCCGGAGAAATACGGAGATCTCAAAGATCCTAAATCGGCGGGTAAAGATCCCTACGAATCTGGCAAAAAAATGCTTGAGGACAACGACGAAGTTGGAGATGCCGTAGACGGAATAGATAAGAATCCCGAAGCAGAAGACGACGCAGATAAAGACAAGGATGGCGAATTATCCGAAAAAGAGATGATTCGAATGGCCAAAAAAGAACTCCACAAGCAAACACGCGCCCGCGTGAAAGAAATTGAGAACATGATTCTAAATTGTGGGAGGAAAGAAGACCGTCCATGGGAGTCTCAACGCTGGGATTTCGATGCTTATTTAAGAGCCATTGTGCGCGATTCTCTTACTTACGATCAAATCGGAACTGAAATGATTCCGGATAATGCCAATCGTCCACATCACTGGGTACCGGTAGATGGCGGGACTATTCGATATTCTACCCCTTCGCTCAGAAAATATAATGAGATGGATCTGCAACAACCCGGCTATGATCTTTTGTTTCCGGAAAAAGAACTCAGGGCCATGTCAGAGCAAAGAGACGCCCTAGAGCTTGATGACGAAAAATTAGAAAATGATGATTACAAATACGTTCAAGTAGTTAGAGGAAAAATCATACGAGCTTTCACTCCCGACGAGATGTTTGTGGGTATGAGAAATCCTACTACGAATTTGTATGCAAACGGATATTCCGTATCCGAACTAGAGGTTCTCCTTGCAATTATTACCAGTCACATCTTCACTGAGAATTACAACAAATCTTATTTCACTCAGGGGTTTTCTTCTAAAGGTATCTTGCACGTCAAAGCTCCTCTGAATCGCAGGAAACTAGAATCGCTCAGAGTTCAATGGCAGCATATGATTAAGGGCAATAAGAACTCTTTCCAAACTCCCATCCTTTCTGGTATGGATGAAGTAAAATGGATTCCCCTTACTCAGAATCATTCTGATATGGAATTCACGAATTGGATGAATTACCTCATCAAATTAATGTGCTCTGTCTATCAGATCGATCCCCTCGAAATTGGATTCGGTATGAAAGAAGAAGGGGGAACTGGCGGAAGTCTTTCTGGAGATAACACTTCAGAGAAGTTCACAGCCTCTAAAAACAAAGGCTTGATCCCACTTCTGAAGTTCTTGGAGCGGTACCTAAATAAGCATGTTGTGGATAAGATCGACCCAGACTACAAGCTTACCTTCGTAGGCGTAGGAGAAGAGTCTTCCAAAGAAACTCTCGACCGTCAAAAAGAAGAGATCAAGTTCAAGAAATCCGTTAACGAGATTCGCGCAGAAGACGGATTACCTCCTTGGCCGGGATGCGATGAGTTGATTTTAGATCAAGTGTATTTCATGTGGTTCAGTCAATTCCATCCGGATGGAAAGAAGATGCAAAAAGAAATGCAAGGTAATCAGGAACTGAGTGATATGACAAGCTCTATTGAAGACGATGCCAATAAAAAGGAAGACCAAAAGAACCAAGACATTCAAGGCATGAGCGACGCTATGCAAGAGGATGCCAATAAAGAAGAAGAAGCCACACAAGCCCAAGTTCAGGGACAAGAAGATTCAATGCAAGCTCAAGATGAGTCCATTAACGAGGAAGTTTCTAACGTGCAAGAAGAACTGGGTCCCAAAGATAACAAGCTCAAAAAAGCCCTCAAAGTTGAATGGTACAAAATTGGCGATGAGGAGTAAAGATGAAGATCTTTCTAGAGAAGGGCGAGTCCCAAGAAGAAACAGAAGATCTTCTCTTCAAGGCTCTTAAAGCTCAGCGCACGGGCGGAACTCACAACGAACAATTCCCAGATCCAGTAATGGAGCATCTAGCTTCGGACCTCAAAGCGGATTACCGTAAACGCATGGCCGACATGATGGCTGAGATCGAAGCCTTATTGGAGCAAGCGTAATGGTACTTGACGAAAAAACAATAGCAAAAATCAAGGCCGTTATAGAAAAGCATCACGCTGGGCTCTTGGTAGGCACCCTCGGAAAGAAGGGCATCACGGACTATCAGCGCAGAAAACTCATTGAAGCGGGCATAAATCTCAAAGGCGAAGAGTCAGTCTTGGAAGCAATTTATCATCATAATTATTTGAACGAGCACGGCAAGCTCACAGCTCCTACTAATGTAGGGGAGATGAAAGCACAGCAAAGGAAGGTTCAGACCCTCCCGGGCGCGGCCACTCACGAGGCTTCGAAGGATCATTTACATTCCAACATGAAGCATCTCATCGAGAAGCAAAAGACCAATGTTTTGTCACAAATAGAGGGCTATATTCGTGACACAAATAATCAGTTCAAATTCGATAAGCTACAGAAATTAGACGACTTATCCAAGGATAAAAGCGTTAGGGGGTTGAAGACCCAGCTCAGAGACTATTCTAGGGACGCAAACCGCAATTGGGACCGCATTGTCAACACCGAAATGAGCAATGCAATAAGCCTCGGTTCTGTGGATCGCATTGTGGATGACAACCCGACCAAAGATATGAAAGAGGTGTACGTCTACCGGATTGTCAAAAATGACGCAGCCCTGTGTAAATATTGTCGCAGGTTTTATATGGATTCTGACGGTAGCCCAAAACTATACAGAATGTCAGAGCTTTTATCCAACGGTTCCAATTACGGCAAGAAGGCGGCAGATTGGCAGCCTACGGCCATGTCCACACATCCCAATGAGCGATGCTCCCAAGTCATCGAACTCAAGCCGGGATTCAGACTCCTTCCCGGAGGCTCAGTCACTTTCATAGGCCAAGAAGCTTGGGCTGAATACATCCAAGAAAAAGTTCAATAGTACTTGACAAAACTCTCCATATTTGAGATATTGCAATTAAGAAAGAGTGGCGAAAGATAAACGCGCCTTAGGCGATCAGGGACAAAGTTGCTATTAGCAGCTCCTTCGATCAAATGTATGCTGGTTATTATATGAGGTCCAGCGTTTGCAGGTATCGAATCCTGTCTCTTTCAAAAACAGGGGACGCAGCTTTATCCTTGACAAAATCCCCCTAATTTGAGATACTGTAATTCCGAGAGTGGCGGAATATATACGCGCATCCCACTCGGGGGTGTGTTGTCTATAAGCGAGAAGAGGTCCTAGGGTTGATCGCCGCGATGGATACTCCTTGCATGAGGGCGACGGTGCATGGGTGAGAATCCCTGCCTCTCGGACCAAAATTTTGCGTCACCTGCCCGTCCGTTGAGGGCGGCTTTTGTGAGTGGTGAGTTGGTCGCGGACCTTATTTTTAGGGAGCATAAGAGGCATTATGGTGACAAAGGAAGAATTAAACAAACAACCTCTAGTGCAGGCTTTATTAAAAGCAGAGCACGAGTTTGGGCTAAGGCTTTATAGAACGAAGCATAAACTTCCTATAGAATTGGAAATTTTGGTAAGGGATTTACAAGAAGCGGCAAACGCGCTTAAAGTATCTTCTTTTCCTAAAAGGGAAACATAATGGGGATTATGGTGACTGAGTGAGCTACAAAAAGCGAGATAAAGGCAACTGGAATCAAGGCAAGTCCTATAAAGGTACCAGAAAAGCCAAGGAGCGAGAATATATCCGATCAGATATAGCGCAACAAATTGATGAGCAGGACCCTAGTTTCAGACACAGGCATATAAGCAAGCGTACAAAAAATGCAGAGGAGCGATTAAAACATCGAATTTCTTGGTACGAACGGGCCATAGGTCGATATGCAGAACAGGGAGGGTTTTGGGCCGGTTTTGCAAGTAGTTGCAGAGATAGTTTAAGGAAGCTTAAAAAGAAGTGGAAAGAAAAATATGGCAAAGAAAAAACTTAGTATCATGTGCGCCTCAGACACCCATCAGAGGCATACCACAATAAATAGGTATCTACCTTTTCCGCAAGATAAGGTGGACGTATTCGCGTACACAGGGGACTATTCTTTCCGAGGCTCTGTCAGAGAAACAGAAGATTTTTGCCATTGGCTGGATGAAGTCTCCGCGCATTTCAAACATGTGCTTTTCGTTCCCGGTAATCACGATTTCATTTTCGAAAAGGACGAAGCCCTAGCCAAGAGTATGCTCCCTAAGAATGTTATTTATCTCAACGATTCTGGCGTAGAAATTGATGGCTTTAAGTTTTGGGGATCTCCCATCACTCCTACGTTTTTCAACTGGGCATTTATGGCCGACCGGGGAATGGATATCAAAAAACACTGGTTAAAGATCCCTACGGATACGGACGGACTCCTCACACACGGACCTCCTCAATTCATTCTGGACAGATGTGGCGACGGCAATGTAGGGTGTGCGGCTCTAGCAGATGAGGTCCTACATCGTATTAAGCCACTTTTTCATTCTTTTGGCCACATTCACGAAGCCTACGGTACCCACTTCGTAGGGGATACCCAATTCGTAAATGCCAGTATTTGCGACGGAGGTTATTTTCCGACCAATAAACCAATTTTCTTGGAGATAGAGAAAGATGTCGAAGAAAAAGAAGATTAGAAAGCTCGGGGACATCTTATTGGATCTGGAAGAAGTTCTAGACGAAATGGTGGATTCCCACGATCTGCAATGGGGCGATATCTTGAGTCTTATACACGGGCATCTCGTCTCACATCGCCCAGACGCGCAAGAGGAATATCTTGACAAAACCAGTCCAGTGTATTACTATGGGCCGGATAAAACACTTGACGAAGACGAATAGTTGAGTTACCATAAGAGACAGTTTAGGAGAACTCCGATGAGTAGAATCAAAGAAATGAGAGAAGCTCTAGAAAAGCTTGAAGCCAAAGTAGAGCTTTATGAAAAGGTTTTAACTATGATTAAGGCCTTGGATGTTGATAAGTCAAATAAGGCTAATAAGACGGAGATAGTTTCCGAGTTCTCTGATTTCGTATCTAATCGTGTTGCTCAACTAGAGGCCGGGGTAGGAGTGCCCGCGCCAGAGAAGCAAGGAACTATGCCTTCTGCCGCTATTCAGCCGGGTTCAAAAGCTCCCGAGCCTGTTCACAAGCCAGCTCCCAAATCTAAAGTGGATCGCAATAAACAACTCATTGAGTTTGTTACAAAATACAAACAATTCAGCAACAAAAAAGTCACAGCTCAGAATGCTGAAGGCGAACAAGTTACGGGGATGGTAAAGATGGTTAACCCCCCCGCAGAAATTTTAGTCGAACAAGAAGGTTTTCTACATTCAGTAATTCCGGAAACCATTAAATTAGCATAGGAGAAAAAAATGGGAAAAAGTAAAGGAAAAGGCAGAGGAAAAGGGGCTCATCAACCTCAGAGTTTCCAACAATTGGTATCTAAGACTCAGACTGAGAACTTAAAGCCATATATCCATCATCTGTTTCAGCAATATGCTCAGCAAACCCAGCAACAATTGATGGGGCTTTTTGCCATTCCGAATACACGTCTCACCGTGCTGGAAGGCGTTGCCATGAAGCGTTTCGGACTCACCAAAGGGGATCTAAAAGATCTCTATGCTGATGAGGAAGACAAAGCTTGGGGATATAAAGAGTCCAAAGCTCCGGCGAAAAATGGCGATATGCTACGAGTAACAGTTTGCGGAAAGCCCGACAAAGAAAAAGAATTCGGTCAAGAATCAGTTCTCAAGGTGCGTAGCCTAGGTAATGAACCTTATCAACTTCAAAAGGAACTTGAAGAAGGCCTGTACGGTGCTAAGCCGGGAGAGACTAGAACAATCCCAATCACTACCGTGACAAAGGCCAAGAATAAAAAGGGCGAACTTGAGGACGTCGATTTCACTTACGACTTCAAGATCACTGTGGATCGCATTTCAGTTCTGATTGACCCGCCTAAAGCTGAAGCTCCTGTAAAGGGCAAAGGCAAGAAGGGGGCTACAAAAAAGGAGGCCACAGATGCAAAAAAGTAAAATAGAATTCCTTTGGGATAAGGTAGGCGTATTCCGGGATAAAAAAGCCAAAGAAAAAAATTCCGGAGATATGTTTATCAAAGATGTGAAAGTTTCCAATAATTTCGGAGTAGTCCGATTCATCGGGACTCAGGTAAAAGATTCTTCTCTAAAAGTGGGGGATCAAGTTTACTTCGGTAACAAAATCGAGCCTATACAAATAGGGAGCGAAGAAATTCTGGTTATGGAAGCCCGGAACGTCATCGGCATTGAAAAGGAGTCCTAAGTGGCCATTCCAAGAGAGCGTACTCAACTAGAAAACTATCTAGTTTATGGTATAGATCTAAAAAATCGACGTATCTTCTTCGGGCATCCTATTGATTGGGGCCACATCGGAGATGATGCAGAAGTCGGTTATAATGATTTTACGGAAGCTTCCGTCGAGATGGCAGTACGCGCTATTAAACGTATGGAGAAAGATCATCCCAAGCACGTTATTGAAATTCATCTCAACTCGTGCGGGGGGGATTACAAGGCCATGTTATATCTATATGACGTTATAAGAGCTAGTACCTGTGCGTTTCATTTTTATGGAGGAGGTCGAATAAATTCTTCCGCTACTTGGATTATGGCAGTGTGTGATAGAAGATATTTATATGAAAATGCCACAGTGATGCTGCACAATGGTCGTAGTGGCTATAATGCCCCAACTTCGACTTCCTATAATGATAATTTAATAGACGTAGAATATGAAAAAGAAGAGGCGGAAAGACTCAATAGAATTTATGCGGAGAATAGCTTAATCCCAAAAAAGGTATGGGATGAAGTCTTAGTCAGAGATTTGAAAATATCAGCACAAATGGCAGTAGATGCCAAACTAGCGGAGAAAATCGTACCTCTTCCCAAAAGAGGAAATCTAAGAAAAGAACGCCTAGCTCACATGAAAAATGTAGACAAAAAAGCGTTGAACGATCTTATAAAAAAGCTATATAAGAGAGTGGGGGTAAATCCGAGTGGAAAAGAAATAATTATAAATATTCCCACTCCGGACGAAGCAGATCCAAACGTAGTCATAGACAACTCTCCTATTAATACAGAACCGGAAGATTCAGACAATAAGGGGGAATAGATGAGATTTTTTAGGACTTTATTGATTTTACTGATGCTCGTAGGATGTGGCTCAGACATCGAAACTGGCCCGCCCGGACCCAAGGGAGACGTGGGGGACAAAGGAGATAAGGGACCGCAAGGGGAGCCTGCTCCCGAGATTGAAGAAGGCTTAGAAGCAGCCCTGAGTTGTATAGACGATGCTTTGCCGGATTACGAGTTGAAGAGTGCTTCTGTAAATGAAACTAACGGGGATATCAATATCAAGTATAAGGAAATCGCACCGTGAAAAAGAAGAAAACAGAGAAGAAAAAAACAAAGAAAAAGATAGAATTCACGACAGATGACCATTATGTGGAATGTAGTAACTGCGGACCTATAAAGAATATTCGGGTTAATTGGGCGTATGTGAGAAACGGGGGAATTTGTAGGTTGTGCAGATCAAGAAATATTATGGGAACTCTGAAAGAAATACTCCCCGGGAAAAAGAAGAAGAAGAGTGTCAAATGAAAAAGAAAAAAGGTAAGGGCTTAGGTGTCAAATCAGACGGTTACAAGAATATAAGAATTAGGGATCTGACTGACATCATAACTAACCTGAAACTGGTAGACAGAGGTATTCGGGGATTCAACTTAAAATACCATACGGATCTCCATATCGAAGGTATCGATACCCTTGTAGATAATCTCATGGAGAAAATAAAAGTAATTCAAAACGAAAAATTCAAAGATCCTTTTGCAGGAGTACCGAAAAAATGACTAGGCAAAAAGCTAATCTTGAAATTCTAAATAAGCTGGGACAGTATTTGACAAAATATCCAGATATTCGATTTAGTCAGGCTTTGGTAAATCTGGATTTAGTTGTTAGCACCCGAGGAGAGGCTTACGATAACGTCTGGAAAGATGAATATCACATAGAGCCTCAGAAGATTCTCGAAAGGATGCCTAGTGAGCAATAGACCGCTAAAGGACGCAATAGCCAAAAAACTGGAATCGGAATGGGCTTACAATCCGAAGTCCAAGTATTGGAATAAGAACATGAAGCCGTCCTTCTTAGGCACTTCCTGTCTTCGTAAGATTTATTATTGTTACAACCGAGTGAAACCCGACTATGGTTGGACTGCCCAAAAGATAGAAAACTTTGAAAAAGGTGACATGTTTCACAATCTCATTAAGTCTTGGTTCAAAGGACTTGGAGTTTCTGTGCCCTACCGCAATAAGAAGGGCGAGATCCCAAAGCATTGGAAGACCAAAGAACCCGATCCGGAGTTTCCCGTGAGCGCGAAAGACCTCCACATCAAGAACGCCAAAATCGACGACGTATTAATTCTTGAAGGAATCGACGGCATTAAGGACGGATTGTGGCTCGCCGAGTACAAGTCAATAAATCAAAAAGGGTACGACCGCTATATCGAGACGGGTCCCAAAGACGAACATCTTCAGCAAGCTATGACCTATGTGTATCTTTTCGAACAAAATCTTGCTGACGGGGAATTTGACCACATAGAAGAGCTTGAAGGATTTACTCAAGTGAATGGAATCATTTATGTGTACATCAATCGGGAAACTGACGATACGGAAGATAATTGGAAAGAATTTGTAGTAGAAAAAGATGAGGAGCCCTTCCTAGAAGTGGCAGATAAGATATTCGGGACCCTAAAACATGTAGAAGAGGGGACCCTGCCGGATAAAACAGAGGATTTTTGTAATTGGTGTGATTTTCGGGAAAAATGCAAAAAGGAGAAGAAAGGCATTTAGACGCACAACTCTATAATTATATCATAGAAAAACGATGGTATTATGATAAAAATTGCGGTATAATTTAAGAGTTATGAGAAGAACAGACTCAGAAATTAAGATCTTGACCATTCGCCAAAGGTATTCCGATGCCATGCGGCAGTTGATGTCGAGGGACGTGATAGACATGGAAACCTACAGATTTTTGTATGTAAATCTGGAGGTGTGTAATACGCTTTTGAGGGAGTGTAGATTGAACGCATACAATAATGGTCACAGGAGTATTGTCAAATGAATTTTCTAGGAATTATCGCAAAAGGAGTCGTAGCATTGGCGGCTTTTGTAGCAATTTTTGTAGGCATGGGGCAGATTTTTCCCCAGAATGAGGTACCGATAGCCCTTCCGGAAGCCCCGGGGGAGTATAGTGTCGAAACGTATTCCACGATGACTGCGCCAGAGGCGATAGCTCAGAGTTCCAAAGTCGGGGACAAAGTCTCCATACTACCTTTTCCAAATCCAAATAAAAAATTGCCTCTAATTGTCTTAGGAAAGAAGAATACTCTTTCTTTTCGGGAAGTTGTAACGTCCAAATCCGTATCAAAACTCCAAAGGAAGCTTCTCAATATGAGTTACAGGCTTCCCCGAAATGCCACTATCTATTTGGTACTTGACTCCCCGGGAGGCAGTATTGATGCCGGGAACGTATTTATTGACACGGCTAAGGCAATCCCCCAGAAAGTAAAGACCATTACTCTGTTTTCTGCTTCGATGGCCTATCACATGGTACAAAATTTGGACGAGAGAATCATCACTCCTTCCGGAACCCTAATGTCTCACAGAGCCCGTCTAGGCGGCATGGGAGGCGAAATAGGCAGCGACGGCAAAGGAGAATACCTGACAAGAACCAATTGGATTCTGCGCCAGCTAAAAATTATGGACTCCAAGGTAGCGAAACGACTCAAAATGCCACTGAAAAAGTACCAAGACCTCATTAGAGACGAATACTGGGTAGACGGATCGGACGCGGTAGTAGAAAAATCAGCCGACAGAGTAGCCCTCGTAAGGTGCGGCAAGGATTTGAAAGGTACTGAAATTGTTACTATAAGTTCTTTTTTCGGGTCTATAGATGCCCACTTTTCTAAATGTCCCCTGATTTCTTATCCTGTAAAAATAGGAAAAGCCAGATTTCTGACGAACGATTCTACGAAAAGAGATAGATTGCTAAAATATGTAGATTCTCTTTTTAACCACAAGAGACGTTTCGTGAAAGAATACATCCTTAATGGGTCCTACACGGAGGTGCAGAAGTGAAATGGCTTTTAGCCATATTAACAGCCCTCGCAGTAGTAGGCGTCCCTAGAGCACTTTCACAGGAAGGGAGCCGAACTACACCTACATTAAAAGTTTTGATCGCTGATACAGGAGTTTCTCAAAGAGTACGACTAAAATATCGAAAATTTCTCTCCAAGAGAGATCTGAAGTCAAAAGCTCTCAATGATCGGCATGGCCACGGAACCCATATATTCGGAATCATAGCAGAAAAGGCTTGCCCCGGGGTCCAATTAATCCCCTGCGTCGATTTCAAAAAAGGTAAAAAAGAGGGTTCCTTCAAAACGGAATTCAAATGCCTCAAGCAAGCTATTCGGCAAAATGTCGATATTGTTAATTATTCCGCAGGCGGAAGGGCTTATTATGCAGAAGAGCACGATCTGGTAAAAATCCTAAATAGAAACAAAACGACAATTGTGGCAGCGGCGGGCAACGACAAAGCTAGTATTTTCAACGAACCGCCCTATTACCCAGCGGCCTACGCCGAGTCTAACATTATAGCAGTAGGATCTATTATGCCAACCCGAGAACGGGCACCTACTTCAAATCACGGAAAGAATTCAATGGTTTGGGAGATCGGACATGAAGTTTACAGCTTTAATAGGCACGCAGATAAAGTAATGATGTCTGGCACCTCTCAGGCTACGGCTGCACATACCGCTCGATTAGTCGAATTTTTTTGCAATAAAATCAAATAAATCCTTGACATCTGATTCCTTCCGACCTATAGTGATTATAAGGGAAAAACCCACGGAGAAGATTTTACTCTTAAAACTCCATAAATAGCACTATTTTTTTGCACAGAATTATGGAGACTCGTATGTCAAAAAAGAGGACTCCCGGCAAGAGGCCGGAGCTAATCCTCCTCAGAACACCTAGAATTGAGGAAAAGAAAGTAGTACCGATCCGTCTAATACGGTCGCGCAATTTCTGGAATTCTTGTCCTTTGAAATTGGATCTTATGCCAGACTCCCCGTGCGCCTTAGGATATGAATCTAGTCAATTGAAATCCAATACCCCGCCTTCTTGCGAGTGGTGGATTAATTCAAAAGAACACAATTTTTGTTTTTGGAGATGGGTACAAGATATCAGCCTGCCAGATGGCCGCATGGACCCTCTTTTACAGAATGAAATCGCCAAACTGATGAATTGCTCCTCCACTAAAATTCACTTTATTTTGAAAGAAGCCTTCGAAAATCTGAAAAAGAGTGATTATATCGATGTTTTGAAGGATTACGCCACAACGGATGCCCCGGATACCTACGGCTCTGGGATGAATGTAGAGGCGGCCATACCCGAGCCTAAGGCGTCAGACGAGTAGAAAACTCCAATAAAAAGCCTCTCGGCGTTTTTTGGTATAATTTGAAGATGGCGTCTAAAGACAAGAAATTCAAAGTAGTAATCCCCGCCCAAATAGAGAAATCCGAATCCGGCGACTGGCGAGTCTATGGTTTAGCGTCCACCGCAAACAAGGATCTCCAAAACGAAAAAGTCAATCTAAAAGGTCTGGATTTAAGTCCAATCGAAAAGGGTAAGGGTATTTTCAACTATGACCACAAAAAGGGTCCCGAGAATACAGTAGGCGTCATTGATACCTATAAGAAGGATGACAGCGGATTATATCTAGGCGGATATCTTTTCAAAGAACACGACAGAGCCAAATCCCTATATCAAATCATGGGTTCTTTAGGTAAATCCGACAGAGGCCGGATGGGAATGAGCATTGAGGGAGTTATCAAGCAACGGACCGGAAACGACGGAAAAACCATCAATAAGGCCATGATTCACAGTTGTGCTTTCACGATGAGTCCTGTAAATACAGATACTTTTGTCAGTTTAGTCAAATCCTTGAATGGTGCTGAAGTTGAATTCGAAGGCAACGAAATTGGGACAGATTTTAGCCCTTCCGAAGAAGATGCCGAAGCAGCTCAAGAAAAGGGCCTATTTACAGCCGATCAGGTTGTGGATCTGATTCAAAAAGCCATAGAACTGGAAAAAGGCCGAGGCAAGGATCTAAAGCCTAGGAGAAAAAGAGGTTCTGGAGATTTACAACACAGAAAACTCTCAGATTCCGAGAAAAAAGAGTCAGCAAAATTAAGAGGCGAATTTGTCGCTCATATGGACAAATATAAAGATTATAAGCACAATCCTAGCAATCCTCATCCAGACTATGAAAAAGATAGAAAAGCTAATGCCGAAAGAGCAGAAAGATTGGACGAAATCCACTATAAAGTGGAAAAAGCGTTGGGCGTGGGCGGAGAATATGCCTCCACAACCCCCTCAGAACGCAGCGGAGGAGCCGCTTTAGCCCAAGAAGACCTTGATTCTAAGGTCAAAAAAGCAGAATATTCTGAAAAAATGTGTAAAAAGTGTAAAAAATCGCAATGTAAGTGTGCGGAATCAATGAAAAAAGGCAGTGCGGAATTTTACAAGTCCGAGCTTTTGAATGTTTTGGAAAAACTTCAGGAATTACATCCAGAAGTCCCAAAGACTGCGTTGTGGGAGGCTTTCAAGGAAAGACTCAATCGCAGGTTCGAAGGTCTGGATCTAGATTAAAATAAGTTTGTGGATAGTGTTATTATTATATAAGGAACTTGAAAATTAAAGGGGTATTGAAAAATGAGTACAAGTAAAGGTAGACAAGATAACAGTCAGAATCGTTTCGATAATACGATTGCTCCCAAATCGGCTGAGCAGGGCATGTTAAAAAAACAAGATGAAATTATCGATGATTTGAATTCTGATGGACAGATTATTTCAATTTTGTCAGCCGCAGGGTCTGGCGGAGGAGCCACAGAAGCTATGACTGTGACAGGTCTTTTAGCGACGGATCAAATTCTAGCTGTTTCGCAAGAAGTAGATGGAGGTAATAGTTTACCTCTTCTTGGTTTTAATACTCAAGCAGATGACGCTCTAACGGGAGTATGGAGTGCAGATCCCGGCGCAGGTGCTGAAATTCGAGTTACTGTTTCTAGAGCTAAAGCTCTTGCAAAAGTTGACTTGAAGTAATTTTATATTTAAGGAGCTAAAGACAATGGATAAAGAATTAAAAAAATCTATCGATGCAAAGATCGACGAGCTTTTTGCCACAGAAGCGGAACCCGTAGAAGCTCCTGAAAGTTCTGGCGAGTCAGTCGAGAAAGCTGCACCGGTATATGAAGGTGGAAAAAAGTCTAGCTTAATGAAAGACGGTTCTGATGCTGGCCCCGGCAAACAAACCGCTGACGAAGGCGAAAAGCCCAAAAAAGCTAAGCAGGAAAAAGAAGGCGAAAATGGTCGCCCTAAAGAAGTTCAAGACGTTCCTAACTCTGACGAAGATGGCAGCCGAGCAAAAGGCTATGACCATATTCAGAAAGAACAGAAGAAAACTCCTGAAATTTCTGCAAATGGTGCCATGGTCAAATCTGAAACTGAAGCAAAAGCTGAGGACAAAGTAGAAGTCTCTAAAGAAGACTACGAAATTCTTCAGAAAGCCAAAGCTGATTCAATTAAGGCCATTAAAGACGAAGAACTCAAAAAAGTTGAAGAAAAACAGTCAGATCTTATTAAATCTGCCGTTGCAGAAGCCACTAAAGCTTCTCAGGCCGAGAATGAAGAGCTGAGAAAATCTTTACAGGAAACGCAAGAGCTTGTAAAAGCTATTGCTTCTAAGCCCCAGAGACGAAAGTCTGTGGATAATATCCATGCCATGGAAAAGAGTTTCGGTGGAGCTGAGCAAGAAGAGCTTCAGAAAGCCAAAGCTAATGAATTTACTATGGAAGATATGCAGGATGCGGCTGATGAGTTGGTTAAATCCCAAACTCCCGGCTTCAACATTGAGCATGCAATTGAGCTAGATGATTCTGGAAGCATCCAAGATCCTCAAGCCCGAAAATTGCTCGAAAAGCAGCTTAGAAAAAAGTAATTAAGTTTTAGGCTATAATAATAGTCATACAAAGGGTCACTGATTACAGTAGGAACCCTTTTCAAAAATACTCCTACTTTTAGAGCAAAACGCTCGAAGTTAAGAAAATAGTTTTAATAAACATACTTTTAAGGAGTAATTAAATGAATGATTTAGGAAGTGGAAATCCAGCCCTCTCAGGTTTTGGAGTCCATAGCGCGGAAGAGGTCAATGACCTTCAGAAGGCGTTGTCAATTGGCGGCGAATATGCTACAACCCTACCCGGAGATCTCTCTGGCGGTGCAGCTCTCGCAGTTGAGGACCTCGACCGAACTTTGAAGCTCGTTACCCACGGCATGGAACATCTCAAACTGTGGAAAGATATTATCAAAGAAAAACAAACGCAGACTGTGCATGAGTTCAACGTCCAGAACTCTTACGGTTCGGAAGTTCCAGTGTTCTTCCAAATCGGCGGAGTGCCTCAGGCGACTGACGCTCAGTACAATCGTGAAGTTGCTATCGTTAAGTACCTAGGTACTCAAGGGCAAGTTCAGCACAACCTTACCTTGATCCAAGCGGCTCACGGTCCAGTTGTTGCACGCGAAGTAAAAAACAAAACAATCGAACTTTTGGCTCGAAACGAACGCGCCATGTTTGATGCTGACTCTGACATCAATGCTCTTGAGTATGATGGAATTGAAAAGCAAATTCGTGCAAACGAGTCAAATTCTAAGTTCAAATCAACCGCATTCCAAGGTTTTAATGGAGCCGGTTCTTCTGATAGCGTAATCCTCGACAGAGGCGGAGACGTTCTTGATGAAGATACTTGTGAGGACGCCGTTCTTACAGCTCTAAACAACTTCGGTATGCCAATGGACATGTACTTGTCCACTGATATCCATAGCCGATTCTCTAAGGCGTTCTACGCTAAAGAGCGAACTAGGCCCGGAGATCGAACTGCGGCTGGTTATTTGGTTCCTGAATTCGTAGGTTCTTTGAACTTCCGATTTAAGCCGAACCTTTTCAACCGTCCTCGTAGAGAGCCTTTGGCTTCTGCGATTTCAGCCACAGGTGCTCCAACGACTGCTTCAGAAGCATCGCCTTCTGATGGAGATTCGAAGTTCACGGCTGATGATGCCGGAACTTATGGCTACAGAGTCTCTTCTGTTTACGCAGACGGAGAAACTGAAGCGAGTGCTCTTGCCGCGATTGCAGTTTCTGCAGGCGACAAAGTAACTTCGGATATCACCTACACAGGCAGCCCTCTTTACCTGAACATCTTCCGTACTGCGAAAGATGACCAAACAGGCGAAGCTGAATTCATTGGTCGAGTCGCTCCCGGCGGATCTGGCTCAACTCATGATATCGACTTCAATGAGAAGGAACCCGGTCTAGGAAGCGCATACTTGCTTATGCACGATCCTGATACTCTCGTCTTCCGACAACTCGGAAGCATGATTAAGTATGACCTTGCTGTTACTGACACTTCATACAGATGGCTCCAGTTGCTATATGGAATGATTGTGATTCAGGCTCCAAGGAAACACGCAATCGTGAAGAATATCGGAATCCAATCTGCATAAGATTGATCTGATTTAACCCTCCTTTCGTAAAGGCCTCCTAGGGAAACTTAGGGGGCCTTTTTTATTACATATTGTAATATGTAATAATTGAGTAGTTTCATACCTTTATAACCCTACCTAAATTCCCTATTATATACTTGACTTCTGGCCCTCTTTTTGCTATATTTAGACCATAGCTATGAATCTGCCCACAATGGGTTGATTTAACACCATTAATGGAGGAGAAATGCTATGAAACTGAGTAAAAAGCAAAAACTGGGATTGGACTTATTCCATTTCCTAGGAACTGAACCATTGACTGTGGCTGTACTTGCCACATATTTGGGGACGACTGAGGATTTTCTTCAGCAAATCGTAAGAGATTTACGAGCTGCTAGTTTAATCACAGTCAAAAAAGGTCCCGGGGGCGGAGTATCGCTAAACCCCGAGTCTTTTGCTCCAAATTTCAACCAAGTAATCACTGTTCTAGGAGTTACCTCGACGGTATCTGATCTGGAGACAAACAGCGCGAAAGTTCAGGCATTGGTCACACAGGCCCTTGTCGGAACTCCCGTTTCTACGATTCCGTATGGAACGCCTGTTACGCCTCCGGTAAATGATAATCACGGGGGAGACACCGCTTAGTAAATGCGGTAGGCCCCGTTCACTCACCTTTCGGTGGACGGGGCCATTTTTTAACCAAGGGTGTGAGATGGTATGATTAAGGTATTGATTATTGGCTTAGGTTTAATTTTTATACCCGGCGGATTGATAGTCGGCGGGACATATTTAGTAAGGAGATTTCTCGATGGAAAACGAAAAAATGCCAAAGTGTCCAAAATGTCTGGAGAACGAAAACGTGGTGAGAGCCCACGCTAAGGCCTACGGTCCTATCGAAGAATCAGACTACTATTTTTGGTGCCGGGAATGTAAGGTTGAAGTGGACGAAAATAGCGATCTCATGATTGAGTTTGAAGAACTCCAGAAAATGCTAGGGCATTCGGCGCATAATTTCAAACCCGGAGATAGAGTCCAAGTATCCGATGGATATGGATCAGACTTCTACACTATTGTAGGCAAAGTGCCTCTCGATTCTCCCGGAGAAAGCATAGATCCCGCCGGGATCGACTTTCTGGGGCTTAACGCTCAATTAGATGCTGCAGATCACGACAATGAAGTTATTTTAGAAGAGCCTCCTGCAGGAACCCCGCCTCGAAAAGGAGTGATTGTAAAGAATGTTCAACTTTTCGGCACAGATCCGGAAACGGGAGAAACTAAACTTATATCTTTGAATAGAGATCCGGAGAAACCTATATCTTTGAATAGAGATCCGGAGAAACCTACTTTCAATCTCTATATAGCCACAGAACGAATGCACGCTTGCTACAATTCTTTCAACGGACTACCTAGAGATGAGGATCTATTGAGCCTTATCAAGCAAAAATGCACGGACGACATCCGGATTCGATTTGATGTGGATCATGATTTCGTAACTCAATTCATTGAAGAGTGGTTTGAGAAGGAAGGTATTCACGCAGAATTCGCAGGAGAATAATATGGAAGTTATAATCGTATTATTATTCGGAGTGCTCGCGGCTGTTACCATGAACGCTGTTTTTGGGAAAAATTCCCAAGACAATACGGCATGTTACAACAAAATTCCCCCAGAAGTTCATAAGTGGGGAGAGAAAGTTATATTGGGACCTAGGGGCGAGCACACAGGAGTAACGAGATTGTACTGTGTCAAATGTAACCGCACCTCGGACCAAATGAATTAAATAGTTGACAAAAACCGTTATTTATCGTAGGATTAAAAGTAGAACGTCGGCAGGAGGAGAAATATTATGTTAAGGGTATATCTAGAACTGGGGAAATTTCAGGAAGTCGGGATAGAAACTTCCGAGATTATACCCCTAATCAGAAATTGGACGGAATCCCCAGCCATGACCGAGTGGCTAACAAAACGGGGCTTCAACATAAACAATGCCATCGAAATAATTGAAGATCTAGAAAGTGGTAAGGTCCATTTCAAGCAATTACGAGAAAAGCGGAAAAAAACGGTTTTGATTGTAGACGATGATGCGGCTTTACGGGAGGTTCTCAGATTTTCTTTTGAAACCAAAGGATATCAAGTTTTTGAGTCCGGTTCGGTAAAAGAGGCTATGGCGCAACTACGACGGCTTGACATGACTGAAACCATTGTGGATTTGGCTGTAATTGATTATTCCATGCCCGGGCCTAATGGTCTGAAGTTGGTTGAGTTCTTGAAGAGAAATTACGCAGATACCAAGTCGATTATTTTTTCAGGAGGCTTTGATACCCCTACTTCAGTACCGGTGTTTCAAAAAGGTTCTTCCGGGATTATTGAAAAATCTGACGATATTGTGAATTATGATCCGGCCATAATCAGAAAAATGAAAAGGGAGATTGATTCGAAATTCGGGGTTCCTTCCGAAAATATCTTAAAAGACTATTCTGGCCAAAAAATGCCATTCGAAAAAATCATACACCGGAAAATCCAAGACCGATTAGACGGCATGATTGATGAGATGTTTTTGGCGGATAATGAGACTAAGCGAAAGGAAAAATGGGAGGAAATCAAATCAAAAGCAAAGCTATTTAATCAAGATTTGGATCTAAAAGAGATTATGGCACGCTGGAGAAAGGGGCAAAATGCAGGCTAAATCATGGGAATACTTTATGAAATGCGAGTTTGGGAAACGCTATATGCAAAAAATCATGGGGTATTTAGAAGAACGGGGTCAAGATTTTACTATTTGTCCCGATATTGATTTGATATTTACGGCTTTAGAGCTAACACCCCTAGATAGAGTAAAAGTGGTCATTATCGGTCAAGACCCCTACCACGGAGAAGCGCAAGCGAATGGGCTTTGTTTTTCTGTCAATCCGGACACACCCCTTCCGTCCTCTTTGCGAAATATTTTCAAAGAACTCCAAAATGACACAGGCATCCTCTGTACGTCCGGAGATCTCACTCCGTGGGCCGAACAAGGCGTTCTCCTACTCAACACATGTCTCACGGTAGAAGCGGGCCGACCGGGGTCGCACGGGGGCGTAGGATGGGAAATTTTCACAGATAAGGTAATAAAAGCGGTTAGTGACCAAAAAAATTCAATTATATTCGTACTTTGGGGTAATTGGGCCAAAAAAAAGCAAAAGCTAATAGATGGAAAACGTCACATAGTTTTGACGGCTGCGCACCCATCCCCCCTGTCTGCATCTAGAGGTTTTTTCAAATGCGGACATTTCTCTAAAATAAACATGCATTTGAAGTCTTCGGGAATGAACCCGATAAACTGGGAGACGTGATTATGGTTAAAATAATTTGGTTGAACTTTTTGACATATGTCATAACAGACCCCCTGGAGAAAAAACACTATCATTGTAGTAATTTACGAAGCCTGTGTTCTAAAGCGAAGCAGTTGAAGATCTCTCTGAATGAAGTGGAAAGGGCTATTATAAGTATGGAGATCGATGGACATAATTATGCAGATTTTGGAATAAACGGCACTTTTATCTTCTCTGAATATCAGTCTCAGTGGGATATAGAAAGTAAGATGTCCGCATGAGAGCCCTCATACGGATGTTAGCAGCCCCCAATCTAACATACGGCACGAAAGGCTCCACAACCCCTTGTGTGCTCGGAGAGGTCGTAGGCGCGAAGTCCCCCGAAGGGTACCCCATAAATGTGCTTTTCGTCACTAGAGAGCCCTTCAAGCGCGGCCACATAAAGCTCATGACTATGGTCGGGTTTTACAAAGTCCTAGACCACAGTATTTATGACTATTATCTGGTAGGAGCCGACACAACGAGTCAGAACCTAACCGTAGATTTCGTGCAAAAGTCTTACCGAAGAATTCGAGACTTCGTATCCCTCAACTTCATTGTGGCTGTGCAAGGAGATGGCCACGCCTTGCCTAAATTGCTGGAATCGTTTATAATAGAAGACGAGGAAGTGAAGTAGTGTCAAAACATAATCTTAAAACAAAATTAGCCACATTGCTTAATGATATGGAGGATATGGAGCAAAGTTCCAAGATCCGCCTATTGTCTAATTTCATGGAAAATGAATTGGGATTAATGGAAGAAATCCGGTATTGGGATAAATATGCTGTAAATGCCATCCAATCCCGAGCAGTTCAAATAATGGTTGATCTCGATCCCCGATCCGGCTTAGGAGGCGAGCAATTTCGCTATAACGGCGATCTAGCGCGTGCCTACTGCTTCGTACAGGCCACTCACGACTATATGCGGGGAGAAGGCCTCATGCCCTACCTCATAAACCTTAAAAAGGACGGCATAGAGGTCAAATCATGTACCCATATGCGTTCTGAGAAGAATTCCAAGGGCCGATACCAGTGCCCCGAATGTGACGAAGAAGTCACTCCCATTCTATGGACGAAGAGAAAACTGAAGTAATATCTGCTAGTATTCACTAATATCCTCCAATAGCCTTCCAAAAGGTATATCTCCCCAAATGCTATAATATATCTAAGTTCAATACGAACTAGATTTAGAGGAGAAAACGATATGTTAGAAATGAAGTGTGACGGTTGTGAGAGGAAGATGAAATTCCAAAATCTCAAACCGGGTGACATGAAAAGTTGGTTGTGCGATTCTTGTGAAGAGATGGGCAAAGAGCGAAAAAAGGAAGAACCTGCGGAAATGAAGGCTGAAGAGGCCAAATCCGAGGAGAAGCCTAAAGAGGAAGCTCCAAAAGAGAAGACTCACGCAGAAGCCCTAGCAGAAGCGAAGAAGAAAAAAGCTGAGCGGGATAAAAAGAAGAAAAAAGAAGATGCTGCGCAGAAACGAGCTGAGAAAAAGGCTAAAAAAGCTGAGGAAGCTAAAGCCAAGGAGTAATCGTGGATTTTGAAAAGAAAATCTTCGAGACTCACAATCTGGATCTAGGAGCTTATTTGATGCTGGAAGGCATTAAGTGGGTCGGATGCAGGATAGTTATTGATGCTCGAAGGGATGAGCCCAAAGCTATGTTGCAATTCTCGGACGAAAAACAGAATTGTAGGGATCTCGAAAGAGTTTTCATAAATAGCCGCGAAAAAAGATTTAGGGAATATAATAAGTTGCTTTTGAAAGAAGTACATAAAGAAATTAGAAACTTTAATAGTAAACTGAAAGACCAAATAGGGGATTAAAGAATGGCCAGCGAAAAATTAAACGGAAATATTGACAAAGTCAGCACGGGGATGGTACAAACTCCGAAACGTCTTTTAGCATTGGATCTTGCTTCGGCTGCCGTAGATGTAGGTGAGCAAATTAGCGTTATTCGAGTGAGGGTCACTGCCCTTACTTACTTGGCTTTTGGAAAAACGAGTACGATAGGAGCTGTTTCAGTCACGACTAAGAATGCAATCGAATTATCTCCCGGAACACACATGATTGCTGTTACTGGTAGATTTGTGAGAACTTCTATAGCGGTATTAAGAGCAGAAGCGTTGTAAGTTTATGCGGTTTCGCCGCTATCAGGGGATGAGAGAAATGCCAAATAGAACGCTTTGCGACGTACTCGAAGAAATGAGAAAAGCGGGAAAAACCCGTAATTACTCATATTTAGACGGTTTGGTCGAAGAAGCCCAAACCATGGCGAATAGAATGGAAGCTGCTCTGTGGGATCAGGGCGATTTGAAGCGAATGCGGGAAGAACGGAAAGAGCTAAAAGCGGAAATTGAAAAGCTCGAAGAAGCAAAAAAGTCTTTGAAAAAGGACAAAAAAGAAGACTAAATCTAGCACGGGTTAGATTTATTTTGGGAAAAGGAAAAGGAACTAATGAGTAAACTCATTACTGAGCGTTTATGGCTCGCAATATCACCACGTCCATTCACAGCGGATGGCGGCCAATACGGCCAAGTAACTCTAACCTCCACGTTAGATTTCAAAGTAAAACAAACAGTTAACCTAAGATCGAGTACCCAAGATTCCATTAAATTGGAAGTCAAAAGGATTGATTCCCTGACTTCAATGATAGTCGGGCCAAAAACAAGCGACATAGATGCCCGCACAGACCTCACAGCTTATCTGACTGCCGACGGGGCTGACATTAGAGCCCCTAAGCAAGGACGCGCCGCCATACCACCCCTACAATGGCAAAACGCCGTGTACGCAGAAGAGCCTATGATTGCCATCCGTACTGCAGGAGTAGATGAACAAGGAAATTACTGGAGCAAGACCAACCCCTTCCCAATAGACATTCAGACAGTCACAATCCCGACGATTGATGTGGCTATGACCCACCGAGAAAGTTACACCCCTACGGCAGATGACGCGGATTCCGTTCGAATAGGTAATGGGATAACGGGCAGAACCTTAGAAATTTATCCAAATAAAGATATTGATATCCGTAGGGTAGGAACTACTGCCCGAGAAAAGTTGACAAATGCACTCAAATGCATGGACGACAAGATCGTAGCCTACACATGGTCTGAAATCAACGGAGTTCGCCGGGTAGCCACAATTATTTGGACCTCAGCTAATTTGAACACCAATGAGGGCAGTACAGTCACTTTGACTCGAACTTTTACTTATCAGGGGGTCGATCCGTTCGATTTAACCAATCATACCGATGTCTTGACTGTGGTGTAAGATGAAAAACTGTGAAGACGATATCATAACCCTCCATGCCCCGCTGATTCACACGGCTGCGGACGTCCAGTTTCAGCTCCAGTACAAAAATGGGGTCTTGGATGCGGAGATTATCTGCCTAGGCGCAGGTGCCAATGATAACGTCCAGAGGACTTTAGAGAGCTATTTTAGTCAAGTGGGCATCCCCATCAAAGGGGAGAACCCCACGGGACTAAAAAACAGCACAAATCTGACGTTTACGCTTGCAAATGAGTTCATCCCGGGCACGGAAGTGGTGTTTTTAAGCGGTTCGCGTCTAAACGGGGACCAATCAGACTCAGACCGAGATTATGATATAATTTCTGTAGGACCAAATACGAATAAGGGTGTCGTTTTGAGATTAGATGCGAGTCAGGCTCATAGATTAAATGCTCCCCCATTTCAGAATGAGGGCCTACAGATAAGCTATGCAAAGAGAATTACTTTTAATACAAAGGGCGGAACCTAAAAGGGGATTAGATAATGGGTCAAACTAGAGGAAAAAGAATACATTCGGAATTTCGGGCGACGGCAACGGCACCCCAAAATAGTACGTTTCAGGCGGTAGACCAAACCCGCTATTTTAACGTAGGGGATACGGTTGACGTAATCGATGTCGATGCGGCTGGGAATATCACAGGAACTATATCGGATAACCGAACGATTGACTCAATCATTCCAGATATCGCGGTAATTTTAGATTCTGCGGTTGATACCTCAAGTGCTTCTGGCACTCCAATGATTCGAAACCAAGAGATCGACGACGGACAGCAAGCTTGGGATCGTCTCTTTACCCGAGAAAATCCGGCTGCCGGACGATTCGACCGAAGAGAAGACATCCTTGATACGGAACTCAATGCTCCCGTTGGCGGCCAAACCAAATACGATGTTGCTGACGCGAATTTGTTCAAGGTAGGAGATGCTGTGGACGTTATCGGTGATGAGGGCTTACTTGCCACTACTACCGTAACTGCGGTTTCTATTAATGCCGACGATACTCTAAACCGGGCTACAATCGCGGTCGCGGGGGTTCACGATGCCTCTGCTTTGACCAATCCGTTCTTGAAAAACAACACGTTGAACGCAGAACGCGCCATTAAGCGTAATCAAGAAGCGATTGATGAGATTGATTTACCTGTAAATAATGAGTTTATCAGTGTAGGAAACGCTCTCGATACTAATTTTGAAGCAGATAATTTGTTCGTTCAAGGTACTAGTAAACTGACGATTGACGGAAGACGTCTTCGATTAGGAACTGCGGGAACAAGGGCTACTCACACCGAGGGTGCGGGCGATGCTCAATTGATCCTTACTTCCCTGATGCTAGGTTTACTCGGCAATGAAGTGGAAATTGAAGTTCAAAGTGGTGCTGGATTCACAGTTGCCGTGACCAAGGCTTATAACGCTTCGGCTAGTGCTATTCTTCCGGGATCTACCTCTTATGTAGTAACGGTCAATGATAATGGCGGAGCAGCTACTGCCCAAGAGATTGCAGATGCTATCAACGCGGATGCGGATGCCAAAAGAATCATGCTCGCTCAATGGGGCGGAGACGGTTCGGCGGTTGTTGCTACTTTTGGTCCTACCAATCTTTTAGGTGGACTTGACGATGGAACTGGCGACTATGCAGAACTCGAACAAGTGTTCGAAAACGTCATTGCAGGTACCGGCTTCAAGTGGTTATCAATGCACATGCGACCAAACGAAAGAAATCGTCTGTCAGCTCCTCCAGAAGACGATGAAGAAATGGTAGTAGAATACGCCCGAGCAAGGGATAACGTAGACCGCTAGGAGGTAGCTAATGCCACAGACTAACTCTAAGAGGGTAAGCCAAGATCTGGAAGGCGAGAATAACTCTTTTAGGAACGACGAACTTCAGTCGATTCTTACTGATATAAATCAGCAAATGGACGATATTGGCTTCGAGGAGATTACTAGAAATGGTAATCTTCAAGTCACAAATATTACTATTTGGACCGACTCGGGGAAGACTCTGAAATTACTAGAAATTGATGTGGCTCGTACCTCCCCTCCTTTTGTAAGTTCCGTCACCAAGAAAGTGTATCTAAAAGACGGCGTGACTGTGGCTTCTACAGTCACTACGACTGTCACTAGAAATGCCAATAAAACAATCAACACAGTAGATACTAGTAATGTGAGGACTTAGATGTTTAGAATCGTAGAAGCTCTCTCATTTATAGTTGACGTAACCGGCAAAATTGTCGATATCGTTGTTGGCGGCGGAGGCAAGAACCAATTAACTGTTCGTTCCACAATAACCGGCGGGGACGGAGTCCACGAAGCAGATGTAATTTTAGAGGACGGGGAACGAAAACTTAGATCCAAAGCGGACGTAACTGTAAATAGTTTAAGAGGTTTTGACCCAATTGCAGATACTTGGTTCTTTATTGGTACTGAATTAGACTCTTTAGGGGCAGGGGATTCGGGAGATACAGTTCGGGTTCAAATCTTAGCTGGAGATGACGTAGTCAAATTCCCTGCAATCGATGTTACTACGACTCTAACCGCCTCAGAAGCGAATGACGAAACTGCTCTGGGTAATAAAATTGTTCAAGATCTTAATGGGGATGTGAATTTTTCTCTAAACTATTTCGCCAGAAGAATTGACGAAGATGCCGTTACAGTGTACATCACTTCTAGAACTCCGGGACCTAGAGGGTCGCGTCCTAATACAAATGACTTTTTAGTCACGACCACAGGAGTAACTGTGGCCACTAGGGCTTTTGACTCGGTCACGCAAAAACAAAAAAATACCAGTTTGGCGCGGGACCCTGCAAATCCGACTTTGGGAGTTTTGGGAATCTCCGGATCAGTTACAGCCGGGGAAGGCGATGTTTCCGGTCGTATCGTTGAATTTGCAGAAGACGTAAGCAGTTCTGATGATATGAGAATCGATGGTTCTTCAACTCCTGTAACATTTACAATTGATGCATCTGCCGATAAAGAGAGATTTTTTACTTCTTTGCGTTTCGAAGCTTTGGGGAACGGAATCCAATTTACCAAATTCCTTAGTCAAAATACAGCAATAACTAACGGAGTAATGGTTAAAATTAGGTCCCGAGATAGCGAAGTTACTTTTCCGGATATCTTTACTACAGAAGACTTTGCGAGTGTTTTTTCTAGAGGTCCTAGCGACTTCGACTTTTTCGATGTTTCGGGTACTGACTATTTTAGGGCAACATTGACCTTCACTGCACCCTTCCAATTATTCAAACAAGGTACTTTTGCTACAGACGATTTTATTTCTGTGACCATACAAGATGATTTAACTTCTGGTATTGCACAGTTCAGATTTATCGGCTTCGGCTTTGAGAGGGAGTTCTAATGGGCGCAGGATGGATACCAAAGAAAAACGCAGATGGCTATGGAGTTATAGCTCCTACCTTTGAAGATTCTAGAGGATTAACTCCAGTATGGCGGGGTAGATTGTATACCGCTACTGCAGGAGCCTTGAGTTTTTTCGACGAAGAAGTCAATACCGAGATGTGTATGCGTGGCGGTTGGTACGAAATATTAAGTGATAATGCAGTCATAGGAGACTACTTGGAGTTCTCTATTATAGATAAGAATGACGTAATGGGTTTGTTTGAGGGGCTTGGCCTCACCGTAGGAGTGGATATTTTAGAACTCAAAAAATTTGTTAGAACAGAATATGTGAATCCCGGAACAAATAGATCCGAGTTTCCATCTAACGGTGCTTCACAGGTTATAGCAGGTTTGTTTCTAAGAGTGGCATATCTCAGTACGGGCGCGGACGATGTAAAATTTAAGATTACGGAGCGGTACAATGAAGTTTAAGATAGACGGAAAAGACCGAGAAATTTACATTAATGGTGAGAAACAAACCAAGGCCATAAATAAAGTTAGGTTGAGCGACAAGGGCAAAAATGTCAATGAAGTCATGAAGGAAGTCATAGATAAAAAAGCTAAAGAGGCTTCTGAAAATGGCAAAGCGTAAGGATTATTGCGGACCGTACTGGATGCCTAGGTGGGCACGTCGGCTTTTGAGCAATAAGTTCAATGCCAGTTGTAAAATTCACGATTTAGATTATGGCACTAAGAAATATTCTAGAGATGAGGCGGACTCTAGATTTCAGGACCACATGAATAGGCAGGCTCAGAATAGTTTGAAATGGAGATTTGTGGCTTTCGTCTATTACTTTTTAGTACGAATTGGTGGAAAATTTTCATGGGATAAAAACAATGATGAGGTATTGAAATAATGTCATTATCAAGAAACGCTAAAGCCAAACTAAGAAGCGCACTTTCCAATGGTCCTGAGGCTGATGAGCTTATGGAAGCTTTGGATGGATATACGGTTTATCAACTTCAGGAAGAAGATACGGGTAAAAAATGGATCAATGGCAAGAAAATATTCAGAAAAGTGTTTGCCGTGCCAGCACAAGCAAATAATAATCAAAACCATCAACCCGTAGGTTCCACTATAGAAGCTTTGATAAGTGTGGGAGGATATGTGAACGATGGGGCAAACATATTAATGTTGCCCGTTCCAATTCCAAATTCTAATACTGGCGTAGTGGGAGTGGCCATAATCGCTTCTGGAGTTACTTTACAAGTTCATGCGGGTAGCGCAGGTGCCCACGACGGCGGCTTTGTCATTTTAGAGTATACTAAGGTTTAGGAGTAAAATATGGGTTTATCAAGTAGAGCAAAAAGCAGACTTAAAAATATAATGAGCAATTCTGATGAATCTGATGAAATCATAGAGGTATTAGAATCTGACGTGTCTTTTTCTGTTTCAGAAGAAGACACTGGCAAAAAATGGATTGATGGGAAACCCATCTTTAGAAAAGTCATTGTTACTGGGGCTACGGGAGGGAATCAAATTGTCAGTTTTGCACATGGCATATCTACCATAGAAACTCTAGTAAATAGTGGAGGTTCCTTCAAACAATCCGATGGCGATTTTGTTCCAATTGTTAATAGCAGTTTTAACGCGAATGATTCCGCTGGTATCAATTCCGTAGATGATACAAATATTAATTTTTGGATAGGGAATGTTTACAATGGCGATGACGCTTTCGTGTCGGCAGTAGTTTGGTTGGAATACACAAAGGCTTAATAGGATATAATTAGAGTAAGGATTTAAGGGACTTGCAAAGTGGACGATAAAAACGACAAAAACAGCAATATCTACCTGAGATTACTGGAAGAAATTGCCAAAGAGCAAAAAGAGACGCGCAAGTGTGTAACCAAGCTCGACAAAAAAGTTGACCATTTAGATCAAAAGATGACCTACGAACTCGAAAAAATCCATGCCCAAGACGAAATCCAGAACAAAGAATTGGCCGAACACGCAGGTTATTCAAGAGCCTTGCAGGCACAAAATGAACTCACTAAAAAAGAAATTGATGCCAAAATCTTTGGTATCGACTCCCCAAATCCCGAAAAATCCATCCAAGGCCGGATAGAACGCCTCGAAGAACCCCGAAAGTGGTTCAAGATGACCAAAAACATCCTCCTAGGTGTTGGAGCCGTAGCAGGAGCCATATACACCATAGGTCGTATCTCCGGTTGGTTCTAACCCCCCTACCCCCAAAATGCTATAATTTGATTAGGATATTGTACCAAATAAGGGAGAATTGTCGATGAACTTAACTGCTAAAATTCTAAATAGTGACGCGACTCTCAATTCTTGGACCGAAATAGGATCTCTGACTTTTCAGCCCGGAGAGACTAAAACCCTCCAAATGAGGATTTTCGACCAAGACGAGGGAATCAGATTCACGCCGCCTGCGGCTGCGATCATGACTGTCACTTTTAACACAACTACAGGAACGCTTGTAAAAACAGCCACATTGAATGCCGACGACCGGGCTTTAGCTACTGTGGCTCTCACCGCTGCGGATACGGCGGAGATGCTGAGCGGAAATTTCACATTTAGTATCGATTTGCTAGGAAATGGGACTGAGATTGCCAAGGGCCTAGTTAGGAGCGGATTGAGCAAGGTAGTTGTTGACTGCTAAGGAGAAAGGTAGTGGCCCGTATAAGGAGATTTTTTGCCATTATAGGGTTACTTTTTGGAATGAGAAATATGAAAACGGACTCTAAAGAAAAAAGTTTAACAGTGATTAAAACCCGACCGTTAGATTTGTCCTATATTAAAGAGAAGTTAAAAGGAGAGTCCGCAGAACGTATCAAAGAAGTAGAGTCTTTTTTGACCATTATGCAGTGTATGAATGAGAGCATGGATGATGAGAGGATTACAGATCCTCGCGGAGCTTTGATGGCGTTGATTGAATTAAGAGATTTTTTTGTTTTAACTGGGCGACCTGTATTTATGAAGTTCAACGAGGAACGAAGTGCTGCAGGAACTCCTTTAGTTTATTTTGAGGTGTAAGGTATGTCAGAAGGTATTGTAAGAGATAATCGAATTATTCAAAGAACTGAGCCTCTAATTACGCCTAAAAAGCTAAGAGCCAGATTTTTGTTTGGGGTTGAGATCGTTGACAATGATGGCAATGAAATGCCCGATGATACTCTTCAAGATTATATTGATATGGCTGTCTCGGAACTTGAGCACGATTTGGACATTTCCATCGTCCGCCAAGAGCATATTGGACCCTCATTCACTCCCGAAGGTGATATTATCCCGGGCGGAGGCGCGGAAGAAAAAGATTTCCAATCAAACGACTACTGGCAGTGGGGCTATTTTCAATTGAACAACATCCCTGTTATTCAAGTGAAAGAAGTTCGAGCCGTTTATCCTAATGCAAACATCCTCTCTTATCCTCCTGAATGGTACAAACTTCAGCGACACGATGGTATCCTTAGGCTCATCCCTACTGCCGGGACTCTTTCTCAATTTGCAGTTGATGCAGGGGGCCAATATTTCCCTGAAATCTTTAGGAATAATGGACATGTGCCATTAGTTTGGCAAATTGACTATATTTCTGGATTCGATGATGGTAAGATACCTAAAGATATCAATGCAGCTATAGGCCTCATGGCGGCTATCTTTGCTTTGAATATCGCCGGAGACTTGATTGTTGGAGCGGGTATTGCCAGCGAAAGTTTGTCTTTGGACGGGCTTTCTCAGAATGTCAATACGACCTCTTCCGCAGAGAACCATGGTTATTCTGCAAAGGTTAAGGAGTTTCAAAAGCAACTATTTGGAGAAAGCATCAATTCCCCAAACAGAGGTTTGGTACGGAAGCTTAGGGATTACTACCAAGGCCAAAGAATCAATATCATTTAAGGAGCGGAAGTGAGTAAGATTATCGATTTGACAGAACAGCTTAAAAAAGGGGAAGACACCCCCTTTTATTCTGCCGTTGTTGTCGTCAATAAAGAAAAGACTCATTTCCTCATGGGAAAACGCAAGGAAGATGATATCTACACCTCCCCTGCGGGCGGAGCGAATCTAGGCGAAACCCCCAAACAGACCGCAATCAGAGAGGCCTACGAGGAAGCAAACCTACGACTGACTCCCGGAATGCTCAAAGAACTTCCTATCACGAACCTAAAAAACGGCAAGGTATGTCATTGCTTTGTGGCTGTCCTAAAGGATGACCAAAAAATAGGCGTTCAACACGATCCTGACAAAGAAGTTTGGAGATGGAGATGGTACCCGATTGAAAAGCGATTACCAGAACCTATGTGCGAAAATCGCCAGAAATCATTCCTAGAAGCTAAGATGCGACTCATGGGCCTGAAAAAGGCAAATACTTTAGAATTGCCACATATTTTAGAAAAGGGTAAGAAGGCTCCAGTCGGTACTATATCTCCGGACGGAAAGTATATCAAAGTCGGTGCGGGAGACTGGCGTCGAGTCAACGGGCACCACTACAAAGTTACTGTAACCATTAAATATAATGGGAATAGAACGAGCCAGAAAGAATTCATAGTACAAGCCCGAACTTTCGACAGTGCTTGGGGACAGGTTCACGACAAAATCAAAGCCGCTGAAAAACTAGCAGGCCCCGTCCAGATAACGTCTCGAAGCGTACAGAAGATCAAAGCTCTTAAAAAATCCCTCGGAGAATCTGAACTTTCGGGCGTCAATATAGACACTACGAATCATGCTATCGAAGTGGATGCCATGAAGGAGAGTCCGTGGTTAGAATACTTAGACAATTGTTTGAAAGATTTCGAACTAGCAGAAGTTCCAAGGGAAGTTCCTCTAGATCGCCCTTGGGTGTTAATCGCCTCTCAAGTAGATGATGGTATCTACGATGGGTATGTCAAGAATATGGATGAGTATTCCGGGGATTACGGACAAGTAGTATTTCAAGTCAAAAAAATGACCCTCCCTGCGATGACTTCAGCTTTGATGGCCAAAAATTTTATCAGCAAGCCCAAAGAAGAAGCAAAAGAAGAAGGCCCTAGAGAAGAGCAAGACGCCCATGGCGTTTCTGAATTGAAAGAAATTCTTCAAACTGCAAAGATTCAAGGTGACTTGAATATCTACATTCAAAAGTCTGAGCAGTCAGAAAAAAAAAAACTAATCGAATTACTCAATAAAGCTAAGAAACCCATGCCTGTCGGTACTATGCGCGTATGGAGCGGTAGAAAGTATGTCAAACATGTTGACGGTTGGGTAGCTGTAGGCGGAGCCCATCACGGCAAATTGCTGGGGCAGTTCAAAAAAGAACCCACTCACACAGAACATGCGGATGAGCATAAAGGGCACGATTTTACCAAGCCGGAAGCTCCTAAAAAAGAAGCTCCGAAACCCAAAGAAGAGCCCAAAAAACTGCCATCCGAGCTAGAATATAAATATAAAGCTGCAGTTAAAGTGTATGGCAACGAAGCAATAGACCACACTAAGATGTCTGTAAAAGAATACCAAGAGGCCATGCTTCAGCAACTCATAAAAGATCGCCCGCAAAGCGCGGACTATTTTAATAGAAAAAAGAGAACTTATAATAAAAGATTCAAAGACGTACATCATCTCCTAAACAAAACAGCCCTAAAGGCAGGCCTGCCCGTCTCAGACAAAGCCCTAAAGGAGTACCCCGAGCTATCCGGCGACATCGCAGAAGGTGTGGATCTCAAAACCAACGAAAAAACCAATATGATTGGTTCTGTAGATCTCGGAAAGTCTAGTAAAAAAGTAAAAGAGAGTTTCAAAAAAACCTTAAATGAATGCAATTTATTGATTGAAGATATGGGGATTAAATTCAAAACCCCTATTAATTTCAAGGCTGTCAATTTGGCAAAAACCGGAAAAACTACTCGCGGAACTTATAGTCATTCTACAAAAACCATAGCATTAAAAGACGTCAGTGCGGCCAGTAAAACTGTCATGCACGAAATCGGACACGCAATTGATTACGCTATGACTGAAAAAGATCGAAGAGGGCGTCATGGGGAAATGCTCAAAGAAGCTAAGTTCGCAGAAAATCCCACAGAACTTCAAAAATTGTATGTTGAAATGCACGATATAGTCACGGGATCTGATTATTACACCCAAACGGAGGAACGATCTTTTAAGAGATACCTCCTAGAGCCTACAGAAGTGTTTGCCAGAGCTTTTGAAGTCTATTCTTTAGACCGAGCCGAGAAAATGAAACTTTCGAAAGAATTCATGGATACTTTCATGCCAGATGTCATGAAAGTCAAAGATCCTAAGGTTAAGGCAATCCGGGAAAAGATTAGCGATATTTCGCAAAAACTTTACGGCACTGGGGGAAAAGCTGGAAAAACGGGCGATCTACTTGACGAGCGTACTAAATTATATGCCCAACTCAGCGGAGCCTTGGAAAAAACTACAGGGGGCTGGGTTCCCGTATCTGATTCTAGAAGTAAAGAATACAAGTCAAAAATAGTCAAGATCATGGATCAGATTTTTGCCAAAGATGAGATCAAAAAAGCTCTCAGCCTTATAGATCTGAATGAGGCCTTGATTCAAGCAAATTCTGCTCCAGTACGCATTATGCTCATTCAGGGCGGAGCACGCAGCGAAAACTCTTGCCCGGGCGAAGACTCTAAAGGAAAGTTGCTTGTGGAAGCTCTCAGAAAAGCCGCCCCAGAGGGCCTTGAGATTGACGTGTTGGATCTCGAAGTCACTGACAAGGACCGAATCATTCGAAATTGCAAGAATTGTGTAGGTACGGCCAATGGCTATCATTGCCACTGGAAATGCTCCTGCTACGGTCCGGGATCTGCCGGGGAAAAACTCGGAGATATCATGCATGATGAAAAGGTGTATGACCGTCTAGAGCGTGCTGACGGATTTATCGTTTTGAGCCCCACAAACTGGGGATCTGTCACTTCTAGCCTCAAAGCCATGTTTGACCGCCTCGTGTGCGCGAACCTCACTTTGACTCAAAAACAGGCCAAGGAGCTATTTGACGGGGATATCAAGAATCCCGAGAAGACTCAAGCTGCCCACAAAGAGGGTAAATATGACCACATGCTCAAAAATCACCTAGAGAACCGGGTAGCTGGATTCTATATGTGGGGCGTAGGCGGGGGAAATGATTATGCAAAAAGACCTCTTCCCAAGTCCATGGAGGGCTTCGAGTACACTTGGAACGAGCCCAATTCGAGCGTTTCAGACCTCGTAGATCAATGCCGATACTCGGGAATTTTCGTGCCGGAAGACTTAATCAAGTCCATGGTCAAGAATACTGAAGAAGACTACTCCACAATTGACGACAGGTTTCGCAACGACCCGTATTATGTGGCTGTAGCCAAGGACATGCTGTGGAAAATGGTATCATATATCAAGAGGGTTCGGGTTACAGGAGAATTGCAATAAGGTTTTTTTGCTATAATTGAGAGTAAGACAAAGGTTTTAAGGAGTAATCAATGAAAGACGCTAAAAATATTGAAGAAAATATGGCTAAGGCCGCAGAATCAATGGAAAAATTCTTCAAAAAGAACGTCGAACCTAAGACTGTCGAAAAATTGAAAGAGGACAAAGAAATGGACGAGTTGCTAAAAACTATTGAGGCTTTGGGACAAGAAGGTTTGAAGAAGGCTATTCCGACTTTGAACGAAACACAATTAGATTTATTGAACAAAGCTCTTGAGAAAGCAATTGACCTCAAGCAAAAGGCTTGGAAAGACGATAACAAGAAACCTCAAAAGGCACAAGAGCCTCTCACTTCTGAACGATCTAACTCTTCAGAGGGTGTTGACGAGTGGGATGAAGAAATGATGGACGCCCGCAACGCTTCCCAGAACCATCAAGGTGGAACTGGAAAAGACGGTGCTTGGGAAGGCCAAGTAATCAAAGGAAAGGAACCCGGCGATCAACCAATGGCTAAAGACGACGAGCCTTACAAAAAAGATGACAAGAACGCCAAGGGCGGATCAAACGCTGAAAATTATCAAAATTCTGATGGCAACTCTGCAGGCGGAAGCAATGCAGATTCTTACCAAAACAAGTATAAAGCTAAAGAGCCTCTCTCGGGCGATGCCAAAGACGGTTCTAAGTCTTCCGGAGATCTATCTAAATCCGAAGAGGAAAAGGACACAATGGAAAAATCTTACCTTATGAAGCAAATGGTTGACCGCATGAAAGAGCGCGGAATGCATCGAGACAAATGCCTAGAAGCTATGAAGAAAAAAGGCTACGACCACGAGATTGCTGCAAAAGCATGGGACAACAAGGACGAAGCCGAAGAAGCTGGCAGAATGGTCGATACCGACAAAAAGAAGAAGGCTAAAGGGCAAAAGAAAAAGCCAATGGCTAAATCTGAAACCGTTGAAAAAGCCGGTGCAGTCTCTGCCGCAGAAGCTGAGCTGAACGCTGAAGCAAACTCTAAAATCGAGCACTCTGAAGAAGAGAAGGCTCTTAGGGCCAAAATGCAGGCTAACACCCAAGAAATGGACAACGAAGGAAATCTTATTGCTAAGGCGGAAGAAAAGACTGAAGAAGTCGTTGAAAAAGCGGTCAAATGGGGACCCGGCAATACTGAGCGTCTCCTAACAGCATCTACTCGTAGGGGTCAAAACTGCCATTATAGTGTGGCTGATTCTATTATCAAGGATCAAGAGAAGCGAGAAGATTTTAAGAAATCAGGAGCCACATATTACGGCGAAAAGTCTGAAGAGAAGATTGAAAAGTCTGAAAAGAAAGAACTCGATGTTCAAGACATGATCGAAAAAGGTGTCGATTTAGACGAGTCTCGTTATAACGCTGCCGTAGCTAACCAAAGTCCTCAGCAAAGAGGCTCTTACACGCATAAGACTTTTGACGAAGCTCAAATTGCCCGAGATATGGGTATTTCTGAGGAAGCTGCAGCCAAGATTCTTGGCGTAGACGTAAAAAAAAAGTCTTAAGTAAGGCCGAAAGCCCAAAAAAAGCTGAAGAATAAGGAGGATCTAAATGAGCAAACCTCCCGGCTGGAATGTAAAAAAGTCAGTCCAAATACCAAAAAAAGACCTAGCCGACCAAAAGAATCGTCTTAATTTCCGTCCGGGAAAATACGATGCCCTAGTTAATCAGCAAGGCATTCGCGTCAAGGTCTATAGAACTACCTTTTGCCCCAATGTGAAATCTATCGACGGCGGAGAACATGAGATCGATTGTCAACTTTGCAAAGGCAGTGGGTTCACGGATTCTCGACCAATTCAAACCATGGCTGTACTCGACAAACAGTCTTTAGAGAAGAAAATCAGGCCAGAAGGTTATGTGGATGGCACTAAAACTACAGCCACATTCTTACAAGACATAGGGCTTCAATACTTTACTCTAGTGGAATTACTGGACTTCACCGACATTTTTATAGAAAGAATCAAGCGTCAAAAAGGCGCAATAGACGTTTTGAAATATCCGGCAATTTGCGTGCATTTGGTTAAGGACAGCTCCGGCAAGGAATATTTCCAAGGCAATGATTTTAACTTAGATGTTAACGGCTCAATAAGCTGGCTACCGGGAAGAGGTCCTGATGCAGGCGTTATCTACTCACTCAACTATGATTGTAAAGTGCAGTTTCGCGCAATAGAAGCCTTGCACGTCAACCGATTTGTCCAAGTTGGACGAAGAGATAAGAACGTGGAAATGGTTCATATGAATGAGCAATGGGTTCTCCAAAGAGAATATCTCGTAGATCGTAAAGATTTCAAAGGGAATCGTTTAACCAAGAATGTAATTCGGGACGAAGACGAAGATTAGAAATTCCATCTAAGAGAGACTTCTGCTATTGCAGGGCCGCCCTTCAGTTCAATTCTATCGACTACTTTTTTAACGCGAAACCCAGTTTTGAGGTATTTATCACGTTGATACGCGGCAGCTAAACCAATAGGGACTGTAATATAATTAGGGACTATTTCTTTGTACTTTTTTTCAGCTTTTGTTCGAACGTAGTTTTCCAACTTGTCTACATTTTGTTTGATTTCCACGGTCATGGAAGTAGCTGTGGCCGCACTTTTACAAGCTCCGTTATGTACATTTTGCATCAATGCTCCGGCGCAAAGAAAGGCTACTAAGGTTTCATGCATACATTCATCCCTTTGTCAAGTATTTGTTATAATTATATCATGAAGTACGATGTGAAAAAAGAATTTGAAAGGCGAGAAAAGGAAAAAGCCGAGCAAAATCGTCAAGATAAGAAGCATAGTAATGCCGCGCAAAACATTATGGACTGGGCAGGATTATTTATAATGCTACTTTTAGTATTATTTTTTCTGGAGAAAATCATCTAATGGCAAAAAAAGGTGAGATAGATATTGAAATCAAAGCGGAAGACCTAGGATTGAACCTAGAGCGTCTCGCTGAGGATGTGGAAGCCGAATTCAACGCGGCTATCAAAGACGTCACTCACGGGGCCTACGCGAAGATCATATCAGAGGCTCAAGAAAAACTCAATACTACAGGAAAAGACTACCTAAAAGGTCTATCTTTCCAGACGGTAGGAGCAAATTCGTACCTCATCACGTTGGAGGGTAAATTCTCAAATGCCCTAGAATCCGGCTGGGCACCCTACGATCAGCGCAATACCCTGTTAAAATCCACAAAGACTGTAGAAGTGGGCTCCAGAGCAGGCCTACCATGGGTGAGACAGTCGCAAGAGGGAAATAGGTACGCAAGTGTCCCCATGGAGAAGAAACCCTTTTCTAAGGCCGCAGGAGCACAAAACTTAGGACAGATGCTAAAAGCGGTCGAAATAGAGAATTCAAGAGGTAGGAAGCAAAAATTGACGTCTATCTTCAAAGATCCCGGCGGGAAGGCCATGCAGGGCAAAGTAGCAGTTGTGGAGGGGGTTAGCGATCTTGAGGGATTAGTCAAGTATCAGAGAACTTCCCAGACTAAATCCGGAAAAGACCGGACGGAGTCTTTGTACGTCAAATACCGTACAATCAGCGACAAGGGGGACGGATGGATCAATCCCGGCTTCGAGGGTGTAGACGGCTTCTCGAAAGCAGAGCAATGGCTTGACAAAGAGATCGACACAATCTTAAAGCACTTTTTGAGTTAAAATAGGATATAGGAGGAGCCGCAATGGGTTTCAAAGTAACAGACCTCATAATCGAATCAGTTATCCGCGACGGCCTCGAATCAGTTCGCAGGGACGAATCAATCGTAGATGACATTTTCGGGGATATCAGCTCCAAACTAGGCCCGCTCATGGGCCAAAAATATGGCGACAAAGAAATACGCAAAATTAAAGAGTATTTTCAAGAAAATGAAGTGAGCGTCGTACACTCCTTCGCACAAGTGCCCTCAAATCTTCCCTGTATATCTATTCAACTTGTCGATAATACTGAGAAAACGGCTCGCACGCAAACTGGAGGGGCTTATCTAGATGACCACGAAGCTGTAGTAGAAGAAGAAATCACAGATTCCGAAGAGTTGGCGGCTCTGATAATCCAGAGTTCTATCTCTATTGATTCCTACGACTCTGCCTCGGGAACCATCAAAATAAGTGACGCCACTGATTTAGCGGCTGTGCATGCGAATAATATCTTTGAGGATGTTGATGGTACGGAATTCCCTATTGTGGGCGGCATTATAGAGGATGACGGGTCCAAACAAGTCATGATCGCGGCAGGCTCAGAATTGAATACTGTAGGTCCGGCCCTAATCAAGTCCGCCGTCAATTTCACACAGTTCGAACGCAGGGGTAATCAAGAAGACGAAAAAATGCTCATGGGCATTCACACGCAGGACCGTCTCATCACTATTTATTTGTACATTTTAGTCAAATATATCCTCTCTGCCCGCAAAAAAGACATAATTGATAGGGGTTATCAGCTATCCACATTCAGCGGATCTGATTTCACAAGAAACGAAGAATATAAAGGAGATGTCGTATTTAGCCGATATTTAACGCTTTCTGGGTTTGTACAGAACAATTGGGCCTCCGACAAGGTCGTTCCAATTGATCTCGTCGAAGTCGCCGTCAAGGTCGAAAAGGATCTTGCAGGGGAAGAATGCTTCGAAGATCAGACTGTGCAGCCTGAGGAAGATGATGAATAATGAGGGTCCATATAGGGAAAGCTGTTTTGTCAATCATGATAGCTATAGCCTTGTGGCTCATCGTAAAATAAATCGGCCAAAAGCGGTATAATTTAGAGAGTATGGAAAGCAAAAAGTCGAAATCTAAAAAACGAGCTGAGAAACCTCAAAAAGAGGCGTCAGAAGCGAAGGTTGAGATGAAGAAGCAAAAGAAGGCATCTGAAAAAGTGAGTAAGATGGCTTGGATGCGGAATCGACTTAAAGCGGACCGTAGATTACGTCCAGAATACATGGCGGCCTTGGAGTGTTATCTTCAAGAGTGCGGCCTAGGCGATATGGAAGAAATAGAGAAATATGAGAAGGCTTATTCTAAATTTTAATTATTTAAGGAGAAATCACAATGGGAATTAAACGCTCTTTTGGCGGCGCAAGTATTAGGAAACCCGGAGCTTATTCTATTTCTAAAGTAGACCTTTCCGGTGGGGCTCCTTTGGGAGATAACGGAACACTCATGTTAGTTGGAGAAGCATCAAAAGGTGCTCCCGGCGATACGGAAGGTTTGCAAGTTTTCAGTTCGGCTCAAATGCCGAATTTGATCGAAGAATTCGGTGACGGTGCTATCGTAGATATGGCTCGCGCAGCTTTGACTCCGGCCCAGCCCGGACAGGGAATTGGCGGAGCAGACACTTTTATTGTTTGGAAGACAAACTCTTCTACGCAAGCGGAATTGGATCTTGAAAATGGATCTGCAGTTGACCTTTTCAAACTCAAAGATAGAAACTTTGGCGTGTTGGGAAATCAAATTGCAGCTACTGTGAGTGCAGGATCAAGTCCTGAACAAAAACAGATTACTATCGAACGTGGAGATGAAATCAACATTCTTCCTGAAAATGATGCTAAAGCTCAAATTCAAATCCAATACACTGGAGGCGGAAATCCCGTTACTCTGACTATTTCTGGAGCGACTGAAAGTGCTAAAACTTTGGTTTCTGCCATCACTGGCGGAGCAGCTTCTGAAGATTTGGATATCGATCTCAAAGACTTCACTATGAAGACCTTGGCAGAATTCATCAATGCTAATAGCGGATGGACTGCTACTCTTCAAGACGCAGCTCTCGGAGCAATCACTCCTGCAACGGATCTTGATCCTGTAACTGCCATTGACGTACTTTCCGCGCCCGTAGATCTCCTTCGCGCACAAGAAGAGCTTATGGACATTGTCAATGAGCAATCTCCTCTAGCTTTGATGGAAAAAGTCTCAAATGTAGTTGGTCAAGCTGCCAATCTCACTAAGACTTTCTTTCTTGGCGGAGCACTTGGTTCTTCTGCTAACAGCGATTTCGCTGATGGTTACGCAGCTTCTTTAGCTACTGATTGGAACGTATCAGTTCCGGGAGTATCTCAAGACGCTTCTGCAGATATCCTTTTAGGCGGAATTACTGATGCCTCTTCTGCATACACAATTGCTTCTGTGACTGCTTCTTTGAACTCTCACTTGATTCTTCGCGGCAACGTAAAGAACCGAAGAGAAGCTCAGGGAATGGTAGGACGAAGAGAAGCCGTTGTCCAAACTGCTTATGACGCGGCAAGCACTCTAGGATCTGCTCTTATTCAGATGTGGATTGAAGACGTTCTTGTCCAAGACGTCAATGCAGACCTTACTTGGAAACAGCCACACGTTATGGGTGCAGTTCAAGCGGGTATCCGACTTGGATCTGAAGTAGGTGAGCCTCTTACACACAAATTTGCGAATATCAGCGGAAAGGGACACGTCGTAGATGCTGACACCGGGATCTCTGGCGGAGATTTCGTTCCTGAGACTGATTTTGACCCGGCTATCGACGCTGGCGTATCCTTCTTGGAGCAAGTTGCTGGCGGATTCCGATGTGTTGTGGATAACACAACTTACGGAAAAGACCAAAGCTTTGTCTTCAACCGAGGATCAGTCGTTGAGGCTTCTCAGTTCATCGCTAAGACTCTTAGAGAGACTGCAGAACTCGTTTTCGTTGGTCAAAAAGTTGCCAACGGGACTGCAGATTCTATCAAATCTGTACTTCGAAGCAAATTGGTCGAGCTGAATGATGCTCGAATCACTACGGCTTCTGACGGGGCTCCTCAGGGATTTGAAGAAGAAACATTCACAGTCACTATTGTCGGAAATACCGCAACTGTCCAAGTTAAGGTTATTCCGGTTCAAGGGCTTGACTTCATCTTCATCGAGTTCACTTTAGGGGACATTCGACAATCTGCATAAGTGAGGGATTATGAGCAAAGGTGTAAATTGGAATAAGCATTACAGGGGAGCCATTCGGGGACATCGACCCGGCGGCACTTGGAAGGAAAAGATGGCTAAAGCCCATCAGCGCGAGGAATCCGCTGAACAGGCCAAAGCCCATTTCCAGACGATTGAACCTGCATTGCGAAAAAGCCTTTTAGACCATATGGTTAATCATAAACCCATCACTGTTTTAGCTCCTATCAAAAATGTTGGAGATGTTCTGACTAAAAGTCACGGATATCAAACAGGTGTCCAAGAGATTCCTGTCGGAACAGTTTTGACCTTCGATGTGACGGATAAGACTATGGGCCAATGGATCTTCAAAAGTGTGGATGCCAAAGGCAATGAGGACGAAGTAGCCATTTACAACTCTCCGGTAGTTCTTGTGCCCGGTCCCCAAGGGACTCAGCAACAAGTGCCAAATGGCGGGTTTTGGGGACTTTTGACTAGTACGAGTATTTACAAGACTGTGGTAGATGCCCTGAACGCCGAGGGCGAGTAGAATGAAAAAGTGGCTATTAGAAGCCAAGATGAAGTGGAATGAGTTGAGGCAGAAGGTCAAAAAAATGACGCCGAAGTGGTTTAAGGCCGCTTGGGTGCTTTTAGCGACCGCAATGCTTTGTGCTATAATTGTTGAAGGAGCTAGTGCAGCTTTACCGTCCCTAGAATCCCATAAATTGATTTTGGGGATTTTGAGTGGTAGGTGGGTTTGGCCCCAAGTAGAGAAATTGCTTAATAAGGTTTTAAGGAGAAAGTAAAATGAGTCAAGTATTATCGGGATCAAAAGCATCCGTCAAGCTGAATGGGGTAAAAGTCGCCAAAATCAATTTATG
>Ga0209976_10000023_pt1 | contig 126720 bp, 236 predicted proteins | sample SumtaG_FD_182806 | JGI IMG/M metagenome (GOLD analysis project Ga0209976, IMG submission 182806) | Deep subsurface microbial communities from Indian Ocean to uncover new lineages of life (NeLLi) - Sumatra_00157 metaG (SPAdes) (version 2) | ecosystem: Environmental > Aquatic > Marine > Oceanic... | reverse complement strand
CACAAAAAAACCGGACAATCCCAAGGGACCATCCGGTTCTGATTCTGTGTTTTAGTGTACTCGAATCTACACAGCATCCCCCAGACGGCCAAGAGACCGTTGACTACTCGATTGGGATGACTGCTGTCGATTTTTCATCTTGTTCTCCAAAAAAAACCAGCCCTTGATGCACGTAACCCAATTGAGAAAGAGGTGCGGCTGGTGTGTTACTATGTTATACACCAATGCGCCTAGATGGATTTGAACCACCGACATCACGCTTATCAGGCGTGCGCTCTGAGCCAGACTGAGCTACAGGCACTTCAACGGGCCGGGAAGGAGTCGAACCCTCAACCAACGGCTTTGGAAACCGACGCTCTGCCAATTAAGCTACCGACCCACTATCTTGTTCGTTCAAAAAAACACAACGGGCCGGGTGGGACTCGAACCCACGATAGCCGGGTTAGAAACCCAGTCCTTTGTCCATCTAAGGTACCAGCCCAACATTATTCGACATTATCCCGTTCTAATTTGTTATTGTGAGGACGAATCCTCTTCATCACATAGCTGTCGACCTTGTGATAGTGACTATCGAGTAAAGCAAACATGGCAGGCGTATGCTTGACTTTTTGTGCCTTGGCTGCAAAATCGCATCTTGGAACTCGATCCATAATTCCGCCGAATTCTTCGAAATAGATGTCATCAAACTCCTTATGAATTTCACTATGTAATGTCTGATACTGCTTCTCTAGTACTTCAACAATACTGTTAAGAAGATCGTGGTACTCTATATCCACTTGACTCCAAACGTCTTTTGTCACTTCTCCATCTACCATGTTGTTCCACATGACTAGCGGAGTAAGGTTGCTCAACAGATGATGCCGCCTGAAATAATCTTCCGACTTGATTTTGACACGAAAGCCATTGGTAAATCTGATAACAAAACCTTCTTGCTCATTACCCGGAATGGTCTTCAATGATCCACGACACGCGCCTAACCAATTTTGATCATAGGACTTTACGAGTGTAAAGCCGTAATCGCTGGCAAAACTTGCTACTTCGCACCAACGATATTCTTTGCCGGTGTGTCTATTATACGCAGAAAGCAAAACCAAATCCTCACGATCTCCGTAGTCAACAACAATTTTCGTGATTGGGCATATCAATTCGAAAACTAGAGTAACCTCATCTGGGAATCCATCAAGATCGTAATTATCATCTAGAAATTTCGAAGCCCATATCGCTCCAGGACTAGTGAATGAACCGCGAGAAGCAACCTTGTGCTGACCAGCATGACGATAAAGAGAGCCAAACCATCCATCCTCTTTTTTGAATATTCTGAACCCATCGTGCCATGGTAGATTACGCTCCTGAGTGTCTGTTCTCTCGTTCATGTTGAAGAACTTGGGGAAGGTCTGTGCCACAACCTCTCCTGTCTGGCGATTGAAGATTATACCTCTGCTGTTTATCGTAGTTTCATCCCACTGTTTGCAGTGATTGGTGTAGTTGTAGATACGAAGATCATCAAGATCAGCACATCTCAGCACGCCTTCTGCAACCAGACGATCTCGTATTTCTATTTGTGGGTGTTTCATGTCTTTTTTCCTAGACTTTCCCTGAAATCAATTGGTCTATTTCTTCAATTGCGATATTCGTCATTTTCTGCAATTCTTTGTCATCGCAATCTTTGTTTTTTTTTCTGAAGTTTCTTCTGATATTTCGGACAGATACCTTGGCGTCTTCTCCAAGTTTGTTCATCTTTGAAGCAACTTCTCGTCTGGTATCTCCAGAAATAAGCGGTATGTTTACCACCACGGTTGTCTTAGAAAATTTGTACGCATCAAAACCTTGCTTCTTCAATTCTTCCTCTACCTTCGCCATTATCGATGGATCATATGGTGTTATAGATATTCTTCTGTCTTTTTGGTTGATCAAGCACAGATGTTCAAGCGGTGTCTGTTGACCACTGTAATCTATTGTCACAGTAGAAATTAGATCGTCATTGATATTGCCGCCCATTCCTTTAAGTTGATCTCTAAGAAAATCAACAGTTTTCTTCATGAGCGATCTGGTTTTTTCCATCACAAACCTCCAATGGGTCGGGTGGGATTCGAACCCACGGCCCCCCGCTTAAAAGGCGGAAGCTCTGTCCACTGAGCTACCAACCCATATGGGAATGGTGAGATTCGAACTCACGACCCGCTGGTTAAGAGCCAGCCGCTCTGATCCGCTGAGCTACATTCCCGAATACCAGTGACAGGAGTCGAACCTGCGCCTCCTGATCCACAGTCAGGCGTTCTGCCGTTAAACCACACCGGCTACGACAATGGGCAGGATAGGACTCGAACCTACACGCCCTGTTAAGGGACCGGGTTTACAGCCCGGCGAGCCAGCCAATTGCTCAACCTACCCTTATGACTCAACCACCAATTGTTCTGGCATGGCCAGAAAAACACTCCCACCAGTAGAGACTATATAAACAATTTTGTTTCCGTTACAACCTCTTGTGGAGTAATTGATCCATCCTTCGAGTATAACCGTTTTGTAACCAGGAGAATAATGTCCTGGCGCATGTTTTTGATACACGAATGATTCGCCAACAATTAATTCATCACGTTTCGCTTGTCTGTATTCCATGTCAACTCTCTACTGCAAAACAACTTTCGAAATCAAACCAGTTTAGTGTATGTAAGAATTCCCATGATTTTTTAACCTCTCTTGAGTTTATTCTGCTCGCGAATTTTTATTGATTGACGTTTCACAGCCTTCCAAACCCAATCTGGTAACCACGGATAATCGACCTGAAATTCCTCAATAAAAAACAAATATTCCGCTATCCCCTCTGCCCACATTTTAATATGAAGATTCAAATACCCCTTAGCGAGAAGTACATTCCTAAGTAAATCAGATTCTCTACAAGGAACATTCTTGCCATCTGAGTCCTTGAAAGCAAAAGCTTCTATTGCAGAGTACCCATCTTTGTGTTCATAAACAAATGGCAGTTCGCCCATCACCCGCATACGAGAGTTAACCAAAACATATAGATTAAAGTTGCGACGTACCTTGTGACCAATTTTCATACTTATACCGACTTCCTTAATGCCTAAGACTGGATTCGAACCAGTACGCCCTTTCGGACACGGGTTTTTGAAACCCGCGCGTCTGCCAGTTCCGCCACATAGGCTCAATGCCCCGAATAGGATTCGAACCTATACTGACATGGTTCTAAACCATGTTCCTCTGCCGTTGGGATACCGGGGCTCATCTCCGATCCTTACTGTTTTTCCTAACAAAATTTCGGACAGCTAAGACAAATTCGTGTTCAGTATATCTTTTGGTCACATCACACACTCACGAATAAAATGCCTGCGCTGGGAGTCGAACCCAGAAACCCTTGCGGGCACGAGGGTTTAAGCCCCGCTCCTTTGCCTGTTTGGACACACAGGCTACAACGACTAAAACCAAGTTCTTTTTGTTTTCCCAGAAATCAAATCAAAACCTTCACCACATTCATGACATTTCGTGCAATGCCAATACGTTGGATTGACCACCCAAACTGTTGGATAACAACGATGATTTCTGTGATACCACGAACATCGAAGCCATTTGTGCAAAAATCTTGTAATACGTTTCAAACAATTATCACCATATTTCACAATTCACCTCCAATGGAAGGGAAGGGACTCGAACCCTCGACATCTGGCTTGCAAAGCCAGCGCTCTCCCAACTGAGCTACCCCCCCTATTTATCCAATTCGATCCTTCTTTTCTTGCTGTGCCTCTTTTTCTTCTGTGACACATAGCCTTTTGGTATAGGCTCGTCAATTACTTTGTTTACTGCTTCGATTGCCTTTTCCATATTCTCTTTGATATCTACTGTGGTGATATCATCGACATCTATCGTAGTTGTAACCGGAAGCATGGTGTCTTCGATTTGCTCTTTCGAAAGCCCCCGATTAGGTATCACACCACTACCAGATATTGGAATGGCATGGATACCTGGAGAGAAAAATGGTTGTTGATGATCATTTTTGAACACCTTGAAAATCATACCATCTGGTATGTATTGACTTTCAATTATCTTGACTCCATACATTCTCATTTGTCCATCTGGATCGGCACCGCCGTTACTTCTGTGGAACATCTTCTGCACTTCATACAAATCATTGGAGCTAATCAAAAAAGCTTCTACGTTATCAAGCTGTTGACCTTGTTGCTCAATCTCTCTTATGGTATCATGAAATTGCTTACGTATTCGATGCGTAGCCGCCTCAATTTCCGGATCGGAACTATGGTACATATCAGCCATTTTACCCATCCCACTGTTCGTGTAGTCTGTCATCGCAGCGAGCACATTGCCATCCACTCATGGTAGAAGATCGATTGAAATCGGTTTCCCAATTATGCATATGAAGACAGATATAATTGCATCCAGCAAACCAACAAATCATCCTACGAATCATTCTCTTCATGTCTCTTCTCCAACTTACCCGAAGGGATTCGAACCCTTGACCTAGCGGTTAACAGCCGCTCGCTCTATCCCCTGAGCTACGGGCAAGACTCGGGGTGAAAGGACTCGAACCTTCAACTTCGCGGCCCCAAACCGCGCACTCTTCCAATTGAGCTACACCCCGTTTTTCACTAACTTCAAAAAACCATCAAGCGTTGAACATGTTGAATTGACAGTACACAATTTCTCAAACTCCTGGCAATGATCATCTATCAAAACGTCAGCGATTGGTTTTACGTGAGATTCTTTATCTCTATAGTCAAATCCCATCAACTGAGCGATAACTTGGCCATCATCGTGACAAGACCAAACAATAACATGATGACCACCTTTCTTAGCCCAATCCTGAAATCTGGCAAATTGAGGATGCAAATTGCCTCTTATTATAACTGTGTCATCAAGGTCCAGAAGGATTCGCATCAATCTACTCCGATTACTTCAGTTTCGATTCCACGTTTCCTAGCTTCCGTCACAATATGCTTAGTCCCTTTAGACTTACTCAGATCGTCGTGGAAGGCAATCACAAGACTCGGTTTTGTATCCAGCATCTTGATGTTCCTTCTCGGTCCTGCTGACAACCCATACTTCTTCCAAGCTGCCCAGAACGTAACAACTTCAAAACCCATATTCAAAGCAAGGTTACGAGCCATGGTATCAACACCATCGCAACCGCCCTCAACTATAATAGTATCAGACGGAAGATCGAAAAGTCGCTTTCTTATCACCTCAACTCCATCGTGTGACCAATCTCTACTGCCGCAAATAACTACCTTCATGGTTTTCTCCAAATATTCAGCGATCACATCTCCGTGACAAGCTTCCGGCTTACAAAAACAACCAAGCCGCTTTCCCTTCAACTCTTTTGTTCTACGTGTAAATTCAGGATCAATTTTCAATCGATTCAGAAAATACTTGCGATAGAGTTCTATGACCTTCTTTCTACCACCATCTTGGGCAACGCTGAAAGGATTGCCGAAATATCCATCATGGCCGTTCCCCGCCCTGCCAATGTATTCATCGTATTCTTGTCGACGAATATTAACGACGGTTGTCTTCATGGTCCGATATTCCTACAAAAAAACTCGCGATTTCTCGCGAGCAAAAGTCTTATCTGAAATCGTTCACAGAGAGACTAGCCCGCATCACCACCAGGCGCGCGCAGATTGAGTACGGCTGGGGCTAATGGATAATTCCGTCCGGGTTTTCTATACAAGCTTCTCACGATTCATTCCTCCTACATATCATTATACCCCAAACCAACAGGTTTGTGCCAAGAAAAATGAAAAAAAACTGAAAATAGCGGGAGAGGGATTCGAACCCTCGACCTCCGGGTTATGAGCCCGATGGGCTAACCAAACTGCCCTACCCCGCATCAAGTTGCCGCTGATACGGCTCAGCGGCCAAGCCTTTATGGTTCCCCTGCCTCTGGCAGACGATTACAGAAAAAACCAACAACCGGTTCCGATAACCAAAAGAGCGGCTACGATCCATTTCCAATACATCAAAAAATAGATCGGCCACCTGATGGGCCACGGCAAATCATCAATTGACCAACTCATCCTTTACCTCCTAATCGTTCTTCCATCCGCCCTCTGGGGCGTGTGATCGTCCTTATCAGACCTTCACAGTGGCATTTGTCACTCATTTCGATTCGTCCCCTTTCATGTGCTTGAACATCTCGATCTCGGCCAATCTCTTATCGGCTCCCTTGCGAGTCTCAAAACAGCCAAGCTTTTTGCCCTTCTTGCTGTATATGCAGTACGGCTTACTTTTCGTGCCATCCTTACGGATCACAGCTTTTGCTGATTCCAATGCATCTTCCGTCGCCTTCTCAAGTTCTTCATTCCAGTCAGTCACAGGACCACCTGCCTTTTGTCGTCTTGCCAGAATCTCTTTTATCGATAGATAATACTTGTACGGCCTCTTGCCTCTTCTCTCTGCGTGCGTATGCCTTGTGCTCATATGACATAGTCTACGACATAGTCGTCTTGTATGCTCTTGAAAATATCGATTACGATACGATCGGGCATAAACAACACCTTGTCTCTCATTTGGACTTCTTTGACAAGAAACGGGGCGTCGAAAACCAAACCACCAAGCATGTATCCCGATTGGACGGCTTGTTCGTATGTGTCGAAGAAGCCATGCGAAGCCCTTCCCTTAACTAGGACGAATTTCCCAGCATGTTTTTCAAACCACCACATTCGATTTTCTTCAAAAAACTTCAGTTCTGTCCCAAGAACAGACAGAGCACATCTTTTCTTGTGCTCGCTAATTGAGGAAACTGGTATCTTCAGGAAACAAAAGTGACACTTTATACAGCATGGCCCCATGTGTCTAGTCTCCATCCCATCTTGGTTTCTGTGGCAATCGCATCGGCATTCTTCGCTTCCCATATCATATACCTCTCAGACTACAAGCAGGACGACAAAAGTCAGCAGCGGCCACTACAAGAGGAATTAGGCCCATTACAGATCATCTTACGCAATTGCACAATTGCTGTCCTTCTGATGGTGATGGTTTTCCGCAAAGCCTACAATATTCTGGTTCGTCTAAGCCTTCTTCTGAGTATCTAAGACAGAAACTACAAGGTGGAGATATATGACACGAACAACAATCATCGTTCCATCTTAAATCCACGCAGGCTATGGCGTCAGCATAATCGTTACTTGATGAGCCAACTGCACTACGACAATCGCATTGAACAACGGAAGTAAATAACTGTATTTTTCCAGTGTCTCTGCAATCTTTACACATTTTCAAATCCCGACACGCTACTCAAATGTTATAGCGTCTATAGCAGCCACGAACCCATCTTCGAACTTTCCACTGTTATCCCAAAAGAGTTCCCAACATGTGTCAAAACCGGACACACACGCAGAGACATCCCATCCGACCACATTGCTCGTCACGCCTTCAAGGAGCGTACAACCACCACCCAAGAGCAGACCAACCGATAGAATTAATGTACACAACATTCTACGCATCATCCTTCTCCCCATCCACTACCACTCCCTCGCCTGCCAACATTCCCAGGCTTTTTGATCGGCGGAAACCTACGGTAGATTTCCCCTGCCGATACTCCTTTTAGTTCTTCGTGCCAAGCGTCTTCTTTTTCTGGAGTCCAGACATTTGGACTTCCTATCGAATCTAAAATCTTCTGATTAGGCGGTTTCCTCTTAGGTTTCTCTTGTTGTTCATATTGAAATTTTTTGTTCTGCTTCTTTTTCTTGTTGCTACTACCCATGGATTATACACCTTTCGAAGCTGCGAGAGGGATTCGAGCCCTCGGCCTGCGATTTACAAAACCGCCGCTCTACCAACTGAGCTACCGCAGCACTTATTCATACACCGCGCTCCCTCAATCCATCCAGAATCCAATCTGCATCCACGAACCTATCGGGAGTCGCGAAGGCTGGTGTCCCGTGCATACCCGGCAGCGAATCAGAATTTTCTGCCATGTAATGTGCTACCATTGTGATGCCCCAGGAAGTCATTAGTTCCATTGCTGAGAACTTTGTGACCTTGTCGGGGAAAACAATGAAATTCCATCCGTCGATTTCTCTCATCCCATCGCCACGGTATCCTGTAATGGATAGTATAACTTTGTCGTTGTGGATATTTCTGTTGTATGTCAGATCATCATTGCTTCTTAGAACACTCGCAAGATGATTGTCTGCCGTCATATCGCCCTGAAGAAAACCAGCCCTCTTCCATCCACGAACTAAGCCCCAATGTCCAGGATATCTTATTGTCATGTAATCGTAATTCTTGACACCTATGTCGTGGAGATGCTTCACCACTTGCATCGAATTGTTGGAAGTATACGAACATTCATAATCGTCTTCGTAAGAACTGATCCACGATAATGCAGGAACAGTTTTCAATAAGCCTTCTACGATGATGGGCACCTTACCGCTGTATTCACTTATCAAACCCATTGGGTCGAAGGTCAGTCGATAATTCAAACCCGTTTCGGTAATCTTGCGAATCGGAATACCACCACACCGCACACGAATTTCGTCACACCCTCTACGAGCCAAGCTTGCAGCCAGGATGTTAGAGATACCGGGAGACAGACCGCAGTCTGGAACTATGGGCGACTCAGATTCTATTTGTTCTTGCATGGTTACTGTGTCTGGATTGCCTCCGAGATCACAAAACGGAATACCGTGTTTGACGGCAAATTCTGCCAGGGATACATTGTATCGCCAAGGAGCACAGCTAAGCATAACATCGAAGCTTGTCCAGTCTAGCCAGTCAACCTCTTTTAGTTCTACTATCCAATCGATCATCAAAGATTTATCACCAAGAAGTTTGACCAATCTATCTTGAGCATCAAGACTGGCAACTAGACTTGGTTCGTATACCACGATATAATCTGCGTCACAGTTCACGGCCAGATCGTAGATAGCAGCTACGCCTTGACGACCTGCACCAAAAACACAGTACCTATATCCCATCTAATTATCTCCTACACGAAACCAATTTCTGAATTGTACTTCATCCAGATATCCGTCCTGACGATCTTGCTCAAACAATCCAGAGCATATGTCAATGCCTTTTGCCTACCAAATGCTTTGCAAAAATTATCATCCAAATGGCATATCGATATACCAGCACTAACCTCGTTACCATCTATATCAACAGTAACCAGAGAACATCTTCGATCTCCATCTACCGAAACTCCTGACAACATTTCAATTTCGCATGGTGTCAGAATTTTGTGATCGAATTTAACCTCAATATCAAAAGGATCGCTTCTCAATCTCAACATCTTTTTCTCCTTGTTCTTTCCCCAACCATGGCGACGATCTGGATTTGACCACCTGTCTTGTGTCGCCCTAATATTAGCGATTAACCGCCGCCTTTACTTTTCTTGTATCCTCAGCGATTCATTATGCAAAATCACTGTTGGATTTTTGAAACCGAACGCCTTAGCACAAGTTGTAATATACCTAATGAAACCATCGTCATCGTTTTTCCAGTTTGACTCATACTGTTGATAGAGAGTCCTGCTTGGGCCATGATAGACATATTCCATATTGAGAATAATCAATACGTCTGGATTCTTTTTGACCATCGCCCTAGCTGCTTCTGTTAAACAACCACGCAAATAGCCACCAACAAAAACAGCGACATCCGCTTTGACGCCAGACCATTGTCCTCCTGGTGCCACCACTACTTCTGTCGGTTCAAAATCAACCAACGTTGTTTCTCGCCAGTCTTCGTTGTCCACTAAAAGGTATACGATACCAAATTCTTGCGACAAGAGATTCACCCCGTCAGCTACTCTTTCTGCACCTTCCCACACACTATCCACATGGACAACCACCAAAGGATGATCTACGGGTTTCTGTTCTGGATTGCTAAGTAATCCCATTAACGCGAACACAGGAAGCGAAAAGACCACACAGCACGCTAAAAACGTAAAATATCGAATCATATTCCATATCCTTTCAACGACGATAGCGGGACTTGAACCCGCAACCTCCGGATCGACAATCCGACGCTCTAACCAATTGAGCTATACCGCCTAAATGGAAGTGGATGAGATTCGAACTCATAACCAACTATCCGGAGTTATGCGTAGGTGCGACCTATGACAAGCTCTACCGTTGAGCTACCACTTCCAATGGGTCAGGAGGGACTTGAACCCCCGACGCCTAGCACTTCAAGCTAGCGCTCTACCAACTGAGCTACCAACCCTTCTTTGATTTTGGCTTGTCCAAAATCTTATAATTCAACATCCCCGCTCTGTCGTTCCTTCTCTTTCTCGTATGGTACGAGAACTCTACGACCGAATTCGTCATGTGCTTCTCTTAGAGCAGATCGTACTACGGCCATCCTTGCGTAACGTCGTTGACCACCAGAGTCGTCGTCGGAGAGAAGCCTAGCAAGACGGAACAGGACATAGTTCATTTCCCCGCTGAGTTCGTCGTTGCTCTCTAGGGTGTTCAGTATGTGGGCTAGTCTAGTGACATAATCGTCATACTTTTTGCGTCTTTCTTTTGGGATATACGGCATAATCTCTCCTAACTCTTGCTCAGATAACCATTTCCAACGACTTTCAACTGGACACGGCCAAGCCTTGGGTCTGTTCGTTCGTGGACTGGTTTAATCACGACACCTTCTCTAAGATGATCCGCACCGGGATAGATACTATCCCCTTCTGCAAACTCAATAACCTGATCTTTATTAAACGGACCACGGTAAACTAGAGGTACCCACGGCAGTGGATTACCGATTTTGTGAGCCTCATCATAATCCAACCACTGGTCTCCATTCAGAATATCGAAAGCAGCAAAGAAGATAGGACTGTTACTTACTGCACCATACTTCAGATTCTGAACTTGTCCAAAAACTTCTCCGTAGATCGTAAAATTTTGGTGGTGTCGTATCCATGCCTCAAGAAGAGGATTTTGCGCGTAAGCTTTCCACCACAGATTGTTCGGGTCTTCCTTCTTCCAGTTGTTGCGAGAACCACAGTAAACCACATCGTTGACACATACAAACCTCGCATTAGCTCCGTGTATCTTTTCCGTTATGACAACCTCTTCGCCTTCTTCGAAAAGCCGTGAATATTTACGGAAGTTCATCACGTCATACTTGGGATAGAATCCCTTCGGAGACGCAACGTTTTCACCACCAGTTGTGAAATGCCCATGTACCTCTGGCTCGTAGTGTTCAATCCCCAATTGCTCCATCAAGTCGTCGCCCAGCTTAGCTCCGATCGGTGCTGGAATCAACAACCCAACAGACCATTCTCCACGAAGCTTCCTAGCCCTGATTCTACGATGCTTGCCAAGAAACTCAAACTCTTTGCTGTCTGGCACAATGCTATCTGGCGGGATGTAAACCGCAAGATCGCCATCGTTCCAATCGTCAGTACGGACTGCGCATTGGAAGTCTCCGACCATAACGAGACTCAATGTGTCTGCGTTTGGATGAGACTTCAGTTCAACTTGAACCACATCACATGTGTGCTCGGCAACTTGGAACATTATTCTGCGTCTCCTGCATTGAATTTACGATTTCTGTTTGGCCTTACTAGCGACGGCGTCCTCAGTGGTTGTTCTGGCCGTGCTACTGGTATCTGTGGAGTCTCTATGGGCACTGTCGGTTCTGTCGAGAGAAGAGTCACTTTTGGACTCTGAATCTTCTCAATCTCCAAAATCAACGCCTGAATCACACCACACAACTCAGCAATCGCAATCTTAGGATGACCTGTTGCCGCTGACCTGCTGATTGCCTTCAGTTGTTTCTTTACATCTTCCAGACTCATCTTCACTCCAAACTGCCACATAGGGCATTTCACGGTACTTGCCACCGTAATCCAAACCATAGCCAACAATGAATTCATCGGGAATATCGAACCCGACAAAATCCACCTTCACGTTTTCTGGGGCCTTGCCCGGCTTCCTCAGTAAGACAGCAGTTCTCATGGTCTCTGGATATCCCCATCGTAGCGTATCGTGAACGAGTTTAAGGGTTTTGCCATTGTCTAGTACATCATCCAGAATCAATACGTGGTTATTGATCAGCTTCTTGGAAGGCTCAATCAGAATTTCAGGTTTTCTACTAATCAACGACTTACCAGGATACGTAGAAGTCCTGATAAAATCCAATTCCACACGAATGGTCAGTTTTCTCACTAAATCCGACATGAAAAACAAAGCACCGGTCAGTACACCAATCACCACCACCGGCTTGTCGGACTTTTGATACCATTTTTGATTTCTGTAGTATTCATCTATTTCGGAAGCCATCTGAGAAATTCTTGCTTGCAATTCAGTTTCACCCACAAGTATCTTCATCAGCTACCCTCCAGATCGTTTGGTCCCATAATAATGGCTTCGAAAAAATCCCGCAGTATTGTTGCTGTCTTTTCCCAATCTTGTCTACCCAAATTTTGAGTATCGTTGTTGAATTTTTCCATACATCCTTCTGCTATCTGCTGTAATGTCTTCATAAGACATTCCTACGTAAGCATCTTCGTTAGAAGATGATTTCTTTTGGTGGAGGTGCGGGCATTCGAAAGCCCGGTCCAGAAATCAATCCAATCATGCTTCTACGTGCATAGTCGATTCTTTGTTTCTCGGAGCCACAAACGCCAGTCGACAAGCTTTCGTTTTTCCATACCTGACTGTTGTTTCGCTAAGGTTCGGTAAGATGTCAAACCTTCGCTAGCCCACTGTCGTCGTCTCATGGAATAGTAGGCTCTCTTCCACTTGACGGGCTACTTACGCAGCCATTCGAAACTGAGATTCGCCGTTTAGAGCGTTTTGCCAGTTGTTTAACGAGGCCCACTGACAACCTCGGCACGCAACATAACCTTTTTTGATCCTGTCGATTCCTTTCACCCCCGTTTTGTGTTCATTATACTGGAGATGGAACAATAATTCCTTCAAGTGTGACAAAAGCCAACGCCTTCCCACAACCGTCTTCGAACCAACCCAACCAACCAACATTTTCCGGTTTCTTATACAACTTCAACATGACCAAATCTCCTTTCACCAAATAAGTGAGGGCAGCACGATGCTGCTATCTCATTATACGTCCAACGACGTAGTTTGTTTCAGAAAAACAGCCAAAAAATCCACCACGCGACAAGAAAAGTGCAAGTCGTAAGTCCGAATACTGAAGTTGCTAATTGCCATCGTCTATTCTTGTATTTAAGAACATATCCGACGCAGAAGCAAGACGGCAAAGTGAAGCACAACTTGAAGATGATGAAACCGGTGTCGCCATGATCCTGCCACACACACCGTGCGATCGGATTCGCTTCCTCGAAATTACTGATGTTGCGGCTACAATAAAGCGTTGTCCCCAGATCGAACAAAGATACTAGGAACATGATTGTCGGAAGGATCAAATACCACAGTTTTGCCATGAAACCCCTAACGAAAAAATCGAGGGCCTTTTTTCAAAGGCCCCCGGTCACTTAGGTAGCGAACGACGCGCAAGGATGGCGTAACTCCGTTGTTCGACGCCTGCTCAACACTTTCGTCCACTATGTTATACACCTACGGTTTGATTTTTGCCTTGGGTTTTTCTGGGAAGATTATCAAACCACCACCACCACCATATGTAGATTGGAACCTTTTTGAACCAGAACTTGACTTGGATGGAACAAAAATGGTCACATGACTCGATGTAGGAACAATTCTAGGGCTAGGCTCGGGTTTAGGTGTTGGTGTCGGAAGCACACGAACAATCAATATTATCGGCTGCGGTGGCCTGTAATAGTGATCTTCGTATATGATTGACTCCACCGGTCGGTTACGACTAAGAGATAGACTATTGGCTTTCTTTCGGGTGTCGACTCGGACATTAGGCTTCCCCCGATCCTTCATGCTGCTGATTCTTGGACGGCTATTCAGAGAACGACTAGGCCCTCTCGGTTTTGGCTGACCGGCCATTACCGGAGATGAGAACAAAGCCACCAGAATCAAAATCAACCACTTCTTCATAGGATCGACCCCCACTCAACATTGTCTAGTTTGTCGTCTTGCGTTATGACCCTGGCTATTTCAACCTGAGAATAGTCCGGGTTTTCTTCTGCTTCGGCTACCTTATCGTCGATACCATCGATCTCGCCTTTGGGACCGAAAACAATTTCCCATTCACCGTCATCATCTCTCTGAGCAATCACAAAATAAATCATTGTTTCGCCTTCTGTAGTTCTTGGTCTGTCTTGAACCTAAAGACACCCCCCGGCATTCTGACCAGTTCTTCTTCGATGCATTTCTGACAATACATCATTCCGTATCCGACATATTCCTGATTGATACCGGGTTTGGTACAGCGATCGCAAAGTGGTTTGTTTTCTTCTGGCATACTATTCTTTCTCGCATAATATCAATTTTATTTTAGCTGCCAAACAACTGGCTTCTTGTCTAGAAAGATGAAAATAACAATAGGTTTTCGTATTTGTAATACAAACGACACCCGTAGGCATCCAATCAGCTTCGTATAAACATCTATTTTCACATTTGCCAAACAAACAAGTACGCTCTGTGGATTCACACAAAAAATCAGCCAAAGATTTTAACCAACGTGGATTAGTTTCGACACGCTCGGGATGAGACATCAATTCATGTTTTTCAACTGTTATTTTCATTCAAAAACTCCACGAAGGTTGTCGTCAACTTGTTTTTTGGCTGACTCTACCCAATTTTTCTCGATAAATTCTTGTAGTTTTGGGACGGTTGTGGTGAGAAGTCGATGCAATTCTTCAAAACCATTCTGATCTAAAATCATCAACATCCTGTCGTCCATATTCTCGATAGCAAGTGTTTCTTCTGCAATAAATTGGACTTCAAGTGTCCCGCGAGTTGACTCGATTGTCAAAAGAGCATTTGAATATTGTTTGATCAAAGCAATCAATTTGTGGGCATCTGCTGTTTTGATACCGAAGGACGACGATGTGTCTCTTAGTGTGAGACGCACAGGATGATTAAGTCGTCCATCTATCCCAACGCCGAGTTCTTCTTTATCGAGATGTATTGTTGCCATTTTCTACTGTTCTATCCAAAAACGCTATTGAGATTTTCATCTCGCCTTCTGTTTGCCCCAGCCAATGAATTGGGTTCTATGACAGAAGAAGCTATAGATATTTCGTGTCTAACCAACGCAACTAGTTCCTTGGCTTCTTGCCAACTGAACACGGTAGCCTTGTGTGTTCCGTAGTTGATAAATGCTACCTCGTGATAATTCCACCACTTAACATCATAATCACCTGTTATCGTAACTATTCGTATCCCAGGAGACATCGGGAGCAACAAGCACGCCATCAAAGAGTCGATTTCATCTCTTCTGACATGCAGGTCCGTATGACCATTCTTATTGTCAACGGTGTAGATAGAAAGAGGATACACGTTATTTACATCTGTGTAAAATTCTACACGCAGTGTTTTGTCATCGTTGCTCGTCATACATTGCTCCTATATCATTATACGTCCAAGAGCGGTGTTTGCTCCAATAAAAAGAAAAAAAATCGGAGCAGCCCAAAGGCCACTCCGATCGATTGGTCACAGGATCACCTGCGGTTGATTACGTAGCAAGTCCAGCAGGATCAGCAGTGTGCGTTACTTTCAATGAATTAAAGTTTGAATAATTATATGACACTACCACGTTACCTCCACCAGCATCCCCACCACCATAGGTGACGGACGCCAGCTTATTTTTTGCCCCAAGGTTGATGCGTGTTCCTTCTTCGACCCAGAGGAAAATCTTCTGGTTTGCAAGGTTTGAGCCACCGACAGGATCAGCGAGAGCGTCAATCAGGTCACCCTCAGACGATGTCGTATCAATGGAACATGTCACTTCGGTCGGAAACGACACAAAGCGATGGTACGGCGCTCTTCGGCCCAACTCGAACAATTCCTCACGACCAAGGTCGGTTGAAATGGTGACTGTTTGAACGTGAGCAAGAAAAGACCCGGCAGATTCTAGGTTGTGACCGCTACCGTCGATACCCTGGATTTCTGTTGGAAACAGACTACCACTAACACCGGTTATTACACCAGCGGCGTCCATCGAGACATTAGCAGTCATTAGGATATTCTCTCGGTTGGCCACTCCACCAGATGCTGCCAAGGATTGCGGTGCATCAGAGCCGTCGAAGACAACCGGAACAAAGTGATTTAGACCACTAGCGGTCCATTCTTTGTCGTTTCCAACAAGCGTTAGGTCTTCTGTTGAAGGCCCTTCTGTGTTCAGCGTGTAAGTCATCGCAGAGACATACATACCAGACATACCCACCGACTGTAGCGGTGTACCAGATGCATTGTCGAAAACGTCCGAATAGATATTGAGAGCAGCAAAACATCTTTCATTTGAACGACCCACAAGGGTGGGAGATGTCGCTACAGGCGTTGCGAGGTGATAAAGCAACGGATATCCGTCAAGAACTTTCTGTGCAGTCAGTTCTATATCGGGAATACCTTCGATATTCTCGTAAAGTTCCAATTGGCCTAGTTCGAACACCTGCTCAAGGTTGAACGTAGTATTCAAACCAACACTTTGCACACCATGTGCCGTCAGAAATCCAGACGGATGTGTTCCAGAACCCGCATGTAAATTAAGTGCGTCCAGAGGACACAGAACCTCATGCGCGGCGAACCCAAGCGCCTGAATTGCATAAAAAATACGATTATTGGGCATCCAAATCACTCACCTTTCGTTTGACTAGATACTATCCCCGAATCTATCCACCTACTATGTTATACACAATCATAGTGAACTTTGGGCATTATATGCCCCCAAACTCGATTTCAACCTCAAAAACCACCCTGGCTCTGAATAATTGAGAATTCAGAGAATTGATTGTGGACGGGACGCTATCGATAACCCTCATTTTCTTCCAGGGATACGCAGTTTGCATATCGACCCAATTCGTCACTCCAGCCACTACGTCCCCATATTGATCGAATGGGAACGTTATCTGATTGAGATCAGCCAGCCAGAAGGTACTGCGACTCTGATAATCTAGCCAATCCATCAGCAAGTTTCTGTCCTGTGGATTGTCTGCAAATATGTGGAAGGTCACGAATCTGGTCTTTATCTGACCACCACCCAATTGCTGACCACGCTGTTTGCCATCTTTCACCTCTATGAATATGCTTGGTAGCCATAGCTGGTGTTCTCTTGAAGGTTCGCTAGACGCAGAAGAGTCAGTGATGAATTCATCGACAGCATTCAGCATTAGCAAACGAAAATCTGGTTCGTCTGCAAATCCAACGTGTACCGATCGGCGAGTATACTCAGCCTGGACCAGTTCGGTTGCACCTCTGGGCTCGTCGAAAATGACTCTACCATTGAGATAGTCTATGTGATGGGCGTAGGTACCCGTCGAGGTAGCAGATGGATAAAAATCGCCATCGATCCAAACACCAGATGGACGGAAAGGATTGACGGTTCCGCTGCCAGCCAGAGTCGCACTGGTCTCCCATACCCATTCACGTCCTGCACCTTCCCATATACTGCCCGATGGATAACGCGCGTCGTTTACGACATGTAGCTCGGCTTCTGTCTCATCACCCCAACTGATATCGCCACGTTCGTAGATGCCATAGGCACCACGAAGCAATAGGTTCCAATCAAGGAACCATTTCAGGTTGTACAGGAGTTGGTCGGTTAACTCGTAACCGCCAAAACCACCTGAATTTATTCCTTTGAATGTCAGTGCCATATCATTTTCCTTTTATCAATTACAGAGTTTGAATATGTCCTGGATCATCGTCTATCAGTAAAAGTTCAAAATCCGCAGATACTTCAGTGCTCTGTCCACCACCTCTGGCTTCTATCCATATATCAGTAAGAGCAGGAAATTCTATGCCTGGAGCCATTGGTCTATAACTTGCTTCCCCAAGGACTCCATCCCAATAATGTCTCAACCGCACTGGAGAAAAAGGTGCCGTAACATTTGTAAAATTTTCTCTAGTCATCAATCTTACATCAGCAGCTTTTCCAGCATCTATTGTCAGATGCACAGTGATCAAAAATCCTGTTTTGCCAGCAGGAATAGAATATGCTGCGTGTTGTGTTTGCCCTTCCCCTGCTGTTATTGTAAGCATTTCCTCAGAATTCTCCAAAACAATGTCACCAATATTGCCATTTGAATATTGTCCGACAGTTTCCAGATAAGCTCTTGACAATCTCCAGAAAGTATTTGTTGACATTGCGCTTGCGTTTGCACCATCAGGAAAAAGGACTTCACTTACTTCTTCCAAATCTGTATTGATACCAATGATGGTAATTGAACGTGCTCCTAAACCACTAGAACTATCTTCGGCATTGCCTCCAGCCCTAATGTTAACTCGACTTCCCGACGATGGAAATGCACCAGAAGCAGGTGACAAAGAAATTATTGACCAAATATTATTGGCTACATTGTCACTACGACCAAATTTGTGTACCAAAGAATATCCAGGAACATGGCCCTGTTTGATCTCAAAAAGAGAATTTCTTATATCATGTCTAACGCCTAGTATGTGCGAATGTGCCATAACAACATGCCCCCTTACCCAATCTTACTTATCAAAATGGTTGCAGCTTCTTTCGCAACCCCTGGTTGTCCAAGCGTATACTCGATGAAATTCTGACCACCACGTCCCGAGACAATACCCGGCAGAACATAACCACCACTGCCACCCAATGTCTCTAGCGACACCATTATAGCCCGGCCACTACGAGAGACTTTCTGTATTCTAACATCCAGCTTGTTGTCTTCTCCCAGAAAAACAATATCATATGCTGCTTGGCCGATGTCTATTGTAGGATCAATCAACAACCATCTCGCTACTGGTATGGTTATGTTAGATGGTCGTGACATGTATTCTGCACCTGGGATACCAAGATATTCATTCCAGTCGTCGCTAACAGCCTGTATTCTGACAGATACTGAGTTGCCAACTTTCTTGTTTACGAACTGTACAGATTGGCCTACCAGAGTCGCCATGCCATTGGCCAAAGCACTGGCCGTACCATCTGTTAAACCAAAGTGTGCTGGCAAATCTGTTCCGCCTTGTCCTCTAAGTGCTTTAGCCACATCGCTGCTGTTGAAAATCTTGACAAGCATTTTGGAGATACTGGTTGCAATAGCTTGTCCCTTCATGGCAACGGCTTTAGCGAACGCGCTAGAACCATCGCTTTTGACACCCTTAATCAATTGAGCAGTGGTGTTTGGGGTAAATTGTATTTTCAGTTTAGCGCTTGTCATTAGAGTAACTCCCAAAAACTAATGCAATATCTGTCTTCTCTGAGCCCTACGGGTATTGGTCCACGAATCAATTTTACATTCAACTTCATCTGAGCATTGATATCATAATTCGCTATGGCAGTTTTTGCTTGCATCATATCATCTGCTGAAGTCAAGAATGTTTTCATACGAACGATGCCCTTTTTCTGACCAATAGAGATGCCGTAATTCTCGGCATCTTTAGGATTCCATTTCAACAAACACTTTATACACTTCTCGACCGATGTTTCATTCAATCCTCTGCCTTTGCAGTATGGACATTTTCTACCTCTCTTGAACGGCCTTGGTCCTCCTGTGCGATATATCCCATTGGATCGCTTTCTCAATACATCATACAAACAGTTCGGACAAGGAGTAAGAACGGGATCGAAAATAAGACGAACATTTTTGCCAAGTTGATTGATCAAGGCGTCGATTCTAGATTGATAAATAGCAATCAGCGCAGGCTTTATCTGTATAGATGCCGTAGCGTCCAGTGGTGGACAAACAACAGCGGATATTGCCACTTCTCCATTGATGAATAAATCAAAATTTCCACTTGCTAAGAGTAAACCATCGTTCCATATGAATAAATCTACCGATGCCTGGGTTGTATCTATTCCGTTGATATATAAGGTTACAGAACCACTTTCCGAATCCACTACTACTGGTGTTCCCGATATAAACAAGTCGACTTGACCGAATGTAAAAATTGGTCCCGCTACATATAGATTACCCGAAGCTGCTACTAAATCTTGTCCTTTCGCAAATAAGTCACCGGATATTTGTATGATATCTAAGCCCTGTAAAAATAAGTCACCAGATGCCGACACGTTGTCGACACCTTCTATGAATAGATCACCAGAAAGTAATACAATATTTGCACCTCTTATGAACAGGTCTCCAGATGTACTTATACTATCTTGTCCTGCGATAAACAAGTTTATAGATGCTGTTGTTGCGTCACTACCTTGTATGTACAGATCACCAGATGTTTGTAGTGTTACTATTGAGACACTTTCTATGAACAAATCAATAGAATCATTGACCTGAACAAGACCAGCGACATAAAGGTCTCCGGATGTCGCCACTTCCCCCATATTCAATATGTACATATCGAAATTATCGTTGACTTCAGTTGCTCCTGGCGCTGGTCCTTCCACTGCTGTATATTCTGCCATTGTAAGACCAGAACCCGCTAGCGTAAACAAACTCAAAAGTTCGTTGTCTGTGAATATATCTAGAGTAGCCTTGTCTCCACCCCACAAGACAGCTTCGTCTATCCATTGACCGGCTTCGGGATTAGTGATAGAAACTTCCCCAGATGTGTCCGTCAGTACTGGCGATAACGATCCAGTATTTTGATTACCCTGATCCACCCAGGTTACACCATCTACGGATGTCTTTAGATTCCAGTTTGAACCTGTATTTTCAAAGTCCAAAACAAGAAAATGAGCACTATCATCGTTCAATGAATCCATCAAAGTAGTTATGTCACCATCGTCCCAAGTCGCAGCCCCTCCTAGAACAATCGAACCAGATGTCATTTGAATACTATAGCCACGTTCAACGTTTACGGTCGAAACTGGAGCGGTTAGATTTCTGGCCCACATACAGGCAGCTACACGAGTATACCCACTCATGCTCGGATATCCCGAACCCATTAGTGACGCATCAGAAGTATCGACGGTTAAGAGTTTAACATGTCTCTCCGATGCCGTATGTTCTGTGTAGAATACAAAAGCACTAGCTGGATTGATACCAGCTATTGTATTGATAGGACCAACCGAATCAGTTACGCCTGGGTCTTCGTCACTGAAAATATACTTAGTACCTACTGTTACAGTTAGTCCAGCAACACTACAAACTCTAACATTACTCACCACAGGAAAGGCATCTTGATTTTTGTAGATTACCATACATTTGTCATCGGTGAGTCTAGTGATTTGGCCATGTCCATACCAGGAAATAATGTCCTCGTCAGTTCCGAGAGTGATGTTGTTACCGACAACATCAGCGGCCATCAATCTACCTCTGTTGCCCTCTTTGAAGAAAATCATAAACTTACTATCTGTAAGTTTGCACATTCCTCCATTTGTGTGGCTACCAGCGGCTCCACCTAGACCATAGGTGGGAGAAAATTCGTAAGAAGCACCAACTGCTGTAATATCGACACCACTAACTGGTAACTGAATTACTCGAACCTGACCATCGGTATCAAGATCGTTATAGTTGAATATACATCCAGAAGAATTTAGAAGGAAGCATGTATCACTAGTTCGCATATCTGATATTATTTCAATGTTGCCAGATGTCCAAACACCACCCGACAATTCAAATATGGTGACGTAGCCCTCTGTAGTACCTCCAAATGTTACCAAAGCGCGAGTATCATCTATAATACAAGCAGATATTGAACTACCAATAAATTCGCCTATTATGAACGAGGCTCCGGAAGTAATAATATCCGATCCATCTATGTCCAGTTGTCGTATAAATCCACGATTGGTTGGAGTATCGCCACTCCTATGTACAAGTATAACTGATGATGGTGAAAATGCGTGTATCTGTGTGTTAAGAATATCTGGAGCAGTGAAAAGATATTCTGTACCGTATGTCGGAGTTGTCCCGCTTATATTGACAATTCTGACACCGACTACATCTACGGTATCTGAATATGCTATAGCGAACTTTGTATCAGTAAGCCTAACACAATTCGCTAAACCGGCTGGTATAAAGCCTTCACTCAATATGTCCACAGGATTATCAACGGTTACAGTAGTTCCTATATTAGCGAATAGACCATTGCCAACTTCACCTGTTGCATATTCAGCAGAGCCAACCCAATCTTGCGAAAGAGTGTGTTCTGTAGAATTATCTAGCGGGTGGTAGAATACTACGGCACCCGAATTTAATATTCCAGAAGCTGACACAACATCATACCTTTCATTCTACTCTACGATCTATCTCTGCGACCACTGTTTGTTGTCAAAAATTGATCATAATACCATGAGATAGTACTTTCCGCACTTCCTCCAGGTGATCGATACGGTCCCAAAACAGCCTTGCCAGCGCCGCCAGACGCCAAAAGAGCCCATCGTAGTTTCTCGTATGCCTTACATGGTCCGAGTTCTAGAATATCTCTGTACCCCTTAAAGCTGACACTTGTGTCAATGGCACTGTCTCCGTCTCGCACCTTAATTCCCTGGCCTAATGCTGATTTGAATTCACCAATAGTAAGAATGCAAGCAGCCTTCAGCGGAACCAAAGACATGAACGCCGAATCGTTGAGAGTGACAGGATCAGGAGAAATTGTGATGAGACTCATGTCGTATACGTAAGTATTGGGAAACGCAATATCTGCATCGGCCATGATACCAGCCGTTACCAACACTCTTTGTAGATATTCGTCAGTGTATGTCTGAGGCGTAGCGATATCGCTGACCAAAACTCTAACCATCAAAACTAAATCTGTGTCCCAAGCCATTGCTGCCCCCTAAATAGTTTGTCAGTTCGTGTGGCTTATATCCCTAAAATATAATCATCCTGATTAGTAGGATGAATCCACTTCGCACGTTCTGGCAAATCTAGGATAAATTGTCCGCCGAACGTTTCCATTAAGTTAGAAGTCATAACATAATAGTAATGTTTTGCATGTCCTTGACTAGCTGGCAAATTCATTGTTGACCATCCCCATCTCCCGGTGTTGCCTATGGCGTAGCATCCGCTGCTGACTAAAGATACGGCTGAATTTTGTCCATCCGTAACATCCCAAACTTCTATGTTTACGCTACTAGCAACTAAATCGAATGTTCCTATAGTTTGCGGATTATGGTCGGATGTTTTCAACAACCAATCAAACGGTCTCGCTAATGTTCCTGAACTTATTGGCACTGCAACACCAGACCCTTCTTTGAAACAATTATGAAAGTATAAAGGTATCTAAATCATCTGGAAATAACCATAGTGCCTTTTCCGGCACCGTAATGAAAAATTCTCCATACTGGGATTCTGCTACGTTGGATACCATCCTATAGTAGTATTGATATTCATTTTTACTACCGGCAATATTTAGATGCTCAGTAGACCATCCCCAAGTATCGGTAGACCCTATTTGATAACACCCACTACTGATAAGAATAATGGATGTATTCTGGCCGTCAGTTATGTCCCACAACTCTATATTAACAGACGTTGCCACTGCATCAAAAGTACTTACAATCTGTGGATCGTAGTCTGGCCCCTTAGTTAATTTATTGATTATCCTAGTTGGTATACCAACACCAGATTGTACACTATGCAAAAATAGATTGATTGAACCACTCATAAGCTGTGGTCCGTACATAAACAAATCTGCTGAACCGGTGGCTGGCTGCGGACCAAACAGAAATAAATCCATAGACCCAGACGCCAAAAACTCTGGATACTGATTCATCGCTAATCCAGATTGACCCATCTCGTACATTGTCGATAGTTGAAAATTCCTAAACTTAGGCAACACATCCTTATCGCCAGCCCACAAAACTAGCTCGTCCAACCATTGTGATGGACCAAGACCGCTCTCTATGATTAATCTTGGATCAGTATCTGTTGTCAATACACTTTGAGAACCAATCTGTTGTATTCCATGGCCCACAAAAGGTTGTCCATCTACTGATGTACGCAAGGTCCAATCGCCACCACTAACATTTTCAAAATCCAAAACCAAAAAATGACTGTTATCGTCATTCATATCTTCCAAAAATGACAATGTGCCAGAACTATTCCATTGGGCCGTGCCACTTCCTAGAGATATACTATTCTTATCGATAGATATGTGATAGCCTCTTTCTATATTCACTGTAGAAAAATCATGTGTAAGATTGTTATTCCACGACGCAATCGATATGCGTGTTGCTCCGCTTATTGATGGATAAGAAGAATCACCTATGAGTCCAGAAAGAGATGCAGATGCATCAAGAACACCTCTCCAAGAAAAAACCGTTCCCTTGTCGTCGGCCAACACATCTTGATCTGCACCGACAAGTATAAATCCAGCGGTGTTGAATCTGGACAAATCTAAAAGATGTGTTTTCAAATTCGGCAAAGACGTTGGAGTTCCAAACGCTAGTGTTGTTCCCATTACTGTGCCGAGAACTGTTCCTGCATTGGATGCCGTATCTCTATAATAGATAAGTATGTTGCCAGACCCAAGAGAAGTTCCAATTCCCTCCCGTATGTTGCCAGGCGCATATTGTGTTTCTGTACCCCACGAAATGCCCGATCCATCTGTAATATTCCCAACCAATGCGTTTCCTGAGCCGAGGCCCGTTTTACACATAATTACTGTGCTAGAATTTATAACGGCAATGTCGATTTGTGGTAGGTCTGTCGGTCCTGGATCAGTACCTGGACCCCAGAAAAGATCGGTGCCGCTAGGACCACCTACGATGCCGACCTTGGACATATCCTCACCGTTCCCAGGTCTTTCCTGAGCAGTGATGGCAATAACAGAACCAGAAGTTAGTGTAGCTATGTCCATAGTCCTGTCGCTAAATATACCAACTGGTTGTGTCACTGTGCTATACTGAGATGGTGTTCCAAATGATATGTTAGTTCCAGAAATAGTGCAGACTAATCCCATTGGTTTGCCAGTAGTCGGATTTCTGTAGAATAACACGGCACCCGATGCGTTTATCGCTACTGTTCTCAATTCCCCGAAAATTACAGAAGAATCGAATTGAAATTCACTTCCGAAAGTTACTGTCGTACCACTAACAGAGCCTATCCTGGCATAACTTCCTAGCGTGCCGGTGTTGTGTGTATACCCAATTATAAAACGAGTATCATCAAGTGCTGACACATCTCCTTGGCGATTGGCGGCAGCATCATTCTCTGGATTATATATATATGGATCACCCCATATCATGAATAATCCGCTAGAAACGCCGACTCGCACCTTGCCTGTGTTGTCACCACTAGGAGCATTGCTCGAATAGGCTATGACGGCTTTTTCGTCTGTCAGCGATGTTATGGATATGGGACTAGATTGTTGTATGGCTGATCCTGATTCTACCAATTGTGTTGGACCTAACGTAATGTCGCTGGACACAATAGGAGATGCGGCGTTACCAACCTTTCCAGGTACGAAGAACGCATCGCCGCTCCATATAATATTCTGTGTAAATTCTATCGCATCATCCAATGGATGATAGAAAATGACAGAATCAGAATTTAATATTCCAGATGCCGACATTTACACTCCTTAGTTTTGTACAATATATGAATCAGGATCATTCACCGATGGCATCCCACCATCACGGTTTTCGTGAGAGATAAGAACAAAGTCACCCTCGTCCTCATTAGTTCCATCAGACATTCTCCAATGAAATTGCTGACGACTCGCAGACATTGTTGTTATGCCACTGCCGACTGACCAGCTATATCTACCAGTAGCATTAATCTCCGCACAACCACTTGAAGCGATAGCGACGACACCCGACCCCTCCCAAAGTTCTATATTTACCGTCTGACCGGTTACTAGTTCACCAACAATAGCTGGTGGAGCATCTGGGAAAAAATCAAATTCAGCGATTGTTTGTCCTATTAAGGCCATTTCGAAACCTCCTACGTTAGACTGTTGCACAAACCAATTTCGAGAGTTGATCAAGAATATCCGGTACCATAAAGTATTGGTTAAACTCTTCTTCCGTATATCGTATGCGGCTAGCTACACGGCGTGATCGTAAAGGGAACTTCAGAAGATGTAGTCTTTTAGTCACGGTTGATGAATTTACACCCAAAAGTCTCCCGATTTGAGAAGTGGAAAGACCAAGATTGTAAAGCAGTATGAAAACAGAATTTGGGAAAAGTTGATTCGCTTCTGAACGACTTCTCATGGTGACCCCCAAATCTCTCATTCGGTTGTACATAGATGTTTCGCTACAACCATCTAATGCTGCCACTTCAGCACAGCTTTTGCCAAATGAATACTCTTTCTTCACTTCTGTATTGTTTAGTGACATATTGCCCCCAAGAGAAAAAGACCTTTCACTAGATTATACACCATAGAACCTGGGTATAAAAAAAGAGAGGAAAGGTTTTACCCTTTCCCCTCATAGATATCAAAAGACGTAAGCCTTTTGTTGACAACGGTTTAGAACGAGCCGATGAGAACTCTTCGTCCATCAAGAGCCGCGAAACCGTGTTCCTGCCACCCATAGAAGCCAGCTTTCTGACGCCTGTGCAGCATATCATCCTCGAAAATCGACAATTCGCGCTTGACTGGCATGACAAACGAGTCACCATGCGACAGGTCAAGACCAACGACGATTTCCTCATCGCTAGTACCCATGCTAACGCCGAGCGTAGCAAAGTACGTCTGGAATTCCTGGCCAACACCAAGTTCATCCAACGGATGCAAATTCACGCCATAGATGCGAGCCATTGGGCCACCCTCATCTGTAGCAGTGAAAATTTCCCGACGAGTGAAATCATCCACTTCGTCTTTGTCCCATTCACGAATGTCCTCAAGTGCTTCTGGACTGATGAAAAGGTCAGTCAGACGACCGCGACCAATACTGGAGGTGTTTCCACCAGCAAGACGAGTCATCGTGGTTTTCATCAGAGAAACAAGACGCTTCGTGAACTGACCAGCAGTTGCAGCACTGTCATAGACCAGTGGAGCCCCACCGCTGTAGTCAGTACGACCTGTACCAGCAGCTATGATGACACGCCATCCATCCGTGTTCATCTTCTTCACGAAACCGGCCTCAAGAACCTCCATAGCGCGAGCTATGATGTTCCAGCGTGCGGAAGTCGCATACTTCAGCGGCCAGTCGATGGCATTACCAACGTCATACGTGCTAACTGTCACAGCATCACCAGTGATGGTTCTCTGTGGTAGCGCGCCTTCACTTGGAATCATGTATGCCACATAGTCATTCTCCTGTGCTGTCTGATAGAAATCCAGCGGATATTCAGCAGTCGCACTTGGGTCTAGGACTTCAGGTGCGAAGATGCCGCCCAGGATGTCTCCATTAAGCAACGCCGATCGTAGTGGAACTTGTAGAGCCTGAGCCAAAGAGTGCATCGCTTCCAATGCTTCGGCCTTGTTTTGGGAACCAGTCCGACGCAGAAGTTCAACCTGCTCAGTTGTTGGTTTAATTACATTACGCTTCATTCTTCTTCACCCCCTTATGTGATGTCAATCGAGACTCTACAAAAACCATTAGCGTCCTTAGTCGTCTCGAACCGACCAATTCGCCTCGTCAAAGCTCCTGACGTGGAACTTATCTTACCACTTGCAGCCACATAGGCAGGAGCACCGGCTGTCGGTGTAATACCTGCTGGAATCATATCTGTAACTACCCAACCCTTTGTCACTAGAGTACACTTGTCACTTGGCCGAATTTCCCCGTTCTCGAAATTCGGGAAGTCTCTTGTGGCACTCATAGCTGCTGCTACTGTCTGAAGCAAAATACCCTTGGGTACCATACCAGCAGTAATAGCCGCAACATAGCCGACCACGTTAGCTTCGTCTGCAAGATTAACACCAATTGCAGCACCGGAGCCTTGTGTAACTACGCTAGCTATGCCACCCTTTTCAGCAGCAACTGTAGTCCAAAAGTTAGTAATGTCAGTTGTCTCGTTATAATCACGATCTGGTTTCAAAGCCATCCCTATTCACCCCCTTCTTCTTTCTCTTCTTGTCCACACAGCGCTGCTGCTGTAGACGCCCATCCGTCTTCCTCAGTCTGAGCAGTATCTGTCGATACATTCAACTCAGCACCAGTTTTCTCCACAACATCGTCCAAAGCAGCCGTTGCTTCGCTTGCATCCGCCTCTTCGTCACCGGTCTTCTCTTCCGACTTAGTGGTGTCAGTTGCTTCAACCTTCTTTTCGCCAGCGTACTTCAAAACTGCCTCGAAAGTTTCGTCAGCCATGTCACGAAGTTCGGCAAGAGTTGCCTCTTCGTCCTTAACTTCCTTAACCCCGCACAGTTTCTTCATGCGATCACGAGCCGTTTCTGTCTTACGAATCTCATCGAGTTCCGCAACACTTTTGTCAGCACGTTCTGTCACCTCGGCAAGTTGCTTCTGAAGCTCTGCCTTCTCAGCTTCAATAACAGTCACCTTATCAGATACCTCTGTCGAACTGGCAGTCAGTTCCTCAACCTTGGTATTGAGAGCGGCAATTTGCCCCTCAAAATCACTGGCCTTCACCTCATCAGCAGCTTTCTGCAAATCGGTAACTTCTTGCACCTTAGTCGCCAAACTTGCAACAGTGTCATCCAACTTCTCCTGGAGTACCTTCAATTCTTTTTCGTCCACGTCTTCTACACCCCCTTCCAATAGATCACTCAAATTAGCAGCCACAAAATCACCTGAAGCGGCGTTTTTCGCTGCCGCTACCTTAATCACAGATTCTGGATTAGCAGGCTTCTGACCACCATCGACAAAAGCCTGAGCACCAAAAATCATGTCTTTCAAAACTCTACCGACTTTGAATCCTTGATATTCGCCACTACCACCAAAAATTCTCAAGTGCTTGGTCAAAAACGCAGTAGCTTCTGTACGGTCGATTAATTTGGTAACGCCTGTTGATTCGTTAGTCAGGCCGTATCCAAAATCTGGGAACCAAGCTTCCATAGAAACAAACATTTCACCAGCATTGGATTTCGTAATTATATCATCAACGCGGTTTCTCAATTCGTCGAATTGCCTGTAAAGTACGCCTGCAACTTCTAGATCAAATTCAGACGGTGGAGTTTCATTTCCGTCAATTTCATTGCCTTCTTTGTCAAGCGCCCGAGTTTGAACAATATGCCCAAGAATCTTGGTCGCATCGTGATTATCATTCATTGGCTTATGAAGTGGAGATAGTCTCGCGGCCCAAACTTCTTCTGGAGTGAAAATATCGTCATTGCGATTCCAGCCTGTGCTAACGAGAATAGACACAACTAAAGCCAAATCTGGCTGTTTCTGTCCAAGAAGTTGTTCAACAGTTTGTACAGTGTCAGTTGCTTCCATCAGATCAGCAACAGACATGCCGTCAAATTGTTTCTCTATATCGCCAATTTTGACCTGTGCAGTAACAAATGCAGAAGCAGCATGATCCTCAAAGTTGATACCAGCCTGTTTTTCTGCTTCATATATTCGCACAAACACCTCCAGTCACAAGGTTTATACACAACCTTGAATATAAACTACACGAAATCAGATACAAAAAAGACCTTTCACGATATCCTACTGAGTACTATTGCGATTTTTATTCAGATAATCAACAATATCAGCCTTGGCTTTGTCGTCATTGTGAAGAATCTTGGAAACGAATCCTCTCTCGTCGACCGAAGCAACCGCAGCAACATCTTTCGCATCAGGATCAGGAAGAAAGAATTGTCGTCTTTCTTGCATACCGTCAACGGTATTCTCGACTGTGTAGGAAAATCGAATAAATTCTTCACCATCAAAAACATATCTCTCGATCAGATAATCGGTAGATGGTACCAGAATACCATTGATAGTGAGCACTGTTGCTCTAGTTTCCGTATCCAACGAAACATTTACAATTGCCATAACCATTCCCCCTTAAAATACAAACCCTGTCCACAAAACTCCATTAATTCTTGTTACCGTGTGTTTAGTTGATAGGCACTACAGCAGCCCATGCCATAATAGTTAATGATCTGCGCTCTTTAGTATTCGGTGTCTTTTTCGTAGATGATGTAAAATACTCTACAAGATCACCAAAATTACTTTCCATTTGACGAGAACTGTTTCGTGTGGCAACACTCATCTCAAGTCTTTCGGCTATTAGCTTCTTAGTTACCGTATCTCCGGGACGCAAGACGGACAAGATACCACGCTTAACTCGCTCCAACTCATCTTTCCTTGCTTTCGTCAGAGATCGTCTGCCCCTTATCTTCCATTGTTTCATATACGGACCATCTACCAACTCTCCGATTTGATCCAGAAAACTATCAGCTACAACCATTAGAACAGATTGTGTCTTTGGCGTTCGTTCGTCTCTTGGGGCAGTGTCTTTTGTTGACGGCGGTCTTCCTGGTGAATTATTGCCATCATTTCTCGGCTGATCTCCACTGGGATTATCTCCACCACCATTATCTCCACCATCAACATTCTTACCATTGATCTTAACCTTTTCAAGCTTGATGGCTAGTTCGTTTTGTTTTTCTAGCATCGTAAATGGGCGGTTGTATGGATCGGATCGTTCCAAGACACCTGGGTTTTCTTCTCTGAATGCTTGCTCCAACTTCAGTCTTTCAAGTTCTATCATAAAGTTCGTTCCAAACGCTTCAGAAACCTTCTCTGACGAAATTATACCGCGATCCAGTAGTTGAATCATCAACTGCTTTTCTGCTGCTTCGTCTCGCAATGACATAACACCGAAACTTATTGCTGGAATCTTTTTGAATCCCATGGCGTTGGCCACCAGACGAAGTTCGTTTTGCATCCATCTTATAGCCCGACTTCGGACATATTCAAGCCTTTCTACCAGTGTTTTTAGTTGCACAAATGCGGACTGAGCATTACGTGTTCCAAGGTCAGCGCCTCCAATAAGAGAGTCTGGAATACCTATGCCGCGAACAATGTCACTATTGACACTGATATATTTGTCTGGTCCAAGAATCTTGTCGGTAGGAGGGTATTCAACATGAAGATCAATCATGTCGTCCCACACAAGGTCCATAACCCCGCCGCCGACATTGTGCTGAAGAATATCGATAAGCTTATCAACCGCTGCTGGCGTAGGAAGAATTTGCTGATCTGAATTGCCCAATTTCCACAAACGAATGACATTAATCACTCCGTCGAGTGCTGCCATATCAGCAAGACGCATTTTTTCCTTGAACATCACGTCTTCAAGAACGCCGTACAGAAATGGAGTACCCCATTCTTCCCAGTCGTCTTTCTTGTAATAATCGACATGAATCTTATCCATATCCAGCTTGACAAGACCGCCGGTTTTCTTCGCTGCGCGAACAACTTCTGGCGGAAGTTCACTGACATACGCTTTTTCCGCCTTGGTTTTTGGAGCCCTTATCGAATTCCGCAATGCCGTTGGTATCCGCATACCGAGAGTATCAGAACCAAAAAACCGACCAAGCTCTCCACCAATCTTCTCTATGACGACAGGAGAAAGAAAAGTGTATTTCCATGGAATCTCTCTACGATTTGTTTTCTTGTTGAGTTTGGTGATTTTTTGTGGCTTTTCTGGTACAAATGTTTCGTCTACCAAACCAATAGGATTAACAGAAGCGTCAGCCTTCGACATCTCCTTGATAACCGGTCTGGAGATGAGTGCATTTTGTCGACGGACAATGACATTCGCATCTCTCATCAAAAGCTTCATGTAGTCGTGAGCCCTACCATTTAGATTCACTTTCCTGGCCCACTCTCGATAAAATCTTTCTTGACTTTTGGTCGTATGCTGTAATTCTAGTCCTTCTGCTGCAAAATCTGTCATCAGGTCTATGATATTACGAACCATACCCACCTTACGATAGACAGACTGACATGCGAGAATAATTTCATTGTGCTTAACCGGCAACTTATCGTTTGGACGTTGTGTATCGTAATTGTGCCTATTGTGTCCTGATCGCTTATTTACATCTGCCGCTATTGCTCTCTGTGGAATACCTTTGTTCAAATGGCATGTATCTGGAAGGATGTAATCCCTTATTCCGCCAACACCCTGTGTGTAGAGATGATCCTGAACAGGAGTTTTGGTTTTTTTAACAGGACTTTTCTTTGCCATCTATTCCCCCTTGCGAAATCAATACCATTACATTCCAATAACGATACAATTGATTATACACCATTACTCTAGAGACGCTTACCACGCTTCACGGCTTTGAAAAGACCCCCGCCACGAGCCCCTTGTGCATTATGCATTCGACCAAGACCTGGACCCCGGTACATAGGCTCGTCTTTATCTGGCGTCTTGGAACGTTTTTCGATGTTTCCAGCCACATCGTTGTAATCTATCTCTTCACCTTCGGAGATACTTTCGTCATAAATGTATTTGTGAGCCAGAAGAAGTGCAGTGTACCTGTCTTTTTTCAATCTACCCTTTCGTAAACGACCTTCGACAACACCGTGCTGAATTACTTGTGGTGTATCAAATCTTTCCTTGCCAGTAGCAGTTTCGGTCATTTGGATGGTGCAAAGTTCGTTTTTCAGTTCCTCTATATTAAACACACAATCCTCGTATGTGTCAAACACAACACCCATCGATTTTTCCGCTTCAATTGCTGCATACATTTTTACGCTGTCAAAAGCTGGAAACAAAAGGGAGCGAGTTTCAAGACTTTTGTGAAGCGCTATGTTGGCATTCTGGTTGAATTCCGTACTCTGTTGTACCAGATGCAAAATATGCCGCCCGTCAGTTTCTCCATCCGTAGACTTAGGCTCGTCAAAATCTATGACTTCATAGATTGGGAAATCTCCATCTTTAATGTCCAACAATTTCTTGTTCCGCAACATCTCTGCAACAGCATATCCACCACCCTGACTATCCATCTCTATGCGAATAGGATTAAATAATCTCACAATTTCTCGTATCCGAGAACAACAATATGCATAATAGTCATCGTCCGTAATAAGTCCGCGCTTCTTCCTGTTCGTGAATTCTTTTTTGTTGACAACCCAACAATGTATCACTCGGTAATGATTAGCACGTACTTCTATCACGACTATAGCCAAGTTATCTCGTTCGGCAGCAGGATCAATACCAACTACGTATGTACGCTTTGATTCTGCTCTCATGTATGGTGTAAATGTTACATCACCATCTGGAGTCGCAATTGGTTTGTTCGGTCCGACAGTACATCCCTCCACCAGACTTCTTGGATAGAATCCATCGGAATCCTTCACGAAAACAGCACCGTACTCCATCAAGTAAATGTTCCTTGGAAGCGTAGCTTTGGCGTGAGCTAACTGTCTATCATCCAACAATCCTATTGGCAGATGAGTGTGGGGAATTCTAATGATAGCATAGTCTTTATAACTGAAACCATCAGGTACCATATTCTCACCACCAAAAATCTGTGATACTAACTCTGGATCACCCTGGCTCTTTATGATCTCTTGCCACATTTCATACTTCTTGCAGAAGTGATTGAAAGCATAATATGCAGTACCTGAATAAACAATTTGATTACCATGCATCTTTCCGTCATCTGTGACTAGCTTCTTCCTTATGTCTGATGGTATATCAAGCTGGGCGAGCTTCGCGTCAAAAGCCCTCTTCCTCGCTTCTTCTACTGGGGTCTTAGCGGTAGCTGCAAAACCACGGACAACAATATCAAATACATCTTCGGGTATAGAAGCAAACTCATCAGCAATAACAACATTCGCACGGAAACCTCTAATCTTTGTGCCATCACCCATAGGCAAGGCGTAGATGATAGATTCTCCAATGCGAAAATAACAAAGGTCTACATTCTGTCGTGGTCCAGCCTTTTTGCCACCACCAACAATTGCTCTTAGCATCGGAGATCGATTCCAAATACCTTCTATTTCGTTGAATACCAATCGAGCCTGTCTAAGACCAGCACCAACAATCACTATCTTAGTACCTGGATCAAATACGGCTCGCAAAAGCGCATACACAGCAAGCATGAATGTCTTACTGCCACCTCGACAAGCTATCAACATAGGGAATGGAGTATTCCACATGATCTGAAGAGTTGCAATTTGAATAGGGAATAAATCGAGATTCAACATCACCTTTGCTGTCCAACCAATATAGTCAATATTCAACATCTTGTCGATTACAAATTCATCCAATGGTATCTTTGACTTCTTCAGGTCTGTAAAGATATGATCAGCAATATCTGGTACACGATCGCGAAAAGGGAACATGTGTCCAAATTTGCCTTGATCACCATGAAGCAAATCATCCAAGGTCACCTTTGTTTTAACGACTGAATTCGATTTTGCACTAGTTACCAAGACAATCCTCCTGATCCTTGCTTTTTGGTTCCTGTAGAACCCAACGATCCTTAGTCACACGCACAACTTCTTCACAAAGCATTTGTGCGATCTTTCTCCCACAAGCCCCCGCTGGGATAATGTTGACATTATACTTAACAGATATGTACATCAACCATCTGACGAAAGATTTCCCAGGAACACCCTTCGTAAACTGCGGTGGAGATAACTCCATGATATCTGGAGTGTACAGCGATTCAACAATAATGAATCTGTGTTTAATATGAGACATGCGTTTCATTTCTGCCTCAAAAGCTGGCCTCTTCTGGCTGCTGTAATTCTGCCAAAGTTCTGCAAAATCAGCCTTTCTCTCAATGGAGAATATGTCGGTATATCCTACCATACTATAGTCTCCGGTATCCAACTTTTCGCTAATTGTCCCGTCACACTTTGGCGGTCTTCTATTCGGATGATGCGCAGGAAACGTCCATCCGTGATCCTTCTGCTCACGAGTATCTCTGATGACGGTGTATGTGGGTAAAATTAGGCGCGACATTCTATCCTCGATCCATAATCACTCTGAACCATCCGATCTATCATTTCTCCGAAACCAATTGTTGGTTGCCATCCCAAAACTTCCTTAGCTCTGGTTGCATCTGCGTGTAAAAGATTAACATCGACTGGACGATAAAACTGAGGATCAATCACTACGTAATCCCTGTAATCAAGACCTATTGATTTGAAAGCAATTTCCAAAAATTCTCTCACGGTATGGGCTTCGCCTGAGCCAAGAACGTAATCATTTGGCTCATCACACTGCATCATAAGCCACATTCCCTGAACCATGTCTAGAGCATGGGACCAATCCCTCTTGGCTTCTATATTCCCTAGGGCCAATGGAAGAATATCAACATCCTTGGTTGGAAATCCTCCGTTATTATCCATCCAACTTCGCAAGCTTGCAACGTACTTAGTGATCTTACGAGTGACAAAAGCTTCTCCACGACGCTCTGATTCGTGATTAAACAGGATACCGGCACATGCGAAAATGCCATAGGCACGACGGTAAAGGCCAACTAGGTGATGGGCATAGAGCTTGGCTACTGCATAAGGAGAATTTGGTGTCATCGGAGTTAGTTCGGATTGTGGTGCGATCTTCGTATCTCCAAATAGTTCAGACGTGCTGGCTTGATAGAATTTGCTGTGGGGCGACGACTGACGGATTGCCTCAAGAATGTTCAATGGGCCTATCGCATCTATCTGACAGGTTGTGATGGGCTGGTCAAAAGAAACACCAACGTGGCTCATAGCTGCCAGATTGTACACCTCATCTGGCTTAATTCCAGAAATCAACCTGTTCATACAAGATGCGTCGGTTATGTCTCCCTCAACCAACTCGAACTTTGGATGATACATGAAATCGAGAATTCGCTCTTTCGTATCGACAGATGATCTACGAATCAAGCCGTAAACCTTGTATCCCTTATTTAATAGGAACTCTGACAGATAACTACCGTCCTGTCCTGTCACACCAGTGATAAAAGCAGTCTTATTTGTTTTTTCTTGTGTTACCTTCATAGCGACTTTCGCCTCCGTTTCCCTTATTTGTCCCACCCTCTGCTTTAGCAGCGATGGCTTCCTGATGCATCTTAACCAACTTCTGCACATCTTCAGACAGTTCCACAACACTGGCATTGCCGTCTTGCAATGTCAAGGATTCTGTTGTTTGTAGGCAGCAATTTTTGTGCTTCTTGCCGCTACCACACATACAGGGCCAATTTCTTCCCCATTTTGTTCTTTTCCGCTCGATGGGCATGGTAACACCAAAAATGCGCCTACCCAGATTGCGTTCAGCCGACGATCGTTTCTTCATACATGACGCCCCTTTCTTCTGCACTCAACCTTGCATCCATTCCCCAACAATGACGAATCGCAGCACTTTTTCCTTCTGCTTTTGCATCATCAGCAAATTCTTTCAATCCTAACCTCAAGAACAACACACTCAAGCGATTAAAATAAGTGTGGTTGTGTGCGACATGCTCTACTGCCGATCTCACCCTATCGTATCGTGGTGTTTCGTCTTCTATAGCATCAATAACCATGTTCATATAGTCGGTAATGTTGTTAGCTATTTCACAATGTGGTCCAAGGAAATCAAGAGCCATTGGAGTATCAGATATCTGTCTGCCGCCACACAGCGGAATCATAAATGTTCTTTCGTTCAAACACACTTGAGATTTAACTTGTGTTATTGTGTGTACGTTTGGACACACCTTGGCAGTAGCGTAAACATATGCCATTTTTTTACCATCATCAATAAGTGGTCCGTTATGGGCAATCCCAGATAATTTCCAGGCTTCATCGCCGAATGCCTGATAAGAATATCCCAACAAATCAATGCGACTAAAAAGCGGTGATATCAGGTGTTTGAGAACATCTTGTTTGTGACCAAAATTTGCAATCATAGCGACATCTGTTAGGATCGAACAAGTTGGTGGCATTGCTCTGACGATATTTCCAGCAACTGGCAAAAACAACAGATCAATATCATTAGATTCCCAACCACTCATATATAATGGCCACAAGTGTGAATCAATCCTGGTATGAACAACTAACCTTTCGATCTCTTGTAGGACATGCGATTCATCATTATTCGCAAATTCGTATGGTCCATTCAACCCCATATTGTCTTCGTTGAGGGGCAACGCATCTACCATGACAGATACATTGTGTTTGTTTATCGAATGGATCGGCAACTGTCTGACACCAAATCTTGAGTGAGTAATGATTAGTCTGACACCATATTCTTCAATGAATTTTGTACAACCCAATTTGGTTTTTGGATCACAGCAGTATACTGTCCACCCTAACTGTTTTAGGACATCCATATATCCCTGCTGAATAGCTGAAGATGTATCTCCAGGTCTTGGAATACAAAGAGCACATTTATTCATCAGTATCTACTCCATCGCTTGAGAATTTTGTTTGTGCATCCATGATAATTGGCGCAACAGTACCATCGGGAAATTCATTGGGTTTACGAAAATTATCCGCAACATCTTTTGCTGCCAATTTCGTCAACGCTGCAAAGCGTCCGTGTCTATCTCTTTCTTCTTGTGAATGCTGCAACTTGCCGACCAAATCTAAAAATGTTTCTTTCCCACCCTTGAGTTCATCTAGACGATCTTTTCGTGTTGCGTTCAATCCACTGTAAATTCTCGCTCTTTCTTTAACCAACGTATCGTACCGGTCATTCACGACCTTCAGTTGTTTGTAAAAATCGTCCATTTGTCTTTGTTGCATGAGACGAAATTTGATAGTATCCTTAGCCTCATCCTCTTTTTTTGGATTCTCCACAAACCAAAGACCAAGAATATCTATCTGTCTCTGCAAAGAAAGGGCCAAAACCAACTGTCTGTCAACAAGAATTCTATGTTTAAGAAAATCATCAATCTGCATGAATTCACTGACGACTATATCAGCAAATTGGCAACACAAATGACCAAAATCGTTAATGTATACGATTATTTCGTTTGGTTCGAGTTGTCTCTTGATAGTCGGATACAGATGAGAATTTTTGAATTGTTCTCTGAACCAAGCCGCTGTCTCTGACTCATTTAGACCATATGGCGGAACGGTCATCATCGGCGCATCAACACCATCAGAAACCACTTCTGGCTTATCCTGCTTGTTACTAATCATAGCCCTGCGTCTGCGACCAATCGTGTCGGTAGTCCATTTATATCCACACTCTTTAACGAGTATCTTTTGAATGTCTTTATCTGAAAGATGGTTACTGACACCTTCCCCTACAATCTCAAGAGCCCTAGGATTTGAAGATAGTCTTTTATTCTTCGTTTCCGCCATCTTCTTCCCTTTCTCTTAGAATGTCAATAACATGTTTTCTGACAAGATCGGTAACTTGACTGCGAACCTTATTGTTGCCCACCAATGCTTCGAACGGCAAAAGTAAATCCTCTGGCAGTCTTTCCTTGATATATACAAAAGTTTCTTCACACAAGATGTAGTTTATTGGATCATCTTCACACAATATGTAGTTTATTGGATCACAACTGATGGGCGTGCCACACAAGAGGGTTCCTTGGTCAGCAATATCTCCACCGCCAAGAGGAAGTGCATTAATAAGATTCATTCTGATTCGTGCGAACCCAGAACTTGGTACATCTGATCCAGGACGGAAATATTTGTCTCTTTTCAGATTTTTGATACGGTTAGCCACATGTCTTGCCAAGTAGTTTTCTATAGGACCAACCTTTGGATCGTATCGATCCATCGCTTCCAAGCACATGCACCATACTTCTTGTCTTATGTCGTCGTTACAATAATACGCGAATGCACCATTGCTACTACGAGATTTTGCTATCTTCTCAATTATGGGATATGCTTCATTAAGAATTCTTTGATCTTGCGTCATCCTTTGATTCCTCTTCAGTCAGTTCGTCAAGAATTTTTTTCCCAACTGCTGGTTCTGGATCAGGGACAGACAAGTCTTTGACGACCTTCGCGTCAGCCTTACTTGTTCCAGTGGCCTTCAGTCGACAATCAATCTTGTTTTTCTCATCACTCATTTTCATCACCCCTGGAAATTATACACAACGTCCGATAAAAACACCCCTCCATATATATAGACAGCACATTTTGGTAAAAGCGCTCGGTTTTTTTTATCTTTTTTTTGGGACACAAGCCCCTACCTGACGTATAATAGTATGTAGGAATATTTCTCTGGAGATCACAGTATGATCAAATTGATTCACGGTGAATTCGAAAAAGCAAACATACGCAAAAGCGGCCAGATAGACCTGATTATAGCCGATCCACCGGACAATATTGGCCTCAAGTACGATGGTTTCAAAGATAATCAACCACCAGACGTTTACAAGCAGAACATCCAGGACTGGCTCGATATGATGGCTGGTCTGACTAACGGACCCATTTTTTTCACCTTCAACGCGAAATGGACCGAATTGATTGAATACGCCCTTGGTAACAGTTGTATCCCAATAATTCAAAGATTACAGTGGTATTACACTTTTGGTCAGGACCAAACAAACAGAGGTAGATATGGTCTTTGCTACAGACCGATGTACTGGTTGAATTCGGACTACGTTAGACCAGAAGAAATCAAGGTGCCTAGCGCACGACAAACAAAATACAACGATAAAAGAGCCCTTCCTGGCGGTAAAATGCCGCCCAATGTGTGGGAATTCCCTCGGGTGTGCGGTACGTTTAAGGAGAAGAGAAAATGGTCCCCAACTCAACTTCCAGAAGCGCTGGTGGAGCGTATCGTCAAAGGACATTGCCGCCCAGGTGGTCGTGTGTTAGACCCGTTCTTGGGAAGCGGAACAACGGCTATAGTCTGTCAAAGGCTCGGCGTGAACTGCGTAGGGGTAGAGATTAGTGAAAACGTTATCCAACAAACGGCTGACCATCTAGGGGTAAAATATGCCAGAGCATAATCCTGCGTCGTTCGGCATACATCTGACCAAACAATACCATAGAGATGACTTCAGACCAAGTGATTTTCAGTGGAGTGTCACAAAGATTGCACATGACTTTACTCTCTATGACGTGTTCAAACTCATCGCGTTGGCAGAAAGAATAACCCCAGGAATTGCCAAAATCTTTGGTATGGAAGACTTCGATTCATTCTGGACCCAGATCAATAAAAACAGAGACCCCAATGCTATAGTCCAACCAGAATATCTCGAACTCTACTGGAAATCAGAGTGCGACATGAAGGATGATTTAAGTTGGGAAGACCCCACAAAAAGTGAACTATCGGGTCTTATGGGTTTCCATGGAGTCGGACCCGGATGTGTTTGCGAAGATGAACCCTGCAAATGCCCAGAAACCAGAGGGTATGGGATAGAGTTCACCCCCGTCAACGACCTTGCACACCTTCCTATTCGCGTCTCGCCAATCGTTCATTTTTGTCCACCATTTATACAAGATGAGAAAAGTTTTCACAGAACAGGATTCAGCCTAAGAATCGATCCAACACTCTGGTGTCTGATTACCAGCATATTTTGGGAATTGACTTTTGTCGATTCATCCCCGGATAAGATCGCCGACAACTCAAAACAAATTTTTGGTCAGATAAAAGACATCAGAAAGAAGCTGGACGAAACAGGTGGTGATATTGACTTTTTGGAGGACTTGAAGTGAACAAAGTTGTAGTCAAAGAACTTCTTGCACAGTGGATCGAATTGATTGACGATAGCAAAAAGGCTTGCATAAAAAAAGCTGGGAAACAGGTTGATGGTTTGAAGAGACGAATCAGAAGAACATCGGGAAAGCCTGTCGTTTTTGATTTCGAGACATACGAACGACAACAAAAAATCCAGAATGAATTGTGTGTAGAATTACCCAAGTGGGCGGATTTGATACGTAGTGAACCGGAGATTATGAATGGCTTTTCATGGACTATCGCAGACTTTATCGACCTTTATCATTCGCATTTTGTCGTTGTCGTGGAAAAAATTGGCAGGGTTATTCTTCAGAAAGATCATATGTGACACCTGTGGTCAGTATTACTCGACGAGAAAGACCAAAAAACTTATGGGTGGAGTATGTATTTGCGAATCGTGTATTTACAAGATAATATTCATACACATTACCACTCACCACATAAGAACATTATGTCCTGGCTGTTTCGGAAAAAAGAAACTTACGAAACCATGTGACTGTTGTAGTTTGGATGTATTGATTAACGTGCTCAGTGGATACAATGTGATAGGATAGTTGTATGAGTGAATTGCTAACTCGAATAATGGCTATGATCGAAAACTTGTTGATAGCCCCAATCGTTTGGATTTGTCCAATTAAATGGGCGATAGTTATCCCTGGATGGTCGGCTATTCGATTTACCTTCGGAAAACCAAGCAAAGATTTGGAATCGGGAATTCATTTCGGCACAACAGGACAGACAATCGAAAAACGACATGTCCAAACAAACCTCGGCATAGCAGAATCAATGTACGTCTTGACAGAGGATGGTCTTTCTGTTCGCATAAGAGGTGTTGTGATTTACAGAATCACCAATCTCATGAAGTATCTTACCTTTACCGAAGATTCCGATCAGTTCATGATCGAGGCTTGCGAAGCTGCAATCAGACACATTGTCACCACGGTTCCATTTGATGATTTAGTCAACGATAGTAGCACAGTAGAGGAAGCGATAGGTTCAAAAATCACTGAGATATGTAAGGAATTAGGCATTAGAATTAAGCGATATCGTTTTCAGGATATTGAAATAACCGATCCGATAGGCCGAGCTATGGCTTCAATAAGAGCTATGGCCCCGAAGTTGGCTGAATCTGCCAAGATTGCATCCAAGCAGTTAGGGATACCCCCCAAAGAAGCATTTGTTGTGTTGTCTCCGAACATACAGTTCGTAGCCGACATCTTGAATATGGTCCCAAAAGAAACAGAATTACTCCAGGAGGAAGATAATGAATCTTAGAGAATACCAAGAGAAAGCTAGGTCGACTGCCGTTTATCACACAGGAGAAGATTACGATGTAGATATATCCATGATCTACCCAGGACTAGGACTCGTAGGAGAGTGTGGTGAAGTAGCGGAAAAAGTCAAGAAGCTTTACCGTGATGACAACGGTAAATTGACCGACAAGAGGAAAGAGGCTATCAGGAAGGAATTGGGGGATTGTTGTTGGTATTTGTCGAATCTTTGTTCTGATACGGACTGTGATCTACAAATGTGCTACGAAATGAAAAACAGTTCGCAAACACAGAAAGTTCGCTTGATGGAGTGGCCACAATTGGTGCTGTATATGAACAGATGCGCATCACTTGTCGCAGAAGCACTTGAATCATGGTATTACGATTATGCTTGTCACTTGGGAGAACGCAGCAGATTCGTAGCTATAGCTCATAACGTGACAAAGGTTCTTGCGTGCATCGAAGAATTTGCTATCAGGTGCAACTGCACCCTGGAAAATGTTTACACTGGCAACATAGAAAAATTGCTAAGTCGTCAAGAAAGAGGCAAGCTGAAGGGCGATGGTGATGATCGCTAACCTACAAATTATTCCCGATTTTCCCCAATGTAGAGTAGATAATAAAGGCAATATCTATCGCATTTGTCGTAATGGACAACTGAAAAAATTAGTTCAACATGCTGACAAAGATGGATATATGATAATTAGGGTTCGATGTAACGGACATAGGCGATCCTTAAAAGTCCATCGATTGATTTGTTGTGCTTTCCATGGACCATGTGCTATCGGAATGGTATCTCGTCATCTCGATGGAAATAGATCAAACAATTTACCAAACAATCTTCGATGGGGTACATCCCAAGACAATTCCGATGACAAAAAAATACACGGGACTATGTGTACAAAAGAAAAACATGGCAGAGCTAGATTCACACAAACAGATATTGACTCAATACGTTCTCGATACGCGAATGGAGAAACACAACAATCCATTGCCAATGACTTTGCTACTACGCAAAATCGTATATCAGAAATTGTTACTAGAAAAACGTGGAAATAGAACAGTCGGTGTATAATACCATGGAATCCCTCTATTATTGAAAGGGGAAGATGTGATCGAGGTTGTCTGGGTTGTTCTAAAAAGCAAAAACCGTTTTCTCCTAATACAAAGATCGGTCGATGATGTATCGGGGGGAACATGGTGCTTCCCTGGAGGAAAAGTTAATCCAGAAGACAAGACACTTGCCAACGCCGCCGCCAGAGAACTCAAAGAAGAAACCAATCTTAACGGACACAATTTCAAGCTGCTACATACATTGCGTGTAGGACAATACAATACGCATATTTTTTTGTGTAACATGTGGGATGGGGAACTCAAACCCGCTTGTGTGGATATAGTAGGAATAGGATGGTTCACTGTCGCGGAAATCCACACAATAGGACAAAGTTTGGCTCCGTTCTTGGCAGAATGTCTTATGTACGTATCTTATCTATTATACCAGCATTAGCATATTAAGGAGAACAAAAAAGTGATAGTAACAAAAAAGAACCGCAGACAACTGTTGAACTTTCTTCTGTCTAGATGGAAAACAAGAACCACTTTCGCCGCAATCGAAAAGGTGTATATTGCTGCTGAAGAATTCGCTAAAGCAAATAATATGCAATCTCCCGTAAAGCATTTGAATATAGGTGTGCTTCCCTGTCGCCAAATCTCGGTCATAAAAAAATTTATTGTTTGTATTCTGCCAGAAGCCAAATTCATCGACTACAACTATGAATCTCCAGCACCGCTGAACCCCGAAGATTTCATGGAAATGTTCATAGAAGATCACAACCAGTGTATAGCTAAAGTAGAGTCGTTGATGGATAAGTTGAAAATCGTATGAACAAAGAAGCAGAACTCACTCGCAGTATCGACAATCCAGATTTTCTCGTAATGGCTGGGTCTAGATTGTACGGTACCAAAACGCAAGAAAGTGATCACGACTATCGAGGATTCACTATACCCCCTTTCGAGTATCTTGCTGGCTTAGCTCGATTCGAGCAAAAAGTCATTAGAGAACCAGATATCGTGATATATTCTCTCAAACGATTTTTCGAACTTCTAATTAGCGGCGATCCATTATGCTATGAAATTCTATTTGCACCCGAGCCAAATATCATTGAGCGAACAGATGTTGGAGGTACTGTTCTTCGTAACAGATCATTATTTGCATGTAAGCAATTTGCCAGACGCATCGGGGGATATGCAGAATCAGAATGGAGAAAAGTCACGGGTACTCAACTCGTCCCTATCAAGAGAACATCCAATGAAGATACAGTGGTCGAGAACATACGACAAGTATTTCATCCAGGGAAAGAATCGATGGATGAAATCATACGTCTTTTATTTATGAATCATCAAATGGAAACTCGCAAGACAAATCGCAAACTGGGTGCTAAGCGGAAAAAACAAATAAAGTTGCATGGTTATTGTACTTCCAGCGCGTGTCATACAATCAGATTGCTTGATCAACTCAAAGAACTCATGGACACAGGTAACATTACATTTCCTTGTCCTCGCGCAGAATTGCTTTTATCTATAAAGCAGGGTGAATTGAATTTGGATGAAGTATCTACGCTCTACGAATACGCTAAACTCGACGCCAACAATGCAGAGAAAGGTAGTGATCTACCTGATAAACCACCAGTTAACCAAATTCACACTCTGTACAATGAAATCATTGCAGATGCCGTTCTGTCAAACCCAAGGGCTATAATCTATAAAGACCGATATGCCCAACGTAATTTGAAAGCATGGCAATAATGGTCGATACCCGAACGGTTAATTGTGAATGGTGTAGGGAACCTTTCGAAAAAGAAGAAAGTCGCATCAAACAGACCGTAAAGATAGGACAAAAACACACCTGTTCACGATCATGCGCTTCCAAGCTGACCAATGAAAACCGCCGATGTGACCCTTCAACCCCGAATGCAGAACAAACCAGAAGAGACAAGGAAAAATTCCCCGAAAAGGAACACGCCCGATACCTTGTCCGTCAGGCTGTAAAAACGGGGAAACTCGTCCCACTAGATGAATGCGAACTTTGCATGTCCGAAAAAAACATCCAAGGACACCACCCAGATCACTCCAGACCCTTCTTTTTGCTGTATCTGTGTGCTGAATGCCACAGACAGGCGGATGAAGACCCTGATAAATACGAAAATCTGGCCACGGACTACGGTGTATAAGATTATGGTAAGTATGTTGTTTCTTTCCAAAAAGGGGGGATTGTTATGTTAGCTTGTGTGGTTTATACTGGATCATTAGTGGCGCAGGGTATGATAGTTGCGATGGTTCTCACATTTTTGTATGGTGTCGTTAGTTTCATCAGAAAAGAACTCTAAAGGGGTTGGTCAATGTGAAAGAAAGTTTGCTCTTCAAACTAGAAAAGGCTATCTTTCGTTTTATCGGAGACATCAAATGGAACGGAATCCTGCATCCATTTTGGTTCACAATCAATGCCAACACTTTCCGGCTCAAAGGGAAACATTACAGAGACCTAGACCATATTATCCAGCCTGGAGACATCCTAATCCGCAGATTCGAGGGGTATGTCGACAAGTGGCTCATCCCCGGCTGGTGGAATCACGCAGGAATGTATGTCGGAGAAATTGAGGGCAAACAACACAAGGTGGTTCACTCCATCAGCGATGGGGTTGTGGTCGACGATCTCATTGATTTCATGCGGACGGACCATCTGATCGTTCTGAGAACTCCAGAGGGCCTACAAGAAGAAGCAACCAAACGGGCCAAAGCAGCCATCGGCAGCGAATACGATTTCGCTTTTGACTTTAATGAGACATCGAGATTTAGCTGCACCGAACTTGTTGCTCATTGCTATCCAGGATATATCGAAGGCAAGAAACGATTTGGCCGAATAACAGTAGTTGCTGACGACATAGTAAACACTCCTACCTTTAAGGTGGTGTGGGATTCTCGTGATACGTAGGAAGGACTGACGTACTATGAAAGAAGATGAATTCAATCATAGATTACGTGAAATCATCGATATTGCTTCTGGGACCAAAACAAGGAAATCAAACAAAATAATTATCAAGACTGGAGCAAAGGAATCTACCATGAGCGAAGAAACAAAAAAACAAATTGCACAAATAGCCAACTCGTTACAGGAATTGCGACTATGTGTCATATATCTACTATTTGACGTAGAAGCAACCAGACGCGAACGAGATAGATTCAAAAGCATGTTAGACGATCAGGTACCACCGCCACCCGATTAGTTATAATCTGTATTGGGTGTATCTACAGAACAACTATGCGGATCAAACTTACGACGATCATGTCCAGTCTGATACGGCAAAAGATAATTGCTAAGATCAAGCGGAACCAAATCCATACCAGTATTTTTATCGATTATCACTTCAAGTGCTTCTTTCTTACAAGCAAATGCAGCAAACGCTTCTATATTAGCCCCCAAAGACTTTCTCCATCCTGGGAGAAATGCGATCTTCCTACAATGATTGATAACCTGATTCAGATCGAGTGTAATACATTGTGCAAACGACAACTTCACGTAACTGTCATGTTCTGATGGACTCCACACTGTTAAACCCATAGCCCTAAGACCATCGGCTACCGCAGCAAACGTATCCTTGTTGAGATTCGGATAACCTCGCATCGGACCAGCTATGTAGAAATCGTATTCCTTCTTTTTCATAAACCACATAAGCAAATCTCCAAAAAAAACTCTCTAATTGTTGATGGGATCAACGTAATCATTCCATTCAAACTTAGCTGCCAACGAGGCATACTGAACAACAACACCGATATCACACTGGTACAAACCTGCGCAACTGAAGCTGTTGATTTCGAGAAGATACATTTGACCGTCATGTTCAGCTATGTCCACCGTGTAGCACAAATCAGGTTGCCAATCGTGATTCGCTATAACACAGGCAAGACGCAAAGAGGGGGTTGGGTAAATAGGTAGTTCAACCGGCAGATATTGACATCCAGCAATAACCTTTTTTTCACAAATCACGAAACGATACTCTGATACTATCGGCTTACTTGGGGCTACAACAACCAAAGTCTCAGGACCAACCGTCTCTATGATCGCTTGGATTTTGTGCTTTTCTCCGTATTTGATAACGTGTCCAGAGAACGGCTTCGCACCACTGTCGGGTCGAACAAATACATGTGGATAACCAGGGATCACAAACTCATCCCACCTTCTTAGTAGATCACCAACTGGCATCATAATGTAGTTTTTGTTCAATAGTTGCTCGCCAAAATATGCGTAGTATGTACTGCATTTCATGTTGTAGAAATTACACCAAGCACCCGGAATGAACGGTGCTGTCTTTTGAACTTGTCGCACAAAATCTATGTCGCCGTAGAAAAGAATACAGTCTTGATGATCGTATGGACTAAAATCATAAAGCATTCCTGTCGTGTGTTCTATTGGTATTGCCAACATCCCCTGAGCACTGACGACATCGACCATCGGACCAGTGTCGACACCTTCCATATTTGTCTGTATTATCCAGGTAGGTTTCATGAAAAAACCTCATTCAGCACAAGACGAATAGCGTTAACCCTAGCTTGTCTGGCGGCAGAATTTTCATCATTACCATTCTTGCGGTAAAAGACATAGAGTCCCTCTACGGTTTTTCTGTCGGTCATGGATTGATCATCAACCTCTTTGTCTCCTAACGCAGAGTAACGACACATTCTCTCGATACGATAACACAGGTCCATAACGATCTTGTTAGCTCTTCTTCTCGGGTCATCTGTTGTCATACAAATATCCTCGTCATACGTCTAACGACCTTCAGTGAGATAACAGAATTCTTGTACCCCGGACATTGATGAAAGTATATGACTTCATTGCCCAGAGAAAAACTACCATCCGCGTTAAGCCTACGTGCGGTGACAAACCAGCCACCCCGATCCATTGCTTCTTCTACGACATATTCTCCAAACCACGATACGCCTATTTGTTCGTTTTCTGCGATACTTATCACATCGCCAACAGATACTGTCTCAGGTGTTTCTGGCATCTATTCCACCTTCTTTGTTGGTACCGGGTTAAGGAATGATCCTCCAGTAGCCGCTGCACGATCAATCTCCAACTCTCTGGTGATTTTTTGTTGTTGTTTTCGATCAGATACTTGCTTTAGATATACGGTGTGTTCTTCTACAAGCATCGCAGCCGCCAAAGTAGACCGATGGACTAAGCACGTATCCCAAACAAAACTCATAATACCACATTCATCGGTGTAGTATGTGTGTCCACCAGCACCATTTGGTTTGCGATAAAGATGGGCACCGTGAGGCAACAATCCTAAATCCTCCATACCATCTAGTATTACACTGTTTGCTTCGGAAAACAACACTACTCAACCTCCACCATTTGACCAACTACGGACCCATCTTCGATGATGATTGAACACTCTTTACCCTTCGATACTCGTTCAATCCAAATCTGAGCCTTAGCAGTTTCTGCCATCTTGGCGATAGCTGCTAGGTTCTTTGGGTCTAACAGTGATCCCTCACGGATCAACAAAACTCTCAACGTAGGATTCATGGCCAATCCTATTGCGACAGAAACCCTAATCCTCTGAGCAGCAGAACACTGAACAAAAGGAATATCCCGAAAAGTAACGCCTTCTTCATCTATGGCCAGACCCTTGATTGGGAACTTAGCCTTAGCTAGCAACTGGGCCTTCTTGTCAACCAGAAATACAATCTTATCACTAAGAGCTATCGACTTCTTCCTAAGATCAGAGACCTGCGCATCGACTTCGTTGTATATCCCATTCTGTCTGACGCGACTATTCATTTCTTCGGCCTTGTCCATCCTAGTCTTGATAGACTGTGTATCAAACTTCGCTGTTTCCGAGATAGCAGCTTCTTTAGTCTTGACGCTCTTGGCCAATACTGCAACACGCTTTTTCAAGGCGGCAAGTTCTTTGACTTCGACATCCAATTCGTGCTGTTTGAAGATAACCCCCTGATTATTCTCAGTCGCCTGGGCATATTCCTTGGACAACTCAGAAATAGACACTTCTTTGTCAGGCGCGTCGTCGTGTTTCACCATGTCGTCTAAGCGAGCCTTCAGAGCCTTACCTTCGCGATTGATAACAGTTCTCTCATCGAAACACTTCCTGTAGTCTAGATTCAAAGAGTCGAAATCCAATCCGACAAGCTTCTTCAGGACTTCAGACTGCCTCTTCGCGTCCATCTTTGAAAACGCTAGCGGATCAAAACTGAGTTCGCCAACCAATTTGTCAAGCATAGCCTGCGGAGAAGCAAAGGTAGCACCATCTTTATTCTTGACAGTAAGATTCGTACTCTTGTCAGTAAAAGTTCGAGTAACTATAAGATCACCAAGATCGAGCACCACGCGAGCCTTCTTCTGACCGTTGCGGATAGGTTTTGCGGGTATAGACCCCGCACCATGGAGGGCATATTCGATAGAATCCAAAACACAAGTCTTCCCTTGCTCATTGTCTCCCCCGACAATGACAGCCGAGCCATCAGGTTTGATACAAATAGCCCTCAGATGTTTAACATTTTCTGCTTCAAGAGATACAATTTTCACTAAACACCTACCGTTTCTGTGTCAACATCCCAAACAGCCAGTTCTTGGTCTGTAGTCTTCACAACGAATTCTCTCAGTTGAAAACCAGTAATTATAATACCTTCTCTTGCTTCTTCTGGATATGGATTCAACTTTGCAAACGTCTTAGCACGATCCATCATCAGTTTTATCTGATCAGGATGTGGCTGGGTATCAAAAAAGATACCGAAATCGGTATGTGTTTCACCCCAAAAAATCTGCGTAACAGAAGAACCTCGACCGTCGTTCATTTGTACGACATTTTTTTCAAACGAATCGTTGTCTGGATTATCATTTCTAAATTGCTTTGCCTGTTCTTCACCATACTCACCATCCCCGTACTGTCCCGTCATAAAAGCAGACATCTTCTCTTTGAAGTTGCCAGCATAACAGTCAGTCTGCACAACAAAAACAAAACAACTACCTGTTGGTTCCATCATAGTTCTTTTCCTTTCCAATTTCCCTATCTGTTCTTCATGCCACTTTGTGGCTTCCCTACAAGCACGATTAACCATAGAACGCTGTACCCTAACCGGAACAGTTTCTATACTGAAAAGTAATCGAGCTAACAATTCCTGTAACGGATGGTGTGGTTTAACGTTCATAACTTACCATCCACCAATACTCTTGATAGCCTTAGCTATGGATATTACAGAATCAGCAGCAATACCACGCTGTGATTTGTTCACACCATAACCAATCACACACTGAGCCTTAGAGATAGGCACCACAGCCCTCGACTCTTCGGCCAAACGCTCAACTGCCTCACGAAGCTGGTTGATAAGACCAACATCGACAGGGTAGTTTATTGTGCTGTATACTTTAGGTTTTACTGCCATCTTCTCCCAACTTTCTTTTGAAAATCTTGATGACTGCACCAATATGGGTACTACTAGCGGTAACTACGCCATCAACGATCTTGTGTTTCCAGTTCGGGATATCTCCCCATTTCTCGATAAGTTCGGCCATTCGATGTTCCGCACCATGCCACAACAAAAATACCTCGACATCATTTTCCTCAAGGCCCCGGTCGTATACTAAAACTGTTATGTCAACAGGTTCTAATTTCTCACCTATCCCCACGATCTATGCCTCCAATTCTCGCAGCCATTCCAAACAATTTTGCCATGCGAATACATTCCACCATGCATCACCAAGAGCGTGATGTGTAATAAGGTTCCCCAAATTTTCGAAACAACCAACTTTACACCAAGCCCTTCTGGTAATTTCATTTTTAACATCGTCAAATTGCCTATTTAACAACTCAGAAAGCGTGAAAAACAATGTATTCAACTCAATTGATCTGTAACCAAATGGCCATGAGCATTTCATTCTGGGCTCCCAAACCGCTCTCAACATCGGAAGATCAAACGAGCCAACGTTCTTACCCATCGCCACAAACGAGTCGGTACCAAGCCATTCTTTGAACTTATAAAGAGCTTCGTCGGCTGGCAAGCTGTTGCAATCAAACGGACCACACCCTGGAGGATTGGCTATATCCAAACCATTGATCTTCATAGCCTTTGGATCGACAATAAGTGAATCCCATTCAAGCTGCACGTAAAAGGAATTCTCACTACTCCTATATTCATTATGTTCATCCAGTTTCACAGCACCAATAGAGATAGGAACGTGCTTTCCGGGAATTAGTCCGGTGGTTTCTAGGTCCAGAGAAAGTATTATCGTCTTAGTTTCCATACTTTTGTACCCTTTGCTGTCTTGCTAACTCTAACAATGCTTCTGATTGACGCAATTTCCAACTACGGTTACAAGTATCACACTGCATTTCCTTATCGTCACCAGACAAGACCATAGGCTTTAGGTCTTCTAGCAACGCTGCTCGTCGCTGAGAACAAAATGGACAAATCTCGAACAACTTCATTACGCCCTCGCAGGATTGTGGTGTCGCTTAATATGGATGATCAAATCCTTGAAACAAGAATCACCGCAGTAAGGACAATGGCCACGCAATAGCCTATTCCGATGTCTAGTCTGAACACCTCGCAAACTCTCCGTACTCCTAACCAACTGAGCCACTGTGTTGTTGTTGCGAACGATAGTTCTTTCAGCATTCTGTAGTCTACTTGCCACAGATTCCTGAGTTATACAAAGACCATGCCCATGCGGGCAATAAAATGTATTGCCATTTCTTTCGAGTTTATGATAATCTTCCTCTCTCATGGGGAAATTCCTACAACAGTCTCTACAGTATGGAAAACACAAATCAATCATTTGATGATCCCTCCCTACAAACCTCTACGCTTCCGATCGGACGACCAAGCGATTCAACACTAATGCCAGCCCTCATCGCTGCAACAACGCCAACGGCTTCGACATAGTTATCAACAGATATCGCCTCAATGTGATCAAGACAATTTACATCGTCAACCTCAAGTTCATCATCGACAACAACAATGGGTATATCTCTGTCGTATGCAGCCAACATTGGAATACCTAAACATCTTTGTGGAATGACCAAGCATGATATGTCGGGACTAGAGTCAACAATACGTGGAGCACGATTAAGTCCTTTCAGAACACATGGTAGATACGTAACTGAAACAGTTTCAGCCGAACATCGCGGATCAACTATTCCAAAATCCATATTGTCTATCTTTTGTGACTCCATCATGGGAGCATGAGCGCATGGCACTCCAAAGACATGAGACACGGCATGTGTAAGCATGGCTTCAACACCGCCCCACGGATTCACTCCACCATGCTTGTAGTAATGATCACGATCTTTATCTGGAATACCAATGAGTGACGTTAATGCGATAGCATCATACGAATCTCGTTCTCTTTCTAGTACCTCAAACAATTGGCCCAGGTTGGCGACACTACCCGCTGCACGACCATGGCTAGACCAACCGGTTTCCATGACGAAGGGGTCATCTAGTACGACTACCTTTAGACAATCGAATCCATAAGTAACGCGGGCAGCATTGACGGCATTGATAGCAGCATGAATATATGCGGGCTCGGCAGAGCCATCAACAACGACAATAACACGATTCTGTCGCACTTCTTGTAAACCAATATGCCCTAGTAGGTATTGTGTTAATGTATACCCTTCGACGTACAGAGTGTTATCGGTCATCTCGTTAAAGTCAGAAGCGTTAACCACATTGGGATGCGTAATCAATTTGTCACAAACGGAAGCCATAAGCCTTGCGGTAGCACCACCGTCACCGGCATTGCCACCAACAGAAGCACCCAAGCCTGTCGGAATAACTAAGGCTACACGAAATTTATCATCATTTGTTATATTCGGATTTGATTTGAAATTGGGAGCATCTGATAAAAATCTAGAATTGAGCGGAATATCAGCAATATCAGCAATAGCACTTACACTACAATAGAACCTATGATCCTTGATCTCTTCTACAACAAAACGTACAAGAATTTCTCTATGGTATATCAACATCTCGCGACCAAGATGTTCAATTTCACAGAGGCTGTCGAGAATTACCGATCGTTCAATAATACGCATTGTCTATCGCCTCTCCACAACATGTCGCCTGAACTTTTGGGAGCCGAACCATTCAACCGTGAACATGCAAGCCTGCTCTTGGTCAAAGTCCTTGCAGGAGAATATGTTGATAAAAACCTTACCAAGCTTCGGCAGAGAATGCAATACGATCGTGCTGGTAAGAATGAACTGCACAGCACTCACACCCGTTGTCTTAGGATCGGTTTGACATTCTTCTTCTGACAAGCCTTCGTCATCCCAAAAATGTCGATCCTCTGCTTGCATATCAATGAGTTTGCACAGAGCGTCGAAATAATTACCGATAGACTCTCGGTTGAATGTCGAAATATCGCACATACTAAGATCGAGAATCAATTCTTTCCCGTAAGCTTCTTCCATTTCACTCTACCTCATTTCGAGAATCACGCCACACGATTCACAGTTCAGCTTATCCGCACTGTCTGCCAGCATCTGCATACTATCCGATCCGAACACGATAGGATTGGTATGCCCGCATTTTGGACAAACAAACTTATCGTATCCATTTCCCATTGGTTCTTTCTTGGCTGAGTCCATTAGATACCATCTTTCATTGCCGCAGCAATAGCCTCGCGAACATCTACCACAGCACTCTCTCTGGAAGTTTCGTGTAGTCTTATTCCACGTCCATGTGGTGATTTACGACAAATCCATCCGCAACCATAACCGATTGTTTGTTGCTGCAACCAATCAAACATTTCGGTATCAGTTGGTTTCTTCTCTTCACACATGATATTCTCCTTTAGCGCTTGGTATGCCCGCTAAAATCACGAAAGCACAAACAACAAAGATGATCATCAACACCCTTAATGCTATTACGAATATCGATTCCCCGCTCCTATGACAGCTAGGTGTTGCAGGGCATCTCTCAGGTCTTCAAGTTCTGAGCCGGTGAGCGTCAAGGCGAACTCGGCCAACTTCACCGTGATCTTGCGAATTTCCTCAGAGTCTTCTTTACTGACTGCCATGTCACTGCACCACCTTTACTACCGTATGTCTTAGATGCTTTTCATTTCCAACAATATACCTCTGTTTCTGTATTCGAGCAGAGCAATAATTCCCCATCCACTCAACAGATAAGCCGCATCCGTCTAAATGAATCAAAACCCAGATGCTTTCTGAATCGTCCATAGTGAACCTAGTCCCGATAGGAAGAGAGATAACATGTCGTGAAGTTTTAGCCTCTTTGACTTTTCGATTACATCGCCATGCTAACAAAATGATGCAGACAGCAAAACAGTAAAACACCACAAGCATTCCAGTCATTTTTACTCTCCCATCCCAAAGTTCGCCATCTCAACCTTAACAGCGACATAATGGTCTTCCAACATCTCACGAGCTACCTTGAAAACCTCTTCTTTACATGCTGCCATAGAGGAACAAAGTTCTCCGATCCTCATGGTCTTAGTGTCTGGGAACATGACGGTAGCCATCCAGCATTTCGTACCTTCTTCGTGCCACACGCTACATCGCAAGTCTAGAGCACCAATCGTAACACGAGCGTACCTGCCACCTCCCGATGTTTCCCATTTGACGGCATTCATGATTTATCTACAGGCTTTCCAGAAGCCAAGGTGGTGCCCATAAACCTCACCGTGTCAAACTCCCCGAACGCCTTAATCAGAGCCTTGTTGACTGTATCCATCGTCGCAACCTTGATCAATTCATCTGAAGTTTTGAGATCGCTTGTGTCTACCTCAAAAGCCGCCACGACAAAAACACGAAGCTTGTGATCATGTTGTTTGTCCGTTACGTGCATCTTCTACTCCTGTTCCATCAACAAGTCGAAATTCTTAAGTTCTTCTATCACACCCTCCCGGAAATTGAGCATAATTTCACGAGCCTGACAAATACAGTCTTCCTTGGCTTTTGCCAGAGAATGCCTTAGTGGACCGTTTGGGACGTAGGTATTAAGGCCAATGATATACGCACGACCACACCATCTTTTTTTTCTGGTTTCCGTCTCTGACCTGCGACAATGTAAATGAACACATCCAAGGTTGCCGTGGACATGGTTTGGAAATGTTGATTCCCATTTGATTTCTTTCATGTCTATCTCCGTAGTCGGGTACTCCCGACTTCTACCTCATTATACGTCCAAAACCCAACCGTGTTCCAATTAAAACAGAAATATTTTGTTAGTTATCAGACCAAGTTTTGGATATCCAGTACCAAAATGACTACAAAACATGACAGTTTCATTCCACAGTCCCCTTAATAAATTCATAGTTCTCCGCAATAGCAGCAAGAGTTGCTTTCTCTTGATTTTCCTGCTCGTAAACAACACTCCACATTTTGTCGTCTCGCATCTCCAAAATTTTCCCCTGAATCAAATTGACCAAAACCTTCGGAGACAGAGCATCCAACTCCCACGACTCATCCCCATGCTTGGCAGCATAAGTCTGGAACCGAGAATCAGTAATCTTGGCGGGATTGGGCGGCGGGTTATGCTCGACCACCTGATCCATATTTAGAGCAATGCGAGAAACCTCGATCGGTTGACAAGCGAACATATCGAGTCGATCGAAAATGTCGCGAGTCATGTCGATACCACTTGGGTCGTGGTCTCCAAGATGGATGATAACGGGAATCTGCCCATCCTTGATGTATTTAGTAATCCTCTTAGCCCCAGCGGCCCACATTGCGCTTTGACTGACGTAACCCTTGCAGGCGAAATACGGCACCCTCAATGGTTCACAAGCAGCCTCGGCAATCGAAAGCAGCGCCTCTTTCTCTATCCACACTTCGGGACGAAATTCCTGACCGGCCCACAAATCGAGTTTGAATTGTTTCGCACATGTTTCGATGATCTCAGAAGGATTTCCCCACGTACTAGGGCTATTTACCTTACGACCACGATCCTCGATTGAATCCCAATCAATCATCCCGGCCAACCGACCATCAGCAATGACTGAACCTAACCTTTTGTATTCAGATTGCTTATTAGCTATCAGGTCTCTGGCGACGAACTGATAGTACAACTGACGAAGCGTCAGGATGTACCCTTGTTGAGCGTATTCGTAAATAATGGTATTGGCATGGGCAATGATAGCCAGCGATGTCTTGGAGAACCTTTTCTCAATGTATTGAATTTTCATCGGCCACACCTACTACATATGACATAAGTAGTCGCGTCCGGAAATCCAGTAACGTCTACGTGTCGTGCACGGTACTTACCATGAGCAATTCGACACCAGATCAAAAGCAACCATTCCATTGACAACACTCCTATTCAAAATTCTTTGTTTCTATGTCTATGGCCATCCGATAATCATCCAACATTTCACGAGCCAATCGAACAGCGTCACTCTTGGCTTTTGCCAATGAACGTCTTCGTGGTCCTTGTCTTCTCGAAGAAGAAATACTATTCAGAGACACAGAAGCGTACCACACGTAATTACCACTCAGCGTAGTCCATGAATTACAATTCATGCAGATTCTGCCGATTCGAGCATAAGCATAATCTTTAGGTCGCCTCGGTCTCCAATCAACCTTATTCATCAGTTCTTCCTCCCATACATCACCCGCTCATACTCGGACATTGTAACCCACACAGACTTCGTACAAACTTTACCTGTCCCTTTTGTCGTCCCGCGACACGTCACAGAATATATTGTACCAGGATACTCAATCTCTCCTGAGACAGCAACTAATGGTTGAGTAAGGACGCACTCGCAAGAATACACGGTATCTCGCAAAGCAAGAAATAAACAACCAGACACTATAGCCACTATAATCATTACGACAACAACACCAATTTGCCAGTTACTCGTCTTGTTTGTATCTAACATGTTTTCTCCTAGATAGGCTTCTCGCCTATGAAGTCATTCCAAAATTCATCGCGACACCCACTACATAGATACACCTTGATCTCGCACTTTTCGTTCTTCTCGGTTAGAATACACCCACCAATCGAGAATAGGTTGATTTCATCGACATCTGTTCCACATTTGACACAACACTGTTGTAGCATGAAATTGCCTGCCTCTCTTAATACAAATAATCTGTCCAGTACCAAACGCCATCTTTGACAATCGCGATACGAGCACAGCCATTCTTGTCATTTCTGACTCCTATGGGTTGTTTGTGCATTTTTCTCATATTGGCTCAGCAGGACGCAAAAAGGTTCAAGGGTAGTCCTGGTACATCCTGGGGTAGATCGTTTTGTCTAGGGGTGTTTCTTGGCTCTGTATGGGGGTCGCAGAAGTGTTAATCCACAGGAGAAATATTGATGTAATGATCAAAACCATAGAAACTATCAATGCGAACTCAATCAACACATTTTTGTTGTTCATTTATTTTTCCTCATATTATCCTGGCGGCTTGGACATGTCGAGGTTGCCTATCGCTCTCCGGACTTCGGCCATGCAATCGTCGCATATGTTAGGATACTGGTCCACGTTTTTACGGACAATTCCAGCCATATCAACTTTGTCGATGATTATGCGATGTCTACTTTGATTCACGATATACGCCTTGCAAAAACAACATTGGGCAGTATTGCACTTTCCCACAATTTGCTCCTAAGTCCCTGCTACCAGACCTTGTTCCATCGCTTTCGCAGCCATACAGCAGATGCAGCCAGAACACAACACTACTCCATGATCCGTTTTTTCATCTGGATCAAGCAATTCCATTTGTGGCGCATCACCGCAGTTAGGGAACCAGTTCAGATAGACTCTGACGTGTTTCAGTTTAAGGTCTGTTGTTCCACATACTTGGCAAAAATAACTCACGACTCATCCTCCGGATTCTTTTGGATTACCTTGCATTTGCCGTCTACTATGTTGAAATCGGTCGTTGAGTACATGCCGCTGTCTACGATCACATTGAGACACATATTGACTTCCTCAGTCAGAGCCTCTTGCATCATACGAATCATGGTCAAACGAGTGATTGCAGCAAGTAGCCGTCGCACGATTGCTTCTTTTTTCGCTCTGTGATTGGTGTCGAATATGAAACACCCTTTGTCTGTCGGAGAATCCACGTATATGATTTCTACCCCCATAGGCTCTCCGCGATCGTCGATATCCACGTTCATCAGATCGCAATTGTCTAGGGTAAATGCCAGTGTCTTATATGGCTTTGTGCCGTCATGGAACAGGACATACATCGCAATCAAGTTCCCGTTCAAAAGTGATCCAGTTATTTTCTCATCCATTACTGATCCTCTCCCAGACAATCTGGTGGGGTCGGGTTCGTTTTCTCGTATCGAATAGCCACATGGGTTGGATGTTCTTTGAGCCATAAATCGCGATAGATTTCAGACCAACACGAAGTCTGTACAAAATTGCTGTCATTGACGATAACCCATATGTGATCAAATCCCAAGTCTTTGTCTTCTACATCGAAGTGTCTAAGGTCTTTAGCCATTATGGCTTTTCACCTCTAGTGATCTTTCCCGACTCATTGAAAAAAGATGCGGCGTGTGATTGGGGTATGTCACTCACTTCTGCCTGCCGCTTTGCCACCACTTCTGACGGAAGACCCTTGAATTCGGTTTCAGGAAGTACGTGCTTAGCACATTTTTTGCATACTTCCATTTCGATCGTCTCCCATGAACTCACGCAACTGCCGATCTTCGCCATGTGCTCCACTTTGATCACGAAGAAATCTTCTTCATGCTGAACCGCATCTGGAGCATCAGGTTTAATTTCCTTGTGACATCGATCACAGTGTCTTATTTTCATTTCTATCTCCCAGTAATAGGGTTGTTGTCACGGATATACTCGAAAAAAGCAAGAGTCTTGTAAGAAGTGGTTTCCATATCAACGATTCGATGGTCCTTAAACACCTGCCTCATTCCACACTTTCTACACAACAAGGCTGATGTATCATGATCAATCGTGTGTAGATCAAGACTTCCGCCACACGAATGTGTTAAGTACTCGAATCTATTTTGTTTGCTCCAAGACATGGTTCCTTCATCAATAGCGATCGGATCAAGCTTGACATGTTCTTCTTTTCCGATGCGTTCGCCAGAGCCAGGGCCGATGTTGAATCTCATGTGACATACGGCGCATATAATGTTCTGACTTCCACCACCACATGGTCCAGCCAAAAATTGGTTCTTAGCACCGCAGTCAGGACAAAGATTCCTGTTTGTAATCGTATCGTATTCCTTCGTGGTCAAACTATTCATTTCTGTTCTCCAACGACAGCCTTAGCTCGCCTGTATTCTGTGACATCCACGCATTTACGCTCTTTGCATTTTTCGCCGTTCCATCGGGTACGTCCTTCGTAAGTGACGACGTAAACCGCCTCATCGAGATAATAAAATTCATAATCGACAGGTGTGAGCGGATCGTGCATGATACATTCGGTCATATATTCGTTGTCGGCAGTGAAGGCAATAAAGTCCTCATAGTACAAAGACATGCCTTTGATAACAAGCAGGACACAGATGATCTTGACGTATGTTGTAGGTTGAAACATTTTTCTATTCCTTTGGCTCAATAATAGATGGAGTCATTTTTTCCTCTAAGCTGAAAAACTGCTTCCGCATCCACAACGATTGGTGGCGTTAGGATTATTGAACACGAATCCACGACCCATGACTTCGTCACTAAAGCCTACCGTTGTGCCATCTAAATACAGATGACTCTTGGGATCACAGATAACCACGATACCGTGTTGAGGATAAACCTCATCGTTGTCTGTCTTTTCCGTTGTCAGTTCTAGAGAGTAACGGAAGCCGCTGCAACCTCCACCCAGGACTCCAATGCGAAGATACAGGTCTGTCGATCTGTTCTTCTCTTCGATGATCTTCTTTATTTCTCGTGCAGCTAATTTTGTTACGGTGATCATTTTTTTTCTTTCTTTTAGACTATTGCAGCAACGAAACACACGATGACAAGCAGACCAAATGATATAGCCAAGCACCGCGCAACAAATCTGTTGACTTCTCTATTTATCTGTTTGTCTCTTTCGTTGTCCGGATACGGCGAGTAAATAGACATTACGATCTCCAGGGGAGCAGGACGCAAAAAGGGAGTTCATACTAGTCGATTACTAATATGATCCATGAAAGGGACAACGAACTTGATCGCCACAAAGGCTATTATCGCTGTACAAATCACACCGCATAGTAAGGCAGTAAAAAAACTCATATCTGTTTCTTTCAAAAACCGTGCGAAGCTCTGGGATCAGGTACTCCTGATACCTTATTATACGTGAAACACACACCCTTGTCCCACTTCGTTTCGATTTTTTTCTAGCCGATAATACGGGGGGGTGGAGGAAAGAGAGGGGGGAAGAGCGGGAGTCTACCTCACTCATTTTCGAATTGCTTGATGATGATGTCTTTCTCGTCTAGATCGTTGAGGCAAGTTTCTAGGTTACGTTCGCTCTCATCCAAGGGACTTAAATCACAATGAACAAGTCCTTTGCGAATCTCGTCTCGTTGTTTCTTCGTCAACATATCATTTCTCCTTCTATTCCATTATACGTGCAACTGCATCGCTTGTGCCAAGTGTCTTCGATTTTTTTTGGGAAAAAAGTGTATGGGGTAAAGCGAATGGGCTCTGGGTTAGATATCATGTACACGAAAAGTTGTAGGCTCTGGCTTTTTTGACCCTGTTGTGCCTAAACCCCCATGGGTTATCGGACCCACCCGAGTTATCGGACCTATCCATATTTCCGGGCGACCCCCAACCGAGTTCCGTTATCGGACTAGTACCTTCCTTTTGTTATCAGACTATGCTATCAGCTTGTTATCAGACCTTGCTTGCTCGACGAGCAAGGCGAGTTATCGGACCAAAAGATTCTTTTCCTTTTCTCTTGCTATTCGGTATAACTAATGCTATCATGTAGATAGGATAGAGACACCAAACGAACGAAAGGCAAAGCCATGACCACCAAACTTATCGGACTCGCAGTGACGGCCACTATCGGTTGGGTCGTTGTTTCTAAAGTTATGGGACTCTTCTCTCATGTAACGTCCGAAATTCAAGCAGCCATCGGTGGCTAGAGTTATCGGACATAACCTCGCAACGAGCGAAGAATCGAAATGAAGATTATCGGACGACTCGTGATCCTGGCTCTTATCGGACTAACATCCGGATGTGACCTAAAACTTTATCGGACCGCCGAAGGCATCGGAGTTATCGGACCGAACAGTGGCCACTTCGTGTGCTCCGATAACAACAACTGTTATGGGATGGGCCAATAACATGCAAATGACATTTGTGAAATATCGGACCAAGATCGCCGAAGAGGTTTGCGGTTCCGATAAGTGGTGGTCCGAGTATGCAGTAATTCCAACCATTTGGTTATCAGACTTTCTGAAATGGTTATCGGACATCGACGCCGACATCGTAGAAACGACCGATAATTACGACCATGCTCCTAGACTTCCGATAAACTGGCCAAGTTATGAGACGTGCCAGTACGGCATAGCAGTATCGGACGCTTTCCATTGCGTCCTATAACAAAGACGACGCGCCGAATGGGGTCGAGTTATCGGCCCTTTGCGTTTGCCAGTATCGTGAGGTTATCGGACTACCAAGCAGCAGTAGTTATCAGACCAACACCTCGCAGCGACAGTTCTAGTTATCAGACCTTCTCTCTCTCATCTAGTTATCAGACGTTCAGCAGTAGAGTAGTAGTTATCGGACCGCCGTGAGGGCATTATCGGACGGTCCGGGTAATCGTTTGGTCTGTGGTCGTGTACGTGAATACTTATAAGACGGTCCCTGTAATAACGACGTTTCGGGGCTGACGGCTAGCCATGGCCATAGTTATAGGACGAAAAAAGAATTTTGTAATAGTTGGTTATCGGGCTTGATTTCCTGGTTTTTGAATCGTATAATGTAGTGAAGCAAAAAGGGGATAATTATGAGACGTTTGCTGACGACAATCAAAGAGTTTTTTTTCGGACCTAAACTTCCGATGACCGCAGCCGATCTGTACGATGTTACCGGACAGTGGCACAGAAAGGGATAATTATGGGACTCAGATTAAAATGTCGTTGTGGGCGCGTGAGAAGCCGTTATTCTGGGACGTGCCTTACGTGTGATAAAAAACGCCTTGCCGAATGCAAAGCCGAGGCAATATCGGTCGTTTCTACGGGCAAGTGTCCTAATTGCGGACAGGGTTTGGTCCGAAATTCAGCCATCGCAGGATGGTGGCAATGCGGATGTTATGGGTCCAACAATTTCCGGAATTCGCAGTATCGAGGATTACCGGACTGTTCTTTCCAGTGCTTTACGGAGTAGTATTATGGGACGCGAAAAACAATTCTGGATGATGGTTATCGGACACACGATTATCATCACAGTTCTCGGACTATGGTTCTAAAGGAGGATATTATGGGACGTGCAACGATCACGATTCCGGCGACCGATAATTGCCCAGAGGCGCACGAGACTAACTTATCGGACCAGATGGCGATGAGTTATGGGACGCTGTTCGCCAGGACGTTATCGGAACAAGATGGCTTCGTTACAGTAACACTTACATCCGGTTCGATACGGCTTATCGGACATGATACGGTGCGTAACCGAATCACTATCGGACGTTTACATACGAATTATCGGACGGCACAACTGGCAATCAAGGAGCGATAATATGTTGGTTTTTCACTATTCTCCACATGGGATTTCGATTATTCGGACGTACTCTCGTACTCCGATAACAAGTGGCAATTATCGGCTCAGCAGGAAGCCGGAAGGTATCGGACGTTTCCATATGGTCCAGAAACTACATTGGTTTTGGGACCAAAACAAGGTTTCCATTGAATGTTATCAGACGTTGGATAACACCGAAAAACGGGAGATTATCGGAATGTTGGATGCGCTCAACGGTGAGCCGGTACGACCGATAACTGACATGAAGCGACGATGGGAAGAAATTATCGGACCGATCGCGGTTCGGCATCTCGAATTGTTTTCGGACCATGAGCCCATCTCGCCGATGGACCGATAACTAGAATAACACTGGGTCCGAATTATCGGACCCTTTTCTTTTGCGCCGATTAGAACATTATCGGACCGTAGGGCCGTGAGTTATTATAGGACGTGGCCGGTAATCGTTTGGCGTGCGTATGTGTGGCCGATAAGTATTCGGATTGGGGCTCAGAATCGCGGTTTTGTAGCGCGGCGAAGTTATGGGGCGTGAGGATTATTGGGCGTGGCATATAATGCACGCATGGGGCAGCAGGACAGAAAAGGGCACATTATAGGACGAAGAAAGTTTTTTGGATTTATAGGTTATCGGCTCGACATTCCGGCGCAGGTATCCTATACTTCAGTGTAAGCACGAAAGGGAATAAATTATGGGACTCATCGACTATTCGGACCTAGTGGCAAGCGGCAAAATATCGGACGTTAAATCCGATAGTCAAGCGCCCGGAGGCGAGACAATTATTATCGGATGGATAATGGGATGTGTCGCATTTCCGATCATCATCTTTATCGGACTCTGGTTGATGGCGCATTCTTTTGAAGTAGCAGTTTATGGATTTATCGGACTCGGCCTGTGGGCGAGCGCACGTTATGGGACTAACAACAGCTTGGTGGCCCGATTACGTTATCGGAAGTTCAGCAAGCGGGAACGTCTGATAATCGCGAGGCGATTGTCGGAATAATTATAGGACGGGAGTCAATCATGGCAGTTATGGGACAGACAGGTCGAGTCGTATTATCGGACACAGTGCTCCAGTTCAAGAGCGCCCGAAAAAAGACAGTCCGATACAACTACGTCCGAGTACAGAATGGGTGGTTGTGCCAAGTTCTCGGACCTTTCCATAGCGCACTTTATGGGATGTGCAGCTTCGCAACAAAGAAATATCGGGCTAAAGCAGCACTGAAAAGACGGCTGGCGAACGATTATCGGTACTTCGGCTGTCTGTTGTTTTCGGACGTTGACGACGCCGATAATGTCGGCAAAGTGGACCTGAGATTATGGGACCAAATCAGTTCGGGTCGTCCTATAATCAAGACACCGGGCGAGCTTATCGGAACCGCTGGCATGTAATATCGGACGGAGAGCGGGTGGGGTTATCGGAACCTCGCCCCTCTTGGGCCGATAACAAGGAGTAGACCATGTGTAGATATAGGACCACAGCCGATGATTTCCTGATTATAGGACCAGCCTTCGGGACGTTGTGGGAACGTCCGGTAATTGACGGAATTCTGCGAGACAGGTTACCGGACCATACCCAGGACCATTTGGAGTTATCGGACTGTGCGGTCGGGACGCTGGAATGGGTGTTATCGGTCCTTCCAACTCGGAAGATTATCGCTCTTTGTGGCGGTTATCGGGAGTATGCGAATCGGCACATTATGGGACCAATCCTTTAAGGGGTGATAACTAAAAAGATCAGGGGTCCGAATTATCGGACCTTTTTCTTTGCGCAGACCAGAAAATTATCGGACGTTGGGCCGTGGGCGATTATCGGACGTGGCACATAACAGTTTGGTTTGTATGCGTGGACACGAATACTTATCGGATAGGGCCGAGAATATCGTATGGCGCAGAATGGGTTATCGGACCAGCCACAAAGCAGTTATCGGACCGCCATGCCCGTTATCGGGCCAAGCGGGTTTTTCGTTATCGGTCCCTGTGTTATCGGACGTTCGTGGACAAATGGTTATCGGACTCTTCCTCGTCTTGCTTATCGGACCTTCCTCCCCCCAGAGGGTTATCGGACGTAGCGCGGGGCGGGATTATCGGACCGTTCCGGGAATCGTTATGTACGTGTGATAATATCATGGTTTTTGACCCAATTAACCGTGATTTCGTTATAGGGCGTGCTTTTTTATCGGAATCGACCGAAAATATCGCGATTTTAACGGTTATAGGACGCTTTTTGCCGATAATTCGCGCATTATAGGACTCGCGTAACACATCTTATAGGACTTTCCGATAAGAATCAGCTTCTAGGGCGCGATAAACGGGATATTATAGGCAATTGACCGATAAATGATCTCAAAAAGCGGACGTAAATCAAATCATGCATTATCGGACAAAGTGCGATAATATCGACGATTGACGGCTCTCAGGGCCGAAAATTTATTTTCAATCCGCGCTTGACGTTTTGTATAACTTTACATAGAGTATTATGTAGGATGAAAAACGAGAGAACGAAAACGGACGCTAGGTCCGGTTCGTTATTCTCGGACGCAAGCCGAAGTCCCGCGAGGGACCGATAATAAGTGGCCGACGCAAGGTTGGTCCGAATAAGTGATGTTCCGATAACGAGTCTACTAGGCCCGTCCCATAAGTCAGGACGGTGTAGTCTCGGCTCTTGGGGCGGCAAGTCAATACGGGAGAAACGTATGAGCATTGACACCGCTGTCAAGAATGATGCCCAAGGAACGTCCGAGAAGTTCGGTCAGGATGCGTTTTTGGCAAACGCCGTCACGTATCGTCAGCACAAGCGAATTGTCGATGCGTGCTCGGGGTACGATAACGTCGATGACGCCATCGCAGGTCTGACCGCAGCGTGGGAATCGCTCGAAAGTCAGGTCGTAGAGGGTGGTCAGTACACCCCCGACCGTGAACTGGGTTTCGGGTCCGATAACGCGGCCACGATCGCAGAGACCCTTATGGGACTCAGGTCGACAACCGGCGCGACGCGCAAGGCGTTCAAGGATTTGGGCAAGGTCTAGTCTCGTCGGTCCACAGTCCGAGTAGAGTGTCTGACTCGAAGCGCCTCGAATCGTCGGGGCGCTTTACGATGGACATTCTGACATAAGTCAGGATAGAGCCGCTTGTCAGGGTAGCACCCTGTCGTTATAGGCACACTTAGAATCAGTGTCAGCGGTTCCCATAACCAATTTCAGCGGGAAGTCCGATAAGCGTCGGGTATCCCCGGAATGGGTTGGGGAGTAGGTCTGTAGTCTCCGCAGTACGGTCGGCGACGGCGCAGGAAGCGCGTCAATGGTCTGAACCGGGATCGTCAAGGCTATCGGTCAAAAGCCAGTCCAAGAAGCGGCAAAACGCAGAGTCTGAATTGCAGACTCAGTCTACGTCAATGACGTGGGCGGATATAAGTGACGGTTCGTCTACACGATTCCTTATCTGTCTGGCAAGGTCCGGGTGTCAGCCACCGTGGGAGCAAGACAGCAAAGGGTCTTTGTCGTGTATTACTATCTCTCGAATCGTCTCGGGAAACCGCTCGTCAGTCAGGTGATAGGCTCTTTTTTTGTCGTGGGATAGGGGCTCATTCGCGCAAGTCTTGTAAACTAATCCTCTTTGATTTCTCTCACAATGGTCGGACGAAGTTCGCTGAAACTTCCGATGGTCGGCGGGTCGGATATGAGGCACGGTTCAATTCTTGTCTTGAGGCCACATTCGATGGCGCACAGCGGGCAGTTGTGAGTCATTGGAAAGTTGGGATACACCCGAACGACACGACACGACGGCGGATCGAATAAACTGGATAACCGCACTGGCGCGGCAGTCTCGATTCGGATAGTCGTTAAAATAAGGATACATGAAACCATCCAGGGAAGAAACAGATTGCCAGATTATATCTGCCTGGATGTTATCCAAAAGAAAGTAGAGGAACGGACCTACGGGTCGGGAGTCAGCTACTGCGGGCTAATAACTCGCAATAGTCTGAGTGCGCGTGAAGGTGGGTTGGCGCGTGTCTTTTCTAGGTCGGTGGCGCAATTGGCAGCGCATCCCCAGTCGGGGGAAGGTTGCAGGTTCGAGTCCTGTCCGACCGTGTTTAAGGGGAAATGAAATGCTAGAACGTGTCACGAGTTTGATGCACTGCATGGTTACGGTCCTGGATTGGATCGTGGCTGGCGCGGTGGTTGTAGTGGTGGTGTCAATCGCCGTCACAATGTAGGGGAAATGAAATGTCAATGAAAGTGGGCATGTGGCTTATGTTCTTGTTGGGAACCATCGTAGGGTTTACCATCAGTACGTTATAGGTCCAACATAGAAACATAGCGCGCCGAGGAAACTATCCGGGGTTCTGAGAAAGAGTTTCCGGGTTTTTCATCGACAGTCTTGGTGTGCCTGTGTGCCAGGCGCCAAATCCCAGTCCGTCCCATTTCCGAGCGCTCTGCATTCCTTGTGTTCCTTGTAAAGGTGGTATAGGGTAGATCGAGACAAAAAGTGACTTTATCGGGCCAAAAACCCACCTTTTCCTACTGCACAGTCGCGCCTCATATGAGCCTCGTTTGGTCCCTATATGTGATTTTTCACCCGTGTGGAGGACAATGTCACCGTGTGGGGAAGAGTGGGGAAAATGGCGTTGGGAGTACGAGATTTGATCGTGATCGTCATACGATCTTATGCTATCGTCGTATTCGTCGATGGCTATCGTCATGTGCTTTTGGAGGTGTTAAACACCATGACATATTACATAATCATCGACGGGAAAGACATTTGTATAATGGAGGAAAAAGATATACGGATTGCTGACTTTCATGTTGATCATGTGTTGAGAGTCACAGCGGAGAAAACAACGAGCCTAAAAGTTGAACTGGTAGACGTGAAAACAATAGCAAGCGACGTTAGGCGATTTCCGTGAAAATCTGGCTATTATCATATTTGCTTGGAACCGAATAACCATCTCTCTGATGGGTCGATGGGTAAGCCGTAAGGCGTCCAACGGGTTAATAGTGGGAATTACCCACCCACTGGCGCAGAGCCAACGGTAGTAGGAAATCTACCTTATTCGGTCGTTTTTGGAGGGTACGAAAATGACAACAGAAGTCGTATACAAAGCCACCTGTGACGGAGTTCGTGGGGTTAACGGAAAATTAACAACTTGTGTGTCTGGCAACCACCGTCCTGATCACAATATGCCTGGAGCGCCAACAAAAGGGTTGGCGATAGAAAAGGCAAGGACTGGAAACGGATATAGGAGACCACACGACAACCCAGAAGTTCCAGATGGAGAGACGACACACCTCTGTTGTCCCGATTGTTGGCGCGAATACCAAAGATGGAACACGGTATTACCTATTCCGAAAGGAATCGACGGCCAGATCGAGCACTTGAAGAACTACGCCCATAAACATGTGTTTGACGTAGAACTCACATGTTCCAAATGCGAAAAGGTGGCTCATCTCAAAATGAACATAACAACAATCCTTAGTTGTTTAAGGGAATCTGGTTGGCCAATCTGTCCCGAATGTGGACAAGACATGGACGATAGCTTGGTTGACTAATTCAAGTGCGGTGGAGATCGACCTAACGGGATTGACTCGGGGCGATTTGGAAAACGAGGGGTTATCTGCGAACGAAATCATGTGGATTCTGGCAAATTCGGAGGTGGCGAAATGATCTTTGTGAATAGCAATTGTACTCCCGTAGTGGTGGTTTGTGACGACGAAACTGGACCTGATTATACGGTCCACACGACCAGGGATGTAGTCACAGTCGTTTGTGAAATATACAGTGTATCAGGCAGACTCCATTTCTCCACACTGGGAAAATTCTGCCTAAGCCAGGATTTCATAGACGAAACGGCCAGACAAGTGGGCGAACTGTAGTGAGGTACAAGAAGTCAGATAAACGTGCATATCTGAATCTCTGTAGGCGATACAACAAAGCGTGGCATGACTTAAAAGAAGTGTCCACGAATCCTACCGGGGATGAGCAGGCGATACATGTGTTCACTGTTCTGTCTATCTGTCTGCACGCGGCAAAAGCCAGAGTCCCGATAAGATGGGGTTTACTTGGATTCGTCCGAAAGTGTGGGATGGCGCGAAAGGTAGGGTAAGATGGACATTTCTCTCAAGCCAGGTACTTGCCATCGCGGGTTTGTCATCACTTATTCGATATACAAAGACTCAAGATTGATGGGGTTCCTGTGTTTTTGCGAAACTCTTTGTGAGTGGCAGATCGTTGGAGTCAAAGATCGTGGCGGGTTTAGTCTTCTGGATATCTCCGAGACTTGGTCGCTGTTGATCAATCGGCTCGGTTTGGAGAAAGCATAGTGACTTGGCATAGAATGTGTACTCTCATGGCGACCAGAAATTGTTATGAGGGAGGAATGTCTGCCAAGAAAATCGCCGAACAATCAAACGTCTCCTTGAGTACTGTCTATTATCGACTCAAAACTCTGGGAACAGAAATACGTGGAGGGGGAAAATGAAGATACTTGTGGACAGTGGTGTACCGTCTCTGAGGGCCGCAGTCAGTAACGGTAAAGGGAAAGTGATCGAGTACGACATCATCTCGCGAGATGAAGTCATTGGAACTCTACATCGATTTGAAAGTGTTGGCACATGGAGCATTAACACACACCCTGACTACTCATTCAGCATTGGTTTCGTCGGTCGATTGATTCAGGTCATGTTGGAATACCAAGGACCAGCGTGAAAGAAGGTACACGAAATGTCAGATGACTATGCCAAGCCAGGGGATACGATCGAGATTACGTGGGATTATGATGACTGGAAAGGCAGGCGATACATAGTCGTGGAATGTCCAGAATCGTACAAGGGTACGTCTTGTGACAATCCAGGAAATGCTTGGGTTATTGCAGAAAAGGGCAAATCACCGTCCTATCTCTTTGCCGGTAACTACAAAATCGTGGCGAGAGGCAATGGCCAGACGACAACGGGAGAGGGCGTTGACAAGTCTCTGAAGCGTCAATTGAACGACAACTTGAGGAGGGTATTCACATAATGTTGACTCATGCAGACGACTATCGGATAATGACCGATGAAGACATGGACAATGGCAAAGAAACTGTCTCGTCTCAGCAATGAACGTGGATCAACACCACACGAGGCACGTCTGATGGCGTGTATTCGTCTTCTGCTTGGCCATATCGAGGGTATCAAGGATGGCGCGATTGCAGTAGTCGAGGGGCTGGGTGAGAAAAGAGACCCACCGTGTAGCAACATGACAGACATATACGACGAAGGCTATACTCAGTGTAAGGAAGATGTGGCAAATGTGCTTCGAGGTGAAAAATGACCGTAGAACGTATGTGGATCAATCAGCCATCAAAACTCCAACCGTACCATAATTTACACGGTACTCGTGTGTTAGCGGTGCGTGAATCGTATGAGACATCTCGAATCTATTTCCTGAGCGGCGATGTTATCAGTCAAGTGATTGACCCAGTAGCGTTGTCTCCCGGATGGAGGTAAGAAATGAGTGCGATAAAGCAACTGTTGGAAGGTCACAATGAGTTCATCAACCCGGTAATCAAGGCGTTGTTGGATCGTAGCGGGGAAAAACCTGTGATCGACGACGAAGATGCAGCAAAAAAAGAAGCTGCCATGCTGATCGCTGGGGTACTTACCGGAGTCAAGGTGTTGATCATGCAATCCGCTAAGCTGATCGAGGAAATGGAACTTGACGACGTAGTGTAAAGGAGTGGACACGAATGGAAACATGTCCTGGATGTCAGACAACGTTCTCGACCGAGGAAAACTTCACACCGCCGAACATCGTCAAGTGTCCCGGATGCGGAATGGTTGCACTGGGTTTCTCAGGCGGGTTCGGAGAGGTGATGGCAGCGCTGGATATCATATTGCCGTAAGGAGACAAAGTGTCATACGAAGAATGGACCATATGTTGTTTAATACTTTCGGCGTTTTTCATGTGGAAAGCGAACGGAGGATGGAGACGAAAATGAAATTCTTAGAAACATTCTTCACAGTAGCCGTGGCTCTAGGGGCATGTTGTTTTGCGGCATTCGTTGCCTGTTGTATTGCACTGCGGATTCTCATGTGGCCGATAATCGTGGTCTGTCTGATCATTCTGGCATACTGTGCGGTGACGTGAAAAGAAACGGTGATACGAAATGTCGTATGAGAAATAGACTATCTGTTGTATGTTGCTTTCTGCCTTCTTTATGTGGAAAGCAAACGGAGGGTGTAAAAGATGAGTGCGACTCTAGAAATGGTCGAAGTTCGGACTCGGAAACTACTCGAACAATACCCAAACGATATCGAGATAGCGTATATGCTGTCCGATATAGCTTTGGTCCGTAGTCAATTGGAACAACTACTCGATAGGGCAGGGGCTGGAACAATTCGTCTGAACTTGAGTTGTGGTTCAAAGTGCGGTAATTGCGGTCGTCACGGGTCGGAAAAGGTGATCGGACAAAGTTGTTTGGCTTGTGGTTGTTGTAAAGGGGTGTTCAAACCGAACTAATAGAACGAAGGGACACGACATACCAATAGGAGGCACAGAATGAAAGGTCGATGCTATCCGTTGAATGACCGTCCGACTTTCGAGGACATACAGGCTCTAGGTATCAATGGTGACTTCAATATCAACAAGGCAATAGCCTGTCCATTCACGCCTGGGGAAATTGGCATCGTATGCGTGAAGGCTGGTGAATTCCGACCGCCTCTCGCTGGTGAATGGTTCCTCAGCGGCGCGATCATCGAAGCGTATAGGACGAGAAACAATTTCACTACTCCGAAACAAATTGCGCGTCTTGTTGTGGTCAAAACCGAGATGAGCGTGACGGAAATAAGTAAGCTCAGAGTGGAACAACTGACGAGGGTCGAATGATGTGCAAATGCAACAAACGGAGACCGGTCCATGACGAATTCATGGCTGAGTACTGCATCGAGTGTGGGCGTATATGGGTGATTGACTTTGGGTGTGGGGAGCGAAAGACGGAACGGTTCGTTCCAATCAGAAAACCAATGGGGGGTGTCTGGATAGGGCACACGTTCATCAAGGACAGGTCAGGGCGGTTGGCTGGTGCTTTAAGGGGTAGGTGAAAAACATGGACAAACAAACGACTATGGCGGCATGTCTGGTCATTGCTTTTATCTCATTCTTGATCATCATCGGGATCAACTCGGGGGTGATAGGGTAATGTCGAAAAGGGTGAAGTTCGTAACGAGGTGTAAGGTCAAGGGCGCGAAGTGCCCACGATGTAAATACTCTCAGGTGGTAGCCGATCCGAGAGGTGGAGAGTGGCTCGGCTGCACCATTTGTGGAAAGGTCTGGAAAAATGCCGAGAAAGAAAAAGCAACAGATTGAATCGTTCAATGTTAGGGTGTACGTCAACGAGGACGGAGTGGCCACGTTAGGACATGTCAATAAGTTCCGTCTGACTCCGTCGAGTAAGGAGTTTCTCGGGATTTGGGTCCGAGGCAACAGGCGCAGATTGGCCCGTCTACTTGGGATTCGCATACACGAAGACTAAGGGGTCCGAAATGTGGAAACAGTTGAAGTGGGCAGGATGGAATATCCCTTTGTGGATACTTGCGGGATGGTGTCCCCACCACGGTCATAATCCCTCAAAGAGATGTCCCGTCTGTACGGGTATCAAAAAACAGAGGGAGTGAGATGAGAAAAGTCAAGCTTTTGTTGTTGGACAGACCTGATCAGGATTGGTCAGAGGGCACCGAGGTTGAATTTCTTGTAGAGGATTTCGTAGACCAGCAATCACAAGAGATATTCTTCCACAACCTACGCTTGCTCGTCGGGCCAAATGTCCAAATCTTCGATGCGACAGCGGTACCTGTCGTTCACTTCATTCGTCACAAGCACCAAGAAGTCGGGGTTGACCCGAAACAATCTTCGTTGTCTTGAAAGGAAAAGAAAGATGTTCACGATTTTCAGTCTGAAGCTTCTGTGTATGTTTGTTTTCGGCGTCTGGGGATTGGCGATGGCCATCAACATCGCGAGAGGACATCGAGTCGGAGCAATTCCCTTGTTTTTGGTCGTGGGGTCGGCGATCTGCTTCAGTTGGTGTCAAGGTTGGTTGGTTCCGTAGGTATATCAGGGCTAAGCGTTTTCAGGTGATACGTTCCTGAGATGAGATCAATCCGTAGATTGATTAGCGTTGGCCCGTGTGTCGGAGAGTCTGATTTGGGCGATTAGGGGGTGTAAACCCCCCGCGTGTCGGGTGAAAACCCGGTTACCTTAACCCAACATGAAGGCCAGTCGGCATGTAGGTGGTGTGGCGGCGGTCGCACCAGGCGGACGATTGTGCGGTGAAAGGCCGGGGTTATTTCGTCCCAGGCTAGTCAGGGGGTGGCTAGTCATATGTGTGGTAGAGCGGTCGAGTGATTAGGCATCGTAGCTGATGTCTGGAAGCTAGCTGATTCAATTAGGCTTAGGCTCGTTCGCGAGTCGTCATTGCCGTGGCGAGACGAAAAAGGCAATTGCGATATTGATACTCGCCTGGAGTCCCCGATGATAACAAGTTGGGGAAGGGATTATGGCAATCCACGGGATTGTCAGGTGTCACTGGTGGGGGTAGGCACTTTTAAGATTGTGGGTTGTGTCAGAGTCATGGAGTCTTTATGGTATGGCTCCTAGTGGCGCAGGAGACGACTGGTAGCCGATTGGCTACCACCGTCATTGCAGGAACAGGTGGGGGTTCCCGTACTTTTAATGGAGAGCCAATAAAGAACTGTGAGAAAGGTTCGAGCCGTGTTGGTCTTCCAGTTGAAAACAGGAGAGCGTTCACACAGCGCATGAAGCCAGTGAACGGGAAAACGAGATGGCTTAGCCGCTTCGTTTGTGCAGGAATTGGTGGGGATTCCTTGATGTACAGGATAGACTCGGGTAACGTGCAGAGTAGTGCATGGCGATGAGTAGGGATGGGAGAATCGGTGGGGATAACTCCATTGTTGTGAGCAATCAAAGAGCGAGCAGAGGTGGCCTGCGTCGTATTGGCATGTCGGGAGCCTATTGGTAAGCCCGAAATGCATAGAAACGGCTAAAATTAAACGCTCGTTATGCTGTCGTGTAATACGATAGTATGGCGAGATGTCCCTGGCGCACATGAGTCATTGCCTCTAAGGCGTAACCGTGTGTTACTGTCGGGGATGTCTCGCTGTACTGTGTGGTGTGGAAGGAGGGTCAAATGTCCGATATCGCCTACGCGAAACCTGGGGATACGATCGTGTCTCGGAATACGAATGCGAGCAAAGTTAGTCGCATGTTGGTCATTGATCGCCCAGCAGATCAGGTAGGCATCGCCGACGACGAACCTGGGTGTGCTTGGTTTAGATCAAGTTCCGGACATGCGTTTTTTCTCAGACCAAAGAACTACACAGTTGTGGAGCGTGCTGGAAAAGTCCATCGCGTGGTAGGTGTGGATTTAGAGTTAGACGTGGACGCTTCTCTGAAAAAACAAAGAGACAATAACTTGAGGCACGCTTTCGGTTTCTAAGGGAGAATGAAATGTCGACGATAACAGTGAAACCTGGGGACATACTAAGGCTTGAACAAAGTAATGGACAACTCATCGTGATGTCTGTCGGCGAAAACGAACTGATAATTACTTCAGCCAGTGCTGATTCGCGTCTTGATATAGACAGACCAGCAAGTTTCTCAATGCGTGTCAGGGCTGAAAAAGGGTAAAACAGATGTTGCGAGGCGTAATAATCTACATCGCGTTGGTGGCTACTGCAATCGTCTTCTTCCTCCTGTTCACGCTTCGTGTGTGCCAGAAAATCTGAGAGGTAATACCATGTATAACCCGTCGTTGAGAACGTGTCTGATTGTCATGTTTCTTTTGGCTGTCTTTATCACGATCGTGACATCTCTTTGAAAGGTCTGAGATGAATAGACAAGCCAATCCAGGCAACATGAATACCGAGTATGCTCAGCCTGGAGATACCATCGAAATCACACATTCGGAATACTCGACTGGTCGTCAGTATGTGGTGGTAGAATGCCCAGATAATGCAAAGCATAATCCACCAGGATGTGCGTGGCATAAAAACTCAAATGGTTGTCTGTCATACTGGACAAGAGAATATTACAAGATAGTGAAGCGCAAGGGTAAAGGCGTTTCAACTCCGAGTATCGTAAACGATACTCCTATGGATTTGGAGAAGTCTCTAAGACAAAAACGGGATGCACTTCTGAGAGGTTACTTCACATGAACTACGAACTGAAACCGGGTGATACGGCTACGATCGCACAAGAGAATGGTGAAACTCTCACGATCAGGGCTTATGAGAATTTCACTATGGTTCAAGCGATGTCTCATAAGACAACACTGTCCATAGACTTCGACTCAGACTTCATCGCGGCTGTCAAGGTGGTGGAAAAGAAAGAAGTAAAACAAGTTCGGGTTCGAGCAAATGACGAGGTGGTCGAATTCATGCAGTCGCAATTCCCAGACAGAGTTGGGAACGCCAAGGTCATGGACTTTGCCGGGACAGCCGTTCTTGGTGTGCTGATCGACATCGAAGGATTGAATCACAACGATTTGATGCGAGCAGGAATGTCTTACCACGAGGCGGTACATCTTCTAGGCAAATAGCGGAGTGAAAAAATGAAAACGATTCTTCTCATCATTGATCTAACACTTTGAATGGCGTGCCTAGTGGTACTCCACTTGGTTATCTGCAATTTTCTGGGAGACACGAGTATGTGGGTATCTGGTGCCATTATGGGATGTACCACCACATACGCCAGGTGGGAACAATTCCGTCGTCGCCTGCTGGAGTAGAAAGTTGCCATGTGTGAGACAAAAGATTTCACTCCGATGAGTGGTGACACTGGGTGTATCGTCGGTTTCGATAATGTCCAGAACGTCATTGCGAGAAGGTACCCAGAAACCACAAGGTTAAGATTCCAAGGTGTGTGGAACTTCTTCGAAGAACAAAAGTTGGTAGCACAAGCTTGGGTCAAAGAAGATGATACGTGGTGGGTTGTTGTGAAACCTCTGTAAGGAATTTGATCATGAAACCTTGTTCATGTTGCAAAGACCAAAAGAAACCAAACAAAACTGGAGCGGAAGGGTATGGATTCAATCGACTTGAGGGTGACTCTCGCCAGTGGGCGGAAGACAATCTGTTCGCTCGGTCCGAGTATTGTGTGTCGGTCAGGGGCGGCAAGAAATTCAGCGGACCTTTGTGGCAAAAGGTCAAATGCGGCGATGGAACCATGGGGTTCTCGACAAGACGTAAAGGGCAGGTCGACGAAGTCAAGATGGAAATCGGACTAGACGAACAATTCAAGAAGAAGAGGCACACGTTGGTTCGGAACAAGTCGGCGAGAGCATCGACTAATAGAAGGGCGCGGAGGGTTGATGGTAGTAAATGGAGTTTGGCGTCTCGTGTAGAGGTGTCTGATGCCAATCGTGATCCGATGGTGGTAGCTGAGAAGAAAGCTGTCGAGAAAAAAAGTCTGCGTGCCAGAAATCGTAATCGTGGTGCGGCCCGTGGATGGAAAAGGTCTATTGCAGCCTAAAGAAGACAAAATGGAAACTTCAGACGATTGGGAAACGATCCCTATATCGTTTGGTAGATAATTCGTGGTCCGTCCCTTGGATAAGAGCTTCGATCAACCGCTACAGGCGTCCCGAAGACTAGGGAAAGTGTAGGGCGAAGCCACCACGAATCTGATGGAAGCGGTAGCTCAGTGGTAGAGCGTCTGCGAGACCCCTTTGGGGCCAGAAGGTCGTGGGTTCGAATCCCACCCGTAACCTTTGTCGCGTTGTCGGGGTAAAACGTGGTCGAACGAAGCCGGTCCCAAAGTATCGGGGTATGCATAAAGTCCGAAGCTATAAGTCTTCCACACCCGACAGCGTGATAAGAAGTCCCTGATGCGTATTACCCGTATGCCTAATGGTGCTAGTGTACGTTATGAGTCGGGGATTTCTTGTTACGCTGTCAAAGATCGCATGTAGCTCAATTGGAAGAGCTTAGGTAGGTCATTCCTATCTGTAATAACCCGGAAGGGTTGGTTGTGGGTTCGAATCCCATCCTGCGAGATACACTACTGAAATGATGAGGGTCGCAAACGTATGTGACGGGGACTACAGCCATCTGATCCATGGCCAATGTAGTCATTGCCGACTAGGGTGGGCTTTCGGCTTGGATAAGAAAGGGAAAATATGAGTACAACATACTATGCACATGTGATCGTTGGTCTGAGACTACCAAAATCGGCAATTATCACCAGAGAAATGATAAGGGGTTGCGACCACGTTCACCCAGGCGAAACAAGCGATGCTGAGTATTGTTCGCAGTGTGGGGAAGAAATATGGGTAGAAGAAACAGGCTACCGTAAAGAATTTGACCCATGCAAAGAAACGCTTGGAGGGATCGGTGTTATCCGATCCCAATACGACGACTTCGTGTTTGTGTGTGGTATGCATTGCGAAACCAAACTCGACGGAGACGAGGATGGTTTTAAGAGGTTCAACCACACAGAAGTGCGTGAAGAGTTTGTCAGGGAAAGAATCAAAACCGCCATGTCGAATCTCGGATTGTGGGATGAAAACGAGTTCGGGACATGGCTTGTCATGACAGCTTCATAAAAGGAGATTAACGATGAGAGACGAGGGGCCTTCGGGCCACATGCACGCAGACAACGATGGACCTATTGGCAATATGTGTAACGAAGCGCCAAAGCCAAGGAAAATTTTATCCCCCCACGAGGCACACGAGTCGACCAACATCTTGCTTGGTATGCTGTGTGGTCATGTTGAAAATCTGGTCAAAGAGTCCAACCGAGCAAACGAAGGTGCTCGTCGTCGACACGATGAATGGCAAGAAACCATGAGAAATGCGGGAGAGATACAGGTTAAAGCCCAAAAAATTGGGGCGAAAGTAGTCATGATCGGCATCTGTCTCATGTCTACGATCATCTCTGTCGTCGTCAGTCTGTTGATCTAAGTCTGGAGGTTGCTGTGGGTGGTAAAGAACTGATCGTTCTGTGTGGTCTCCCTGGTAGTGGAAAAAGCACATACGCAAAGAAAGAGTGGGGAGACTCACACATAATCATTTGTGCTGACGAATTCAGGAAGGTCTACACAGGTAAAGATTTCGACCTATCTGCTGAACATATGATCTATCTGATGGTCTCGACAACTGTCGAAGTTCTACTAAAACGATCCATGCCCGTAGTCATAGACATGACAAGTCTCACAGTCAAGAGTAGACTCAAGTGGATCGACTTAGCTGTGAAGTGTAGCGCTCCTGTCAGTTGCGTGTGGATGGATGTGGCAACGTCTGTCTGTCTGGCAAGGAATGCTGGCAGAAAAAGAAAAGTGCCTGCCCATGTTATCGAAGAAATGGCAAATCGATTCAAGCCCCCAACTGGAGAAAACGACGAAGGTTTTGATAAAATCGTGAGAGTCACCGAGTGGGGCCAAAATGAGGGGCCGACGTGCCCTATATACCAGTGTCCAGAGTGTTTGCGTATGAACGACAACTGTACATGTGGGGCAGATTTGTGTGAAGAAGACAAGAACGAACGAATAGACTGAGGGGGCTTAACTCAGTTGGTAGAGTAGAAGACTCATAACCTTCAAGTCGTGGGTTCGAGTCCCACAGCCCCCATTCCACCCCCATAGGAGATTGCTATGAAATGGCAAGTGGACAAAAGCAACGACGCGTATGGATATTTTACAATACGGCCCTTTGATGGATCGTCCAATGGGAATATACAGGAGCAACCAATAGCTACTGTGTATGAAGAACAAGACGCGATATCGATTGTCGATGAACACAACAAGGGATTATAAATCGTGCACAGAAAGCTAGGCAAAAGGCAAAGGATGTTGATGCTTGAGGCGGCTAGGCGATGGCTCTTGGAGACACGGTTTCTTTACTCCAATGTCGAAGCTCGTCATACTTTCATGTTGGGAAACAACGAAAAGACAATGACCGGCATCTGGACAGGAGTTGGAACACAGTCTGATTACCAAACAGTTGTGAACGCTGGGTTGATGACCTGGGTCAATTTCCGTCATGGGTCAACAATGTGGTGTCGCATGACAGACAAAGGGGCTGATCTCGTTCAGCGTTGGATACATGCTGGACTTCACCTTGGTCTTTTTGACGGGTACGAACCAAGTTACCATGTCGACTCGATTATAGAGTCGTGTCTACAAAGCGAAAGGGAGAAATCATGTACAAGATAACCATCTGGAATCGAACGAGCACAAACTTCAACCAAAACTCTTTCGTCAGGCAGCACGGCACAGACAGCTTCAACATAGTAATCGAGGCCAATGCCCTGGCCTGTATGATGACTGCCGTCAGAAGTTCTGACATCCAGAAAGCAACGCTAGAAGGCCCTCACGGCACTCTCTCTTGGACAAAGAGCCAACCACCCGTACTCGATCCGGCAGATGAGTGTGACTACAACAACGAAGAGTTTGGTTGTGATGATCAGGACTGTGATTGCAACAATGGCTTTTGAGATGTCTTAAGGGGGAGGATAACGAGAAGTGTGAGCAGCCAGTCTGTTGGTGGTAGCCGTTGACTGGACGGTGGAACCATTCCTCGCACTTCGTCATCTCCCCCTTTTGACTACCCTAACCACGAAAGGACAAGATCGATGAAGAAAGAAAAAGCAAAGAAGAAGCTCGAAGACAAAATCACCCCGCGAGGCGAAATACTACATGAGGCCCACAGTCGTCAACATGGAACCAGCCATCGCTATGGCGAAACGGTTGCTGTCGGAACTGACGATAACGGCGATGACATCAAACTCACAATTGGCACGAGGTGTAGTTGTGGTCATCGCATTCGTAGCATCAACCATCTAGAAGGGGCGCATCACAAAAAGACGGTTGCTCGTTGCGGCAATCGTTGATCGGAGATCGATATGTTGCTGAGCGAAATAGAGGATGTGACGAGGCAGAACCACCTAGTACACCAACTCTTTAGCGTCAAGCGATGTTTTGGAGGACATTCCTCTATCGGAGTGGTGGTCGGTTCAGGCGTAGAAACCGACCGTTGTTCGACAATAGCGGAACTTGTCCTGTGCGGCCATGTACCATCTGGGTTTGAATGGCTCGATCCATTTCTCTCAGCAGTACCGAAGGTATCAGAAAACCCATGCAACATCGATATGATCGTGACACCACCTCGATACAATGATGGACCACCTTGTCCGTGGGACGTAGCTCTGGCAGAACAACAAGCCGCTAGAGCTAGGGTGGCACTCAAGAAACTGCATCGTCGCCGTGGTTGTGAAGTTAGTTTGCCCTGTGTCTGTTTGTGTCCTACTAACTTGGAGAATGGAATGTCGTACAAATACGAAGATCAAAAAGAGTGGCTTTTCACAGATGAAGGCCAGAGAAAATTTCTGGCCATTCGGGACAAAGTCTTCGCTCTCCTGAAAACATCAGGAGCATTCATGATGGAAAATATTCTCAGCGGTGGCGATTGGGAATGTCTCGCCTGTGTCGACAGGATGGTAGAACTCCACGAAATTCGTGAGATTCCGCAGATCGATGATTTCCTCGCTGGACAGCACCGTGTCTTTGTGAAAGTTAGTTCTTAGGAGTCGGTGTGATGGCAGAGACATACGAGTGGACGCCAGACAGAATAGCAAATGGCATACTCACTTGGAATAATTGGCCAGGGTTTGAAGGTCATTGGTGCGACAAGTGCCAAAGAACCATGAACACAATGGGTATGTCGTATGATCATGTGTGCCCTATATGTGACCCTGAAAACGAGCACTATGCCATGTGTTCCATGAACCACATGGGGTTTATGCCACACGATAACCCTAAGTTCGGGCCGACACTCGCAACCATCAAAGCCGGTAGGGAACTGGCGGGCGTAATCCACGAAAGTAGACGTGCCTATCCAATAGGGACAAGGGTGATGGCGCATGACTACCACTACGGATTTGGCCACACGAACTATCCCATTTACACGGCAACCGTTGTTGAGTGGGATGTAGAGAATAGTTGGCCGGGATTGTGGCTGAAATACCGCATCGCCGTAGATGGTGGCAATCAGTTCAAGTCGGTGTGTGAAAGCAATCTAGCGCCATTCCGACAATTCCATGATGGCCAAAAAGTTCTTGTCAGACACAACAACGAATGGCTTCAAGCAACGGTGGTTGGGTTGGCGAATGAGTCAGAAGAATCTTACTTCTCATACCGCCATCATTGGTATGCGATCGTGACTCAGTACAGTGACGTGGAAGTATCCTCATGTCAACACCAGTCGATTTTCAATGGCAAGGTAAGGGAGTGCGACTTGAGATTGGATGGACCGAACCCGAATTGCCAATGGTGTGGAGGATCGGGGGAACTCGTGTTGTTTACTTCCAGTAAACCTTGCGTTGATTGTTGGGTGTAACTTTTCGAAGGGAAAACGAAATGGATATGAAGATGAAGCGAGAATTCATGCATGTCATTCAGGACGTAGAGGGCAATGAGACAATGCTTATCCTCGAACGAGTCGAGGGTTGTGTCGTTACCGGGCACGCGGGTACGGTGACCGTTACAACTCAGACGATGGGTGGTTTGGCGGCGCTTATTGAATTGTGTCTGACCAACCAAGGTGAGAAAAGAATCAACAGCGCATTTCGTTCTATTGAAGAAGCACTCATCAACTTCGTCGGGTAGTCTGTTAGATGTCAGATGGGTAGGAGAAAGTAATGATAGTAGGAATGACCAAAACAGAGACCTGCGCGTTTCGGAGGATTCTAGATAAGATCGCTGAGAAATTCGGCAGGTATGCCTACCTCGAACTTTACGAAGATGGGAGTGGATTCATCGGAGACAAACTCGGAGGTGGTCCTGTCGGAATTACTGTGGTAGGATTCGATGGGTTGGGAGAGTTGTCAACCATCTTAGAAACACCTCTGGAAGAGCTTGACTGTAGTCCTGGAGGAAATCATGGTAAGTGGTAAGTGCGTCTTGTGCGGTGATCCAGTCGGGGAAAACGACGAAAGCTTGTGCGATGAGTGCGCCGAATGCCTTGAACCTACGTATTTGTTCTAGGGGATTGGAATATGCCCAAAGGAAAAAGGGAACTGTTGAGGAAGGTTGATGTCCCGGAAGGCAAAAGTGGGGATTGGGAAGTCTCCAGATTCGAAGCTACAGAGGAAGACATTAGACTACACAACCTTCGCGAACGTATTCATCGTACTTATAGATTCATGGAAGCTGGCGTTTACACGAAATTGACTCATCGTGGCAAGATCGTTATGTCTGATACGCTAGCGGAATTGCGAGACCACCGGGAACCGGCAAGACGCACAAGGGATGATAGAGGTGATCCAGAATATCCGAATCATGTCCTGGTCAACGGCTTGGGTTTGGGTGTGGTGGCACAGGCTATACTGGACGAACCAACAGTAGATTCTCTGACTGTCATAGAAAAATCAGAGGATGTAATAGCCCTAGTTAGTGGACACTACAAGTGTCGGTATGGAGACAGGTTAATTGTAGTGTGTGCGGATGCATTCGATTGGAAACCGCCAAAGGGCCAACGATATCGCGTCGTATGGCACGACATTTGGAATGATATCTGCGCAGATAATCTACCGGAGATGCACAAGCTTCATCGCAAGTATGGACGACGATGTGATTGGCAGGGTAGTTGGTGTAGGCGGATGTGTGAAACAAGGAAATAAAATAATGCAAAAACAGCGGTTTCCTAAAGTGCAAATGTTCATCATCGCCAGTCAAAAAGAAGTTAATGAATTCGTCGAGTACGGCCTTAAGTGGTTGGGATACGACCCCGTTATCAAGGTGTGCCCATTGTCTACAAGCGAATGGGTAGATTTCCCGTTTCTCCAGGATGATTCTGGTTCTTGGCATGGCGCAGACGGCATAGCGGCTTTTATGAGAAATGCGGATTAACTGTAAAATCCAGAGGATTTTTCTATGTGTTACTTTGACAACGCAACACAAAAAACTCAAATCACCGTTGATGCCATCTGCCACGAGCTAAAAAACCCGAAACTAGGAAAAGTAGATTTAGTTGTGGGTATAGGATTCAGCGGCACACTACTGCTTTCCGCTATCCATTTGCAATCTGGTTTACCGTTTGGCGCTATCCGTAAAGATAAAAGCGGAACTCATTCTAGTAGGACTGTCGAGACTGGCGGAACAAGATATCTTCAAAACGGTCAAAGGTATGTCATTGTCGATGACTTTACCGATTCGGGCATGACTATATCCAGCATCATAGCTACGATGTCGAGCCATGAGTGTGTGGGTATTATTTTTTACCAAGATACAAAATTCCATCGCGGTGACACGCTGAATGATCATCCAAACATCCCTCTGATCTGTCTGGCCTGCGACATAGAAGAAATCGTAATGAGTGAGCGCACTGAAAAGGAGACTTGCGGTGTGTAGATCAAAGCGAGAGTTGTTGATGAAGCTTCAGTCGTTGATTAATAAGTATCGTGGCTCTGAGAACTTTGTCCACATGATGGATGAGTGGCCAAAAACCATCAGGGCACTTGTGTTTAGCTCCACACCACTAATGATTCGTCTAGGAATGTTGATGCCACTTGACGATTATGAATTACCTGAGCCCGATAACAACAGCTTTGAAGACAGAATGGCTGATTGTCGGAAGGGTAATCATCGTCTGAAAATAGTGGCCACGTATTGTGGAGACAACATCTCTGGACCATCAGGAGCGGATATCACGACTATCAGATGGTGTGAAGTGTGTGGATCAGTGGTCGGGGACATTGATGTAGACAATAGAGTACAGCCTGGCGCTTTGTTTAGTATGGTAATCCCGGAGATTTCAAAATGATGATTACAATATCCATAGTAAGCATCGTCATAGGATACCTTGTAGGCTACAAAGTCGGCTACTCTCTGTGTGTCTGTCAATACAGAGCGGCACTTGATGCGGTCAAAGCGTCATCCGAAAACCAAGGAAAGAGAAAATCGTGATAGTAGGACTGTGCTCTGTGAATCGACACAGGGGTAACGGCGTACATGTAATTGTACCTTCAGTCCACTTAGCCCCTGTCGTCTAGTGGACCAGGACGGTGGCCCTTCAAGCCACAAACCGGAGTTCGAATCTCCGCAGGGGCAATGGTTAAAGATTCACCACATGACGCAGTAGCCCGCCGCTGTGGTAAATGGTGTGTAAACAAATTGTGGGCCAAAACAACTGGAGAACATCATGTCAGACATTCTTGTAATCGATCTTCAGTGTCGGACGGCAAAGTGCTATGTGTGTGGCGTTTACACAGACAACAGCAAGGGAATACCTGTCCATGCAGGTATGATACTACCCAACGATTGGTCTGGAGAATGGATCGGCGCAGAGGCGTGTGGCAAGTGTTTCGATATCCAACAAGAGATACAATCTCCACTCACCGTATACGAATTCACAGAAAGACATCTACCCCTGTCGTCTGCTGCCAAACAGATGCTGGAAGAGTTCAGCAACGAAAACACAGTACGCGAACACAACGGAGAATTTTGCTGGTGGGGCTCTGCAAGGGTGGCCAACGAGGACGACGTAATGACTCTTCGCCATAGGGGTTTCCTAATATCAGATGGAGATGGCGGGTTTTCAGTCACAGAATCGGGAAGGGCCTATGCGAGAAATCTTTAACCTAGACGGCAAAAAACAACGAGTAAACACCATTGAGGATGCATTACGCATTGTCAGAGAAAGCTATCCTGGCGCATACAAACAGGGTTGTGTTGGAGCATGGTGTTTTTACTATCCCACATGTAAAACGGAAAACATGGTGGCGGAAGCATGGATTATACAAGGGAAAAATCCCGGATGGTGGTTAGTAGTTAAGAGGAAACAATCATGATCCCATTACCAACAACAGAAGATGTCAGAACGATCGGTCAAGAGTTGTTCTTCGAATATCACTGTGAAGAATCCGCATCGTCTTGTGATGCTGAGTTGTGGTATCATTCCCATCAGAAGGTCACTGTGTTGAAATTCGTAGACAACGACGGGTGGAATATTCAAACCTTGAAAGAAAGAGGCGAGACTGGGCATCCGATAGCATATGAAATTGAGTTTGTAGACGGGTTCATCGGCACTGCTCTCGAAGATGAACTAGTAGATAGCGAAAAGGAATATTTTCGTCCTGACCCACCGAAAGGAAGATGAACCCATGAGAATCACAGAAGAAGAATTCAAACGGGCTGGGGAACTCGAAGAGGGAATCACTGTTGGTACTCTTGGGGAAGCATTCGCACACAGTAATGAGGAACTTAAACTCATGATCAAAGCCAAGAGACTTACTCTGGCCTACTTGGAAGGTAGAGGGGCAAGGTGGCAATTGGCACTAGGCCCTTTGCGTCACGAACTGGAACAACTAGAGGGCTTCTCCGAGGCAAGAAAAAGAGATAAGTCATGATACACACACTTGTCGATGGCATAGAAAGTCTCGTGTTGGCGCACGCCTGTGGTGGAGTGGACGTGGAAGACGCCAAATACGTTGAAGGTGTACAAACGGCGATCAATGCCTGTCTCAATCAGGAGTAATTCAGAATGGCTTTAACACAAAAACAAGAAGCTCGACTGGTTCGGATGCAAACAGCACTCAGGATGTGCGATCTGTATGCCATGAAGTGGATGACCATGGTCAACTCTGGTGCGAATCAGCGAAGGATAGTGTGCAAAGGTGACCACCGGTTGACACCAGATGAACTGATCGACGACGCAATGTCGGTCGTCCAAAGGCACATCGAGAGGATGGAGGAAATATCAAACAACATCGCGTTGTTGATGGAAGGGCGCGAAGACGAAATCGAATCACCAACCCACTAGGAAATAACCATGAATGCATTTGCAAGAGCAGCGAAAAGAAAAGCAGTGTTCCGTCTCCACGAACATCAGATCGAATTTGAACCAGAACAGACACTAGTCATCATCGACATGCAGGAATTGTTCATCGAAGCAGACGAAGAGAAAATCATTCCAAACATCATAGCGATGATAAGACACGCAATTGCCAAGAAATGGGCGATCATCGTGGTGGAATATTCTGGGTCGGGGGAGACCGATCAAGAAATCACACAAGCACTTCGGGGATACCCGCACAAAGACACTGTAACCAAACATGATTGCGATGGTGGCAGACAGGTTATCGCGTGTATAGAATCACATCCAGCATGGTCTACAAACCTACTTGTTTGTGGTGTCTATGGACCTAACTGTGTGGCGGCAACGGTACGAGGTCTATTTGAAAACAGCGACGTGGTCGAAATTGATGTAGTCCGCGATGCTGTGTGCCCAGAGTACGCATCTTATGGAGGACAATTGCAGTTCGAAAAACTCGTAACGCTGAAAGACTTGGGTATATTAACAACCGAGGGGAGTGTTGTATGAACGCTGAACTTATCATGCAGATCGTCGAGGAATCGAAAGAGATACCAGATGAATCTCTGCGTTTCAATACGTGGTGGTGTGATAAAGATGGTGTGATAACTATGTGTCCAATAGGCCATTACATCACTCGTCACCCTGAGTTGGCTGATCTACTCAAAGTAACGTCTGAAGCGATGAGACACGCAAATCATTGCAAGAAAACGTGGCACATCAATACATTCTATCTGGCCAAGTACCTTGATATCTCTCAGTCAGTGGCGGATGCGTTGTTTAACGATCCCCATCTAACTAGAGATAGCTTCGTTGACCTAGTGGAGAGGTTTATCCATGGAGAAATAGACATTCGTGAATGCCATGGAGATCAATGTTATCACACGTATATAACCGACCCCGACGACAAAGCGTGCGTATGTCCTGATTGCAAACAAGACATGATGGAAATGTGCGGGTTGTAGCTACTGCAACGGGATAGTCGAGCGTAATCCGGTTTGACCTGTGTCTAAAAGGAGATAATGATGACAGCTTGGTTCCCGATCGTTTTGGCACTCACTATGCTCGTGATACTTGCGTTTGGCTTCTTAGAGCTTGAATACGGAAGTCAAGCACAAACCATCATGTCGGAGAATGGAACGTTGATCACAATGACAGTGGCGTGGGTGTTCAGTCTCGGTGTCGATGCTATTAATGCATTCTTCTTTTACAAGAAAAAAGGCAATTGACATGATAGCAATGGAAAATTTGCAATTGAAACTCAAAATTCGCGTTGATGGAGACAAACGTGAACTTTCCCAAAGATGTAAAATCTTGGGGGAAAGATTGATGAGATTATCATCAAGCGATATGTCTGATATCAATTCTCTTGGAGAAATTCAGCTAGAGAGTACCAGCATTGACGTACTATGTGGTCGGCTGATGGCCAACGTTGCAATACTAGGCGACATAAAGGAGTAAATTATGGTGAACGCTGTTGACTTCAAACCTGTCAGTCTTCTGGACCGCATCAAGAGTGCAACAACTAATGAAGAGTTGCTGGCTCTGTATGCCGAAGGGAACGGCTACCTGTATGCAGCCGACAAGACTCGTCGCAGGTGGAATGAGGCGATCGACGCAGGACGCAAAAGGATACGTCAAGAGGCCAAGACCGAGATTGACAAGAAGGTTAAGCCCAAGGCGAAACCCAAACCACGAACAAGAAGGAGAGACAAATGAACATGAAGTTAGATATCGAGACAGCAGATGCGTTAGATAGGAAGATCGGTCAAGAAATGGCAGATGTAGCAGGGAAAAATCAGACCGAATTTACCGAAGACCTTTCGAATCTTGCTGACTCACTTACTGAGTTGTCTGAGAAACTACACGCAGTCTCTAACTATGTGGAGGGCAAAATCGAGGAAGCACATCTTCGAAGAGGTGTGAATATGTTCGGCAATGCTCTGAACGAGCAGCAAATCGAAGGAAACCGGACAGACTTAGGTCATTTATGGGTGGCTACTGTGTCTTGCGAGTGCGTCGCTGGAGAATTTTGCAACACATGCGGACCAGACGTTCTTCCCAGTATCAAGCTTGCTGTGTCTAAGTTCATAGAGAGTTAGGGGTAAACAATGGTCACATGGGCTCAGAAAATTGCGTTTGTCGGAATGACATGCGAGGATGTTCCACCTAATCAGATGAACTATACGTTCAATGTGATGGTGCGTTTTTCTCCTAAAGGTCTATGTTCTTACGGAAGGGGGAGTACACATGAAAAAGCACTAGAATGCGCTTGCGTTGGATTGCCCATGGATTGGAATTCGGTGACACGAAAAATCACCGACAAAGAATGGGAGCTAATAGCTCATATGTAAAGATGTTGTGTTATGTCTAAGAACAAATCAGTGTGTCCCAAATGCGGAGGAAATCGTAAACAACGAAGGGATAAACACAACAGGGGTCGCGGATGGAGATGCCGTTCGTGTGAAAATAGACTACGAAGGTCTAGACGAGCAGAAAACAAAGAACGAGCAAAGAATAATCTTCCACCTATCATCAAACAAGAAAAAAATTATGTCATTTGCCCGAAGTGTGGACGTGACAGAAAACAACACTTTGAATACGGACGCAAACAGGGTTGGCGGTGTTTTTACTGCTATAGAGTAAACAACAAGGAAAAAGCATCAGCACACGACAAGGTTGAATGGGCCATACATACTGGTAGGTTGATACGCCAACCGTGTGAAATTTGCGACAAAGAAGAAACTGACGCCCACCACGAAGATTATTCAAAACCGTTGGATGTTAGATGGTTGTGCAAAAGACATCATGCACAACTTCATGCGGGAACAATAGGATAGATGGTGTTCATCTGTCCCGATTTGAGGAATGGACAATAGTCCAATTTTTAGGGAGATCATGATGATTAACGTGACTTTGGTTCATAATGGGGGCGCTGGGCTACCAGTCAAGACTCCAGTCGTAGAAGGTACGACCCTGGAGAAGTTCCTGGAGATTGCCTTCGATGGTGACCCGGATGAGTTCACGATTCGTATACGAGCGAATGGAACCTCGGTCGAGGCACACCGGGATTACGTTCTCTGCGAAGGTGATCGTGTAAGTCTTGCACCTGTGAAGGTTGACGGAGCCTAATCAGGTGGTGCTACGTGCTAGGAGGGGGGCAGAAATGTCCCCCTCCTTTTTTCCGCGAGAGGTTCTTCCGATGACAGAAGAAAAATTCGCAACCAAACAAGCCGAAATGGGTGGACTGACACAAGGAATCAACCATGAAGGATAAACTTGTAGTTCGTGCCGCCAATCATTACCGCAATTGGATGCACAAAAATGCTCTTGAGCCAATATCTGAATATCGAGAAAGGATAGCAAACTACACAGAATGGCTCGAAGTAAGGTCAAGGATTTTTGGGAAATGGACCAAGCGTTTCATGGCGGGGATGACACCTCGTGTTCAGGTCGAAGTAGGGGCAATGACCGCAAGGCATATTGGTACTCCGAACCCAAAGGTGTATGCCGACATAGCCAACGAAATGATTCCAGACCTAAGAAACACCATGGTAGTCGCCCTGGACAAATGCACAGCCTTAATGGAATCTATGGTGAGCGACGAAGTTTGTGAACCACTCGGAGTCAAGGAAGCAATTCAGGAACTGACTATTATCAATGATGCATGGGATAAAGTCACATACCGAGAGGGGGTTTTATCCGTAAACATTGGCAATGTGTCTCTCGACGACGGCACTGAAGCAGTAGACCTTGGCGATTTCATCTTGCGTGTCAACCTTGACGATCCTATGGGCAAAGGGGTTCAGGACGACGATCGTCTGATTTATGGGCTTCTCGTAGAGGCTGTCTGTCCAATAGAAGGAAATAGTGGATACTGTCATCCTCATGTAAAAGATGGTCAACTCTGCGAGGGTGATGGCGGCGACATAATGCAACTCGCCCTAAGACAAGGAAGGCTTGAAGATTACTTTCGGATAGTCGAAGCAATCGTCCGCACATACAACGAGGATTCTCCTTATGAGCCACTTAACGACTGGTACGATCCAGACAGAGATGGTCAATCACTTTGCGACATATGTGAAGAATGGTATTCAGACGAAATCATCTACTATTGTTCTGGGTGTGGAGTCAGTCGATGTCGAGATTGTGGCACCATCGACGAATGCAGCAGTTGCGATGAGTGGCATTGTGATGAGTGTATGAATGGATGTAACGGCTGTGGTGAGTCAATGTGTAAATCATGTACCGTATCTTGTAGTTGTTGCCAAAACTCCTATTGCAAAAAGTGCACAAAAGAATGTGCTCAATGCAGTAATCGTTCTTGTCAAGAATGCTCTACGTCTTGTGAGTGTGACGACGAAGTGTGTCATGAGTGCCTCGGGGAATGTTGCCATTGTGGAGACTCACATTGTGATAATTGTCTCACAATATGTGAAGAATGTGGAGAACATGCTTGTAGTTTGTGCCTGAAGCACTGTCCATCATGTGACAAAGAAATGTGTTCAAACTGTATCGATAACTCGTGTGATCATTGTGGTGTGTCTATGTGTTCGTCATGCAAAGAAGAGCACAACTGTTTGCTGGCAGAAGTAAACAACTAAAACGAAAGGTAACGATGTGGGAAAAGAACAGGAATTTTGCAAACCGCGACTTACGTTTGGCAAGCAACTGAAGTTGACGCCATATGCCTGGGCAAAACTTATCTGGATGAGGGACAAGGGCAACACAGAAGTCGCTGGATATTGTGTCACAGAAACATCTGACCCCCTGTTGATCACAGACTTCGTCTTGATCAAACAAGAATGTACCATAGTCACATTCGATCTTGATTCAGACGATAGCGCAGAATACGTAGAGCGCATGATGGACGAAGGTCTCGCACCATGGCAATGTATGAACATTCTTGCACACACCCATCCAGGGAATTCTACAGACCCATCTTTCGTCGATGAGAAAAACTTCGAAAAAGCGTTTTCTCATCCTAACTGGGCGATCATGTTGATCATTGGCCAAGATGGCAGCGCGTACTGTCGCCTGAAGATGAACACAGGGCCGGGCACTATTAGTCTATTAGATGTGGTAATAGAATATGGAGTTCCGTTCAACGGCTCAAATCCTACAGAATGGGAAAATGAGTACAAAGCAAAGGTCTCCAAGAAGACGAGCTTCCATATGACTGGCGCAGAAGGAAAAAGAAAGCGTCTTATTCCGGATGCCCCTCTTCTCGACATTTTCGAAGAAGAATTGGGAGCTACCCGTCAAACTGGGTCGGGCAATAGCTCTCAGTGGTGGGATGACTACGATTCTGCATGGATTTCTGTCACGCCAGAAGAAAAGCAGAAGCTAGAGTTCAACGAGATGATCGACGAGATGGATTGTTACTGGGATTTAGATGGTGATGTGGTATGCTTTATCGCCAACAAGGGAGAAGATTGTTCATACTATTACAATCCGGACAACGACACATGGCAACTAGAAAGTGAAGATGACTTCCAGCCTTGTGCTTCTCCAGACAAAGAAGGACTTGACAAAAAGATCAGGTATTGGGCAAAAAAGAATGCGTATTGTCGCCCTGAGTGGAGAAAGGCGACAGCATAATGGCGAAGAAGTGGGTGCAAAAGACAGACTTATTGAAAATTCGTCCAGCAGAAGACGGGGAAATGGTGGAAGCAGGTCAGTTCGCCAAAGATGGGGATATGATCATTGTCCGCCAATGGCCAGACGATAACTTCCTAATAGCAAAAAGGAACTTCGGGGATTACGTTGAAGTAGAGGTGACAGACGAGAAAGGGGATAACAATGACGAATGATCTTGCAGACAGAGATGTGAGACAAAGGGAATTGGTTCCGCCAGATAAGCTGTTGGAGATGCCAGCTACGGTGGTGGGTGTTGGCGCTATTGGTCGTCAAGTAGCATTGCAGCTTGCAGCTATCGGCGCTCCGAGTATTCAACTCATAGATTTCGACACCGTGGAGGTGGAAAATCTTGCCCCACAGGGCTTCTATCCGGCAGACATTGGTACACCCAAGGTCGAAGCCGTGGCCGACGTATGTCGAGCTATCAACCCAGACATCGAGGTGTATACTGCAAATCGAAAGTTTAGGTCATTGCAGTTTACAGTCGGTGCGTTTTTCTGCTGTGTCGATGGAATAGAGACTCGAAAGCAAATCTTCAATTCAATCATCGAAAGGGCAGACTTTTTCGTCGATGGTAGGATGAGTGCAGAGTATCTCAGAGTCCTGACTGTTCACGACGATGCATCTCGCGAACACTATTCCACTACACTGTTCCCCTCGTCAGAAGCGTACCAAGGCCCATGTACGGCCAAGTCGACTATCTACTGTTCCAATGTCGCAGCAGGAATCATGGTGTCACAATTCGCCCAATGGCTTCGTGGGTATCCGGTCGACAAAGATATCGATTTGAATCTGCTCACAAATGAGATGGGGGCAAAGTAACCCGATGTACAGAATCGGCAAATAGTGTAAAAGACGACAAAATTGCCAACACTTGTTCAATTGGAGGTTAAATGACCATGTCGGGAGAAATTCAGCTAATCGAACTGACCTTTACTCTTCCTGAGTGGGCGGGTGACGCAAGATTCGAGAAGGAAGTCAAGACATATTATGACTCAGGTCATGTCTGGGCAGGACAAGTAAAGGGCTATAGAGATGAAAACCCCATGCTTGATGGCCTGTTTGCACTCGAAGGGGTGAAAGAAGTATGTCTGAATATGCAGAACTGGGTAACAGTTGAGTTCGGCTATGATCTTGCTAAGCTTCCACAATTAGTAGCGGTGTTCCAGGAAAGTCTACGAAAGTTTCTCCAAGACGAAAGATGGATGAAATAGCTCATGAGCCTTGAAACAAACATCTACTTCAAATGTGAAACATGTGGACACAACAGAATCATTCACATAAAGACTCATGTGATAGTATCATCACGAGTAGATTCTATGGTTAGACACCCTCTCGACCCAAGTAGCACCGATCTCGTGCCAATGTTATCTGGACATGCCCATGGGGGGGGTATAGACGCTGGATTTGCATGTCAAAAATGTCGTCATGTGTTTGCTTTCACTATGGAAAAACTGTATGATTATCTTAGCGAACGCAGTATGATCGGCGAATACACCAAAATGGAGGATTGAATCCAAATGAAAGGATACAGTCACACGCTGGACATAAGCGGCATATGCAAGCACAGGAAGGTCATTGTCGTCGGAGACATTCACGGGTGCTTTGATGAATTCATGTCGCTGCTCAAAGAATGCGATTACAACGACATGGACATAGTGGTCGCAACCGGAGACTTGGTAGACCGAGGCCCAAAAATCAGAGAAGTGCTTGCGTGGTTCTATATCACGTCCAACACGTTTTCTGTCATGGGAAATCACGACAATAAGGTCATAAGGTATTGGAAGGGCAACCCTGTCAAGATAATCAATGGCCTAGACATGACCATAGAGCAAACGGATGCCATCAGCGATGAAACGAGAGCAGAATTGTCTAAGTGGATGGGCAACTGGCCCCATATGATTCGTCTAGCAGACAGGAAAGGCAAGCCAGTCTATGTCGTTCACGCAGGGGTTGATGGTCGCAAACCGATAGAGAGTCAACGAATAGAAACCTGTCTGTACGCAAGGTATCTGGACGGCAAAGACTTTTTCGACGAACATGGTATCCCGTGGTGGAAAACGTTGACAGGAGATTACATCGTCATCAGTGGGCACATTAGGACAGACAATGTTCACCCATGTAGATACGCCTTCTGTATCGACGGCGGTGCCTACGAAGGAGGAAAGTTGAGAGCATTGGTAATACAAGACGGTGCATATACCGTTAAAGAAGTAGATTGTGGTCAGAGGAAGTCTAATCCAGAAGGAGAATGAAATGTTTGGATTTGGAAAAAAGGAAGCTAAGGTAGTACGTGGTGTCGATCTTATCAACAAGGTCTTAGGTCAATTCGGTACGATGATTGAAGAACTTGATTCAGGTTCTTGTGATTGTGATTCTGATTGTGCAGCAATCCAGGAGCAGATGTCAACACTAACTACACGACACAGCTTTTTGGAGAAGGCTTCTGATCGTGCAGTTAAGATTGCGACTCGACTCAAAGAACTCATCGGAGAGTAAGGGGGCGACATGACCATCGGCGAGAAGATCATCGGAGAATACATCTTGTCCTTGGATGAGGCCGAGATAGTTCATGACAGCATACGAGAATTGTATAACAAAGGAGTGTGGGACACTCCCGATTGGGCTGTCGAATTGTCGGAACATCTCAAAGTCGCAACGGCAGACGTAGTTGTTCTGTTTACGGCGTGGAGGGCTTTAGCAATAGCGTATCGACAAGGATGTCCAACTCAGGAAGGTGGTGATGTCATTGATCGGGGAACCAGACCCGAAGTGTAGATGGTGCAAAGGTACCGGCCAAGTACCTCTTTTCACTTCGTCTTGTGAGTGTGATTGTTCGAAGGTGGTATTCACTTCTTTCCTAGACAAGGATATGGAATTACTTGGAAAGGAATATGGAAATCCACTGGAAAACAATACGTTTCGGTATACCGAGAAGTTCGACGGCACAATCTTCAAGCAGACACCGTGGAAATCACAGTATCCCGATCCCGCAGATAGTCAGGGGGTAAAAGAATGACAGAAGACCAATTTTCCATCCTATTGGCTGAGTTAATGGAAAAGATAGGAGAAAACGGCGAGCACATATGTCTCGCAAGAAAATTGGCCCGAAGCCACCCAAGGATAAAGGACTTGGAATTGCTAACGAAGAATCTGGACGATTCCTATAGCATCTTGCGAATCGTCATTAAGTACCTCATATTAGACGTAGAGGCGACCAGAAGAGAAAGAGACAGGTTGATGACCCAACTAGGAGATCAGGAATGATACAAAAAGGAAGTGCTTTGATCCTCACCACGGAGAATGCAATTTTCTCTCCGTGTGAAGTGGTTAATATTGGAAAAACCAGCATTACGATCACATATTTCGCCGGATCGAAACGTAATCGTCAGACTGGGAAATTCAACGAAATTCGTCCTGTTGTAACAATTCCGTTCAGAGATATCAAGGAGGTATCGGAAAGGTACTAAGTAATGGCAAGAATTCCAGAAGAAGAGTATGTAGAATCTCAAGGGATGAAGGTTGTCACCATCGAACTCTTCAACAGACACCACACGCCAGAAGATTTGGTGGTATTTTCAGAGTGGTATTCAGGCCAAACGGGACTGACAATGGAGGATGGGACTTTGGGTGTCTACATCTGCGACTACGAACGATGGCTCAGAGAAGGAAGATTGGATCGTCAGCTTCCTGGGACGTGGGATTAGGCGCGCAAAAGAAGCTTACTAGATCAAGTCTAGTAAGCCGGGAATCTCAAAGTACCATTGGACTGAATACCATAGGACTTTGAAGATTAGCTTTCATTCAGCTTCTGTGACTTCACCGTCTGTCAGGTTGTCGATCAGCCGTTCAAGAACGTCCGATTCGATACCAACGGAAGCTGGTTCTTCGCTGATCTTTTCTGTTCGGATACCGCAAAATGCCTCCCAAGAACCATTACCCTTGGTGACAATGGCACAACCGGAAGTTCCGACCAGTAGACCTACGACCAACATCAACGTTACAAAGCTTTTTCGCATAACAATCTCCTTTCGTACAATAGGTTATACACCAAGAAAGGCCAATCTGGGCGAGATTGCAGGGTTTTTCATAAGAAACGGAGACACGAAATGTCACTAGGTATCGTAGTAGAACACCCCGCCCTTGGTGTGGGTGAGATACTAGTAATCCATCTAGACACAAAGAGTCCAGTAATATCCGTCCTGTGGGATGATGGTGGCGTAAGCGATTATCCGGCAGATGAATTAGAATTCTTGCCGATTGAACAATAAATTTCAAAAATTCGTCGAACAAGCTGTCTGGTTTGACGTATAATGGAATATACGAGATCGATTACGTATGATCGATCATCGAGGTTTCTCAAACAATAGGAGTCGTGAAGATGCAGCAAACAGAAAACGTCGAACAGGTCGAAGAGGTTCGTAACGATCCAGCGTTCAGGGTCGACGAAGTCAATCTCGCAACGGGCGAAACTGTTATCATCGTCCAAAAGGGCATCATGGGTGCTTTGGCTAATCAGCTAAAAAACACCAGTAACCGGCGCAAGGGTGCCAGCATTGTCCGCAAGATGGGATACGTTCTTGCTGAATGTGGGGACATCCAGTACGGTGGAGATGTCGGAGAAACCGATATCGATCCAGAAATCGTTCTCAACGACGCACCAGACGCTGGATAGTACGATAGGTCGCACGTCGGGGTCGTGTCTTTCTATAGGCACGGCCCCTTTTTTTTGGAGATATCATGTTAACTCACAAAGAAGCAAAATCTCTATTCGACGAATGCAGAAACAAAAGTCGCGGATACTTGCTTGCCCACAAAACCCATATACATATGAGAGGTAGGTCTTGTGCAGTCCGTCTATACAACACAGATATTGTGATCATACGTCCAGATGGTACTTACAGGATCAATACCGGAGGGTTAAGAACAACTACAACAAAACGTAGAATGAATCATGTTCTACCGTGTGTCGTTAAGCAACAAAATGGTCTGTGGTCTATTGGAGATTCTTTTTTCCAAGACGGTATGCTCGTTGGACATGACGGCGTAGTCGTGGGCGAGAAGATTCCTCTGTCTTACGCTTGTAAAACAAAAAGAGAAGTAGACAGGTACTGCAAAAAGTTTATCGCACTAGTCTTGGATATGTGTGTCACCGGCCTCATTGAAGAATTATTGGCATTCAAGAAATACCATCTTCCTAACCACAACAACAAGAAACATTTGAATGATCTGTGGTGGAATGAGATTCTGGATGCAGTAAACGAGAACAAAAGAATAGGAAGACTTCCTTATGGGTTTTATCATCGACTCATGAAGTGGGCATATTTGTCTATGATAGAGCGTGGACACCATGACAATGAATGGTGTTGGAGTCACATAAGGAGAGCGTGCAACAAAGGCGATTGCTATATGGTCAGACACAATCTTCAAGTATTCATGAGGAAAAGAAAAGTAAATATGACGCAAATGATTCTAGACAAATGCAAAACAGACGCTGATTCCCCCTCTGTGAGTGTGTCGTATGGCATCTCAGAGAAAGAATTGGAAATGACATAATGGCAGATCAATGCAATTTCCCGAGATGCAGAAATTTTCCTGATTTGGGATATATCGGGCATGAAATTTGCAGCATCCACTGGAATCAGCTTTGTGGGTCCGATAGCAAGACAGAAAAGAGGCTATTGAAGAAGATAGGTCTGACAAGAGGCGAAGGTGGAGCGGTACGCCCTATAACCAGCGAAGAAAAATGATTTTCTTTGGCACAAACTACCTAGCGAGACGTATAATAGGGTATGGAGAAGAAAGAGATAATCGCCGTTCTACGAAAGATACTCGACAGAGAAGATGTTGAGGCTAATGGTATTCTCAATAGAAAGAAGTCGTCAAAACACGACAGCGATGTTTCTGTGTTGTTGCAGCATGTATCGCTTTTGATTGCAGATTTAAGATTCAACGTGCAGGCTACACGTAGCGAACTGTTCCAGGTTCGCAACCTTCTAGAAGAAGACTCTGAGTAACACTCACGCCTTTATTTTATAGGTCATTTGGTTATCGCCGACAGGAAACCAAAGGAAAGGAATGAAGATGCATCCTGATGAAGTCAAAAACATCAAGTGCGATACTTGTACAGTTGTATGTGGACTTTATATGTATGGAGAAGGTTGGAGATGCCCAAGTTGTATATGGAGAGAACGAGAAAAGCTTCTTGCCATAGCTCATTCTTTGCTTGGTGTCGAAGATTACAATCCTTCTATTCCTACAGCTTTCGTCATGGTCCCTCGACACATTGTGGACAACTTGGCTACTACCGTCGAAAAAATGGAATCCCTCAACAAAAAAAGGAGTTAAGATGCAAAATTTCAATGAGGCAATTAGCAATTACATCTGCTCTGGCCATGCACTGCTACGAGTAGATACATTCGAAAAAGACAGGGCTATAGCTTCCATCGAAGAAGTTGCGCAAAACATAGACCGACAAATTTACATCTGGACAATTGCGCAGGGATGGGTTGATAAAAATCAAGTATCTGTTTGCGACTTGAAGCCTGAAGCATCGGTCGAAAAACACCTTGAAGCAATCATGAAATTCCCCAACGACATAATCCTTATCCTTAACGACTTTGGCGGATACCTGAAACACGAAACTTATCCAACTTATGATGTTGTGATAAGCTGGTTGGATCAACTACGGAAAATCGTATCGTCAGTTAACCAAACAATCGTCTTCGTCGGACCAGACTTTGACACACCGAAGCCACTACTGCACGATATAACACGAATTGAGTTTGATTTACCGGATGGCGATCAAATCAAAGAACGCATTGAGTTTGTGTGTGATGGTGTTGAGAAATCCGATGGTTCAGACTTCGAACTCGACGAAGATATCGTTCCACAAGTGGTAGATGCCTGTAGGGGTATGACATCACAACAAACAACCGACCGCGTGGCACTAGCTCTCCGTAAACATAAAGACTTGAACTTAGATGCGGTTCAAACGATAGTCGACGAAAAAGCTGGGATTATTCGTGCATCAGAATTATTGACATATATAGAACCCCCAGAAGGTGGTATGGATAATGTCGGAGGATACGACGCGCTAAAACAACACATCTCTCTAGACAAACCGTGCTTCACACAAAAAGCAAGAGATTACGGAATAGAATTCCCACGAGGAATTTTATTGGTCGGAATACCTGGGTGCGGAAAAACACTACTGTCTGTAGCGATTGCATCCGAACTAGGACTTCCCCTTATTGCCATGGACGTTGGCAATCTTATGAACAAATTCGTTGGTGAGTCAGAAAAGAACATGAGAGAAGCCATTAAGATGATGGAAGGCATAGCTCCTTGCGTCTTGCAACTCGACGAGGTTGAAAAAGGTTTCGGCGGCTCTGGAGATCATGACGGTGGATCGTCTAAACGGTTATTCGGAACGTTCCTCAAATGGCTAAGCGATAGGAATTCTCCTGTCTACGTTGTCGCCACCGCCAATCAAGTACAATCCTTGCCACCCGAATTCTGTCGCAAAGGTAGATTCGATGAGATATTTGGGTTAGATGTTCCGAGAATTGATGAACGAGAAGAAATCTTTCGTATCCATCTATCTCGGAGGGACAGAAAACCCGAAAATTACGACATCACCAAAGTCGCCAAACTTACCGATGGATATACGGGAGCAGATATCGAACAAATCATCAAACTCGCACTCAAAATGTCATTCGCGAACAATGTTGAGTTAGCAGGAAAACACATAGCTCAAGCTACTTCAGAGATTGTTCCTCTATCCAAAACAGAGGCACAACGTATCGAGATTATCAGGGAATGGTGCAAGCTACATGCCAAACCCGCCAATCCGTGTTCGGAAGAGAATTCGCAAGCAAACAAACGGAAGGTCGTATTAAGCTAAGCTGAAAAGGAGAAAAAGATGGCTACAGTGACCAAAGACCAACCAAAGGTTGATAAAGACACTATCAATCTTTTCGACGTTGGTTGTCTAGTCAACCTGAGTATAAAAATGTGGAGCGGAAGGAAAATGTTGACCCGCGCCGATCTTGTCCGTGTCGGATATGATCCGGATGCACTCCCCAAAGAAATTGTCAATCTAGGAAGGAAATTGATGGTTCCAAAGACGGAACTTCAGGCTCTGACCCAGATTGAACAACGTGCTCGTAAGGCGCTCGAACGATGGAGTGTGCCGTTCGGGATAGCAAACGCACACTTTGTTCCATCCACCATGTTGCTGAGCGTAGAGCAGGAAATAGAAGAACTAAAAGAAGAATTCTTCAAGAGGGTCGACAGCTTCATCTTGCGGTTCGACGACCTGACACAAGCTGTCAAATCGGCACACCCAGATTTTTGGGATAAGTGTTTGAAAGGTCACTATCCCCGCAATCCGAAAGCCCTGAGAGAACATTTCAAGTTTGATTGGTACACATTCCAGATAGCAGGTCTTGGGTCTATAGAAGAAACCAGCGTCGAAGAGGTGGTTGCCAAGCAAAAGGTGCAGACAGAAAGAGAAACAGAACTACGTATTCAGATGAGAGACGCCGTTGGAGAATTTGTCGGAGACTACGTAACGTCCATGAGAGACGAAACCGTTCGATTCTGTGAGTTAATGACTGCCAGAATCAACGGACAACCATTCGGAGACGAAGAAGAAAGCAAGCAGTTGACTCCAAAATCTATCTCATGTTTCCGAAAGTATGTCGACAGATTCCGTTCCATGAACATATTCGAGGACGAAGATATCGAAAAGATGCTGTCTGACTTCAGAAACACATTCCTTGACGAAGGTATCCGTCCACAAGACTTTGAGTCTGCTACGGTTAAGAATAGTGTATCCGATGCCTTAGAGGCAATCAGGAGCAAAGCTGCGGCAGAAGGTGAAAGCGGATCGAAATTTATTGGCGAACTGAAACGTAGAGTAATTCTCTAGGAGAAAAATGAAATGAATGCAAAGAATTGTGAACTAGCTATCGCTAGATTTGATTCAGACGACAAGAGCAAAAAGTGGGAAGAACATGTTTGTTTTGTCACTGGCCGCGATAAGTCAACAACAAAATTCGTGTATTGGGAACATCAATCAAATGGTACATTCATGTACGACTATATCCTTCCAAAAGGTCGAGTTGTAAGCGCCGCTCCAAAACCTGGAAAAGAACTATTCTTCCTCGGTGGCGAATTCTGTAAACTAACCATTGACGATGTAGTACCAGCAACAAAAGAAAACATGGCCGCATTATGTCTGAGTATCGAAGTAGATACGTCTAAGGTCAAACTTGGAGGTTGCTATCACAGTGGCAGGGCGTATTGTCTAGGATACAGGACTAACCATAACGAAATAGAACTAGACGACAAACTATTCACATGCCTAGATAACAGAATAGAAGGTGGTGCTCAGGCTGCTCTTAAAAGACATCCATCAGAATTCCCGCAACTAGACGTTCCTCGTTTTATTGTAGAATTGGCGGCAGTCAGAATCATAGGTGAAGACACAGAAAATACATATTGTGACGGGTGTTGCAATCTGTACGGAAACTGTACATGTGAAAACATGTGCGAGAATTGTCATGGCTTTGACTGTGTTTGCGACGACGACGACGACGACGAAGATATCTATGATAATTGTTTGACATGTTGCGAGAAAAACAGTTGCTGTATCTGCAACGAAGATGATGATCTCGACGACGACGACTGTCTTCGATGCGGTATGGACTCGACCACATGTGGATGCTGGGACGAAGATGGCTACTGTACCCAATGTCAGGAAATATGCACCGACTGTGATTGCCTCGCTACGAGTGGTGGATGTATGGGCGATCCTGATATCGATACCGATGAATTTGACGACGAAAATGTCTATCAGACTTTTCGTCCTATGAATGCATTCGCTCGTGCAAGATGGTTAAAAGCGTGTAGTCGATGAAAGTAGAAATATTCCAGAACGGCATAAAAACCATCTTCACACCGTTGACAAAAGTCTTCATGAGCAAGAAAGAGGCAGGTAAGTTGATTCAAAATCTCCAGGAACAATTGGAAAATGGTTTACCTGACGAATTCGACACTGGTAATGGAATGAGGTTCCAGTTTGTAATAAAGGAGGAATCTTAGTGGCCAAGTGTCGCGTAGACATAACTGGACAAAAATTCACCAGACTTACGGTGATAGAGTATGTAGATAATGCTCGTTGGTTATGTCTGTGCGACTGCGGAAAAAGAAAAACAGTAAGAGGTGGTGGGAAACAAACATAGGTCAGAAAGCCCTATGGCACAGATTGGTCACTCTGGGATGGTCAGTGCGAAAATCATTGACAACACCCATACAAAAATGAAGGAGAAAGTTATCTCACGCTATTGCACAGTAAAGACGCAGTTCAAAGATGGTAGCTCACTATTCAAGGCTCTGATGGAGACGGGGAACTGGACAGAAGCCCAGATAGAAGTCCACAGCGACCCACAGCACTTATTCGGTTACCACGGAGATCAACGAGCAGAAGTAGCCCACATCATCATCCGTCGAGTATATGTAGGCAATAGCGCTAATGATATTGGATTCGTGAAGAAAGATGACGGAACTTATGAGGCTCTGATTTCAGAATTCGATTCTGACAAATATGGCGCTCAATGGATAGGTCACCTCAAGGGAAGCTGTGCGTTTTATGCTGTCGAAAAAGAAATGGCGGCTTATGGTCGTACTGTCGCTAGAGTTCGAGAAGCAAATGGACACCAAACCATCAGAGTAACGGGGTATCGTTGATATGGCACTTCAATTCCTAAACGAAGATACTGGAGATTTGAAAAGCGCAGTATTCTGTTTCACTGGCAAGTCTCCAAAACCTCGTGACCAAATGACGGCCATAGCAGTACAGGCTGGAGCCTCAATAACAGCATCCATAACAAAATCCACAACAATCTTGGTGATAGCTGATGCGAACAGCAAGTCTCAAAAAGCAGAAAAGGCCCGAGAAATGGACATAGACCTGATAAGTCCAGAACAATTTTTCGAAATGTGTAAAAACCAAACACTCTCAAATACCGTAGATAACATAAGTCGGGTTTACATAACCAAGCCAAAGCCAATCAATAAAAATTCCAATGAAAAAAGAAGGCATTCGTCTGTTAGACGGGTACAACTCTAGGAGAAGTCAGTGAAAGAGCGCAAACTGTGTTTCAATGATATCTTGCTTGTCCCGCACTACTCAACCCTTGGGTCTAGAACTTCACCAAGTACTGCAACCAAGATAGGATCAGTGGAGCTAAAAATACCACTCATCTCTGCGGCTATGGATTCTATTACAGGAAAATACATGTTGGTAGTCATGGATAAGATGGGCGGTCTAGGTATCCTGACCCGACATATCAACCTGGACGACCGTACAGAACTAGACACCCAAATGAAAGAAATCAAATGGGCTCGTGACCAGGGTGCCAAAAACGTTGGATGCGCAATAGGGTTGAAAGGAGAAATACCTTACAAAGTAAAGATGCTGGCAGATATTGGCTGCAACGTCATCTGTATCGACGTGGCACACGGCGACCACGTAAAAATGTACGAAACTATCGATTCTCTATCTAGGGTGAGAGAGAAATATCCGTTCACACTCATGGCTGGTAATGTCTGCACTCCCGAAGCAGCAATCAAATTCGCCCAACACGGAGTCGATGCGATCAAGGTTGGTATCGGCCCAGGCGCTGCTTGCACCACACGAATAGTCACAGGATTCGGCGTCCCACAATTTTCTGCAATACAAGAAACATGCAAAGTAGTAAGTGGCCAATATGGAGTTTCAATTATTGCAGACGGAGGATTGCGAACCAGTGGAGACATGGTAAAATCAATATGGGCTGGCGCTGATGCGTGTATGATCGGATACATGTTGGCTGGTACACGAGCAACCCCAAGGATTGGGGATAAACGTCTCTATCGAGGCATGAGTAGCCGTGCGGCTTCTGGTAGGCCGGATATAGCACCAGAAGGTATCGAGATAGAGATGGAGGACAAAGGCAGGACAGAAAAGGTCATTGAGGACTACGTTATGGGAATCAAGTCTGGTCTCGCCATGGGTGGTGCGATGAATTTTGTTGACTTACGTGAGAATGTGGACTACGTACTCGTTAGTCCTTTGTCGATAGAGGAAACCTTACCAAGGGGATCGTAGAGATGAAGAAGATTGGACAGTATATGTTGGCATTCTGGCTTTTCGGTGGCGGCTTTGTGATCAGTCTAGGGTGTCTTATCTTGTCTTGGAAGATAGCACTGGGCGTATTCTGTGTCTGGGGTTGTTCTTGGGTCGCATCAATAATCTATTGGTGCTTCAAAGCCAGAGTCCTCTATCTCATAGAAAAAGACAAGCAAAAGAAAAAACCAACAGCAGGTTCAATCGCAGAAGCTGTCGCGAGAGTAAGAAAGGAAATAAAAGAAGATGCAAGTCGATGTTCCAGGAACTAACATGAAAACGATAACACTTGATATCGATCAGAACGGAGATGTCCATTGTCTATACACAGACGATGTCAATCTGTTCGCGATCGGTCTAGTGACGGATATCCACAAGGCGTCGAACGTAGAATTCAACGAGACAGAGCAAACGTGGGAAGTATTGTCTTTGAACGGTAAAGTCCTTCACACGAATCCCAACAGGGAAAAGGCAATTGAGTGGGAAATAGAGGCATTTTCGCCAGGAGGTACGCACTATGAAAAAAGGACACTATAAAATCACACTTGAAGTAACCACGACCGAGACAGACAATGTCGACGGAGTAGAGGAACTTGAAGGTATGGAATTTTGGCCAGACGATTGCGACGAGGTAGACGTTCAGGATGTGACAGTCAAGAGTGTCGAGGTTATCAGGTAGAGAAGGAGGTTTATGGTGAAGATGTTTAGGGGTTGGTACCGTCAGTCTCTGAAAACAAGAGGTAAATGGCATCGCGTATGGCATATCTCTGGTAATCATCAAGCGATCACTACAGTCTGTAGTGGTAAGATAACCACGATCGATTGTGATTTCCACCAGAACCCGAAACTGGAGAACAGATGTCGTCTTTGTGAGAAAAAAGAAGACCACAACTGTGAGTCCCATAGGTGTTTTGCTCCAGTAGGTAGATCATCAGATATGACTAGGGCACTTGCTGTCTTAGAACTACGTCGGCTACTCAAACAGAGAATCTACCGATTTCGAATTTGGGGTAACCGAGGTGTACAAATAACAGCACAATGGTTGTCTGACACAAGTATCGATACAGAAATCACAGACATCGATTTATCAGGAGGCAGATTAAAGAATGTCTACGCCCTAGATCAAATACAATCAGAACTTGGGCGATTCAAAACAGCAATTGACTGGTTGTGCCTAATGAGTGATAAATTGGCCCTAGAAAACAAGAGGAAAAAGAAACTCAAGGGTCGTGTAACATCTTCAGAGAAAGCCGAGTACTTCGAAGAACTACTTTGTGAAGCGGAGAAAAAACGATGAGAGGACAAAAAGAAGTCATTATTAATATCGACCCCGATGGTAATTGTTCCATAGAAGGTAAGGGGTTTGTGGGACCAGAATGTGCCAAATTTCTATCTGAGATAGAAGAAGTTTTGGGAACAGATGTGTCTCACACAGACAAGCCAGAATATCGACAACGTCGCGTGACCAGAGAAAGAAACACTCAACGCGGAGGAATATAATGTCCAATCTTCTTAATAGAAGTCAGATCAAAGTGTTTATAAGAGCCAAACTTGCAGCCATGAGGCCGGGGATGGAAGACAAACTGACTCGTATCAGTAAAAGGGCTCTAGATAATTATGAAGCCAGATTAAGGATCATGATTGAGGATGATATTATGACACACCCAACTATCGGTAAGACATTCAATCCATAAGGAGAAAAACATGGCTGGATGCGGTGGTAGTTATACTGATGAAGACAAGTGGCCAGAAGACCCCACATGGAGAGGTTACGGTCCCATCGTTGCAGGTATTTTTGTCGGCCTACTTGGTATAGCTGGCATAGGGGTTGTTATTCTTCTTATCTGTACTGCACTGTAGTCTTGAAAGTCAGGCCAGTTTGGTCTGTATGTGTTTTGAAATGGAGTAGTAGGGTGAAGAAAAAGAAAACAGAAAGGCAAATAATCAACAGCATCATTATCCATGGATTACGAGAAACAATCAAGGTCCATGGTCCGATAAGTAAGAGGCTGATCGGCAGCGCGGCGAAACGAATCAGTGGTCCACTTCTTAAAAGGAAAGAAAAAGATGAAGATGAAAGTGTTCGTAGTGACTCACAACACAAGAACAGGAGGTAGGGTGCGAGGTGTGTTCTTCACAAAACAAGCAGCAGAAGAATATATCAGACCAGGAGTAGTCGTAGAGACCATCAAGTGTGGTGGTTGTGGCCAACAGAAACCAAATCCAGAATATGATCCTCTTGAAGCGTGGAAAGATAATTTGTTGATTACAGAATGGAAAGTAGAAGGAGACCAAGAATGAGAACACAAATGCCGATAGTCGTTAGATTCTGGGCCAATCGTATGGGAACCATTCCAATAGATGTGTGTCATGGACCGATACCTGATATTTTCAGAACATCTATGTTTGAACCAGCGACAGAATTTGAGTTGCCAGACACAAAAGGGTCAGATGATCAGTTCTCAAAATGGTTGGATATCTATAGATCATCAACGTATCCCGATGAGTCATTGGGGATTCTAGACTGGTCTCTAACGAAGGGGCGGGTAAAATGCAATTAGTGTATTATCCGGACCCAAGACTTCTTATGAGATGTCAGGAGTACGATTCTTCAATCAAAGAGAGCATTAAGAAACGAAGGATAATGCGAGCAGAGATGTTCCGAATTCTCGAAAGACACAATGGAGTAGGATTAGCAGCACCACAGGTTGGAATGAACGTCAGAATGTTCGCCTGGAAAGAGCATGGATTCTGCCAAATCATATGGAATCCAGTATTGAAAAGTGTCAGCGGACAACAACCATCAATAGAAGGATGTCTTTCTCTTCCTGGTGTCTCGGTCACGATGACTAGAGGTACGTCTTCTATCTTGACGGGGATAGGTATCAACAACCTGCCGATACAATTTATCGGAGACACACACACGACTCGGATTTGGCAACACGAAATAGATCATCTGGACGGAAAATTGATCATCGACAACATGACAAAAGAAGAGACTAGCTTAAACAAGTGTACACTAAGACGATTATTAAAAACGTTCGACGGTTGATAAAATACAGAGGGACTTGCTGATTTTGATTATTTTCATTTTTTTTCATTTTGCGCGAGCGCTTTTGTCTTTTTTGCACTGTCTATATTTGTAGTAATATAGTAGTTTGCTAACTAGCCGGTTCATACAGCGTAATAGAATTCCGAACCGCGACAATCATCGACAACTTCACGACATGAATACTTTTGAGTTTTCCACCTAACGTACTATTTTCTGTCTGGCAATTATTACCATTGATTTGTTGAAGGTTTTGTTTCTCGAAGGTTACAGCTTCGTAGAAACTCTTTAACATATTCAACAAAAGAAGAAAAAGTTTAGGTTGAGAACAACTGTGTTTAATTGAAATCTGGGTCGGTTCGTTCGGAGAAAATGGAATGGAATGCCTAGTTTGTGGTCTTGAAATTCGTCAAAACGATTCTGTACTTCTGATTACCGAAGCGGTGTATAATGGCCCATGTGCGGATGATATAATCCACCAAATTGGCGCAAACAGAGTAGATGGTGTCATCCATCTAGAATGTCTTCAAAGTTCAGGAGACGCGGCGAGAACGTCAAATACGGGTGTTGTAGAGGCTGTTGTGGAAAGGTCAGATGCGTTATCGCTCTTCAAATAAAAAAGAGTTGGTAAAAGCGAGCCAACAGTAAACAGTATTATGGAATGAGTAATGGATGAAGTGGGAGTTTAATATGCCAAAATGGATTTGTCGGTTTTTTCATTGGAAATTCTGGACTTTTCACACCTCATGGGTGTGGTGTAACAAATGTAATGGAATCATCATCCATATAACGAAGGGAGCCACAGATGGCCGAAGTTGATACAAAACAGAAGATTTTGAGTGTCTTCAGCGAACATGGGGTTGTGATAGATAAAAGTATTGCCTATCTCAACGAACAGTTCCGTAAGCTTCCGACGTTTGTTATCGATTATCTGGTTGCCGAGATGGTAGATGTATCCAATCCGAGCGTTGGCTTAGAGAGGATCGGCAAACTTCTGGATGATCACTTTATGGACTCAGACAAGAAGGAGTGGATCAAAAGTCGGATCAGGGAAGATGGCGAGTATACCTTGATTGGTCGCATTCGTTGTCGTCTTGATGAGGGGCGAGATGAATATTGGGTAGATGTTACGTCACTGGGCAATCAGTTTATCAGAATTGACCCGATTTTAATAGAAGAATACGGAGAGGTTCTGTTAACGACGGGTGCTTGGGGTGTATTCAAAATCGCTTACGACGATTCTTTCATTATGAGGAATAAATTGTACCCGTTTGTCATAACGGAGTTTAAGCCTATCCAGATCACAACGATAGACCTAGATTCATGGATAGATCGTCGAGTACAGTTTAGTCACGATGAATGGTTGGACCTAATGATTACCAGTATCGGATTCGATCCAGGTCAGCTTTCACTAGAAGAAAAAATGTTGTACGTTGTACGATTGGTCCCGTTCGTCGAATCTAATGTCAATTTGGTAGAGCTAGGGCCTCCCGAAACAGGGAAGACTTTTGCATACCAGTCTCTTAGTTCTCATGGATTTGTAATATCCGGTGGACAAACTACTGTCGCATCTCTGTTCTATGACAAATTACGAAGACAACTGGGTTTGGTCGGATATCGAGATTGCGTTATGTTCGATGAGTTCGCAAATAGTAGGGTAGGAAACAAGTGGTCTGGCCACGGCGATTTGATCGATATGTTGAAAGACTTTATGAACTCTGGTCGATTTGGAAGAGGTACCGCTGAGTTCGCGTCTGGTTGCTCAATAATGTTTGCAGGTAATATTGATTGTGATAGGGGCAAGGGAACGGTATCGGCTCGGTATAGAAATCTGTTTCAGCCATTGCCGGAAGCGGTCAGTAGAGATCGCGCATTCTTGGACCGTATCCATGGTTTTATTCCGGGGTGGAGGATTCCTCAAATTCGTGAATCGAAATTAGCCAAAGGGCATGGATTCATGGCTGACTACATAAGCGAAATTATGCATCGGATGAGAGACAAGAATTACACAAATGTAATTTTACACAACGTTACATTCGGAGATATGTCACAGCGTAATCAACGTTCTCTTCTAAGGATAGGATCAGGATTGTTGAAATTGGTGTTCCCACACAGAACCTCGATGACTGTTGAGGCAGAAGAATTGAAAACCGTTCTTGACATAGCTGTTGATCTTAGGCAGAGGGTTATTGATCAGTTAGCTGTTATATTGCCTTCTGAATTCAAAGGTGTAAAATTGTCCTACGAGATAGAGGATGGTAAGTAAAATGAGATGGCAAGAAATCGAAGGTTGGTTCTCTCAGTATGATGTAGATTTCGTGGTAGCTGTATGTGAAGGAATCCACGAAGGAATCGTTGTGGAACTAGGGTGTTATGCTGGTAAGTCTACTGCGGCTATGGCTCCAGTTTGTAAGAAAAATGTTAATAACTATTGTGTCATTGATAATTTTTGGGGAACGGACCCGAAAGACCCAGCGACAAGGAATCAACGCAAGAGAAATATGCGAGAGGTGTTTGAAAATAACATGAGGGCGATGAATATTCTAGATTATCTAGAAATTCACAAGTTGGATAGCGCTGCGTCATCGCAATTGTTTGTTGATGGTGAGGTAGATTTTTGTTTCATAGATGCCTCTCATGCAAAAGAAGACGTAAGACGGGATGTAGATGCGTGGTGGCCAAAGATTAAGGTCGGAGGAACTTTGGGCGGTCACGACTACCAGTGGCAGGAAGTAAGAGAAGTCGTGAATGCTTTTGTGAAAACCAACCAATTGAAATTGGTTTTGGGAAAGGATAAACAGTGTTGGAAAGTTGTAAAAAAGGAGCAGAAATGAACGGATTTGTAACAGAACCAGAAGTCGTACTCGTCGGTAAGCCGGTGATAGAAATTGGTGGGGTCATGAAGTTCCTGGAGGACCACGGTCTTGTCTGGCCAGAACTTGAAGACAAACTGTCGTCTATGACATCACTCGGGGACGACGATGGAGAATGGCTTGTCGAGATGGCTGCTAGATTGTGTTACATGTCGTGGGCCAAAGAGGGCGAGACGATAAAGAGTAGGTGTCACGAAGACCATATCAAGCACCTCGTTGAAGTTGGGCATGGCGCGTGTATCGAGCATTGTAACATGAGTTTTATCATGTGGAATGTTTCTCGAAGCCTGACTCATGAGTTGGTACGTCACCGTATCGCCTCTTACTCTCAGTTGTCTCAGCGGTACGTCGATTCGTCTAACGTGTGTTTTATTGTACCTCCTGCCATTCAAGAGTTGGCTAAGAATGATCCAGATAGCTACCGCGAGTGGGTCAGCCATTGTGAACAGTCTCGTCAGCTTTACGAAAAACTGACCGGCAAATTGTCTGAAATGTATTCGGATGTAGAAAGTGGATTGGAGCGTCGTAAGATGGCTCGCCAAGCTGCCAGATCGGTGCTTCCGAATGCTACCGAAACCAAGATATACGTCACATTGAATGCAAGGGCTATTCGTCATCTGATCGAGTTGCGAGCGAGCAAATTCGCTGATGTTGAGATAAGGAAATTGGCAGTCAAAGTATTCCGTATCATGCAAGATAAAGCGCCACTTTTGATTCACGGGATGGAGGTTTTAAGGCTGGAAGACGAAACGGAAGGTGTTAATTCCGAATATCGTCGCGTGTAATAAAAAAAGATAATTCGTGGGACAAAGACCTGTTTCTGACGTATAATGTAGAGGAAGGATCAACATCTTGAACATAATACTCGACTTCGAAAGATATGTCAACACAGAGCTTGGTCTGTCCACGGAGACGCTTTCTGCGTACAAAAGAGATGTACAAGAATTTCTTGATTTTATCGGGGACGAACAGTTGACATCTCGATTGATCGATACATTTATCCGAAGTCTTCAGTCACAAGGAATGAAGGCTACCACCGTGCGTCGGAAGTGTATGTCTGTCCGTTGTTTGTGTCATTTTATGGTTGGTATCGGTCGTCTTGATAAGAATATCCATAAGATGATCGATCCTATTCGTATAGACAGGAGAACACCTGATGCGATTGAGTCTGATGATGTGGATGCTATTGTTTCCGCTGTGGAAAAGCGTTTACCAGCATCTAGAGCCGTTAACATTCGCCGCGACATCGCTATTATATTGATCTTGTATCGGAGTGGACTGCGAGTGTCTGAATTGTGCAACCTTGATTTGAAAGATATAAACACAAGTCGAAGAGACATACTTGTCATGGGCAAAGGTCGTGTGGAAAGAATTGTTCCAACGACCGAAAAATGTATGAAGGCGATATGCGATTACATCAATATTGATCGCGTTTCGGACACTGATGCTGTTTTCGTCAAGCTTGATGGATCGAGAATTACTCGAAGAAGTGTTGGGGATATGTTAAGGGCAGCATCTAATACTGCTGGTGTTAAACACACCACACCCCATTTACTTCGTAGAAGTTGTGCTACGGACCTTATGGATCGCGGAGTCGACATAGAATTGATCCAATTTCTTCTTGGACATCAAGATTTATCCACAACTCAGTCGTACTTGTGCGTTAGTCAAGACAAATTGAAATGTCTACACGAACGTTGTCATCCTTTTGGAGAAGAACATGCTGCAAGGTAAAAAGGAACCGATCGATCCTCAAGAAGAAGAATGTCAGTGTCCAGACCAGAATCTTCCGTTGGGCCTCAACGCTGTGGTTGAAGATTTCCTTCGTCGTACTCGTCGAATTTTAGTTGTTGGTGAAATCGACGATATAGCCTCTGCTAATATCTGTAGCTGTCTTCAAGTATTTGCGATAATGAACGAACCAATCTACATGTACATCAACAGCCCAGGTGGAAGTCTTTATGCTGGTTACGCAATCATAGATCAGATGTTATCATGTACCGGACCTGTTGTTACTATCGTCAGAGGGACAGCACATTCGATGGGAGCTATGATAGCTGCTTTCGGTACAAAGGGATATAGGTATGCAACACCGAATTCTTCTTTGATGTTGCATTCTGTCACAATACACGATCCAGCAAGTTGTCTAGAGCATCACAAAAAGATGTTTGATTATACACGATTAGATTACGACAAAAAGATAGCGGTATTAGCTCGAAAGATGGGAATAACCAAAAAGAAGCTTACCGGTATAATGTCGGAAACAACATGGATGCAACCTAAGCAGGCGGTAAATATTGGTCTCATCGACGGTATATGGACGGCAGAAAAAGAACGTGCTGTGACAAGGAGTTTCATGTAATGATGGTGCCGCAACGAAGAATAACAGATACGTATTTTAGGATAGCTCTCAAGCAATACGAACCAATGGTTCAGAAAATGGCTTCGGTGGTCGGGCTAAAGCCCTCGCAGATGGACGAATGCTTATCTCAGGCTCGTGTCGAATTGTTGAAGTGTATGATTTGTTACCAGAATATTGGTTCATTCATCACATTTTTCCATTACAGACTGCTGGGTGCCTTTAGACACATGAGGGATGTTGAAAAAAGGTTCGGGAGGGTACAAACATCGTTTCTGGAGGACACGAGCGACACGTTGACCAGCGAATATAATATGGATACTGGGATAATGGTGGAGGAATGTCTTTCGTGTCTTACGGCAAAAGAACGATGTATTATCGTGGAACTGTTTTTTAACCATAAGACTGTGAGACAAATATCTAGTGAGAATGGAATTGCTCCATCAACCCTATGTAGGGTTAAGAACAAAGCACTAGAAAAAATGAGGGTCAAATGCAAGGTATAGCGAGGTAGTCAATGGCAGGAAAAAGTCGAAAACAAGAGAAAAGCAGCCAGAAGAAAGCAGAACGGTTAATCAAATTTGTTGGTCTCGATTTGTGCGCATGTTGTAGTGGGCATCAAAAGATATGTGAGGGTAAGTGCAGAGAAGCTCACACGAATTCCAACTCAGGACGAGTAGAATGTGGTGAATTGTATCAGGTCGAATGCAAAGACCTTGGTCGAAAGGGTTCCAAGAGACCCAAAAGGGGGTGGAAATTCGGTAAACAAAAAGAATCTACCGAGCACAAAGACGCGAAACAAAGTCGTAAGAAAAAGATGGACAGAGATAGGTCTTAATAGTGTTTTGAGGTGTATAAACTCTTAGTAGTTTCACCTTCTGTTCCCAAATTTGAAAGGCGAACAAAATGAAGCGATGGTTTACGGTATTGATGTTGTTGGTGGCATTGGCCCTCCCTCTCACGGGCTGTGCAACTACGGGTGGTGGCAATTGGAATGACAACGTCCCTCAACTCAAGCAGGATGTTGCGATGTTCTCAATTATTGCCACGAGGCTTCTGCTCCACGAAGCAAATATGTCGGCTGAAGATGTTGGGGTCATTAAGGGGTATCTAGTGGCTTTGCGAGACTTGCTGGCCGTCCCAGGCAAGCCCAACTTCAATGGGGCTAAGATGCTTGTCGGAGATTTGCCAACGAAATATCAGGTCTATGGTTTCTCCATAATTAATCTGATAGAAAGGTATTTGACATCTGCCAACCTTGATATCACAGCAGACCAAGAAGACATTATCGGAATCATCTTTGCGGCAATAGACGGCGCTCTTGAAGCAGTCGAAGAATTCTCGAAGTAAAAAAATTCGATGGGGCGATCCGGATTGGGTCGCCCTCTCGTTTTTTTTTGAAGTTTGGAGGTATGAATGGTTTCTTTGCCGAGTAGAATTACCCCTATTTGTTTGGTCTTGATGTTGTTTGTTGGAGTTATCTTTCTCGCCGCAGAAAATAAACCGGCAATTTCCAGTGTCCCAGAAAAACAATGTAACTTACACGAAATCCAAAAAGTTGATCAGATAGCAATAAAACAACGAGAAATGCGAGACCCTATCGTCCGAGTAGAAACACGTCAAGCATTAGGTTCTGGAACTATATATGAAAAACTCGACACAGGAACAAAGAACTTATTTGAATATAGAGTATTGACCAACCAACACGTAACCCAGACAAGAATGATGTTTCCATCTGATGCTGATTTCTTGACAGGAAAGCTAATCATATTACCCATCGACACAGGATGCAGCATAGATGTATTTGATCACAAAAATCAGAAACAAAAGAGATATGTAGTCAAAGTTGTTGCAGAAAATCCCTATTTAGACTTGGCTATATTGTCCTTTGAAACAGACGACCCAATAACAGTCGCCTTATTAGCTACGGATGAGATACTAGAAAGTATCAGAGTTTTTGATAACGTTTTTGCATTAGGGTGCCAACTAGGAATGCGTCCAACGCCAACATTTGGTATCATATCTGATATTATTTCTGGAGTCACCAGACAAGTAAAATGGATGCTATATGGAACAACATCACAAATCGCTTCTGGCTCAAGCGGCGGCGGGCTTTTCGTGGAATATGACGGACATTACTATCTTATAGGCATCATATTACGAGCGGCAGTAACACGGGATCACCATATTATGCCACACTTAGCGAATGCAATTTCTCTATCTACAGCAAAAAATTTCTTAGAAGAAAACAGAGTAAGCAAGGAGTAAGATATGTTACCTATGCCGAAAACAAATTTCTTGGTTAGCATCTTGTTGCTGTGTCTTGTTTCAGTAGCTTCCTACGCATCTGATGGTGAGACGAAATGTCGAGAGATGCTTTACACATCAGTGTTCGTCTCGGCAGAAACTACGAACGGCTCTGGGACAATAATAGGCAAGACCGCAACCGAAATGAATGGTGTTTTCAGATACTCCGTGTTGACAAACGAACACATCACAAAAGGTAGATGGGTCATTTACCCAAAGTCGCCGAATAAAAAAGTCGACAAAGGATGCATAGTCTGGACTTTCGATCACACCGCGAATAGCTATGAATCATATCCAGCATCAGTCATCGTAGAAAACAGAGAAGTGGACATATCGTTGTTGGCCTTCAGTTCCTCAGAAGTGCTTTCTGTTGCAAAATTCGCAACTCAAAAAATGCTGGATAAAATAGGTGTTTTCGACGAAGTATTCGCTATAGGATGCAATCTGAAAGATGATTTTCCTGGACCAACAGTCGGTATTATATCTCTGATCCATACAGAACTGATGGGAGAAGTAGATGTTATAATCTATGCCAACACGGCACAGATTGTCCCTGGCGCAAGTGGTGGTGGTTTGTTCAAAGAATATGGCAATCACTATTATCTAATAGGCATCCCATTCCGTGTTGGTTTAATCGAGGAAGGTCATGTAGCACCACACTTGGCCGAAGCCATCTCCACATCGGCGGTTAAGAATCTGATACACGAAAATGCGGAAATACTACCTTGAATCAAGTAACGGAAATTATTCGCGGTATGATGGCGGTGAACGAGCCAAGCGACTATTGGTACGACGCTACCGTATATTTTTCAGAGCTAGAGAATAGCCATTCAGTACAACAACGAGACAGACGATCTGTATGGGAACACACGATGCGAGTACTCGACGCACTGACGGTAAAAAACCCCACTACTTTGCTGTCTGGCCTATTCCATGACCTGGGCAAGTACTACATAGACCCAACGGATGATCCGTCGCGTTCGAAGTTCCCTGGTCACGCTGGTAAGTCGGCAGAAATAGCCAAAGCAAGACTTGAAAAATGGGGAGCTAACCCTGATTTAGTAGATAGTGTAGTCCGTGTCGTCTCCACCCACATGTTTGACATCAGAGACGTGACACAAGACAAGACCATTCGAAAGTTTGTGGCAAGTGTTGGAAAAGACAATGTTGAAAATTGGTTTGTGTTGCGCATGGCTGATTCATCTTCTTATAGTGGATACCAACGATATGTAAATTACCTGATAGAACCATTCAGAAGGGCTGTTGTGTCATATTTAGAACGACAACCTAGTTCTGAACCATTGGATTTTGAACCTAATGATGTCATTGGTGGCATACAGATAAAAGGGGGCGAAGAAGAGTGAGTGTTGTTCAGAAGTACGAACCGCATGGATTTGCGCTGAAGATTTTTCGTGATAGGTACGCTATTCACGCTGAAGAAACGTTTACACAGGCGTGCGAACGAGTTGCTAGGACGATATCTGACGCAGAAATGGGAACCAAGAGAGATGAATATTGCGCTAGGTTTCTAGATATCCTACAGACAAATCGTTTTTCTCCTGGCGGAAGGATATGGAGAGGGGCAGGACGCAGAAGGGGACAGATGTTGAATTGTTTCGTATGGACAGACGATTTAGACTCTAGAGAGGGGTGGGGAGATGCACTCAGAGCAGTTACAATTATCTCTGGTACTGGTGGTGGAGTCGGAATCAACTTTTCAAAAGTACGTCCAAGAGGTTCTCTTATCCGTGGTACGGGGGGTGAGGCTACCGGCGCGGTTAGTCTCATGCGAGCAATCAACTCTGTCTGTAATGAACTTAGAGAAGGCGGCGGCAGAAGATCGGCTCTCATGTTTTGTCTCAAATATGATCACCCGGATTTGATGGAATTCTTAGAAGCGAAACTAGACAACAACGAACTCAGTAATGCCAACATATCCGTACTGATAGATGATGTCTTTTTGAAGCTACTAGACGACGGAGAAGATGTGGTTTTCAAGTGGCAAGGTGAAGAACGAGGTAAAATAGCCGCTCAGGATATTTGGGACAAAATCGTTAAGAATGCCCTCAAGAATGGAGACCCTGGATTGTTGAACATAGGTTTTGCGAACGTCATGAATACGATATCCTATCGGCATGAACTGGTTAGTACTAACCCCTGTGGTGAAATTTGGATGCCACCATACGACTGTTGTTGTCTTGGGGCAGTGAATCTCCATACGCACGTAATAGACGGAGAGATTGATTGGGATTTGCTCGAAGAAACAGTCGCGATGAGCGTCAGGTTTTTGGATAACGTACTCGACCAGAACAATTATCCCATGCCCATAATCCAAGAGACGTGTCAAAAGTTTCGTAGAATAGGTTTGGGAGTCATGGGACTTCATGACATGCTGTTGGAACTTAATCTGAAATATTCTAGCCAAGCAGCTAGAAACGTTGTCGACAAGGTGATGGATTTTGTGAAAAAGCAGGCTTATCACGCAAGCATATCTCTCGCTATTAAGAAGGGGTCGTTCCATGCATTTGATGTTGATCAGCATACCAAGACTGGATTTGCTCGCAGATGCTTAACAAGAAGACTTCATAGACTGATCAAAGAACATGGTGTTCGCAATTGTGCCCTATTGACGATTGCCCCAACGGGTACAATTTCTATTGTGGCTGGTTGTTCTTCTGGTATAGAGCCGTTGTTTCAACCTGTTTATCAGAGACGATTCAATGAACACAAAGATATTCATGATAAGGTTTCTAAAACTGGCAGCATGGAGGTTGTTGTTCATCCATTGTTGAAAAGCTTTTTGGCAAAACGCAAGTCTATAAAACATTTTCAGGGTGCTCATGACATTTCACCAGAAGCACATCTTGCTATGCAAGCGGTTTGTCAAAAGCATATAGATAATTCTATTTCTAAGACAATCAATTTGCCGAAAGGCTATACTTTCGAACAGTTGTCGAGAGATATGAGGAAGTACATAGGCGAATTGAAGGGAATCACGGTGTACCAGGATGGGAGTAAGGGCGAATCACCTTTGATTCCACTGCCCTTGTCCGAAGCTAATGAATATTTGGAACAAATGGCGGAAGAGGCGGCAGTGAATGATTGCCCAAGTGGAGTGTGCGATACTACGAAAGGTGGTAGTTAGATGGCGAAAGAAAAGCCCCGGTTGACTGAACAAATGCAGGACGTTATCAAGCTGATTAGGCTACACAACAGAGCAGGGGGTATCGGAACTCTTCGAGATGCTGTTGCTGAATCTCTCAATGTGAGTGTCTGGAAAGCCAGGAAGCTGATAACACAAACAGAAACGGTGATGGCAGGTATCCCACAGGTAGGTATTGACCCTAGCGATCCACTTTTCCGATCAGAGATTCAGCGACGTATGAAGAAAGCTATTACACCCAAAAAAATAGCAGAGCAACTACATTCGACAGAAGAGGAAGTACTTGCTGTTATTGGCGACATGGAAGAACGTGGATACATTATTCAGCGACGAGGTTCTACGGTTCAGGTTGGCAAATCTGCTGAATTGTCCAGTGGCAAAATCATCATGGAAAATCATTTACACGAAAAGCCAGTGGAATTCGGAATTGTTGCAGACATGCATATGTGTAGCAAGTCCGAAAGATTGGATGTTCTACAGGCGGCATATGACACATTTGAAGAACGTGGTATCACAACTGTTTTCTGTCCAGGCAACTATATTGACGGAGAATGCAGGTTCAATACGCACGAATTGTATGCACACGGTATAGCCGATCAGGTACAATATGCGATCGACCATTGGCCACACAAGCCAGGGATGAAAACATATTTCGTAGATGGTGACGATCACGAAGGATGGTTTCAGCAACGAGAAGGCATAGAGATAGGTAGATATCTGATGCTAGAAGCCCAATCACAGGGTCGTGACGATCTTGTTTACATGGGTTACATGGAAGCAGACATTGAACTCAAAGCACCAAAGGGAAGTGCTGTGATCAAAGTTATCCATGCGGGTGGTGGCAGTTCATACGCATATTCATATGCTAGCCAAAAGCTTGTGGAATCATTCCAGGGTGGAGAAAAGCCAGCAGTTTGTATCATCGGACACTATCATAAAGCAGAGTATTGCTTTCCTAGAAATGTCCATTGCGTCCAAGCTGGTTGTATGCAAGACCAAACTAGGTTCATGCGCAAGAGAAAGCTGGCTGCTCATGTCGGTTTCGTTATCGTAACACTACAGCAGGATATCGGCGGCAGTATCACAAGATTCTGTCCTGAGTTCTATCCGTTCTGGGACAGAGGCTACTACCTCAACCGTGATGGTATCGGGGAAAGACTACAGGGGAAATAAAATGAGAACTTGTGTTTGTGATTTGTGCAAAAATACCATAGACCCAGAGTCAAGTGTGGAACTTACTGTTCCAGGCATTGGCCTTTATGACTTTTGTGTTGATTGTGTGAAAAGGCTTCGCAAAGCTATCTGTAAGAAATGTAAGGGAAAAGGTAGACATGAAGAGGCGGATAGAGAAGCATCTAACAGACAAGCTACGTGCGGAGAGAACAGAACACAATACCATACAGTTACGTGCCAAGAATGTAAATAAGAGAGATGAGATATGGGAAAAATTGAACTGACCTACGCATGGTCAAACTCAAGAGTCAAGACTTTCAGAGAATGTGCGTGGCAATACTATTTGACGTACTTCCAAAGTTGGGAAGGCTGGCTTGGCAGTGCCCCACAAGAGTGCCAACGGGCATACATGCTCAAGAAGATGACCAATCTTCCCATGTTTATAGGGAGCGTTGTCCACGACACTATCGAAGAAGTAATACACGATGGCAGAAATACAGGTCGATGGTGGACATTAAAACAAGCACAAGAAGCTGCTGTGCAACGACTGAGGCGAGGGTGGAAGCAATCCAAAAACAAAAGATGGCAAGATAGCCCCGCCAAAAATGTCAATCTAGCAGAACACTTCTACCAGGAAGAACTCGATCCAAAAAGGTTGAAAGAATTCAAACAGAAAGTTCTTCGATCACTGAAGGCATTCTATGAAATGCCTTTGTTTGAAATTCTTCGGGGTCTCAAAAAAGAAGACTGGTTATCAATAGAAGATTTCCAAAAATTCCAACTCAATACGGGGGAAGAAGTTACCCTTAAGATTGACTGTGGCTTCAGGTATCAATGTAAGATATATCTCTTGGATTGGAAAACTGGTCGCGTTAGCGATAGTGTTATCGATCAACTCACGACATATTCAATGTATGCGCTCAAGCAAGGATGGACCGACAAACCAGAGAACATAATCATCATACCTGTTTATCTAGCAACTTATGCAGAACTCGGCGATCGGGCTACTCCATACCTAGAAGTGACAATGCAGCATATGAAAAGACAAGCGGGTATAATCAGGAGTGAGTACCCAATGTTGACAGAAGCCTTTGAGAACAAAGACAATCCTGATTACTTTCAACGAACAGACAATGAACACGCCTGTACGAGATGTTTCTTCCGTGAAATGTGCCCTGGTGCCAAGACTGAAATTGGTGACGATGAGACTCCATTCTGATGCCTACGAACAAAATGACAACAGACGAAATGTTGGAAAGTTGTGCTGAAATTGAGCCAAAGACTTTGTTAAACATTGGAGTTGGTCCTGTACCCCACAACGAGGCTGAAGTATTTCAAGCTCGATGGCCGAAGATGAGAATAATAGGTCTTGAACCACATATAAACATATTCAGAGAAAGAGCTTCTAAATATCCAGGTAAAATATACCCATGGGGATTATGGAGTACCCCATGTCTCAAAATACTTTCTATGGTCAGAAAAAGCAAGGGTAAATCCAGTATGCTCGCTCCTGACGATCGATGGGTAGGTAAGTGGTCATACAAACAAAAAACAACATGCAGTAAAGGAATCGTTTGTTGCACAACACTAGATCATCTTGATGAAGTGTTGAAGTTTCCTGAAGATATTTTTCTGTGGATGGACATAGAAGGTTCTGAGTTAGAAGCACTCAAGGGTGGTCACAAGTTACTAGGATCAGGGAGAGTAAAATGGATCAATCTGGAAGTAAGTATTCAGCCGAGACGAGTAGGAGAACCATCAGAGAATGAACTTTCAGACTACCTTGGACGATATGGATTTTCTATCTACCTACGATACGATATAGGAACACATTTCCAGAATGTTGTCTATATGCAAGAAAATAATGTACACAAAACTGCACATCTACACATTAAGGGGGTCAAATAGTACATGGAAGCGACCCTGTACTTCGACGGAGGAATTAGAAAAGGGCAGATGGCCTATGGCTATCTTCTTGTGGATATGCTAGACGAAAATGAAGTGTTAAAATCTGGCAACAGAACGTGTGGTACGGGAACATCCAACATTGCAGAATACAGGGCGCTCATTGCTGGATTGAAAGGCAGTCTTCAACATGGCGTCAAGATCATACATATCATCGGAGACAGCCAGCTTGTGATCAAACAACTGACAGGAGCATTCAAAGCCGACAAAACAGAGCTAAGAGCGCATCGAGACTATGTTCTTGATCTGTTGGACAAATTCGAATTCTATACTCTGAAATGGGTACCACGGAACCAAAACAAACGAGCAGATGCCTTGGTCAACGCAGTATTCGAAAGGAGAGCGGAAAAGTGCGAGCAAAAAACCAGAAAGCAACGAAACAAAGAAATGCGAAAGCGGCTATCTTCTTAGCCCTACTCTTTTGCGTCGTGCCAGGGTGTGTTGCTCCTGACGCAATCAAGACCGACATCCAGGGTATCCGCAACGATATGGGAAAGATGGAGAAGCTTGTCGAACAGAAGGCCAACAGTTCAGTTGTTGCTGAAAAAATAGAACAGGTCAACAATAGGATCGAACAGACCAACCAAGTTGCCGAAGAACTCTCCCTATGGAGAAAAAGCGTACAAGCGGAAACCATAAATTATGGTGGGGCTGGATGGGTGGTTGTTGGGACCGGTGTCATAGTCTTCATATTCGTCGCCGCAGGACTTCTCCTGATACGCGCCTTCATGAGACGAGGAAGTATGCTCAGTCTTATCACCGCTGCCGTTCAGAGGGTTGGGAAACGTTCACCCGAAACTATACATGCCATCAAAGAGCAGATACACGAAGAAGTGAAAAAAGGCCGCTGTACCCACAAACATCGTAAGTGTCTCGGGGTATTTGCTAAAAAAACTTTTGAAATAGATACGATTTCTATGGCACAAAAGGCCGAGTTGGACGTATAATGAGGTATCATCATGATAGATATCCTGATCCCAGAAAACACGAAAAAAAGGAATGTTATGCTTAAGAGAAGGAAGCTTCCTGACGTGTTGTTCTATCCCGGAGTCAAAAAGATCGTTACAAAGGGGGTGCATCACGCCAACCTACGATTACGAATGTGAAGAATGTGGGTTCGAATTTGAGGCTTTTCACTCGATGTTAGCAGAACCGCTCAAGGATTGTCCAGAGTGCGGTAAATCCAAATTGATGAAGTTGATAGGGCCAGGAGCGGCTGTGGTAGTAAAGGGTACGGAGAATCCGTGTCGTGGGACAAGAACGGTCAAAAATGACAAGCGAAGGAAACCTAAGCTGGGTGACAAGCTAGGCCGAGGAAAGAACAAAAGTGGTAAACCTTTCTGGAGAGATGGCAAGATTGACAAGAAGATATTGAACAATCCAGGAAAATACATTCGAGAGGGAAAGGTGGAGTAATGGAGAATCCTAAGTTGCGGGTAGAACAAGTCGGTAGAGAAAATCGACCGCTAAAGGGGTTAGTGGACAATGGTCGTGTCTATTTCAAGTGTAATGGTTGTGGGCAAGAATTGCTGTGTTTGCAACTGATTGCGATCAAAGGAAACACCAAAGCTAAGGTGTTGTCGAGAGTGGTGGTAGAATGTGGGACTTGTGGTTCATATTCAGACGTAGAACAAGTCATTGGCCAATTTGCTCCGGGTGCTCCTAACGACGACATGATTTTCGATGTTGACGATGGTGAAGGCGCTCCGGTTGAGGCTGACATATTTTTTAAGGCGCGGAAAAAATGAGAACCAAAATAATACAGGTCGACGAGAGCGGCACACCGCATGAAATTGTTAATGGCCCCGACGAGCCAGTAAAGATGTGCTCTAATTTCAATGTCTTTGCGCAATGGTGTAACGATAGGTATTTTGTTCTTGCTTCTAATGAGGGTGATTTATTTGACACACTCGACACTAACAACAATTTATTCAAAAAAGACCGTGAGCGCGGAGGGATGTTCTGGAGACTGAAAGCGTGTAGTAAACAATGTTACGATTCGTATACAGAATTTTTACGGAGCAAGAGCAGAACGCCATTTATTGTGGCACAAAGGAGATTTCGCAGTGACTTTTAAGAAATTCAAAAAAGACCTTCTGAAGTTTGTGGAAAATTCAACCGTGAATCTTGGTCGGAAAAGTACGAAGACTAGGGCTGAGTTCCTCAAGGAGATTGAGTCTATGTGTACGGCTTTTGAAACCGTAAATAGTAAGAAAGTGGTTGTTGAGGTTGTTAAGGAAAAAGAAGAGAAGTCCAGTGATAGTGACCGTATTGTTTGTATGAAGCCGAAGGACAAGAGAAGGGCTTTGGATGCTGGCAAGGGTGTTGTGGCAATGACCGGTTCTGAGTCTCAGAGGGCAGACAAAGAACTCAATCGTTCTCCATACGCCAAGGAACAAAAAGATAGGGAGTAGATTGATGACCGATTCTATTGACACTGTCGGCGATGAACAACTGGCGTTTGTTGTAACCAATAAAACGCCTGTTGTCCGATTTTTAGCATCTCTTTCGGACGGGAGAACTGTAATCCAGGACAATCGCCCAGACGAAAGAGCAGCGTGGGCAAGATTGGCAAAATGGATGGAAGTCAATCCGAACATTTCTATCACCGGAATAAGACTACAGGGTCCAAACGGTGTAGATGTCAAAATGCCACCAAATCAAAAGGGATATTTTTTTGGCAACAAACAGCAGGCTGTATGGGGTGGTGGTCAAAATAATTACGTTGCGGTTGGATTTTACGATGGCAATAAAATCGAAGTGATTTGGCACCGACAGCCCAAGTTTGATCATGCGATAGCAGAAGAACGAACTGTTGAAAATGCAGGTTTCTTTTTGATACGGAATCCATAGTGGGTATCAAACACCAGCCTCAAAGTGAAAAACATCCATACGCCTCGCCGACAACGCCGGGACTCTATATCGCATTTAGAGATTACATCATAGAGATGGTTTGCTTGAATGTAAACCAGAAAATAGGGCCGCGATTTTGGTCGGACAGGAAATACTGGGGGCCAAAATACGGAAGAGAAATACGAGGCATGTCCAATCTTGGGAGAGAATTGGATTTGGGGGACACACTCGTTCAGGTAGCACTCATAAAGGTGATCAAAACCAACTACATCAAGGCGCTAGTTTCTAAGAAAACAGTTGCGAGGGTGGTTAGGTTGACTCATAAGTGTTATCAAGAACTGCTGAGCCAAAGAGAATCTCTGTCCAATAAAAAGCAGCCAACCAAAATCGACTCCAAGAAAAATGCTACTTTTGTAGATACGGGAAGAAAGAATGTCCTTGCAAAGATAAGAGATGCTGAAAATGGTTAAAAGAAAACCTAAGATTGAAAACGAAAGTTTGGATGCTTTTTTAACCAGAATACATGGCGAAGGCATTATTGCTACGGCAGACAAGGCTTTGCCTCCGCAATCTAGAGAGTTGCTACACACACCTCTTTCTTTGGACATAGCATTAAGCGGTGGAATACCTGACGGAACGATTTGTCTGATTACTGGAAAGCCAAAGAGTGGCAAGACAACATTATGTTTGGAAATACTCAGGAATGCCCAGATAGAAAATAGACCGACGTTCTACGTCAATATCGAGAAAAGATGTACTCCTGCGCTTCTGGAAACTATCCAAGGACTTGATCCTTCTAAGCTACAGGTTGTCCCTCATAAAGTAGAGAAGGCTTTAACAGCAGAAGACTATCTGAATATCATCGAGAGAATTGCCAAGACGCAGAACAGGGCCGTCGTAGTGGTAGATAGCATCGCTGCACTTTCTACTATGACAGAACAAGAAGAAGACATTGGTAGCAACAAAGACATGGCTGGCCCTGCGAAATTGTTGTCTGCATTTTTCAGACGCGCACAACAAATAGTTGATGCCCAGGATGTTATTCTGATTTTCATATCTCAAATGATGACGAACCGCGAGCCTCGTGGTCCGAAGTGGACAGAAAAAGGCGGCATAGCCATCCAATATGCATGTTCTGTTTGGCTAAAGGTTGCGTGGACCCAGCAATGGGATCGCAATACAGAAACCAACGCTCCCGATGGACATGATATGCACATAACTGTTCAATCCTCCGCAATGGGACGACCACTATTGCCTTGCGTATTACCTCTGAGATACGGCATAGGTATCGACAGAATTAGGGACATCGTAAATACTGCGGAGAACTTGGGACTCATTGAGAAAGCCGGTGCATGGTATTCTATACCAATGTTCGCAGAGAAAAAGAAAAACCCGCCTAAGTTTCAGGGTCTGGCTAGATTGTCGAATTTTCTAAAAGAAAACCCCGACAAATTGGAAAAACTCGAAAGGGAAGTTAGAGGCATTGTGCTTCCGGAGGAAAAAAAAGATGATTAGTGTTAGAGACGAACTAGCGTGGCTAAAGCACCCGTTTACCGTGACAAATGATTATTTGCATCGACAGATGCTACAGAAGGCATACGAACACGCGAACTCTGTAAGCCCTGATCCGAGCACAAAAAACGGTTCGGTTCTTGTCAGTTGCCACCATGGAATCTTGTCTTATGGTGTGAATAAGTTTCCTGACGGAGTCGCAGAGACCCAGAGTCGCCTGACAGACAAGACCACCAAATACAGAATGGTTGTTCATGCCGAGAACGGTGCTATCTTCAATGCGGCCAGGAACGGCAATGCGACTAGGGAGACAACCCTGTATTGCCCATTCTATGCATGTTCTGAGTGTGCCAAGGCGATCATTCAGGCTGGTATTATCAAGGTAGTGGGACATGCTCAATTGATGGCCTTGGCTGGTAGCCATACCACTTGGGTAGAGTCTATCGTTAATGCATGGGAGATGATGAACGAGGCTGGAGTTGAGTGTTGTTTGTATGACGGAGAGGTTGGTGTAATCACAAGATTCAATGGCGAAGACATAGCGGTGTAACATGGAAGTTCTTTCTCTCAGAGGAAAACAAATAACGCTGCGTCTTAACAACAAGCGTATCAGGACAAGAGGCAAATCGAAATCGCAATTTCAGTACGAAGTTGGCCAGCAATTGGTTCTGAAATATCCTCATGACGTTATTTTCGAAGAAGTTATCGTGCCGGGTGATGGATTTATATTAGACTTTTTCATACCGTCTCTCGATCTAGTTGTGGAATGCCATGGCAGACAACACAAAAAGCACGTTAAGCATTTTCACAAAACCAGAAAAGAGTTTCACAACCAGCAAGATGTGGATCAGAAAAAACGTGATTGGTGCGAACTAAATGGATTTCGTTTGTTAGAAATTTATGATGAGTAACCTCAAAGAAGAATCCGAGACATACTCCGCAGAACTAGACCGGTGGGTAAAATCACTGGGCTTGCCGAAATATCAACCGAAAAACTCAGAGATAGAAACCATTCTTGGTTTTACAAGAGAGTTGCTGAGGGAACAATCATCTGTGGACTTGTCTGAAGATACTGTTATCTTGGCTCAATACGCATTGTTCCTACAGCAAAAAGCAAACGAGTGTAAGACGTTTCTTAAATGGTCAGAGCAGATTACCAATCGTTTGTTAGGGGAAGATCGCACGAAATTGGTGTCGTGGGTCAGAAAAGCAGAGTTGAGGTTAGAGCGAATAGCTTATCTGGCTAGAAGAATAGAATTGGTTGGTCAGAGCATAAGTGGGCTTGTTCGAGCCCGGTACAACGAAGGGAACAACAGATGAGCAGTCCAATAGATGATATCGGAGAAGGCATCCTTGCTGGCAATTGGAAAACTGTTTGCGAAGGATTTGAAAGATTGACCGGTCAGTGTTTGCCTGTTCCTGGTCAGATGAATGCCCCAGAAGCCATGCAGAAAATTCATGACATTGCAGAGACGGCATTGGGATTAGATGTAAACGCAGAAATTTGCCTTGAGGAAGCCGAGGTTGAATCCGCAACTTCCACGAGAAGACGTGGAAAGAGAAAGAAGGTCAAGAAAACCAAGAAGACCGGAAAGAAGAAAGCAAAAACCATTTCCAAAGAGGGTGAAGATTCTTCTATCGTACTTGAAGGCAATAGGAGGACACCCGGACCGAGAGATATTGGAACCGTACAGCACATTACGAATGTTCCTGATCCAGAAGAAATCGCTAAGAATAAGGAAAAGGCGGCGAAAACTGATCGAACCCATTTTGAAAAACGACCAACCAAAACATACAAGGTCCAATGCAATGAATGCCTACGAGATTTTGAGTCAAATAGACAGACTGGTCAAATGGGACAAAAATGTCCATCATGTCTAAATGGCAGAAAGAGTCAATTTAATGGTTAGCAATAAGTCGAACGCTATTCTACAAGACTCAGGCATGGAACGAGCAGTCTTGGCTGGCATAATTGCCCACGGGTCAGACTGTTTCTTTGGCGTCGAAGATATACTCAGTGTCAAAGATTTTTACTGGATGTACAATCAAGAACTTTTCACGATTTTGACTCATCTTGTTCACAACCAAGACGCCAAAACATTCGATTTGCCGAACATACAGGCGGTAGCCAAGATTCTGGGATTCGAAGACTTCGTAGGTGGAGGTAAGCATTCTGAATATTTGCTATCTCTCACAGAAGAAGTTGGTTCGTCTGAGGATAACGTAAGAAAACTAGTCGTAGTTATCTACAAATTGTCTCTTGCTCGTCGTGGGTATGTGGCAGCACAAAAGGTCCAACACAGGCTGAAAGCCATTACGGGAGCGGAAGGTGTTGACGAGATCATAGCCAACATCGAAGAACCAATATTTGAATTCACAGGAGACATCATGGATCAAGGCGCAACTGTTGTGTCCTTGGGTCAAATATT